>WNGO01000324.1_pt1 | contig 29486 bp, 34 predicted proteins | sample 5400511 | NCBI WGS metagenome assembly WNGO01 (sample SAMN13153380, study PRJNA577476) | soil metagenome | isolation source: 20 cm soil or saprolite under Garry oak tree replicate 2 | place: USA:California | collected 2016-06-15 | reverse complement strand
GCGGATCGTCTTGCCGTTTTTCTCCGCGTATTGGCGCAGGAAGTGGTCCAGCAGCAGCGCAACATCGGAGCGCCTTTCCCGCAGCGGCGGAATGAAAATCGTGACTACATTGAGCCGATAGTAGAGGTCTTCTCTTAGCTGTCCCGCTTTGATGAGATCCTCGAGCGGTCGGTGGCTGGCCGCCATGATTCTGACGTTGACCCGAACCGGACGACTGGAGCCGACCTTCTCGAATTCGCGCTCTTGCAGGACGCGCAGGAGCTTGGCCTGCAGGTGCAACGGCAGATCGCCGATCTCGTCGAGAAAGATCGTTCCGCCGTTGGCTAATTCAAAGCGCCCCTGGCGCGAAGTCAGCGCACCGGTGAAAGCGCCTTTTTCATGGCCGAATAATTCCGATTCGAGCAGCGCTTCGGGAAGCGCCGCGCAGTTGACCTTCACGAGCGGCCCGCGCGCTCTCGGGCTGCCGAAGTGAATGGCCTTGGCAATCAGTTCTTTTCCCGTGCCGCTCTCGCCGCGGATCAAGACCGTCGCTTCGCTCGGCGCCACCCGTCGTACGATTGAAAGAACTTCGAGCATCGGGCCACTTTCGCCGATGATTCCTTCGATGCGATAGCGGTCCTGTAAGGCTTCCCGCAGCTCGCGGTTCTCATTGATAATTCGATAGCGGTCGCTCACCTGGCGAATGCGGTAAAGCAGCTCATCCAAGTTCAGCGGCTTGGTCAGGTAGTCGATAGCGCCATGTTTGAGGGCGGCAACGGCCGCTTCGATGGTGCCGAAAGCGGTAATTAAGATGACCGGCGTTTCCGCGTTGATCGTATGCACGGCTTGCAGCAGCTCCAAGCCCGACATTTCAGCCATCTTTTGATCGCTCAGAACCAGATCAAAGGCGTCTTGCCGAAAGAGTTCCAAGGCTCTTTCAGCACTATCGGCCGCGATCACTTCAAAGCCTTGTTTCTTGAGAAACCCGCCAATCATCTCGCGCTGCACCGGTTCGTCGTCGACCACCAGAATATGAAAACGATTGGGCATTTACACCTCCACACCGTTGAGCGGCAAGGAAATCTCGAAGCGGCACCCACCGCCCGATTCATTGGTAGCCGTAAGCGTTCCATCGTGCGCTTCGATAATCCTGCGGGAGATCGCCAGACCCAACCCGGTGCCCTTCGCCTTGGTCGTAAAGTAGGGCTCGAAGATGCGCGCGAGATTTTCCGGCGCGATCCCGGTTCCGGTGTCCGTAACGGCGATGAAAAAATTGTTGTTCGAAGTTTTCGCTTCTAGTGTCAATGTCCCGCCGTGCGGCATCGCTTGCAAACCATTGAGCATGAGATTCAGCAAGACTTGGGTAAGATGACTTGGGTCGGCCGTGAGCGGCGGCAGATTCGGCGCCGCGATGACTTGGATTTGCACCTGTGACCGCTTGGCGTCGCTGTCTTCCAATGCGGCTAACTCCTTCAGGATTTCCGGCAACGGCAAGGCTTCGGGTTTAATCTCGAAAGGGCGCGCCAGCGAGAGGAATTGTTCGACGATCGTGTTGAGGCGGTGCACTTCGCCGAGCATCAGTTCTGCAAGACGAGAGTAGTCCTCCTGATCCTCAGTCGGCTGAAATTCCAACTTGAGCCGTTGCAGTCCCATAGAAATGGCGTTGAGCGGATTCCTGACCTCATGGGCGACGGCCGCAGCCAGGTTTCCCAGCGCTGAAAGGCGCTCTCTGTGTAACACTTCAGCCTCCAGGGCTTTGACCTCTAGCAGATGATTGTGCTGGTTATGAAAAATCGCCGCCATGCCCAAAATGCCCGCGCCCAGGATCGCCAAACCGAGAATCACGATGGCGCGCACGCTGTTGCGCCAGGCGATCTCCATCGAGCCCAATGACAGGCCGATCTTGAGGAAACCCAAATTGGATTCATCCAGTGCCACAGGTTGCACCACCTCAAGATACCGTCTTCCCCCACCGCTCTCGACGATCTGGCTGAATAGCTGACGTTCGCCTTTGGCTTTCAAAACCAGGGGCTCTTTTTCCTGCTGTCCGATGCGGCCCCGGTCGGTATGCGCTACGACGTTCAGGTCGCTATCGAGAAAAGCGACGAACTCACTGTCCGATTGGCGGCCGAGATCCTCGATCTGGCTTTGCACTCCGATCGCCTTCTCGAAGTTGAAAATATAGTCGGCGTTGGCGTGGATCGCGATGATGCCCGGAAAACTGCGCGCCCCCACGGCGACACCGAAGGCACTGCCTTTCCAGAACTCCTTATCTTTGATGGCTGTCGGCGGTTCGCCCGTCTTTGCCTCGGCTTTTTCCGTGGGCAGCCGCCAGCGCTTTCCCCAGGCGTAGCTTATCGTCGGCCGGTGCGGCAGAACGGTTTCTTCTCGCGTCTTTTTTCTAGCTATCACGGTCGGCAGTGCGGCAAGTTTCCAGGGCCGGCCCTGCTCATCGAGGAGATCGATTTTTTGCAGACGGTTCATGGCACTGATCTCTTTGAGCAGTGCCTGATCGACGTGACGAGAGAGCAGCAGTTCGTCGATCAGCCCGGCATTGTCCACTAAACGCTGCCGGATCACGTCCTCTAACAGAGCGTTGCCGACGATGGCATTTTTAACACTGGTCTCCATGGCCTTTGCCAATGCCATCCCCTTGTCTTCGGTCTGGCGCAAGAGTTCTTGCTGAAGCCTTTGAGCTTCAAAAAAAACATAGAGGGATGCCAAGATGAGAAGTAGCAGACCTGATGCGAGAAAGTGACGTGGTAAAAAAACCTTGCGCATGGACGAAATGATTATAGTCACGATTGCTCGCTCATACGCAACGACCCCCAGGGCCAGTTGGTCCCAAGGGTCGTCGATCTATCTCTCTGGTCTTGAGACTGTACTGCCAGAAAGATCGAGTTATTACTTAATTGCCGGTGCGGAATCCCACGTCGACGCGACGATCGCGCTGCCAGCAAGCGTCAGTCGATTCGTTGCACTGCGGCTTCTGCTCGCCGAAGGCGCTCGTCTGGATCTTATCGCTCGCCACGCCGGCCTTAACCAGCGCATCACGAATAGCGTTGACACGACGTTCGCTCAGACCCTGATTGTGTTGGTCGGTGCCGCACGCATCCGCGTAGCGGCCGGTACCCACATTCATAGGCGCATTCTGCTTGACGTGCGCCGCGATGTCGGTGATCTTGCTCATTTCATTGGCCCGAATGTCCACTTGTCGGTGTCTAACCGGATATCCTTAAACGGGACCGCGCGCTTCAGCGCACCCGCCTGGCTTTGGGGACCTACTGGATTAACCAGAGCTTGTGGACCCGCTGGTCCGGTTGGACCTTGCGCACCCGTGACGCCGACTGGGCCTGCTGGGCCGCGTTCGCCCGCAACGTTAAAGGGACCGCTGAACTCCGTAACGTATCCGAATTGATCGACGCGAAGATTGCGCGTCTCAGCCGCCGAGTTTCTCGTGTCGATGGAATACTCTACCGAATAGAAGGATTGATGCCTTCCGGTCGCCGGGCTGTCGGCCTTGTAGCACACGGTCTGATACCCGCCGCCGTAGCCAAGCGGCCTTACCACCTTGAAACCGGCCAAATTCTTGTCCGCGTACTGTTGAGCGAAATCCCGCGCTTGATCCTCGGTAATTTTCTCCTTGGTAACCTGGATTTGGGGGCAGTTTGCGCTCGCTATCAATTCATGACTCATGCCGCCCATCCAACCCTTTGCATCACCTTCCCTTTGAGCCATGGCCACACCGGACAGCGCTAAGATGCCCACTGCCGTAACCATCGGCTTTACTAAACCCAATCTCTTCATAACTTTTTTTCCTCCACTAAAATTTTACCAAGCGGTCTACAGCGCAACTGCTGTGCCGCGCCTTGGCACCGGACAAAGGTGATTTTCTCTAAGCATTCCGACGTATCGCGGTGAATCGGAGCGCGGGCACAGCGAAAGCGTCGAGAACTTCGACCAAACCGTCGGTCGATTCACGATCTCTATTCTTTCCTGGTTTGGTCATCTGCTATTCAGCCGGCTGATCTTCGATTTGACTTTGTCCTTTTCAACCAGCCCGCATCTCCGTAACTTCGAACCAATCTAACATGGCGTAGTGACTGACAGGCCTTCCACGGTATTTTGGGGTGGCGTCGCCAAACTGGCTTCAGCGATACCGACGATTTCAATTTTCTTGTAAGTTCGTTTCCATTTAACTTTTCTCCGTGGAATATGAGCAATACGGACATAGTTATGCGCCGCATCTGACGGGTTTGCTGTCTAATTTTGGACTACTTCGAAATGAAACTTTACGAGGGTCGCACGCACGACCCCTTGCCTTAGACAATCTGCGCGAGGTAATCGGTGAGTTTGTTTTCCTTGATGATGAGAAAATGATCGCTATTGGTTTCGATCAATCCCAGGTTGCGAAATCTTTGCATGAAGAAGCTGATCCGAGGCCGCGTCGTGCCTACCATCGTGGATAATTCATCATGGGAAATCTTCAGCTCAATGCGAATGCTGCGCGGGTCCTTCTTGCCCATGGTGCGGGCCAACTGCAACAACGTTTGGCCCAGCCGCTGTTCGCTGTCCGCCGTGACCAGATTGCCGATGACGTGCTGTTGGTCGGCGATGCGCACCGCCAGGTAGCGTACAAATCCCTCAGACAAAGAGTCGCGGCTCAGACGCTCAAAGAACTGGGCACAGGGTATTTGTTTTATCTTCGTTTGTTTCATCGCCACGGCGGTTTCGTGACGTGCGCCCAACCCGGCTAAACACAGCTCGCCGAAAATATCTCCACCGCTATGGATGGCCAGCAGACATTCTTTACCTTCGGGCGAGAGCAGAAGCAGTTTGATCTGGCCGGTCTCGATGAAGTAGACCATCTCGTCCTGGTCGCCGCAGGTGTAAACATTCGCGTGCCGCGCGATCGTCACGGCACGAGAGTTCAGCGTCTCGTGCTGCAACGAATCGCGCATTTGCTTTTTGAAGCGTTCCGCTTCGGGAGTCTGTTGAATCATGGATCCACGGCTAAATCCGATGTCGCATGATGATTGAATAGATTCATCTCTCCTAATAGATGATTTAGAGCTGGCCGGTCAGCAGTAGAAAGACAACGAAAAGCAGCGCGACACCGGCTATGCTCGACGGTGCAAAGCCAAATTTGTGATAGCCCCAGTTAGGCAAAGCTCCCACCAGAAACAGAAGTATTACGATCAACAGTATCAGACTCATAGTCAGTCACCTTCTTTCAATTGTTCTTTTCTCAATGAGTAAAGGAGCAGCTTACGTGCCAGTTCTCACGATCAGGTAGGTACCGCATATCGCTGGAGATTATTTAACGCGCCGGAGGGAAACGGAGGGACGGATCGGCGAAAGAGTCGAAATGATCGACCAAATGGTCGACTTACAGAGAATGCCTTGTGCTATGAAACAACGCCGCCCGTACAGTGAGACACTACGATGAACAGATCACGCGGATTATCAGCGTGCGGCGAGCGAAACCGCGCAATCGACATTCCTTTTTCTTTGCGACGAAGCTTCACTCCGTTTCCGCAGTGTATACGTCTCGCTCATCCGCATGACTTGCGATGACCCGCCCGCCGCGGCGTCGTAATATTTATTTTCGAGATTGTTCAATATTGGACAGCAACGGTAGCCGATCCGGCGCAGCATGAAGTTTAAAGTGAACTAAAAACTGCGTGTTTTAAACTATCAACTCGGCTATGAGGAGTAACAATCATGAGCAAAGGCAAAGACAGCAAGAAACAAAACAAGAAGAAGCCACTGAAGACCTTGATGGAAAAAAGAGCCGCGAAAAGGGCCAAAAAAGAGAACACATCATTTTCGCTCGTTATTAAATGATCCGATCAGAGTAGGATCGGTTATCCTGCAGTCGAGAGCAGGCGCATCATTGGCCAGATCGATTCTTGGCGATATCGATCGTTTCCAACTTCGTGCCCGTTTAGGATCGTCCGTAGAGCCACCTCCTGTTCCCCTCTCATCAAACCCTACTTGCGATTCCTTCCGCACACGGCTTTTCGACATCCTCAAAACGCGAGGAGTGCCGATAGCGATCATGGCCCGTATGTAGAGGACTGTCGGCGGCGATTCACCTAAACACTGAAACGCTTCGTTCACGGTTAAGTCTTTTGTTACAAGGTTTCCGTTACAAGAATGCGATGCACTAACTATCAATCAAAGACTTGCTCGATCTACCGACCCCACGCCGAAGCCTTTGACAATCAATCCGACCAAACTTTAGCGTTTGCAGAAAAGCGCCGTCAGCATCCGATGTAAGATATTAGTTTTTACGGTACCCCTCCTGGTTACTCGGGCACCTAAATTTAAGACAAAGTGTAATCATGATCATTTCTACGAGTCGCTAAACCTCGATGCCCTTTCGTTAATGAAATAAATGACTCTCCAATGTCTGTCTCCTGTTGATTCCTCGCGCGTCGCTAGGTCTCTTGAGCTGTGACACCGCGAGCTCGAATCGGTAGTGCCCGGCTAACCCGAGGCACTGATAGCTCTCGACTGCATGCGCGGTCGAAGCTCTGCAGGTAGCGGTGCGCGACCGCGGGCCAGACCATGCTGCGGCCGTGAGCGGCAGCGCGAGCGCAGAGGGCCAATCGTTTTGCATCATCGCTCAGGAGATCCACGACCTCGCGTGCGATGGTCTGGGAGTCTCTCCATGGCACGAGTATGCCGCGACCGTCGGCGAGGAGCTCGCGCGCATAAAGATAAGGCGTCGAGATGACGGCTTTGCCGGATCCTACCGCATAGGCCAACGTCCCGGAGGTGCTCTGCTCCGGCTTGAGGTAGGGCGTCACATAGATGTCGGCGGCAGAGAGAAACTTGACGAGCTCGCCGCGGCTCACGAAACGATTGTCAAAGATCACGCTCGATGCGACGCCGAGTCCTTGAGCACGGCGCTCTAGGCTCTCCCGGTAGCTCTCGCCGTAGCGCTCTTTGATATGTGGATGGGTCGCTCCGAGCACGACGTAAACCGTGTCCGGATAGCGCGCGAGAATCGCGGGCAGCGCGTCGATGACATGCTCGATACCTTTGTCCGGAGATAGCAGTCCAAACGTAAAAATCACCGACTTGCCTTCGATCCCGAGTTCCTTCTTATTGCTTGATGCGAACGGCACGCTGGGAATCCCGTGCGGGATGATATCGATCTTGTGCTCGGGTACACCGTGAACCGTATGGAGGAGAGCGGCGCCGTGGGCGCTCATGACGACGAGCCGCCGCGAAAGTCGGGCGATCTCATCCATCGCTCGACGCTGCATGGAATCCGGCTCGCCGAGGATGGTGTGAGCGGTGGTCACGATCGGCATGCGCAATTTGCGCAGGAGCGTGAGCAGATAGTTACCGGCCTTGCCGCCGAAGATGCCGTACTCGTGCTGTACAGACACGACATCGATCTGGTTGGCGTTCAAATAATCCGCTGCGACGCGGTACGACGCGATCTCGCCCTCGGCCACCTCGAAGCGGACCCGCGGGGGATACGCATAACGTTTGCCGGCGTCGTTCATCGCCACCACAAAGCAATCGCCATTCGAGATCTCCGAGGCGATCGCGCCGCTTAGATCGGTGGTGAAAGTAGCGATGCCGCACTGGCGCGGCAAGTGATTGCCGAGGATCGCGATTCGGCGAGCCGTTCCCGCGACGGTTCCGTGATTCATGATTTCTCCCACCATAAGAAGCCTGATCAGATTCATCCCCGGATCATCTGTATTCCCAGCCAAATCCCAACAAGTACGACCCCTAGCATCAAGAGCAAGCTTGCCATCGATCTTCTTCCAATCCACGCTAATGCAAATTGATTCACGGTCCTTTTCGCCGAGGCACGGCCGGTCGTACTCGGCCGCAGTGCCGCTACGACGACTTCTTGGATCCGACCGCGACCAAGACGGCTCCACCGACAAGCGCCAGTCCTATTAGCAGCGGTGACATCGGAATGGTCTTCCTAGTGTCAACGCTTGCCTGGCGGGAGCCAACATCGATGACCTTCTCGCGGCTTGTGTAGGGGATTCCGTGGTAGGCAAAAGCCACGATCCCGAGAACGATGAGAGCGATTCCAACAAGTATTATCGGCGTGATACGCATGTTATTTTTCCTTCGTCTTTGAGCTTGAATGGCTAATCCACTTCATACGGCCGAACGCGATTGGATACCGCTCGAATGCGATGGATTCCAAGCGCCACTAGTGCGCTAATCAGTAAAATTTGGATGACCGCGCCAACGAACGCGTAGGAAGCGAGCAAGCCCACTACACTCAGGACCAAAAGCATCGCAAAGACAAGCCAAAGCATTTTTCAGCTCCTTATTCTTCGAGAAAGCCTGCCGCCGAAATTTTCAGCCGCCCAGGTTTTCTCGTCTGTCTTCCTGATAGCCTTGCTTTTCGGCCTCCGTAGAGTGATCGACCGAGGCGGAGCCCTTGCAAGCTAGGAGCTTCTTTCCCTGTTGCACGATCACGTCGGCAGTCTCGCGCAACTTGCCCGCCTGCTGATTCAGGTAGTCCAGGCTTTTACCGCTGCGTTCCCGAAGCAATTCGCGCGTCTCTTTGCGGGCGAGAATCGCCGCCATGAGCCCGCCGATGGCTCCTAAACCTAACGCAATAAGTAAGTACGAAAATTTCGATTCGCCGTTCGTTGTCATAAATTTCTCCTTATTGAATTGCTCTCGCGTTGGAACAGTCCGGCTCTAACGCTTGATGACTTGCAGGTTATTGACGACCTTTTTGACGCCCTTTACCTGCGACGCAACCATTCCCGCGCGCGACTTCTCCGCGGCGGTCTCGACTTCGCCGGTAAGGTACACAACGCCGTTGTTGGTCTCGACGCACACACGTGTCAGGGTGTTAAGCCGCTCTCCTGCGAGTGAGGTCTTCACAGATGTCGTAAGGGTGCTGTCATCGATATTCTGCCCCGCCGTTTCACCGGTCGTTGCTTGGCAACCGGTCATGAAGAAAAGAACTACCAAGATAACTGCTAACATTTTAACGGATCATAAATATCTCCTTATTAGTTTTCAAATTTCTGTTTTCCTGATGACCAGGAGGGATAATCGAATTAATAGAGGATCGATCCTTTTTCTATCTGCGACGTACGGGATTCATATTCTCTACGAGATATTCTCTCGGTCTTATAATCGGCCTCGAGTTTATCCATCTGATTGTGAGCGTTGTATTCATAAGCGGCTCCCGTCCCGAGAGTTCCTAACGCCGCCCCGCCCAGGAAGGCACAGCCGCTTTGACCAAGAACTAACAACAACGCTGATGCCAAAATTACTTTTTTCATTTCAACCTTCCCGGTTGGACTGATTAGTGGGGTCGAGTCAGGCTTACTTGAAAAACTTCAAACAGCCTGAGGGATGAAGCTCCACCCCTTTAGCCTCTTTAACGATAGGCTGGCGAGTTAGAGATTACTGTCTAAAAAGAGACCAATTAGAAAAGAAAATGAAGTGAGGCCAGGACTCCTGCGAAGGGGGGCTCTCCCACCCATTTCTCTGGCCATATTAAGCATCGCTACTACAATTTCCGCTTCACAGCGTTCGCCGCGTCCTGGGTCTTTTCGCCTGCCCGTTCAATGTCTTGGCCGAAACCGTGAACCGTGTTGCATGCCACGTTCGTGGCTAACAGGACTAACATCAGTATTGCGAAGATTATCGGGCGCATAGAGTATCTCCTGTTTTTGGATTTAATGTTCTAACCCCACTATACGGAGCACTATCCGTGCCGGACCTGGCGATGAGAAAAAGACTGTGTTTCCGATAGCTTCACAGGACTGTCCGGCAGGAACGAAGAAACGGCTCGTTAAAAGCGTCGAAACTCTCGACCAAAGGGTCGAACGAGATCGGGTGAATCGTGCATGGCAACGAATAGAATTCGAAGGCGACTCACTTCGCCTGCTGCCGGGGCGTTTTGGAGCCGATACACCGAAGAAAAAAAATGCACAGAAAGTTTCAGCGGCCGATCTTCCGCTGCCGCCGACATTCCGCAGGCGGAACTGTGGTGAAGCAAGCGATGTGATCTAATCCGGCCTGACTTCCGGCGTACCGGTATCCAATTCCCCACGACGCAACGCTTGACGCGCAGTGCGTGCGAGCTCTTCATAGCGCATGCGGAACCGCTCGAGGTCTGCTTCTTCAAGGCCTTCGAGGTCGAGCAAGGCATTGTGCGCGCCGCTCACCGCGCGAATCAGCTCGTCGAGTTTGAGTTGGACAGCGTGGCTATCACGGTTCTGGGTATTCTGAATCAAAAAAACCATCAGGAATGTGACGATTGTCGTGCCTGTGTTGATCACTAATTGCCACGTGTCGCTGAACTTGAATATCGGGCCTGTGACCCCCCAGACGATGATGATCAAAGCAGCGATGATGAATGCCGCCGGATGGCCCGTGGCTCGTGCCGTCCACTTGGCGAAGTGGGAAAAACGCGATGAAGAATAAATCACGCTGTCATCTGCTTTCGGGTTTCAGTTTTTTGTTTATGCCGGGCGGCAGAGATGATTCAAAGACTCTTCTCTCTGCCGCCACCCGGGTCATAAGCCGCTAAGGGTAATTTCGACTAAAGTTTGCCGGCAATAGATTTGGCCGCCGTCACTCCCGCTTCGCCGGCTTTCCGACGTCCCTTACCGACCTTCTCCTGAATTTTACCGGCTACGCGTTCAACCTTGCCTTTAGCTTCGAGCTTGGGATTCTTGATCAATTCCCCAGCTTTGTCCTTGATCGCGCCAGAAATTTGTTTGCCCTTACCTTTGATCTCATCTTTGTTCCACATAATTGTCTCCTTTTAAGGGTTCGGATCCTTACGCAAGGATCGGGTTGTTAGTGCCGATAAAAACTTTCCAAACTTCACTCGGGCTAAATCAAATTGCCATGATGGTTCAACATATTTTTCGTTTCTCGGCTCTAACGCGAGCGAGGCGCTTATTCGCGGTGAACGGCAGTCACCGAGTCTAAGCAGTGTCCGCTGGCGATGAATCGGGCGCACGAGGACAAACTCATCCCCGCCGTAGCGGCACGAGATATCGCCCTTGCGCAGCTTCTCACGCAGCGCTTGCGCGGGGGCCTGGGGTGAGCATTCCGCATGTCACATCGCACAATTAATAGCATAACGAATTCTATGGCTGCTTTTCTTTCATCTACGAACGAGCTCGGCGAAAGAAGATCGGGCGATGACGCGATTGAACTGGGATCGGTAGTTGTTGACTACGCTAATGTCGTTGATCACCATATCGTAGATTTTCCATTCTTGGTCGACGCGATGGAGTTTGTAGTTGATCGTTAAAAGGGACTGGTTATCGCCGACGATCTTGGTGTCCAATTGTGCATAGTTCTGATCTCCACTCTCGCGCGTGTAGACGACATTTTGACTGGTATAGGACTCAATGTTATCGGCGTACGCTCTTCCCATCAGCGCGGCGAAAATTCCTACGAATTCCCGTTGCTCCTCCGGGGTCCGGCGTGTCCAGTTCGACCCGAGGGAACGTTTGGCCATCTCCGGGAAGTCGAACCGGGGATAAATGATCTCAATCAGTTGAGCCCGCTGCTCGTCCATTTGTGCCTTCGATTTTGGTTTGGCACTTCTGACAATAGTCAGCACCTTGTCCACTGTGGCGCGTACTTGTTCCGTCGGGCTGTCCACTCTCGACGCTGCAGGAAGTAAAAGACAGCAAAGCAAGAACAAGAGGCTTACAGCGATCAATCGAGCCAGGAGAATTGTTGTTATCGCTGCGCTTACAGCGTGCTTACTCTTATTTACCGTCCCCTCTTGGATCCGCCACTGGACCTGACCCGTCTTGCCAATCATTGCCGTTTTCCTTTTTTTCACGAAGCACAACTCCAAGGTCGTCTCGTTGCCACCCTTTTGGAGCTGGCCGGGTAACAGGCAACAGGTGCCACTCTGTCGGAACCTGGGCGCCATAGTCCGTTACCTCAGTTTTCAGTGAGCTTAGGCTGGTTCACCAGAGATTGCGGTCCAATATTGAACCCTTTCGAAAAGAATCGAAGCAAGCCCAAAGGCCGGTAGCGCTCCCCAGCCAGGTGTAAGACCCTGGAGTGCCTGACAGTCGAATCCCGACTTTCTGGCTATGATTCAGATCAGCGCTATTTCTGGTGTGTCTATCTATGAGGCTAGCAATAATTCTTTTCAGGATTGTTCAATATTAGACAGCAACTGTCGCTGAGTAAGCTCAGCATGAATTGAAAGACTCCTATGGCCAAGCGCGATCACAACACTCGCGTGCAAGGAAGGAAGGTAACATGGCTTGGTATGCGATTGATGTGCGGGATGGAGTGGTCCGGCGGGTGACTGGGGAATCCAACGAGGTGGACAACCAGGGTCGGGTTCTGATCGAAGCCGGTTCCGCGAAACAGGCATGGGTAAAGTCTCGCGGCTCATCGGCGGCAAATGGCAGCGCCGAATGCAAGTGTTGTCGCCACTGTCATTGCAGCGTTTGTGAAGAATGCTCGGTCACAAAACAATACTCGGACTATTGGATTTGTCACCGCTGTGGGGAATTAAATCGGCGTGTTCCAAACTTGTACTTAAGGGAGGTGTCTCATGGATTGGGATAAAATTAAGCTAGGTGGATGGAGCGCCCTCGGTGGCGCGGCGGTATTAGCCCTCGTCGGGTTTAATTATGGCGGATGGGTGACCAGCGGTACTGCTGCGGCAATGGCGAAGGAGACCGCTGCGGATGCTGTCGCCGAGCGCTTGGGCACGATTTGTGTCGCACAGTTTAACCGGGACTCAGCGAAGGGCGAGAAGCTCAAAGAAATGAAGGGAAAAGATTCTTGGGACAATGGCCGCTATATAGAAAAGCAGAGTTGGGCGATTATGCCGGGTGAAGATAAACCCGACAGTAAAGTTGCCGACGCGTGCGCCAAGCATCTTGCCGATAAGGCATAACTCCTGGCAGCGATAGGTCCGAAGAATTCCGCCGCCAAAGTCCGTTCGGTAAGTCATTCGGCTCTACAACGTGGTCCTGCCGGCGTTCGCCGGCAGGACCACGTCACGGAATTCTAGGATTCCAGGGCACGCCAGCGTTCGCCAGCTTGCCCGGCACTACTTGTTCTTACCGCTTTCATTCTTGGAAAAGCATCGATCCAGAAAAACTCCCAGCGGACCGCGCGCCTGCCGTCGCAAAATCCCGGCGAGCTCGCCTTTGTTGAGCCAGATCCCTTCACAGTTTTCACAGCGTTCTAAATCGAATCCCGTAAATCGGAACTTGGCGAATTGTCCTGAACATTTAGGACAGGTGACCCTCTGCGCTTCGCGCCGGCCCTCTTCAGCCTTGTGAAATTCGAACTTCATATCTTCGACCAGCTCGTGTTCTTTCTCGGCAAAATAAATCTCTTCGTTGGCGTGCTCGTCGAACCGCGGTTCATCTCCGGGCCGTCGCGTTTCGCCCTTCATGTTTCGCTCTCCGCGTTTGGCTGATTGATTTCGCTACCCAGCGCGTCCGGTGATCGCTTCTTTTCATTTTTTTCTTTGGCGCTGTCGATTCTTCTGACTTTTAGAATCGCCTGCAGCGCCGGCCTGTCGACAACTTCCTTTTCCAGCAGCAGCTTCGCCAATTCCTCCAGCGCCGTTCGCTGTGTGATCAGGATATCCCGGGCTTTGGTATGCGCGTCCGACAATATTTGCTTTAGCTCGCCGTCGATGAGCCGAGCGGTTTCCTCGCTGTACTCTTTGGCACTCTGCGTGGGCACCATCAGGAACGTGGCATGGCGCGGTCCTTCGAGAGACGCCAGGCCGAGCTTCTCACTCATGCCGAATTGGGTGACCATCGTCCGGGCAATTTCGGTGGCTCGCTGAAGGTCGTTCTGAGCGCCGGTTGAGATGTCGCCGAAGACAATCTCTTCCGCCACTCGTCCGCCGAGAAGGACGCAGATCCGCGCCAGGAGTTCAGACCGTGTCATGAGATAACGGTCCTCAGTCGGCAGCTGCGTCGTGTAACCCAGAGCGGCGATTCCCCGCGGAATAATAGAAATCTTGGAAACGGGATCAGCGCCCGGCACGAGTTCCGCCAAGAGAGCGTGACCCGACTCGTGATAGGCAACAGTTTTCTTCTCCTTGGGATTGATGACGTGGCTCTTCTTTTGTAGTCCCGCGACCACCCGTTCGATCGCCTCGTCAAATTCCGCCATATCGATCGACTCTTTGTCCTGCCGCGCTGCCAGCAAAGCAGCCTCGTTGACGATGTTGGCGAGATCGGCGCCAACGAAGCCCGGTGTTTTGGCTGCCACGACAGCAAGATCGAGATCCGCCGAGAGCTTCACCTTCTTCGCGTGCAATTGGAGAATCTTGGTGCGGCCCTTGATGTCGGGACGATCCACCAGGATCTGCCGATCGAAGCGGCCGGGACGGAGCAGCGCGGCGTCGAGGATCTCCGGCCGGTTGGTGGCGGCCATGATAATCACTCCTTGATTCGGATCGAACCCATCCATCTCGGCCAGAAGCTGATTCAAAGTTTGCTCCCGCTCGTCGTTGCCCGTGAGCATGCTCACTCCCCTAGCCTTGCCGATGGCGTCGAGCTCATCGATGAATATGATGCTGGGCGCATTCTTCACCGCTTGCATAAAAAGATCCCTGACCCGTGCCGCGCCGACGCCGACGAACATCTCGACAAAGTCGGAACCGGTCAGGCTGAAGAAAGGAACTCCCGCCTCGCCAGCAACGGCGCGGGCGAGCAGGGTCTTTCCCGTGCCCGGCGGCCCGACGATCAACACACCTTTGGGAATATGGCCGCCCAATCTTTGATATTTGTCCGGATCCTTAAGGAACCCGACGACCTCGGCGACCTCTTCCTCGGCTTCGTCAATGCCCGCAACGTCGGCAAAGGTAACCCCGGTTTTTTTCTCGATGTAGACTTTCGCTTTGCTCTTGCCGATCTGCATTAAACCGCCGCTCGCCGAGCCCATCTTCCTGCCGAGATAGCTCCACATGAGAACAAATAGCACCACGGGAACCACCCAGGATAGAATCGTCGGGAGCCAATTGCTGGTGACCTCTCCGCGAAACGGTATTTTCGCCGCTTCGAGTTCGGCTGTGAGGCCCGGATCCTCCACTTTTACCGTTTGGAAGGGAAGACGGGTTTTGCCTGCCAGTACGTCCGGAGACATCTCTTTCAATTTCTCCGGCGGGAAAATTTCTTTCATTGCCACTGCCTTCAAATTGCCATCGATGGTCGTTTCACGAATGACAAGATCGTTGATCAAATCCTGCTTGGCGAGGGATTTGAATTGGCTATAGCTGATGATCTCAACATGAGAGCGACCGAGAAAATTCTGCACGAATAGGACGAGGAAAACCGTGGCAAAAAAATACCAGATCGGGGACGGTCGGTATTTTTTGTCGTTGGGCGCTAAATTCTTCCTTTTCTCAGCATACTGCTTGCGGATATCGGCGATGAAATTTGCCACGCGCTTTCGCGGCCCGGGCTCGTGCGAGGTTTCGGCGAAGTGCCGGTCGGGTAGAACTGGAAGGATTCGGCTGGCAAATTTGTGAATTGGTATTTTCATGTATAACTCAGCTTTCTATTTGACGGACTCTTGGTCACCCGAAGGCAGGTTCTTACGGAATGATAAGAACGATAGAAGGTAAATCCGCTGCGACACCCGTGAAACGTTCGGGGCGGCGCTCATTTCTGACGCGCTCGCTAACTTCCGCTCCTATTCCGTTCAGATGAAGGATGCTCTTCGCATCGAGCAAGACCGCGCTGCGTCTTTCTCAAGAATCTCGTCTTCTACCAGGGTAAATCAATCTCCATTTTGTGCTCGTAACCGGAGCAGCCGACCTCGACGACTCTGGATCACAGCACTCAGGCCGATACCTGGGTATTTTTTACCAGCCATTTCTCCTGCCGGATCTTGTCCTGGATTCTTAGAAGCCCTTCGGTCAAAGCTTCGGGGCGCGGTGGACAGCCGGGAACATAAACGTCGACGGGAATGATTTTGTCTACGCCTTTGCAAACCGAATAGGCGAGCTGAAAAAGCCCGCCGCAGTTGGCGCAGCTTCCCATCGAGATGACGTATTTCGGATCAGGCATCTGATCGTAGAGGAGCTTGGTGCGCTTGGCCATTTTGTAGGTCAGAGTACCGGCGACGATCATCAGATCGGACTGTCGCGGCGTGGCGCGGGGCACTGCGCCGAAGCGATCGATATCGGCGCGCGGACCTCCGGTCTGCATCAACTCGATCGCGCAACAGGCCAAGCCAAACAGCATGTACCATTGCGACGAGGCGCGACCCCAGTTAAGCAGCTCGTCGACCTTGGTCGTAAAAGCGGTTTCCGGTAACTGGTTCAATAACGACGTAAAAACCTCCTGGTCATCTTTTCTACTTGATAACCGTCAATTCTTATCGATCCAACGCATGGCGTCTTGCAAGGCAAATTCGTCAGCTTCATTTTCACTCCAAAACGCTTTGTCGAGTTGAGCGTGATGCGATGGAACGCAGCTGGTCTCGTTTTTGGCATCCTGGCACGTCACGGTATACTGTGGAATCCAGCTGCCTTTGGTTTCTCGCTGAAACGATTCACTGCGAATGAGGCAGTTCTTGTAGGAAATGCTGCTTTTCATTTGTCGCTCTTTTGCCTCATCGTCGATGACCATCGTCTCGTGTTCGCTAGGTACGTGCGGCTAGCCCCGGCAATCGCGGCATTCCACTCAACAACCCTTGCCATTCAATTCGAAATTCTCAGAGCCATACCAAGGGGCACTCTGGCATCGCCCACATTGACCGCTGTTCCCGCGCTCGCCAGTTGCCAGTTCTGCAGGATTTCTGCTGAGGGCTCAGCTCGCTTGGGTAATTGTACGATGTAGGGTTCTGATGCTTTGACGACATATTTAACGTTGCTGCCGTCGCTAAGGGTCAGGGACAACACCCCATCTTTGCTGTCGGCGACCGCGAATGTTTGGATCGAGCTGATTTGCTTTGATACCGTAGTGACTCTGACGGCGTCGGAATAGAGAAACCATGAGGATGCGACAAACACCGCCAGAACTAACCACGCATATTGGCCGACTCTCTTTTGGCGTTTCAAAAGTCGCGACCGCTGCAGTTGAAAAAAATGATAATTCGCTTGGCGCTCGGCTGCCAGTTTATGGGTGGGATCCTCTTCGAATGAAAATGCCGGTTGATCATGGACAATGTGAATACTGTTCAATAGGATTCCAATGATTATCAAAGCCATAGGGATGGCAATAACGAACAAAGAACTCAATCTATTTCCCCTTATGGCCGGAGCTGACGGCCGTTGGCTTGGAGGGCTGATGAAGAGAGGCCTACTTGAAGAATTTCAAGTAACCGCGGAGGAGAACCCTACGACTGTAGAGGAGCATTAAGCCTAGGTGATTTATGTCATGATAGCAACTCAAAGTTTGCAGCCACTGCCAAACTCCAAGAATTACTCTAGCCAGCGAATCTGTGCAGCAGCGACTCAGGAAAGCTCGCGAACCAGAAACCGGAGCATCAGATCATGTTCCGGTCACCAACGAACGGAAACTCACCAGTTTTTTGTTTTTCTCGTCGTACAGGCCCAGCCGTAACAATTTGATACTTGTCCGCAATGTGATCGCTTTGACTGTCTGCAAGGCGGGAATTTCATCCTGGCATTGTTGTAAGTTGTAATTGGGAATGGTCGGCCGAACGTGGTGAATATGATGCAGACCGATATTGCCCGTGAACCACTGGAGGATTTTCGGCAACTTGAAATACGAGCTCCCGTCCAAGGCAACGCTCATCGGATCCCAAGACTGGTGCCGCATCCAATAGGCATCTTCAAATTGATGCTGGACATAGAACAGCCAGAGCCCGAGGCCTCCGCCGATCAGAATGACGGGCAATTGGATCAATAGATATGTCTGAAATCCGATCGTCCAGGCTGCCACCCCGACAACGAGCAAGAGTGCCGCGTTCGTAACCAGCACGCTTTTCCGCTCTCTCTTTCCACCGCCTTTCTTGCAAAATCGCTGCAGGAATAGAAACAGCAGCAGCGACCCCGGACCGAATAAAATAAAGGGATTGCGGTAGAACCGGTAGGCGAATCGCCGAGCTAGCGGCGCTGCCAAATACTCCTCTGTCGTCATCGTCCAAACATCGCCGATTCCCCGTCGGTCCAAGTTTCCCGCCGTTGCGTGATGCCGGTTGTGGGCGTGTCGCCAGTCTTCAAACGGCGTAAAAGTCAGAATACCCGTTACGTAACCTAGCACGGTGTTGGCCCGGCGCGACGCAAAGAAGGAACCGTGACAGCAATCGTGGAACAGGATAAAAATCCGCACCAGGAGGCCTCCTGCTACCGACGCCAGTGTTAGGGTAATCCAATAGGAAAATTGCTGTTGAACCGTATAGACCATGAAAGCCCAAAGAGTTAAATAAGGAACAAAGGTATCAAACAGTTGCCAGAGCGATTTGCGCAGATCCGAACGGCCATACCTGGCAGTAGTCTGATACAAAGCGGGCTTGGTCGTTTTAAGTTCGGGAGAATTCGTATCAGGAAACATTTCCTGCCTCGTGATGTACGGAATGATATCGGTACGCATGGGTAACAATTGTGATCTCCAACAAAATATTGCGAAATTGAGAACTAGAAACGCCAGGTCGAAACTAGCCCGCGCTGGCGCCTTTGAAGCTTCTTAGCGGTTTTTTCGGTTTTGTTTCATCGTTCGGCCAAACACGATGTCTGCTTTTCTTCCTTCTGCCGTTTCTTAAAAGTTTCGCTTGCCATGGTCTTACTCGGCTTTGTTGCCAACACGGCGGCACTTCACGATAGTCCGGTTTTCAGGTCACGGCCTCATGCTCCTTCTCGCCTTTGGAGCGCGTGATCTATCTGCTCCGCCACCGCGCTCTTGGTCTTTCCCGTCACTTCGGAAATTTCGCAAACCAGGATTTTTCTCGCCCGCTCCAGCATCTGCCGGTCGCGCAGCGACAGCGGCTTCGCCGCGCCCAACTGGGTGAGCGACTCCACAATGTTGGCCAAATCGAAGGCCGACCCCGAGGCGAGTAGTTTCGTGTTATCAATGACGCGTTGCTTCCAGTTTTTAACGGGCGAGGCAGATTTTTTTAGCTGCGCTAGCAGTTTTGGAATCTCGGACTTTTCCAGTAACCGCCGGATACCCAAGTCTCTCATGTTGTCTATGGGGATAAACAGCTCGCCACCGCCATCATCCAGGACAGCCAAGCGGTAAAAGTTTTTCGGCATGCCGCCGATCACCTTTTCAACGACCGCGCCGATGAGGCAAGGACCCTGATTTGGATAAACAACCTTAGTCCCAACGCTAAGTGTCAAGCGATTCTCCTTACCTGTTTAGCGACCGGAGTTCTTTAACGCGATCCGTTGCGGTCAAGCCACTCAAGCATCGCTCGCACGCTGCCGGTGGCTAGGCCAATGCTCGTGTCGGCCGCTCCATAGTAGAGGTGGATGGTGTCGCCGTCCGGCGCAATCGTGTATCCGCAAGGAAAAACAACGTTGTCCACGTCTCCACGCTGCTCGTAAACTTCTTGCGGTGCGAAGACCCATTCATCGCCCCGTTTTATGCAGCGCTCCGGCTCCTGCAAGTCAAACAGGGCCAATCCTAATCGGTAAATCGCGCCGGACGCGGTCTGGCGTACACCATGGTAAATCACCAGCCAACCTTGAGAAGTTTCGAGCGGCGGCGGCGAGAGGCCAATCTTATTCGCATCCCACCAGGCGCCTTTGCGTGCTTCGAGCATCAACTTGTGATTGCCCCAATGGTGCAAGTTCGGCGAAAAGGACATCCACATATGCGCGCGCGGCGCGCTGACGGGCCGATGGATCAAAACCCACTGCCCTCCGACACGGCGAGGAAGTAACGCCGCATCCTTATCTTCCGGCGACATGATGACGCCGTAACGCTCGAAGGTGCGAAAATCCTTAGTCAGTGCCAGAGATACGCCCGGACCATCGCGCGAGAATGCGGTATAGACAACCGCATACTTGCCTAATTCCGAGAGGTAGGTGATGCGTGGGTCCTCAACACCCCAGATCTCCTCCGGAAATTGTTCAGGGTCAGCCGGCATCGTCGGCCGGGAATCGATCTCCCAGTGATCGACGCCATTGGCGGAGCGGGCCACACACAAATGGGAAAGCCCGCGGCGATCTTCAACGCGACAAAGCAGGAGCGTCGTGCCGTCAGGCAGCAACGTCGCGCCCGGGTTAAACACGCTGTTTACGGGATAAGGCCAATTCGCGGCTGTTAAGATCGGATTGTGCTCGCACCGTTCAAAGAGTTCGACATGATGATTCGCCATTAAGATCCTGCCTCCACGGTCAGGAGTGTATTTTCAGCCAGGCGCAGTTCCAGCACGGCCTGAAGAAAGGCCAGGGAAGACTCCGCGCCCTGATTTTCGTTGGGGCGGTCGGGATGCAAGCCATCTCGACAACCTCCCGTAATTGGGTCGTAGATAGGAAGGTTAAGATCGTTGCCGCCCAGGAACCAGTCGAAAGCGCGCCCCGCTTCCTTGTACCAGTTCTTGTCGCCGGTGATCCGGTGCGCTTCGAGGCAAGCGGATACCATGGCTTGAGCCTCCACCGGTTGCTGATCGAAGCGGGCGCGTTCACCGCCGCGCTGATAAAAACCGTTGGAGCCGATGGGTACAAAATGACCGCCGTTCGAATCGGCGCGCTGCAAATCGACCAGCCAACTGAGAGACTCCAGGCCGGCTTCGGTCATGGCGTGACTCGGGATCCACTGACCGCACATCAGCAAGGCATGGGGCAGCGCGGCGTTGCAGTAAGTCAGTGCGTTTTCGTACCAGCGCCATTCGTTGGAACGATGATTTTGATACAACGTCAGCAGCCGCCCGGCCAATTCCTCGCGCACCTGACCGGCCCTGCGGTCGCCATCGAATCGGCGCAGATACTCATGAATGCCGATGAGGGCGAAAGCCCAAGCCCGCGGGCTCGTCGTTTCGAGGATCGCCGGCAACGCCTGCTCAAAAAGCCCACCAGCCATACTAGTGAGAGCCGGCACTTTGGAACGGCCCAACAGCGTGCCCAACGACCATAAGGTGCGACCGTGGCTGTCGTCCGAGCCACGGTCTTCCAACCAGTGGCGCTGGAAGCTCATAAAATTGCGAAACCGCTTGGTTTCGGAGTTGAAAGCGTAACCAATAAAAGCCAGATAGCGAGACGTCAGGTCGTAGGCATCCGAGTGCCCGAGATCTTCCAGCAGAGCGCTCACCAGAAGCGCGCGCGCGTTATCATCGATGGTGTATCCTTCACGGTAATTCGGCACCGTGAAAAGTGCGTGTTGCAACATGCCGGTATCGTCGGTCATGCGCCGCAAGTGATCTAGCTTGAGGGGCGGCAGTTCGCCCGGCCGTTTATCGAGCGGCTTGACCGCGAAGCTACTGGGAGCGAAATGACGTTTTTCGACGCGGGCACGGGCAAAGCTCTCCAGGTAACGGCGCGCCACCTGCGGCCAGATCATGTCCCGGCCGAACATATAAGCGCGCTTGCGCATGGCGTGGCGCTTGGCCTCGTTGTCCAATAGGTCGATAACTTGCGCGGCTAACGCCGGCGGATCGCGGAACGGCACCAGCACGCCGCGTTCGTCAGCGAGCATTTCTTCGGCGTACCAATAGGGCGTTGAAATCACCGCTTTGCCGGCTCCCAGAGTGTATGCCAGCGTGCCCGAAACAATCTGCGCCGGGTTCAGATAGGGCGTGATATAAATGTCCGCCGCGCCGATGAACTCGACGAGTTCCTCCAACGTGACAAATTGATTGTAGAAGATGACTTGGCCGGCGACGGATTTTGCTTGCGCGAGCCGTTGCAAAGAGAGCCGATAGGTTTCACCATCGTGCTGCTTGACATGCGGATGGGTTGCGCCGACGATGAAGTAGACCACGTTCGGATGCTTGGCGAGAATCGCCGGCAGAGCGGCGATGACATTTTCGATGCCTTTGTTAGCGGACAATAAACCAAAACTAAGCAAGACAATTTTGCCTTCGACGCCGAACAGATCCTTGTGAAATCCCGGGTCGACAAAAGGCAGATCGGGAATACCGTGCGGAATCAGATCGATTTTATCCCGCGCAACGCGGTAGATCTCGTGCAAGAATTTTGCGCCGCGTTCACTCATCACGACCACGCGATCCGATAGCGCCGCCACTTCCTCTAAAACCCGGCGCTGCTGCGGATCCGGTTCGCGCAGAATCGTGTGGAGCGTGGTGACGATGGGCATGCGCAGCTCGCGCAGTAGAGCCAAAATATGGCTCCCGGCCCGCCCTCCGAAGATGCCGTATTCGAACTGCAGCGAGACCAGATCCACACTGTTGATGTTTAAGAAATCGGCGGCGCGGCGATAAGAGTCGATGTCTTTTTCGCCTAATTCGAAACGCACCCGCGGCGGATAAGCGTAGCCGGATTCGTTGTCATTGACCGGTAGGGCAATACATGTTGATTTCGGGTGTTCGGCGGCGATCGCCTCACACAAATCCGTAGTAAACGTCGCGATGCCGCATTGGCGCGGCAAGTAGTTCCCGATAAAGGCAATCCGATCGCTCTCTAAGTGATTCGTATACCGGTCCATGAGTAAAACCTCCTTCGCCGTATGGGCTAACATTCATTGGCTATTTTCCGGGTGAAAAACGCAAAGAGGCGGGACCATGGGGACCGCCTCTTTAAGAACCCGGCCGAGATTGGACCGAGCATGCGCTGATGGGACTTTGGGATGCCAACGGTTACGTCTTGTTGACTATAGCACAGTCTCTACGGAAAGATACTCCCAGCGCGGATGACTTCAGGTTTTTTTCTTCGTTTCCTGCTGCCATCGCGGACTCGAACACGCGGGTTTCGAGCACGCGATTAAAGAACGGGTTCGTCTGAAAGCTATTTTTAACACGCTGCTCTTGCCGCAATCGCGCGTCCCTGAAGCGGGTTGACATAACCGCGCCTCGTTGCGTAGTCTCAGTTCAAAATGACGGGCTGCCATAAAAATTTGACCAGCAATGAACTGGGAATACTGAAGGTCGATTGATGAAAAGAGTTTTGGCGATCATTTTGGGTGGAGGCGCCGGAACCCGGCTCTATCCTTTGACCAAACTTCGCGCGAAGCCGGCCGTGCCGCTGGGCGCTAAGTATCGCCTGATCGATATTCCGATCAGCAATTGCATCAATTCCGAGATCCAGCGGATTTACGTCTTGACGCAATTCAATTCAGCGTCGCTCAACCGCCATATTGCGCGCACTTACCATCTGGCCGGCGCTGGTTTCACACAGGGATTTGTCGAGGTGCTGGCGGCGCAGCAGACTCCCGACGATCCGAGTTGGTTCGAGGGAACCGCTGACGCGGTGCGCAAATATCTCTGGTTGTTCGCCGAATGGGATGTTGATCAATATTTGATTCTGTCCGGCGACCACCTCTATCGAATGAATTATGCGGATTTCATCGAGCGCCATCGCCAAACCAAAGCGAACATCACGATCTCGGTCGTGCCGATGGATGAAAGTCGCGCGTCCGATTTCGGTCTGATGAAGATCGACCAAAAAGGAAGAGTCACTGCCTTCAGCGAGAAGCCTAAAGGCGCGGCGCTCAAATCGATGGAGGTCGACACCACGGTTCTTGGCCTCTCGCCAGAAGAAGCGAAAAAATCGCCGTACATCGCTTCCATGGGCATCTATGTTTTTGAAAAGCCGGTGCTTCATGATTTATTGCAGCGCGACCGCCAACGACACGACTTCGGCAGAGAAATTCTCCCGGGCTCTTTGAGCGACCATAATGTCCAGGCCTACCTGTTTAACGATTATTGGGAAGATATCGGCACGATCGAAGCGTTCTACCACGCCAACCTCGCGCTCACCTATCAGCCGGACCCGCCTTTCAGCTTCTACGATGAAAAAGCGCCCATCTACACGCGGTCGCGTTACCTGCCGCCGACCAAGTTGCTCGACAGCAAAGTCATTGAATCGATGGTCGGCGAGGGATGTATCCTTAAGGAATGTACGGTGAAACGATCCGTCGTTGGCATTCGGTCGCGCATCGAAACCGGCTGCGTTATCGACAACACGCTGTTGATGGGATCAGACTACTACGAGTCCCCTGCCGAACGATTGAAAAATCTACAATGTGGGAAAGTGCCGCTGGGAGTGGGCGCGAACACCACGATCCAAAAAGCAATCGTCGACAAAAACGCCCGCATCGGGCGTAATGTTCAGATTGTGAATAAAGGCCGTGTGGTGGAGGCAAGCCGGGAAAATCTCGGCTTCGTCATCCAAAACGGAATTGTCGTCGTGATCAAGAATGCCACGATTCCCGACGGGACGGTTATCTAGCGGGATGAAGATCCGCTTCGGCTTTTTTCTTCCTCATTCCCCCTTCGATCATCTTGTACTCGAACAGCCGGCATTCGAGGGCGCCATTAAAGAGAGGCGTGCGCTTGGAGGCGGCGAGGCGGATGAGCTTGGGCAGACGCATATCGGCGCTAAGAACGTAGGCGCGCCAGCCGCTGAATTGTTTTTTTAATACATCTCCGAGCTTGGGGTAAAATTCAGCCAGTGCCTGCTGCTCACCGAGGCGCACGCCATAGGGCGGATTGGTGACGATCACGCCTTCTTTTGCTGGCGCGGAGATTTCCAGGACATCGGCCCGGTTAAGGCTCACGACTTTTTCTAAACCCGCTGCCATAAGATTCGCGCGCGCTGTCTTAATCGCGTCGCCGGACAGATCACTGCCATAAATCGCCGACGGAGCTTTGGGCTTTTGCCGCGCTGTACTTTGTTGCACCAGCTCGCGCCAGCGGCGCCCGTCGAAATTTTTGAATTTCTCGAAGGCGAAATGGCGCCTTAACCCCGGCGCGATATCGAGAGCCATGTGCGCCGCTTCCAGCAGGATCGTCGCGCCGCCACACATGGGATCAAGCAACGGAATACCCGGCAGCCAACCGGCAAGACGAAGAATTCCGGCGGCGAGATTTTCTCTGAGCGGCGCTTCGCCCGTGGACAGGCGCTGGCCGCGCTTGAACAACGGCTCACCCGTGGTGTCGAGATATAGTGTAAAGCTTCGATCGGTCAAGTGACCCTGGATCGGAATATCGGGCTCACGAGTATCGACGCTCGGGCGACGGTTCGAGAGCCGGCGGATCTTGTCGCACACCGCATCTTTGATTTTTAGAGTAACAAAATTGAGACTGGCAAGCGGGCTCTTGATCGCTGAGACATCAACCCGGATGGTGTGTGCCGGATCAATCCAATCCGTCCACCGAAGTGCGTGGACGATCCGATAAATATCGTCCTCGCTTCGGTAACCGCCAGCTGCCAATTGCCACAAAACACGACTGGCGATGCGGCTTTCAAGATTGACCCGATAGCAGAGCAAGAAATCACCGACAAATTGGACACCGCCACCGACAGCATGAATGTGTTCTGCCTTGAATTGGCGCAACTCTGCGGTCAGGAGCAACTCCAGGCCGCGCGGACAAGTAGCAAAAAATCTTTCCATGAAGAATTAACCGAGCGAATGGCCAATTGCCGCTACGTTGCCCGAAAATAAAAGGGCAACCCGTCGGGTTGCCCTTTTTTGCAGTTAATTCGATAACGAAAAAACTACCAGCGGTTACGTCCACCACCACCGTCGCGGTTACCGCGGCCGCCACCACCGCCACGATTGCCCCCGCCACCACCGAAGTTGTCACGCTTCGCCATCGGCTTGGCTTCGTTGACGGTCAACGTGCGCCCGTCCAACTGCGTGCCGTTCAGGCTATCGATGGCTTTCTGCGCCTCACCGCTGGAGCTCATTTCGACAAAGCCGAAGCCTCGCGATTGGCCGGTGAACTTATCGGAAATCACATTTGCCGATTCGACGGTGCCGTGCTCCGCAAAGATTTCCTGCAGCCGGTCACCCGTCACTGAATATGGCAACCCGCCGACGTATAATTTACTACCCATGTTCTCCTCCTATAAGAGAATGTTATTGTCTTTGACCCTGAGAAATTAACTGCTAATGGGAGCCGAACATGGGGGCTTCAAAATGCTCAACCACACTCTGATCGGATTTTCCTTTTAGGTATCAGTTCACAAGGAGAGAGACTGACAAGGGCCTTCAACCTTTGCTATCTCCTCTATCAGAAGGCCGTATACTGAAGAAGATACTCAATACTACGCACTCGGGAGCATGAAGTCAACCCATCCGACGAGTAGCACACCAACATGGTCAAACCCTTGCTCCAAAACGCCGCCAATAATACGCTTGAATCCGTTTGATCCCATAATTATAGATAATGCGCCCCCGGTCGACGAATTGGGCTTAAAAAGGAGTTTTCATGCGCTACATTCCCAGCCTGATCCTATTCTCTCTGATTCTCGTGATCAAAAATTCCGCGCCGTCCACGGCATTCGGCCAGGACAGAGTTCGCATCGGCGTGCCGCTTTTTCCGACGGTTTCCTACCCGGTTTTCATCGCGTACGAGCGGGGTATTTTCGAGAAGAACGGACTCAAGGCCGAGATCATTCGCATCAACAGCGAGCCCACGACCTATCAGGCGCTGATCTCCGGCGACATCGACGCCACTTCCGGTGCGCCGACGGGTCTCGTGCAATCGAATATCCAAGGCGTGCCGGTGGTTTCGCTCGGAAGCTGGGACAATCTGGTCTCCTATACGATGGTCACCCGGGAAAAAATCGATGACTTGGCGCAATTGAGGGGCAAGAAAGTCGGCATCAACCGTCTCGGCGGTAAGTCTTCGTTGATTCTTCGCGTCATGCTCGAAGACGCTGGTCTCAATACATCGAAGGATGTAACGTTGTTGCAACTCGGCGGCTCGCAGGAGCGGTTGGCCGCTTTGATCCGCGGTGGCATCGACGCGGCGCCCGTGGATTTTGTCTTCGAGCCAAAAATGAAACAGATGGGCTTCCATCTGGTCGCCGCTAAAAAAACTCCTTTCATGAACGGCCCGATCACCGTGACGGCTGCTTCATTGAAGGCGAACCGAGGCAAATGGGTGCGGTTCGTCAAAGCTTACTTGGAAGCGACGCAATATATGACGACCAACCGCGAAGGCTCGATGGATGTTTTGAAACGGATCATCCAAACCGACGACAAAGAAACCTTGGAAAATGGCTACGAGCAAATGCGCCAGCGCGCGACCGTAGACCTGATGCCGCCGGAAGCCGCAGTTGAGAACTTGGTAAAGATGCTCACCTACATCGATAAACGGGCGGCAACGGTGGACCGGAGCAAACTCGCCGACTATTCGATCTTGAGAGAATTGCTGCAGAGCAAAGCGGGAACGAAGAAATGAATCGGAGTATTGAAGTGGTGGAGTATTGGAGTACTGGGTTTCGGAACAGCATCACTCCAACACTCCATTATTCCATCACCCCAATTTCCTGCCCATGAGCGAAATTTCTTTTATCGATACCACGCTACGCGATGGGCAACAGAGCCTCTGGGCGCTCGGCATGAAAACCGACGCGATGCTTGGTGCGGCAGCGCAGATGGATCGCATCGGCTTCGAATCGATGGAATTTTTTGTCTCGATCATGATTAAAAAATACGTCCGCGAGCTCAGGGAAAATCCCTGGGTTTGGGTGCGCGAGGGAACGAAACGTTTTCGCCACACGCGATTGCGCAACCATGGCGGACTGCACGGTTCCGGCGCATTTGAAAAGCTGCCTCATGCAGCGCTGAAGCTCCTCGCGGAGCGAGTTGTCTCTTACGGCATCACGCTAACCCGGACGTCGAATTGCTGGAACGATTTCGACGCAATGAGAGACGAAGTGCGCGAGCTGCATGGGATTGGCATGGACACCGTCGTCAATCTGATCTACTCGGTTTCACCGCGTCACACCGATGAGTACTACGCACAAAAAACCCGCGAAGCGGCGGCCATCGGACCGAAGCGAATATGTTTCAAAGACGTGGGCGGTCTACTGACGCCGGAACGCGCGCGAGCTTTGCTGCCGGCGATCTTGCAGAATGCCGGCCTCGTTCCCGTCGAATATCACGCCCACTGCAACAACGGCCTGGCGATGCTCTGCTATATCGAGGCGGTGAAGCTCGGCATCACGTCGCTGCACACGGCGGTGCCACCGCTCGCCAACGGCTCGTCGCAACCGTCTATTTTAAATGTCGCGAGGAATCTGCGCGTCCTCGGCTACACACCGCTTGTGAATGATGAAGAGGTAAGGCCCGTCGAAGAACATTTCACCGCCATCGCCAACGCTCAAGGACTTGCCATCGGCAAACCCTTCGCCTACGACCAGTCGCAATACCTGCATCAAGTTCCCGGCGGTGTGATCTCCAATCTGCGCCACCAGCTCCGCCTCGTCGGCAAGGAAGACAAGTTGCCGGAGACATTGGAAGAAGCGGCGCGCGTACGCGCGGACTTCGGCTATCCGATCATGGTCACTCCACTCTCACAATTTGTCGTGAGCCAGGCGGCGATCAACGTCCTGGTCGGCGAGCGCTATAAAGAAGTCACCGATCAGGTCATTCAATACGGGCGGGGGATCTGGGGCAAGGAAGCACCGGAAATCATGGACGCAAACGTCAAGGACAAGATATTGAACCGCGCTCGCGCCAAGGATTGGCAAGCCTGGCAACCGTCGGATCTGAGTTTGCACCAGTTACGGCAAAAGTTCGGCGCGACTATTTCAGACGAAGAACTCTTGCTGCGTGTCTACGCCGGCCCCGACGCGGTCGATGCGCTGACGGCCGCCGGCGCGCCCAAGCCAGAACTCGACGCCAAACAATCGCTGTTGCAGCTCATCGAACAACTCAGCAAGAAAAAGGACTGCGGCCATATCTACATACGGAGAGACGGCATGTCGCTGACGCTTGGAAAATCAGCCAACTCCACAAACCTGGTTTGACGAAATCATTCCGACGTAGAGGCGGGTTTCAACACCGCCCCTACTTTGCGATCTTCGACGCTCGAAGGCGTCGATTGGAATCTCGAAATGGGCGCTATCGTCGACGTGCTCTATCGCGAGCATCCACCTTATCCACCGGCGCTGATCTTCGACAACATTAAAGATCATAAGCCTGGTTACCGTACGCTCTTCGGTCATTTCGCCTCGCCGCAGCGGATTGCGCTGACGCTCGGCGTCGAAGAAGCGTTCGATCACGTCCTGGAATTCACCCGAATCTATCACGAGAAGATCAAGCACAGTGTGCCACTGCCGAGAACCGAAGTGAAAACCGGGCCGGCGCACGAAAACGTCCAGGAGGGAGACCGCGTCAATCTTTTAGATTTCCCCGCGCCGCTACTGCATGAGAAAGATGGAGGACGCTACCTAGGTACGGGGCATCTCGTCATCACTAAAGATCCTGACTCCGATTGGGTGAACGTCGGTACCTACCGCATCATGTCGCAGGATCGAAACACCGCCGGCATCTATATCGGCCCGGGCAAGCACGCCTACATTCATAAGCAGAAATACTTCGAGAGAAACCAGCCGATGCCGGTCAACATTGTGCTCGGCAGCGATCCGCTGATTTGGTTTGCCGCCTCTTGTCCCGTGCCCGCGGGTGTCAGCGAATTCGACT
>WNGO01001887.1_pt1 | contig 29502 bp, 32 predicted proteins | sample 5400511 | NCBI WGS metagenome assembly WNGO01 (sample SAMN13153380, study PRJNA577476) | soil metagenome | isolation source: 20 cm soil or saprolite under Garry oak tree replicate 2 | place: USA:California | collected 2016-06-15 | reverse complement strand
AGCCGCTTGCCCGCCGCTTCGACCAGATACCTCGAACCCGTAACGCATCCTGCCGCGCCAAGAAATGTCAATTTTGCCATAGGCCTGCCATTCTACCGAATTCACGCCAGAGAGACACCTCAGCGCCTGGGTGCTCCCACAAAGAAAACGGGGCGCATCGGTAGACTCGCCCCGCTTCCTGATCTGACTTATGACTTACAATTTGGAACTGAAAACTTGATTCAATCCGCCGCGTTGGCTTGCTTCTTCGCGACAATCGATTCGGTGTTCAGCCCCAGCCCCTTCGCCACGCCGGTCCCATATGCTGGATCAGCTTTGTAGAAGTGCTGGATTTGCAGTTCTTGAATGCGCTTTGGCACGCCATTGCCCAAGCTGGCGACAATGTTATCGATCAGCCGCTGCTTCGCGTCCGCGGACAGCAACTTGAACAAGTTCCCCGGCTGGGTGTAGTAGTCGCCGTCGGTGCGGTGATCGTGGCGTGCGACGGTTCCGCTGACGGCACGCGGCCATTCGACGTAGGAACGGTCCTGCGTCGGGCCGCCGAAGCTGTTCGGCTCATAGTTCACCGTCGAACCCCCGTTTCCGTCAAAGCGCATCGCGCCGTCCTTGTTGTAAGTGTGATACGGGCACTGCGGTTTGTTTACCGGCAGGGAATCGTAGTTGGCCCCCAGCCGGTAGCGGTGCGCGTCGGGATAGGAGATCAAGCGTCCCTGCAACATTTTGTCAGGCGAAAACCCCATGCCCGGCACAACGTTGCGCGGTTCGAACGCCGCCTGCTCCACTTCCGCAAAATAATTTTCCGGATTGCGGTTCAATTCCAGCTGGCCGACTTCGACGAGAGGATAGTCCTTGTGCGGCCACACCTTCGTGAGGTCGAACGGGTTAATATGATACGTCTCCGCGTCCTTTTCCGGCATGATCTGCACGCACACGCGCCACTTCGGGAACTTGCCTTCTTTGATGGCGTGGAAAAGGTCGCGCTGCGAATAGTCCGGATCGCTTCCTTCCAACGCGCCCGCCTGCTCGCGGAAGAAATTCTTGATCCCTTGCTTGGTCTTGAAGTGCCATTTCACGTAGAAGAGCTCGTTCTTCGCATTGATCAGGCTGAACGTGTGGCTGCTGTATCCGTTCATGTGCCGGTAGCCGTCCGGAGTCCCGCGGTCGGAGAAGAGAATCGTCACTTGGTGCAGCGATTCCGGCGAGAGTGACCAGAAGTCCCACATCATCGTCGGTGATTTCAGGTTGGTCTCCGGATCGCGCTTCTGCGTGTGGATGAAATCGCCGAACTTCAGCGGATCGCGAATGAAGAAGACGGGCGTGTTATTTCCAACCATATCCCAGTTGCCTTCTTCGGTGTAAAACTTCAGCGCAAACCCGCGCGGGTCGCGCGCCGTGTCCGCCGAACCCTTTTCACCGCCTACGGTCGAAAACCGAATAAAAGTCGGCGTCTTCTTGCCAACAGTACTGAACAGTTTCGCGGTCGTGTACTTGGTGATGTCGGCGCTGGTGCACACGAAATGACCGTAAGCGCCCGAGCCTTTGGCGTGCACCACGCGCTCCGGAATTCTTTCTCGGTTGAAGTGCGCCATCTTTTCGAAGAGCAGAAAGTCTTCGAAGACCACCGGCCCGCGCGGCCCTACCGTCAGCGAATTCTGATTGTCGCCAACGGGACGGCCTGCGTCCGTCGTCATGATTTTCTTTTTTTCTTCCGCCATGGATCCTCCTCAGTTCGACGTCAGTGGCCCCAGGAAGCGGGCTCCCAGGCATCGCATCTCGAATCCTAGAGAGGTGCGAGCTATACTTCCAATATATAGTTCGGATACGATGGATAGGCATAGCCTATGGAACTTCACCAGCTTCGTTACTTCTGCGCGGTAGCCGAAACCGGCTCGTTCAGCCGCGCCGCGGAACATTCGCACGTTTCCCAGCCTTCCCTTTCCCAGCAGATCCTCAAGTTGGAAGACGAACTCGGCGCGCGCCTCTTCGACCGTCTCGGCCGTTCCGTTCGGCTTACCGAGCTTGGCAAAACGTTTCTCCCGCGCGCCCGCGCCGTCCTTCGCGAACTGGAAGCCGCCAGAGGCGACGTCGTCGAAGGCAAAGAGTTCATCGGCGGTCCCATCATCGTCGGTGTTATTCCCACCGTCGCCCCCTACTTTCTCCCTCCTCGCCTTACTACCTTCTCGCCCAAATTTCCCCAGGTTCGGCTCACCATCGTCGAGGAGATTACGCCCGTCCTTCTCGACCGTCTGCGATCCGGCACCATCGACGTCGCCATCCTGGCGCTCCCCACCCGTGGCCACGAATTCGATGCTATTCCTCTCTTGACCGAGCGTCTCTTCGCTGCGCTCCCCAAAAAACACAAACTCACTTCACGCCATTCTCTTTCTCTCAAAGACCTTCGCGCCGAACCTTTCCTGCTTCTGCGCGACGGCCACTGTTTCCGCGATACCGCCGTTGCCGCCTGCGACCGCGCGCGCCTCCATCCGCAGATTGTTTTCGAAAGCGGACAGTTCAGCAGTCTTCTCAGCATGGTCGGAGCCGGCATGGGCGTTTCCATCGTTCCCGAAATGGCCATCGAGAAAAAATCTCCATGCCGCTACATCCGCATCGCCGATGACCAGGCTGTTCGCACCATCGGCGCCGTTATCCTTCGTGGCCGTTCTCTCACCCGTGCACACAACGCTTTTCTCGCTCACCTTCGCGCCTCTTCTCCGGGCATACCCTCCTAGGGCGCGGCGTTTCTTGCGGTCTTGGCCAGAGGATCAGTGGGAGATGGACGCAGCCATTCCGCTGAGGTAAAATCTCTTAAGTCGTTCATCCCGGTGGGGCCGTGGCGCAGTTGGGAGCGCGCCTCGATGGCATCGAGGAGGTCGTGGGTTCGAATCCCATCGGCTCCACCAACTTATCTTTTTGTTTTCAATCCGATAGCAAAAACTTCAAGGGGCACTAAGGGGCATTAAGCCACCTTCGAAGGCAATACGAGGCGGACGACTTTGCCGTGCGCCTTGCGTTTGCTTTCGTCCATGGCTTTGCCGTAGACGTTCATCGTCGTACGGATGTCGGCGTGGCGCATAAGTTCCTGCTGCACTGAAAGAATGGATTCGATGCAAGGTCCGCGGCAAAGACGGTGAGCTAGGTCCCGATATGTTTGAATCAATAAGTCATGGAGGAGCGCTTGGTGTAAAAAAGCTGAACTCAGCGAAAGCGCTGATTCAGAAATAACCAAGGAGGCTCCCCAATGGGCACCCTGGCACGATCCATTTGACCTGTATATCGCAATAATGCTATATTCCACCATATAGCCATGTCCGGGAGCGGGATTGAACGGGGAATTTAGGATTGAGTATGTCGAACTTCCGAATGGGCGGGTGCCCGCCAGAGAGTTTGTTGACGGCCTGGATGACAGAGCTGCTGCCCGCATTGACGCATTTATCGAGCGCTTGCGGGTCTCTGGCAATCAGATGCAAGGAAAGTTCGTTAAGAAGCTAACGGATCACATATTCGAACTACGAGTCAAACAGTTTGATCGGATTTTTCGGATTCTCTATTTCTACCAGCCCGGAATGCTGATTGTGATTACATCGGGTTTCCAGAAGAAGACAGAACAAACTCCGCCGGGTGAGATTACTAGGGCTGAACAATTGAGAAAGCTCTGGATAAGATATCGAAACCGATATACGGGATCACAGAAGGAAAGGGCAGCCATCCTGAAGGAGTTGGGCCTATGAAACGGGACCGCCACAGGGAAATTGTGGAGAAGCGAATTCGCAAGAGCGCTACGTACAGGAAGTCCTTCGCCCGCACTCTGCACCAGATTGACCTCGCGCTCCTAGTTCGTGAGATGCGAGATGACGCCGGCCTGACGCAGACCGAATTAGCCAAGAGGGCCGGCACGACGCAATCTGTGATTGCTCGGCTTGAAGACGCCGAATACACAGGTCATTCTCTCGCGACGCTGGAACGTATCGCGTTAGCTTGTGGTGTAGCGCTAAGGCTTCACGCTGAAAAGAAGCCCCATTTCGAACGCGAAGTCGCCTTGGTTTAACGTGCCCGTTAGTCAGACTGACAGGTGAAGCGTGCAAAGGGTACATCAAGGGCATTAGGTCGCGGACCAAGATCAATGCGCACCCTTTGAACCTGGTCAGGCCTTTCTTGGATTTAGCTTGCTCGGTGGACTTCTGCTTGAAAGCAGATGCTTTCGCGCCGTAGTAAATACGTAGTACAAGTCGTGGCAAATCGGACTAAATTGCGAATAGAAGGCGAACAAAAAGGAGAAAAACGGCTTGCTGCGTCTTGTCACAACTTGCTACTTTTTAGCGGGTTGCGTCGGCTCCGGCAAGATTTGGTAAATTTGAATTCCCGCTTTGCAAGCAGGGGGTCGTCGGTTCGATCACCAATTCGTTCTGACCGATGATGAAGCGTTGTGTCTTATCGGCAAGCATGCGTGGTCGCCAGATTTTCCTGAAAGCCTGCTCCGAGCCAATAGAATCGTTCCCCCCAGCCGCCTCCGACATCATCAGCGGTACTTGGGATCTTTGCAATTATGGCTTACCGAAAACTCGCTAGGTACGCGCTCGATTCCCCAGATTTTCTGGCCCGCTCGTTTCGGGAACTTAGAAAACTGTTCATTTCTATCAGCGAAGTATCTGTCGATGGCCTCCTTCGCCGCTTCCAGAGAAGGAAAATCGCTGTTGTGTATGATTGCTCTCGCCATACCACTGAAGACTGACTCGATCACATTCAAGAATTGCGCCGAAGATGGTAGTGGCACAAGCTTCACTTGTGGACAGCCGTTGCCTTTCATATTGATCTCCCGAACTCTCGCATACAATGCCTTTGAAGCATGCCATGACGCCGCATCCCACGAAAAGTAGATGCATTCCTGGTCAGCGTATACGTCCAAGAGTCTGTGGAGCAATTTCACCATTTCCGACGTGTTCTTCGCTGGAGAGTAGAAGTGCGTAATCTGATTGGTGGAAAGTTCCAGGGCCGCTGTAACAATTAGAGTACCCTTGCTACGTTGATGTTGCGGAACAGTCCGGGCAAGACCTCTCGGTACCAAGGACCTGCCGCCCTGGATCTTTATTGCGAATGGTCCATATTCGTCGATTGAAAAGAACTTTTCTTTTGGACCAAGTTTCTGGAGAATGCTTGTAATCTTCTTGAGTTTATCTTTGTAATTCGGATCGTTGCTGGTCAGAACTTTCTTAGCCTTGAGATAGCGATAACCAGCTTCTTTGATGATCTTCCGAATGTTAGTCCTCGCTATCGGTAATCCCCGCTTCGCCATAACCGAATGAATATCCGGTAGCCTCCATGTTGTCCGGTTGATCCCGTGTGCTGATGGCGGGGCGTGCAGTATTTCAAAAACCGCGTCTCGGTAGATCGTGTCCTTAGACTTGCAGTATTGACGCGTCGACGGCAGAAGCAGCTGGCAGCCGCGTTGGGCGAACGTACGGACCCAGTCGCTAACAGACGAAGGGCCTACGCCGAGAAAGCTTGCAATATGACCGACTCGAATGAGGCGGTGGTATGAAAGGACCGCTACTGCTCGATTGCGATACTTTAGCGGTTTGTTACGAACGCAGATCAGCAACTTGTTAACATCCTCTGGGCTGAGTACGCCATGGATGGCTTGCTTGACCAGTTCGCTGCTGAGCCGTCCCTGTGTCAATGAAATCATCCAGTTCTGTTCGGCTTCGCTGGATTCGCGAGGCCCTAACTGTTCTTGGAGGTCGGCGATGCCACGTTGACGAGCATCGGGCCGTTTGCCAGAAGTAGGTTGTCGTTTCAGCGCCGCAGGGCCATTATCGAACAACTGTCTCAACCAGTGATAGAAGACGGCAGTCTGGAGTTGGAATTCAGTGCAGAGCCGCAAGACCGGGACCTTATCAAGCACATGGCGGCGGAGAATGGCCACCTTTTCTTGCGGCGAGTAAGTCTTACGTGCTTTGCTCATGGTGTATCCGTTACGTCATCCTAACCCGAGCGCCGGCCTCACCTCCAGATCCGATCGAGCGACACCGGTGATCCCGACGCGAGACCAGCACCGGACTTGCATTTACCATTAGGGTCCGCAGTTGTCTGTGGGATGCACAGTATCAAGCAGGGACAATTCCGCGCGAAGAAGTTTCAGCGCACGCCTGCGCCGGTCGGACAGCAAGTCGGCCGAACCCTTGGGTCGCACAGGGACCTCCAGTCATACGGAGATCCTATTATTGCATTATTTTATGTGAGAGCAATAAGACCAAGGATTGTATGTTGCAATCCGTGGATGATCGTTTCCTTGGTTGGCATCTGACCGGCATCCGCCAACCCATTTGCGCCAGCGAGTCCCACGAAGCTACCACCGGAATTGTCCCGCGTCATCTTCCTTCTCGCGTTCTCCATCTTTCTCAACTATGTTGACCGCAGCACGCTTTCCATCGCTGCCACTCTCTTTAAGAAAGACCTCGGCCTTTCTGCCTTGCAGTTCGGCATTCTCCTCTCCTCTTTCTTCTGGATATCGTCCTCTTCCGGTCTCTACCGATCGCCCAGCCGAGCGTATTCGTACGCCTTGCGAGCAGGGCCAGCCATCCGGCGATGATTTGGAAGAAGCCTTGCGACTTCCACGAGGCTGAACGATGGCGGTGTTGGCGCCGATGTCGAGCGCAAGGGTCAACAACGCGACAACCGCAAAGCCGAGATTGCTGCGCAGCATACGCATGCCATAACGGATGTCTTTACGGTTCGCCGGACGAGGCTGCCTTTCTCAACCGCCCGTTCTAAACTCAAGAATCTTCGGGGGCACTAAGGGGGCGCTAAGAATTCCCTCGCTTTCCTTTCAATACCTTAGAAGGCCAGGCTGCACCGCAAAACTCCTTTGTTTCCTTATCGCTGGTAGATTCGAATCCCATCGGCTCCACCAATCTTGACTTGACTTCTGCACCTATTCTCGCAATGCGAGCCTTGATCAGTGTCCTGCTAGTTCTGGGGCTTCTCTATGTCGGCGACTTTCTCTACTTCCGTGTCCGCATGCTTCACCCAACTCCTGCCCACCCACTCGAATCCCTGAAAGCTCTGCGTGTCCTCGCCATCCCCGAAAAGAACGGCAAGACAGAATATGAAGTGGACGCCCAGAATCCTGAGCAAACCATTACCTGCGTCCACTCGCTCTTCCCGCACGGCGGTTATTTGCCTTGTTGGTACGTCAAGCCGAAGATCAACCAGCCGATCCCTATGTGACCGGCTCAGCGTCAATCATTCCCGTCCAGTGAGTGGCAGGTTGGAATATATTCACTTTTTTTCGGGAAACTTTGGAGGAATTTCCGCATACCCCGGCGCAGCCTGCTTCAAATTCACATCCACTCGAGCGCTGGCATCTCCGATACTCCAGCGAATTCCACCGGCGAGCGAATTCAGGAAAAACTCATTCTTCCAATTCTCCGGCCGGTCGCCCATCGCGGTAAAGAACACACGGCCTTTCCCGTGCATCCGCGCCCACATCACCGGATACGGCGCGCGCTGGTAGCACTCTCCCTTCATGCCATGTGTGTCCAACGTGAGGATCACGTGGAGATCGGGCATAAAGTCCTTCAACGAGTACCACTCTTCGTTAAAACTCACCGGCGATGTCACGCCTTCCAGCCCAGGAAATTTCGGGTCATTCACGATCAGATTCGCGTCCTGCAGCCGCGGCTCACGCCCGTGTATGATGAACTCGCCGCCCAGCATCTTCAGGTAAGGATCTTGCTGCTCCCCATGTGCGATATATCGATTCGCAAGGTCAGGGGTGTCCGGCGGCGTATGAAACGTGTCGCTCGCCGCGTGCACGCCCACAAATCCCATTCCATTCCTTACCGCGTCCAGCAGAGCCTGTTTGCCACCCGGTGACATCGCTGGCTTGCCGTCCGTTCCCAAAGTCGTGAGATCGCCGGTCGTGAAAAACACCATGCTCCCGTAGGAGTGAAACTCTTTCGAATCGAAAATGCGTCCGTCCTTCGTCACGCCGACTTTGAATCCATGCTTGTTCCCCATCTCGGTCACGGCGTCGTCCATGATGCTCGGTTTCCCGTCCACTCTTTTCACCACCGCATGTTCGAATCCCGACGATTTGGTGAACACCAGCACCGACTTATTCGACGCCCCCAGCAGCGGGCTCGAAAGCGCCAGTCCTGCACCCGTCAAGGTTGCCGTGCGAAGGAACTCTCTCCGGCTTGAAAACTCGTTCATGAAATCCTCCTCAAGAATGCCCCTCAGGATGCTCGCAGCCGGGAAAACTTGCAAACACCCGATCCGGCGTCCATCCCAGTTCTCTCATTCCCATTTCCGACGAGTAATACGCTCCGCTGATCCACCCCTTCAAGTCTTCGAAGTCTTTGTGCAAGCCACGATTTTCTCTTCCAGCGCTGCCTGTGGAATCTTCTTTCGCCGGATACGCCGACGCATCTGTCAGAAGCATGTTTTGCTGGCTGGCATCCAGGGAAGGGAATCTCTTTCCGAATCGCTTCTGCGACCCAGCTTCGAACGCCGCGAGGGATTCCGCGAATTTCTGCTTATGCTCGGCAGTGTCCACGCTCAACAGCAGATCGATAAACCGGTTCACCTGCGCCTTCGTCGAACCCGGCACAATTCTCTCAGCCAGTGCTGACAAAGTTTCATCTTGCTGCGCGTTCAGAACCAGCGGCCTCCAATCCGCAGCCGCCAGATTCTCCGCTTCCTCGAGAACCGCCGCGTTTCTGAAAAGCTCATGAATTGGATGCGAAGCCGCCACCAGCGGCCACGCCGTTCCAGCGCCCGCTGCCGCGAGCAGCTGCCGCACCATCTCCCGCCGCGTGAGCTGCCCACCGATCTCCGCCTCTTCCTTGATCACCGGTAATACGCTCTTTGTTCCCATTGCAAATTTCCCCAGCTTTCCGATTGCGCGCCGATGGTATCATTCACCAACAATCGTTCACAAGAACAACCCGAATCCTTTTCTCTTCCTCGATTGACCTGCCATCGCACAGTTGCTAGCATTCGCTCCGGATTTTCATCTTATGCCTCAACAGAAGAACCATTCTTATGATGTCATCGTCGTCGGCTCCGGCGCTTCCGGAGGGTGGGCGTGCAAGCGCCTCGCAGAAGCCGGCTTGAAGGTCGCGCTGCTGGAAGCCGGCCGCACGCAGTCCGACAAGAATTTCACCGAACACAAGCCCGCGTTCGAGCTCAAGTACCGCAACCGCGCGCCTGAAATCGTCCGCAAGACACGGCCCATCCAAGTCAAATTCGGGGTTTGCAACGAATATACGTACAACTGGTTCGTCAACGATCTGGAAGAGCCTTATACAACGCCTGCCGACAGGCCTTTTGACTGGATGGGCCGCCTGCGCATGACGGGTGGACGCACCAACGTCTGGGGCCGCGTCAGCCTGCGCTTCAGCGATTGGGATTTCAAAGCCGCCTCGTTCGATGGTCACGGCGAAAACTGGCCGCTTGGCTACAAAGACATCAAACCGTATTACGATCTCGTCGAGAAATACGTTGGCATCACCGGCAGCGCCGAAGGCCTCGAGCATCTCCCCGACGGCCAATTCCAGCCGCCCGTTCCGCTCACCTGCCAGGAAACTCTCTTCCGCAATCGCGTCAAGGAAAAGCTCGGTCGCACCGTCATGCCCGCGCGCTCCGCCAATCTCACCAAGCCCATCAACGGCCGTGGCCCATGCCATTTCTGCGGACCCTGCGAGCGCGGATGCATGACGCACTCCTATTTCAATTCCGCCTTCACCACCGTCGCCGACGCTCTCAACACCGGAAACTGCAAGCTTATTTCGAATGCCATGGTCCACAGAGTCCTCATGGAGCCTGACCGCAACCGCGCCCGCGGCATTCTCTACATCGACCGCAACACCCGCCAGGCGCGCGAAATCAACGCGCGCACCGTCATTCTCTGCGCCCAATCGCAGGAATCGGTCCGCATCCTGCTCAATTCCGCCACGCCCCAGTATTCGAATGGCCTCGCCAATTCCAGCGGCGTGCTTGGCCATTACCTCACTGCGCACATCCGCAGCGGCGGCGGCAGCGGCGAATTTCCAATATTCGGCGCAAAACCTTCTCTCGGCGGGCCCATTAAGCCACTCGGCATCTATATCGCGCGTTTCCGCAACTTGCAGAACGCTCCGCCCTACAAGAAATTCCTCCGCGGCTTTGGCTACGAGGGCGAGTCGTCGACGGAATTCAACTGGAAGGCGCCCGGCTTCGGCGAAGCCTACAAAAAGGCTCTTCTCGAGCCCCGCACCAGCATCGGCATCACCGGCTTCGGCGAGGTTCTCCCGCGCTGGGACAATTTCGTCGAGCTCGACCCCAGCGTCAAAGATATTTACGGCATTCCTGTCCTCAAAATCCACATGTCCGACGGCGAAAACGAACGCGCCATGATCCAGGACATGGGCGACTCCGCCGGAGAAATGCTGGAAGCCGCCGGCGCAAAAAATATTCGCACCTACGCCCATCCTTCCGCTCCACGCTGGGCGCTCCACGAAGCCGGCATCGCCCGCATGGGCGCCGACCAGAGAAATTCCGTCCTCAATCAATTCCAGCAAACCCACGACATCAAGAATCTTTTCGTCATGGACGCCTCCGGCTTCACCTCCAATCCCTGCCAGAATCCCACGCTCACCATCATGGCTCTCTGCGTCCGCTCCTGTGACTACCTCATGTCCGAGCTGAAGCGCAACGCCATCTGAATTTTCCCGGTGCGCGCACTCACTCCTCGGAACCGGACACATTTCCCCTCTGCCCGCCCTTGCGGCGGGTGATTTCCTGCACTGACTCAGATTTTAATTAATGTTTGCCGCGATTGCGGTGCTACTCCGATCGGCCTTCAACCAACGCGCACGTCGCGCCGCGCACCAGCAGGATTATCCGGACTGCCTCTGGTGGTCCTTTTCCGCTCCATCCAGCCAGCGCTCCAGCACCGCTTGTGAAGCTGGTTCGACCTGCTGGAACCTCACGCCGGCACCCATATTCGGCTGCGAGTAAATGATCTCTGACTTGGCTTCGAAGAACGAATCCCCCGCCGCGATTTTCACGAGCACCGGCGTTCCCTTGGGGAACGGGTTCATCATGTCCAAATAGCAGCCGTGCAGGCTCAGTTCGCTCACGCGCGATACGATCCGCACATCCGCTCTCACTTCAATCAGCTCCGCGCTGGCGATGAACGAATATCTAGGCGAACGTCTCTTCTCTAAGTATGCGATATCGGCCTCCGGCGGACTTCCCCGTACCACAATGGTACCTCTGATTGGCTGAATTTCGTCATCACGGGGTCTTAACCACTTTGGAACGCCCAGCCTTTGCCTTATCCGGCGTATTGGCACTTGCCAGAATTCCAGTTTCATATGTCACGCGCCTTCGACAAATCGAAGGCCTCCTCGGCGTCCTTCGAGGGAGTCTCTCTCGATCCGTTCAGGCAACCCCTCGACAGGTCTCCGATTCTGACGGGGGTAACGAGCAGTCTCCGAGATCTGAAGCGGGGGAGCCGTGCGAGCCAGTCTCGCCTCCTCTGACTTTGTTCTCAAGCGAGGTGTCGTCATGGGGCATAGTCGTGGCCGTCTTCTCTTCGTTGTTTTCTCCGTCAGCCTGTCTTGGTCTTCCTTATTCTTCCGCTCAAGACCAGCCTGCGCCTCAAGACAACTCGGCAAGGCCCCTGGGTGCCAAAGAACTCAAGAAGCGCAATAAGAGACTTCTCAAAGAACTGGGATCGCAGGGCGGCGACTGGCTGAGGGACGAGGTGCCTGAAGTTATCACCGAGGCAGAGCGCCTTGCCTTTTTCCGTCTCTCCACCAATGCGGAGCGCGAACAATTCATCGAAATATTCTGGCAGAAGCGCAATCCCGAACCCGACTCGCCCAATAACACGGCCCGGGAAGAGCACTACCGCCGCCTGGCCTACGCCGACGAACACTTTGCCTCCGGCGTAGCCGGGCGCAAAACAGATCGCGGGCGCATTTACATCATCTGGGGTCCACCGGATGAGATCGAATCTCATCCCACTGGCGGCACCTACGATCGTCCTTCGGAACAGGGAGGCGGTTCTACAACAACTTCTCCCTGGGAGATGTGGCGTTATCGTCATCTGGAAGGCATTGGCGAAAATATCGAGATCGAATTTGTGGACACCAGCGGTTCCGGCGAATACCACATCACGAGAGACCCCTGCGAAAAAGACGCTCTCGCACACGTCCCGGTTGCAGGCTCGAGTCTGAGCGAACTCCTGGGTAGATCCTCCCGGGCTGGTCGCTTCACAAACACCAACGGAACCACTTGCCCCATGCCTCTCGGCGGTACGCCCGCAAGCATGGATGAATTCGCAAATCTCGATCGCTACTTCCGCGTCCAGCGCCCGCCAGAACGCTTCAAGAATCTCGCCGAACTCGTCACCATCCGCGTCGTTCGCAATCAGATTCACATGGACTATCGGACGGATTTTCTGCGCGTGACCAGCAACACGGTCCTCGTCCCCATAACCGTGCAGGTGCCCAATCGCGACCTCCGTTTCCAGAGCAAACAAGGCGTGCATTCCGCGGTCCTGAACCTCTATGGACGCATCACCACACCCGGTGGCGTCGTCGTTCAGACCTTCGAGGATGTCATCGCGCGCGATTTTCCTGAGTCGCTCTTCCAGTCATCACTGAATCTCTCTTCCATCTATCAAAAATCAATCCCGCTCCGTTCCGGCCTGTATCGCCTCGACCTTGTCGTCAAGGACACGCTGAGCGGCAACCTTGGCGTGTTCAATACCGCCTTGCGTGTCCCGCGCTTTGAGGACGACAAGCTCGATGCAAGTTCCTTAATCCTTGCCGATCAGATCCAAACCGTCCCCTCCAGTCAGACCGGCACTGGGCAATTCGTCCTCGACTCTTACAAAGTCCGCCCGCGGCTCAGCCAGGAATTTTCGAGCAGTGAAAAGCTGGGCGTCTTTCTCCAGCTTTACAACCTCAAACGAGACGAGACTTCGCACAAGACCAATGTCTCCGTTGCCTATCGCGTCACTAAGGACCAACAGGAAATCTGGCGAGCCGTCGAAACCGCCGATCGTCTTCATCAAGGCGGCGAGCAGCTCACCATCGAACGTCTCATACCAGTGGCACCGCTCCTTCCCGGCCGCTACACCATTGAAGTAACCGCCATCGATTTGCACACCAACTACACGGTCATCCGCACCGCGGATTTCACGGTGAAGCCGGCGCCGCCGTCGAAACCAGCCGCAACGGTCCGCCCGCCCAATTCCTAGCTGCTAGCGTTTATCAGCAAATGCCGGATCGAACCCGCGCTCATCCCTCCGGCCACAGTTTTCTTACCCTCAACGCGGGGGATTCGATGTACTATCCGTGTTTCCTCGAGTCCCGTCTTTCCATCGAAAACAAAGGAGGACATGCCGATGTTCCGCAAGCTCATCAACACCTCTGACGATCTGGCCATCACCATCCTTCGCCTAGTCCTTGGCGTGGTGTTCTTCGCGCACGGTGCGCAAAAAGCGCTCGGCTGGTTTGGCGGCTACGGCTTCTCCGGCACCATGGCCTTCTTCACCCAACAGGCGCACATCCCCGCCGCGTTTGCATTTCTGGCCATCTGCGCCGAATTCCTCGGCGGCATCGGCTTGATTCTCGGCCTTCTCGGTCGTGTTGCCGCTTTTGGCATTACTTGCAATATGGTGGTGGCCGTAGTCATGGTCCATTGGCACTTCGGCTTTTTCGCAAACTGGTTCGGCAATCAAAAGGGCGAAGGCATTGAGTACCACCTTCTTGCGCTCGCCATCGCCCTGGCCATCATGATCAAGGGCGCTGGCGCGTTTTCCGTCGATCGCGCGCTCTCAAAATCTTGAGCGCAAGTACCCTCCATGGCCTTCGCCACACCTCGGTCAGTGCGTCGCCGCGGCTCCGCCGCCAAGAAAAGCCATTACCGCCGCGAGAAACTCTTCCGTTTTTTCAATCGGCGGTACATGCCCGCACTTTTCGAAACTCACCAACTTCGCCCCGGCGATTCCCGCTGCGTAGCGTTCCCCGGATACGATTGGCAACAATTTGTCCTGCTTTCCCCACACGACTAGCGTCGGCACTTTGATGCTCCCCATCCGGTCGTCCATCCTTTCCTTCTCTCGCGTGGGATTTCCCAGAAAGCTCCGCACCGTGTAGCCATCGTGCGCCGCCAGCTTGTCCGTGAAAATCTTCCGCAGCGCGTCTTCATTCAACCAGCTCGTATCGTAGAAGACCGCTTCCATCACTCCGCGCATCGCCGCCAGCGAACTCGGATTCAAATCCAGGATCGGCTGGTCCTGCTTCAGCCCTGCCGCATCTACAAGCACGAGCTTCTCCACCGGTATCAAGTGCGCTCCGCCGCCGATCTCTGCCACGTAGAGCCCTGCGATCCACCCGCCCAGCGATTCGCCCACCAGGTTGGCCTTCTCCACTTTCAGTTGCCGCAGAAACTCATTCAGAAAATCCACATAAGTCTGAATGCTGTAATCCAGCAGCGGCTTGTCCGATCGCCCAAACCCGATCTGGTCCGGCACCAGCAATCGGTATTTCTGCGCCATCGGCTCCAGCACCGACAACCAGTCTTCCTTGCGGCTTCCCAATCCGTGCAGCAGCACCACCACCGGCCCCGAGCCCATATCAAAATAATGAATCGCTTGTCCAAACACCGTGATCGTTTTGTCCGCCGGTTGCCCTTGGCCAGATGCGGGAACCACAAACACCGCTAACAGTAGGATGAGCCCGAATTTCATTTTTCCGCGCATGATCCCTCCTGTCCTTGCCGGCTCTCTTTAGCACAGCGCAGCTCCGAATTCCACGCTTGCCCTTCGCTGCCGGCTCTGCCCTTTTTACGCAATTTTTACTTGCCCCCGCCGCACCTTCACTCTATAGTCCCCCCACTCGCGGTCGTTTCCTATTCGAGGCTTGGAAGTCTGTCGCGACTGTTCCGATCGTCCCGTCGGACAAATTAACGATTAGCACTGGAGGTTTACATGCGACTTGCGGTATTGGCTGCACTTCTGTTCAGCGTTGTGCCTGCATCAGTCTATGGGCAAGCAATGGAGCCCGATCAGGTCCCGGTCAGCTTCACACTCACCACGAAACCCCATACCTACAACGCCAAGTCGATTGCTGACGGTGGTGTCTTGGGAGGCCGCTCGAACGGCAGTCTTCTTGGCATCGACTCGGTTGTCAACTGGAGCAGTTATTTCTACCTCTTCGGACTCGATTTGAATGGCTTCCCGCAGTTCACCTGGCAATACACCATGGTTGGCCGAGCTCCTTTCAGCATCGGTGAATCCGAAGGGGGTGCGGAAACCACGGAGATCAGAGCTCCCGTTGTCCCTGTTAGCCTTGACCTGCGCAACTTCGACGGCTCTCCGCGTTTTGTCGGCGGTAAACGTCTCTTCTCCGACGGCACCCAATACGTCAATCCGGTCCTGAAGTCGCCCGTGTTCTCTAACACATCTTACGGTTCCAGCGCGAGTCCCACGCAGTACACTGATGCGGTTCAACGGGCAGAGTTCTTCAACAAAGCTGCCAGCGAGTGGCACACCTTGCTGCGCCCGCGCGTTGCCACGCCGCGAACTATGGTGCTCATCCGCGGCACGTATCGCTTCGCCCTTAACGCTGACGGCTCGTGCTGTGCCTTTGTCTTGATCGATGCCAACACCTTCGTGAACGCCTTATTCCCCCCGACGTTTTCGGGGACGGACACCACCACGCCTGTTGGCGCCGCGGAAACCTCGGGAGAGATTCGCACCAGCGATATTTCCACCTTCCTCTTTCCAAACGCGTATCTCTATATCGGTGACCCCAACAATTGCTGCATCCTCGGCCTGCATACCTACGATCTCGAGCAAGGCGGCCCGACCAACGGCTTCATGGAGAAGCGCTACGTCCTCAACTACTCCAGCTGGATTTCCCCAGGCATCTTTTCGGATCCGACCGTCGGCGATGTCACCGCGCTCAGCCACGAGCTGTCTGAGACCTTCAACGATCCCTTTGGGAGCAACGCCACTCCCTGGTGGCTCTCTCCCAACGGCAACTGCCAGAACAACCTGGAAGATGGCGACGTGATTGAGGGCCTTCCCAACGGCGTGTTCCCCATCGTGCTGAACGGGTTCACTTATCACCCTCAAAATGAGGCGCTCCTCCAGTGGTTCGCGGGCGTGACGCCCTCTACGGCCATCAGCGGCGCTTACAGCTATCCCGATACCAACGTTCTGACTTCGGCGAACGTTTCGCAAAACTTCGCTTGCACGCCTCCGCTGCCCTAGCTGTCTCCCGGCCCGCTCGCGTCGGCGATATTCCGCCGGCAGCGCGCGCCGCCTCATTACTGACGCTCGATTATCGTTGCAGGGGTGGGCTTCGGCCCACCCCTGCGCGTTTTCGCAGGCCTGCGCCGCGGGACTATTCGAGACTCTTGGTCGGCCTCCGTGCCCGGCACTTGCCCCGACCCGGTCGGGGCGTTCTCTGTGAACTCTGCGTTACGCATGTTTCTGCTGAGCAAGGTGATTTGCAGAACGTACCAACAAAGCAATTGACAAGCGGGAGGCCATTTGTTTACATCACTCCGGCCATGGCGCGAACCCGCACGTTGCGAGTCACACTTTCCTGTGCATTGATTCTCTCCGCTCTCTGCGCACTCGCTGGCCCCAAGGACAAAGAACAGGCCCCACGCTTCAACGCCACCACCACCACCGGTGAAAAATTCACCAATGACTCCATCAAAGGCAAGGTCGTGCTCCTCGAATTCTGGACCACCTGGTGCGGCTTCTGCGCTGACGAAGCCGCCTTCGTCGACAAGATCGGTCACCAACTCGCCGGCAAAGGCCTGATCCTTCTCGCCATCGACGTGGGCGAATCCAAAAAGACCGTCAAAAAATATCTCGAGCAGCACCCCCGCAACTGCAAGCTCGTCATGATGGAAGACACCAATCTCGCCGCCATGTACCAGGCCAACGTCTATCCCATCTATGTGGTGATCGATCGCGAAGGTAATATCGCCGGAACCCAGCGCGGCGCAGGCGGCGAAGACGCCCTCCGCAGACTCATTGCCCGCGCCGGCCTAGAATCCGAATCCGACCCCGATTCCGACGCAAACTGATCCAGGTTTGTTGTGGTGGCGGTCTTTAGACCTGTGTCACGGATACCTTTGTTTGCTGTAGAGCTTGCTCCGCCCGCTCCCGAATCTGGTTTTGCGCGGACCGTGTACGCCAGGTGTTGCTGCTGTTTAGGCGCCTTGGGCGCGCGCCGCTTCGCCCGCAGCGTGCTCCTGTTCGCCTAGACGCTCCAAACTGGACCGCCCTATGCCGCCCCCATCAAGGACAGAGTCAGTATCCACCAAGACTTGCTCTACGTGCATTTCACCTCTCCCCAGATCAGTCTTAGCTGCTCCTGACCTCTGGTCACCAAGGGTCTCCCAGGCCGGCGCATTGTGTGCCACCCTGAGGCTGACAATGAGCTTGATGACGAAGACTGCAACAGCGATACCTACGACCGACAAAAGCAAATAGAAGGGCAACCACATATTGTCTCCTTGCCAAAATTATTTCTTCTGGGTGGGCTGGTTCATACGAGCAACTTCTTAAGCCCTTGTAACGGAGTCGACGAGTTTTCTCGTCGACTTCCCGACAACTATGTCTCTCTTCCGTTTGAATGGAATAATCTTGTCGCGGTCGACGGGCGAAAAATAGTCTCCACCGCGGGCCAGCGCAGCGCCGAATGGGAAGCGCTTGGCGGTCTGACTTTTTCCTAGCGTGTCATTGTTTAGACCTGCCCGGAGCAGTTCTCGGAGCCGCCGCCGGGTTTTGTGCAGTTGCGACTTTGAACTTCCCGTCGAGGACCCCAACATATCGGCAATCTCGCGGTGCTCGTACCCTTGGATGTCGTAGAGCACCACCTCCGCCTTGAATCCCGGGGGCAGTTGATCGATAGCCCTCTGGAGAGTGAGGCGATCGACCAAGCCGTTCAGGTACAGGTCGGGAGCGCTCAACTCCAGTCGACGAGTGTCATTCTCTTCTCTCCCTTCTGTCATTTCCTCTAGGGAAGTCTGAACAACAACCTTTTTACGGATGCGCATGAGTACGAGGTTCGCAGCCACGTGATGCAGCCACGTGGAAAACGCGGATTCGCCGCGAAACGTGCCAATCTTGCGGAACACCGTCAGAAAAGTTTCCTGGGTCAAGTCTTCGGCTTCCGCCGGGTTTTTCAACATTCGCACACACAGACTATAGACTCGGCCGCTGTGCAACCGATACAGCCTTTCAAACGCCGCGGAATCGCCTTTCTGCGCGCGTTGAATGGCTTCAGCCTCCGATAACACCTCGCCCGACTGAGATTGTGGCAGTTCTCTCACAAAGCCCTTTCTGACACACACCCACGAGCAGCTCCTAAAGATTATTTAACTTGAAGGTGGTTAGCCACTTGGCTAACTGCCTGGAGCCCCGCAAAGTGGCCCCGCCTTCAAAGCAGGGCAACTACGCTGCCACTTTAGCCCTCTGCCGCTAAGAGCCTGAGCTATTGCAACTTAGCCCGGCCGTTCCAATTTGCTATCCGGTGATCTAACGGTACTAGTTCTTGCAAAGTTTACGTCAACAGACACTTTTTGTCGCACTTGCGAGTTCGTGTAACGAAGACCGTTCTACCATTTCTGCCGAAGTCCTGTTCGCCGATTCAGTTTGGTATCACTCCACCATCGGCGCGTGGGACAGCCACTCCTGGCTGTGCGGTCCTTGCCCGGATTGCTTCCGCCGTTTCTCTCCGCTCTGTGTCCGGCGCCCGCCCCCGACCGCGTCGGGGTGCCCTCCGTGAACTCTGCGTAAAGCATTTTTCTGCCTTGGCCGCCACGGGACTATAATCATTTCAACGTTCAGGAGGTGCCTGCCATGACCAAGCGGCTCACACTCGGCGCGGCTCTCTTGCTCCTCTCCTTGTCGGTGGCGAAGTTGCTCTTCGCCCAAGGAGCTGCACCATCAGGTTGGCAAGTAAAAACGGCTGTCACCGGCGAAGACCGGGACCGTTTACTCGCGGCGGGAAAGACGCTATTCGTCGAGCGCTGTGCCAAGTGCCATGACGAGCGCGGAGATAAGCCTCTTAAGACCGGCCTTCCCCTTAGCCAGCGCGAACTATCCGCCAAGGAACTCGCGCGCATCGTTTCCGGGCGCCTCAAGGATTCTCCCGACGAGGATAAACGCGCCGTCACCCTCTACATCAGCACCCTCCTCACCAAAAAGTGATTCGCTCACCATCCGTTAGATTGGCCAGGCGAGGCGGCCTCGTGTGGCACAGCCATTCTTGGCTGTGCGGTTTTTGGTCATGTCTCTTCCCTCAACTTTCACATCACGCTCACTCCCCGCAGCGTTATCATTTCCCAAAACTCATCGAGGCGAAGCCCCATGAAAACTCCCAGAAAGCCACTAGCGCCGACGGCTACATCGCCCGCCCCGATGGCGACGTCGCCTGGCTCGACCGTCCCCGCCCCAAGGGCAACTACGGCATGCCCGCCTTCTTCAAATCCATCGACACCATCCTCTGGGGACGCAAGACCTACGCCAAGGGCCATCTCACGGAGCCAGTTTGGGTCCGGCCGTTCCTTGTGATCCCGTATCCTTTAGGGCGAAGGAGCTGCGCGGTGGGCGGCTGGACGCGCTGAACCGATGCTATGCTCCTTTGTGATCCGGCATCCCAACCACTGAGGTCACACAATGAAACTGCTGGTGGCAATTGGCGTTCTATTATTTGTTTCGGTACCCGCTCACGCACAAACGCCCAAGCCTTGTGAAGAGCTGAAGGATGAAATCACCAAGAAGCTGGCCGCAAAAGGCGTGAAGGGCTATACGCTGGAAATCGTCGCGAAGGACAAGGACGCGGAAGGCAAACTCGTGGGGACGTGCGACGGCGGTACGAAGAAGATCATCTATAACAGGACCCCCGCCCCTGCCGAAACCCCAGCGAAGGAACCACCCAAGCCCTAACCCACGTTCTGTTCGCCCTCACGCCCTCCGTCATTCCGAACGGAGCAGGCCGACTTTTTCTTCCCCTTTCACTCTGTGAAAGGGTCGGCCTGCGCAGAGAGGAATCTCCCTGCTCTTTCTTTCTCTCGTGGCGCGCTGGACAGGTGGCGGGCGGGCGTTCCCTGGTCGAACAGAACGAGCATCAGGCCCGGACGGGAGCTTCAAGACTCCGAGCTGCAAAATCCAATACCGCCGTCACCTGTTCTCTCGTCACGTCGAACTGTTCCATAATCTCCTCAATGCTCATGCCATCTTCGAGGTTCGCAAACACGGTGGCAACGGGCAGGCGCGTTCCGCGGAAAACCCACGCGCCGCTGACTTTTCCCGGCACGCTTTCCACCGCCGCACATTGTGACCAATCCAGTGCCATCGGCGCGCCTCCTTTGGTCCACATCAAGTTCAAAGTCTTGGGAGCCAGCCTGCAGGTGTCAACCGGCGCTTCCACCTTAATTCCCCGCATCCACAAAAGGTGCGTGCGGTCGGAGATTCCGCGAACCTTGGAATCGGAGACTCCGATCTTGTCGGAGAGGTTCCTTCCCTCTCCCGCCACTTTCAACTTTTAACTGTCGACTGTTAACCTCCCCTCGAGGTGCCCTGTTATCCGCTTCGACATTCCCGGCGTCAACCGTTCAACCCGCCCTCACGACCGTTCAACCCTCAATTTCGACTATTCAATGGTTTTCACTTAACAAGTTGATACTGGCATGCTATCTTCCTTCGTGTCTCGTTTGCCGTCCTCGCCCGTACCCTGAGCCTCGATCGAAGATTCCGACCGGGTCGGAAAGGTCTCAATTCTCTCCAATCTGTGTTCCCCGTCTTTCTCCCGACTGACCACCATCCGTCGACCTGCCCGACCCTGCCGAGGTTACTGCCCACTATTGCTTTAAGTCTTTTAGCTGCAACAGTTATGGATCTCCCCGCAAGTGTTGTAAACAAAAGGGTTAGGCTACTGCTAAGCTCTTTAGATGCAACACTTACAAAAAACAGGCGGGGTGGGGGTGCTATGCTAATTCCTGGTCGCACCTCCATACCGATACGTTGCCCCGACCTATCTCCTTTGTTTGCCACTCTTAGGAAAACTGCCGTGTGTGTACCCAAAATTCCCATTCTGGAAGGGGTGTACTCCCAACCTTCAAACGTTCATCCTTCAAACCTTCAAACGATCCTCTCGTCCCATTGCAGCCGAACGCCCTTGGTGCCACAATTGGCAACGACACGAGAATTCTTCACGATCCGGGGAAACAAGTCCGCTCCCCCCGGTGTCTAACACTACGAGAGCGGACATCGGGAACTGTTCCACACCGCTCCCGGTCACAGACTCCGATTCGATCGGAGTTGCAAGTCGTGCCTAGGCCCAACGTTCTAATGTTGGACCGATCAGCAGGGTGGCTCGCCCTCCAGCGTCGGGCCGGAAAGGCCGGCAGTGTCCGATTGGGCTAGTGCCCTTTCTTGGGGCCGCGATGAAGCCGATCTCGTCCACGAGCTGCAAGCGGGCTCGGAGACGGCCTTCGACTGGCTCGTCACTCACTATCATGCACCGGTCTATAATCTTATCCTCGGCATGCTCGGCGACACTTCGGACGCCGCCGACGGCTCCCAGGAAGTTTTCTTGAAGGCCTTCCGTGGAATCCGCAATTTCCGCCAGGGCAGCTCTTTGAAAACGTGGCTCTACCGCATCGCCATCCGCGAAGCGCTGAATCACAAACGATGGTTCAAACGCCACGTGCAGAAGAATGTTTCTATCGATGCCGAGCCGCAGGAAGGTCAAGCCCGCATCGAGATCGAGGATCTCGGCGCCACGCCGTTCGAGCAGCTCGCGTCCCTGGAAATTCGAGTCGTCGTCCAAGCCGCTTTGCAGCAAGTTCCCGATGTCTTTCGCAGCGCCGTGATCTTGCGCGATCTCGAAGGCTTGAGTTACGAGGAAGTCTCGGAAGTTCTGGAATGCAGCGTCGGCACGGTGAAGTCCCGCATCCTTCGCGGGCGCCGCGCGCTGAAGGAAATTCTTGAGCCGCTTTTGGGCGCACACCAGATTCACGGCAATCACGCGCAAACGTCTTCGCATGGCAACGTTTCCGAGGCTCAGCCTTCGCCATTCGGTGATGCATTTTCCGCCGCAAGGCGAGTCACAGTTTCTTCGCAAGGTACGTCCCCGCGGGCAAGTTCCGCGGGCAAGGGTGTCCAATGAAGTGCAACACGGTACGAACCAAACTGGCGGGTTATCTCGATGATGCTATAACCGGCGGAGCGCGCGTGGAAGAGCGCGTCCAGATTCGGCAGCACCTGGAGGGTTGCAGCGCTTGCCGCGAAGAGCTGGAACGCTTCCGCAAGCTGGCCGTCATGCTTTCGCGTGTCCCCAAAAACGTTCCGCCTGCCGATCTGGCCGTGCGCATCAAGGTCGCTGCCGCCCAGGCGCAGCATTCGCAGGATTGGCCCAGCCGCATGCGCGTCATCAAGGATCGCGCCGAAATTTTGCTCGACAACGTTTTCCGCCCCCTGACCCTTCCGGCCGCCGGCGGATTCTTCTCCGCCATCCTCGTTTTCGTGCTGGTGCTCCAGATGATCGTGCCGGGCACTACCGTGCGCGCCGTCCAGAACGACGTGGCTCTCAATCTGATGCGCCCCGCCAAGCTGCTTTCTCTCTCGGACTATCCCCAAGCCTGGGCGCCGGAGCAGAACGACCTCGAACTTTCTCTGCCTCACGGCCTCCTGCTGGACGTCACTGTCGATGCCCAGGGTCATATGATCGATTATCAAATTATCTCCGGCCCAACCAGCCTGGAACTCCGGCGCCAGCTTGACCAGATGCTGCTCTTCTCCCGCTTCAGCCCCATGCTGAGCTTCGGCCGTCCCACTCCCGGCGGCCACGTGGTTCTCGGCTTCAGCGCCGTCCGCGTCCGCGGCTGATCTTCACCTGCATGAGAAATTCCAAATTTCTTTTGGCCACCGCATTTCTTTTCTTCTTTTCTACGCGCGCGCACGCGCAATTACAAAGGAACGACTCGGAACGCCAGCTCTTCGAAGCCCTCAACCGCGAGCGCACCGCCCAGGGCCTTTCCGCACTCCAGTGGGATAACGCCCTCTTCAAAGCCGCCCGCCAGCATGCTCTCCGCATGGCCAATCTGAATCGGCTCGAGCACCAGCTCCCCAGCGAGTCCAACCTGGAAGGCCGCCTTGCCGAAGCCGGCGCGCGGTTCGGTGCCATCGCGGAGAACATCGCCATCGGCCCGAACCCCCCGATCATTCATGCCGGTTGGATGGATTCGCCCGGCCACCGCAAGAACATCCTGGACCCACGGCTCACCTCCGTTGGAATCGCCGCCGTGCGCGGGCCGGGGGGCCTCTTTGCCGTCCAGGATTTTTCACAGTTTGTCCCGGATTTAAGTGTCGAACAGCAGGAACAGAAAGTGGTTTCATTGCTCGCCGCGCACGGGTTCCGGCCGGCCAACGCGACGGCCGGCGCGCGGAAAACATGCGAGACGGATGCGGGATTCGCGGGCACTTCAGCAAAATCGATGATCCGATTTGAGGCGACTGACCTGAACAAATTGCCGGAAGATATCGAGCGAAAGATTCGGAACGGGCCTTATGGCAAAGCGGCGGTGGGGGCGTGCCGCGCGAATGGCGCGGCGGGATTCGCGCGCTATCGCATTGCGGTTCTGTTTTTCTGAGGTTCGCATGGAATTTAGCGGCGGCGCTGTTTTGCCGAAAGAATTTGTTGTGTACGGGAAAGAGACGAAATACACTATTCCCATGATTTGCGTCGCCCACTCGTATTGGTTTCGATTTAGCGGTCCACCCAACTAGGTGGCGAGGGGCGTTTCTGTAAGCGGATTCATCAGAAAAAAAGATCCGTCCCACTCGCAGCGAGTGGGTTTTTTATTTTGTGAAAGTGTTTTCAGGGAATAAATTTTACAGAAGTAAAATGGAACTTGAGAGGATCGAGCCATGATTATTTCCATGAGGCTGCACGCGACACGCGATGAGATCGATGAAGTGCGCAAACAGGTGGAGCACTTCGGGTACAAGGTGCACTCCATCGAAGGGGAAGAGCGCGTGGTGATCGGCGTCGTTGGTGTGGGGGATGTGACGGCGTGTTTCGAATCCGTCGAAGCCATGCCGCAAGTGGAGAAGGTGGTGCGGATTTCGGCGCCGTACAAATTTGTGAGCAAGGAATTCCGCGCGGGAAAAACAAAAATAAAACTAAACGGAACGGAAATCGGCGGCGCCGAATTCGTGGTGATGGCCGGGCCGTGCTCGGTGGAATCGGAAAAACAGATCATGCAGGCGGCGGAAGGCGTGGCGAAAGCAGGCGCGAAAATGCTGCGCGGCGGCGCGTTCAAGCCGCGGACTTCACCGTACGATTTTCAGGGGATGGAAGAAGAAGGATTGAAATTGCTGCAGAAGGCCAAGAAGGCGACGGGGCTGGCGATCATTACGGAAGTGATGAGCGATCGCGATGTGGACCTAGTGGCGAAATACGCCGATGTGATGCAGGTGGGCGCGCGGAACATGCAGAACTTCATGCTGCTGAAGGCGCTAGGGAAATGCGGGCGTCCGGTGTTGCTGAAGCGCGGGTTGAGCAGCACCGTGAAAGAATTGCTGATGTCCGCAGAATATATCACGGCACACGGAAATCCCGAAGTGATCTTGTGCGAACGCGGAATTCGCACGTTTGAAACGGTGACGCGAAACACTTGCGACATAGCGGCGATCCCCGCGCTGAATGAATTGACGCACCTGCCGGTGATTCTGGATCCAAGCCATGCCACGGGAAAGCGGAGCCTCGTGCCGGCGCTTTCACGCGCGGGCGTGGCGATCGGCGCAGACGGATTGATCGTGGAAGTGCATCCCGCGCCGGAGAAGGCCATCAGCGACGGCGCGCAATCGCTTGACATCCCGCAATTCCAAAAAATGATGAAGGATCTGGAGCCATACATTCAGCTTTGGAAACAATCCAGAAAGACGGAAATTGCCGCTGCCGCGAGCCACTGAACTGTCTGGCTTAGACGAGTTCTCGGATGGGAATGTGTGCTTCCGTGACGCGGAGGGTGGAGAACGGTCCTGGGCGCCTTCTCACTTTGCCGAAAGTGCGGCCCTGACGCCGTGCCGAATGTGGAGCACGTTCACAACATGATGGCGTTTATTCACGGCATAAATAATTCTGCAGATGTGCGGCTTCTTCCCAAAAAGCAGGTGACGAAGCTTCTTATTTTCAGGGATGACCAGGCCACGACTGGGAAATCGCTCCAAACTATAAATTGTTTTGGCGAGACGATTGAACCAAGCGAACGCATGCTGCGAAGCATCTCCTTCGACATAGTCGTTGATTGCCTCCATGTCCCGCAAGGCGCGGCTGGTCAGCCTAACGAGGTATTTCATGGATGCGGCGGAACATTTCAAGAGCTTCGCGCGCCGGACGCACGCGGCCCTTTTTTACGTCCTCAAGCCCTTGCCGGATTCCCTCAACGGCGTCGGCTTGTGCCGCGATGTCGAGGAGGCGCTGATAGGCTTCAGCATCCTGCACGACCGCTTCCGCTTTGCCGTTAACGGTAAGAATCAGCGGCCTCTTGGTTTTCTTGAGACGTTTCATGAATTCTCCCGGATTGCGCCGGAATGTGGTCATCGCCTGAATGTCTTTCTTAATGTCGAACATACTCACCTCGTGTGGCGATGATAGCACCCTTAAAGGTGCTGCGAATGGGCCGAGCAGAGATAACGCAGAGGCGCAGAGAAGCGAACAGAAGCCAAAAGTCGCAGCCTTGAAAAATGGCGGGCGGTGCGGCTCACGCAAGACTGCCAGCAGCGAAAAGGGACAGAAAGGTGACTGCAATGGCTTTGACACGAGATTTCAAGGAAACAATCCGTGCGCGCGTAAGACGCGATCCTGGTTTTCGCAAGGCGCTTCTACGGGAGGGAATCGAAAACTTTCTTTCCGGACAGGAGAAAATCAGGCCACCTTTTGGCGCGTTCCAGGAGTTCGTGGATGAATGTTTGATAGGGCTTCGACTGTTTAGCAGCCAGCCGGCGGAGCTGGGCGAGAAGCCGCGGAGCAATGCGGATGGCAATCAACTGCTTGGCGTTACCGGTCACGGGCCGGCCGGAGGGAACCTGCCATTGTGGGCATATTAGGTTGCGCAGGCGACGAAGTCAACGCTGCGAAGCCGATCATCCCACGCGCAATTCCACAGTATTATGAAGGACCAGGAACCTTACATGGAATCGTGGCAAGAGGCGAGGAAGCAAGAGACGGCGGCATCAGCGGTGGCTGGATGAACTCCTCGACAGGTCAGGCGAGTCTGCAAATTATTCCGAACATTTTTACGATTCGTGAGGCGCAAAGATTTCTGGCAAAGTATTTCGCGCCGACGCGGCTGATTGCTGCGCCATTCCTCAGTCAAACTACGGGCAGAAGCGTTTATTTGAAATTGGAAACGGAGCTGCCGACGGGATCGTTCAAAGTGCGGGGCGCGTTTTGGGCACTGGCGCAGAGATTGCATGGCGGGCCGATACAGGAAGTTGCGGCTTGCAGCACCGGGAACCACGGAGCGGCGGTGGCTTATGCGGCCAAACAGTTTGGTATCAAGGCTAGGATTTTCTTGCCGGCGAACTGCAATCCGGTCAAGGGTGGACGCATTTCAGCGCTGGGGGCAGCGATTGTGGAAAGCGGAGGGAGCGATCTGGCGTCGGCGTTCGCGCTGGCGGCGGAGTATGCCAAGCAGTCGGGGGTGCATTTTCTGAACGACGCGACCGACGCGGATTTGCCTGCCGGTCCCGCAACGATTGGCTGCGAAATCCTGGAGCAGCTTCCCGAGACCAGTGCGGTCGTTGTGCCGATGGGGGATACGGCGCTGATTCGCGGGATCGCGGCGGCGGCGAAGCAGATCGCGCCGCAAGTGAAGATCATCGGCGTGCAGTCGGAGCGCGCTCCGGCGTACTACCTGTCCTGGAGGGAAGGCAAAGTCGTGGGCACCGAGACGTGCGACACGATTGCCGACGGGCTGGCGACGCGAACGCCGGCGGCGGAGAACGTGCGCGACGTAAAGAACCTCGTCCACGACGTGGTCCTGGTGAGTGAAGAGCAATTGCTACGCGCGATTGAGACGCTACTTCTGGAAGAACACGTGTTGGCGGAGCCGGCTGGGGCGGCGAGCACGGCGGCGCTAGCGCAATCCAGCGTGCGCTGGGGCGATCACGTGGTGCTAGTGGTAAGCGGAGCCAATATATCGCGAGAAGTGCTCAAGCGGGCCATCGGCAGCATCTAGCCGCTCGAGATGGCGATCAGCGATGGAGTGTTGCCGGTCGAAGATGCGGCGGCAGGGTACCCTTGCCTAGGAAATCGCAGGGATTCGTTGCTTGGCGATGACTAATAATAAGAGGCTTGAAATAAGGTATTTACCCGAGGGAACTTTGCAGTATTTCCCCTCTATTTTTTTCTTCCGTTCTCCCCCCATTTAGGTCGGAAAGGCCGGACGACTGGCTATTGGTTGGGCGCGCCTCCCTCAGAGGCAGGGCTGGCGCCGGTCTTTCCGCGAAATGCTGGATCCGCTCTGTTCGGATCTAAGGGCTGGGGCTTGGGAGTGGGAAGATGTCCAGATGTATGAGGGATTCCCTCCGGAACGCAAAGGGCCAGCCGCCGCAGGAGACAGAGCGCGCGAGGCAATGCGCGGCGCTGAGGCGTAGGTGCGGATTGGAAAGGAACGCCAAGCCATGAAGCGTAGAATGTGCCTTGCTGGCGCACTAGTGGCGCTGCTATGGGCCACGCCCGCACGGGCGGATAACCGCATCATCCTGCGCACGAGCCTTAGCCTGCAGGCGCTTAATACGGCATGCAATCCTCTGTTACTAGCCCCAATCTGCACGGTTGTCGGCGGGTTGGGTGATCCTCAAGGGGCGGTCTACCTAATCACAAGTCCACTCGACGTAAGCGGACTGATAAATCTCCTCGGCAATCCGCTGGGGATTATCGATGCCGAGTTGGAACAGCTGCTTAATTTGGTAGGCGGCCTGAACATTCTTCCCACGCCGATTCCAGCCACAGTGATGTCGAACAGAACCTTGGTGCCATACCCTGCAGGTTCCACGACGAGTGCATGGGATGGCTACGTCAATCAACCTGCGGCGTCGATTGTGGGGGTCCAGGATACGCAAAAGACGTTCAATGTGTTGGGGACGGGGATTGTCGCGGACATTGACACGGGAGTGGACCCCACCCATCCGGCGCTGCAAGGGGTTCTGCTACCAGGTTACGACTTCACGCGGAACCAGTCAGGTGGTTCCGAGCTGAACGATACTTCGCCGTGTCCATTCGCTTCATGTCCGCCTCCCCCTTGCCCGACTTGCTCGCCAGCTAAGGTGAATCAGTCTACGGCGGCAGTGCTGGACCAGTCCACGGCGGCAGTGCTCGATGGAAGCCCGTATGCGGCATTTGGACACGGGACGATGGTGATGGGCATCATCCACCTGGTGGCTCCGACCGCGCAGCTCTTGCCCTTGAAGGCGTTCCATTCGGATGGGACAGCTTCGCTCTCCGACATTCTGCGCGCGATCTATTACGCCGTACAGAACGGCGCCAACGTGATCAACATGAGCTTCGACATCACGACGGCGTCGGTGGAACTGCAGAAAGCCCTCGACTACGCCAACAAGCAGGGCCTTATCAGCGCGGCGTCGGCGGGAAACGACGGGACGGCGGAAATTGTATATCCCGCGGCGTTGCAAACCGATGTGATGGGCGTGGCGTCAACGACCAATCAGGACGCGCGCTCGTCGTTCTCGAACTTTGGGAACACGATCGTATGGGTGGCGGCTCCTGGCGAAGCGATTGTGAGTACCTACCCGTACAACACGTATGCGGCGGGATGGGGGACGTCGTTCAGCGCACCGTTCGTATCAGGTGGGGCGGCGTTGCTGCACAACGTAAATGCCGTCATTAACCAGTCCAGTGGCGCTATGGCAGTATCCCATGCAGTCCCGCTTGCGGACGCCGGCATGGGCCACGGGCGGCTGGATCTTTGTGCGACTCTCGCGTCAGTGACTGCGGCGAGTTGTTTGCCGGATTTCAGCGTTTCTGCGGCACCACCCAGCGCGATAATTACTGCGGGACAGCAGGCAAACTTCACCGTCTCCGCTACACCGCTGCACGGTTCCACTCAGACTGTAACGTGGAGCTGCACGGGTGCACCGGCGGCAGCCACGTGCACGGTTTCGCCGTCGTCTGTGACGCTTAATGGGTCGACCGTGGCGACGGCGACGGTGACTTTGACGACGATGGCACGAGTCCTGGCGCCGCCATTGGGCTTGCCGCGATATGCGCCTCCGATGCCGACATGGATGATGTTGGCTGCATGTTTCGCCGGGCTTGCGGTTTTGCTGTTGTTTTGCACTTTGAGCCGCGCTCTTCCCAAACGGCCTGGTCTCGCTGCGGCAGCCGGACTCCTCGTACTTTCACTTTTCACCTACGCTTGCGGCGGCAGCTACGGCGGCCCACCGGG
>WNGO01001686.1_pt1 | contig 29562 bp, 28 predicted proteins | sample 5400511 | NCBI WGS metagenome assembly WNGO01 (sample SAMN13153380, study PRJNA577476) | soil metagenome | isolation source: 20 cm soil or saprolite under Garry oak tree replicate 2 | place: USA:California | collected 2016-06-15 | reverse complement strand
GGAATACTGCCACTACAATATCGCCCACATTTTCTCAGGATGCGGTCAGTTCCGTGATGCCATCCGCGAGTACGACCTTGCCCTGCGCTACACTGCCAACCGAGACATGGCGCTGCTTTGCCTCACCGAAAAAGCCGAAGCACAGTTGCAGGTTGGGGATTACGTCGCGGCCGAAAGTGCCATAGCAAAAGTTCTCACCATCGACCCATCGAACTCTGCCGCTCAGCAGTTGCGGGAGCAGATCATCCACAGAAAAGAGGGCGCGAACTGATTTGGAGATCGGGGGCATGTTGTTTCAGGCTGCCTGCTACGTGCTGCTCTTCCTGGTGTGCGTCGCGGTTTTTGCAAAGGTTCGATCGCGGATCGTGCGACAAGCCGTTCTTCTCGCTTCGAGCGTCGTCCTTTATCTGACCTGGCAGCCATGGTTCGCTGCCGTCTTGCTCACATCGATCGTCGCCAATTTCCTTCTTGGCAAGTGGCTGCGCGCCAAGCCGCACTGGCTGCCGCTCTCGGCAGGGATCTTTTTCAATCTGGCCTTGCTCGCGGTCTTCAAATATGTTCCTCAACTTACATTCCACATTTTGCCGTCGTCATTGCAGGAAGCGACTCGCCTCGCACTGCCATTAGGAATCTCTTTCTGGACGTTTCAGGCCCTCAGCTATCTGTTCGACCTTTACCGCGGAGAGGATCTCGATCCAACTTTCGCCGAGTTCGCCCTCTACATGGTGTTCTTCCCGGTCACCATCTCGGGCCCGGTCTGCCGCATGCCAGACATGCTCCCGCAATTCCGCTCCGAAGAAACAACTGCGTGGAGCGACATCGGGCTAGGACTGCGAAGAATCGCAATTGGCGTGTTCATGATGCAACTGGGCAAACTGCTCGGCCAAGGGATTCTGGCAGGAGATGGGATCGCCAGTGGCTTCGATCACACCACGCAGTGGTCCGCCACCGACGTCTGGTGTCTCGCCTTCGGCTACGGGCTGCAACTCTTCTTCGATTTCGCGGGATATAGCCACATCGCTATCGGCGCGGCCAGAGCGTTGGGGATCACAGTTCCCGAAAATTTCGACCGTCCCTTTGCCTCTACGAACCCCTCCGTATTTTGGATGCGCTGGCACATGTCGTTATCGTTCTGGATCAGAGACTACGTCTTTTTTCCACTGGCACCTCTGCGCCGCGAGATGTGGTGGCGCAATCTGGCGCTGGCGTTATCGATGGTCGTGTTCGGCCTCTGGCACAAAGCCACTCTGTTGTTTCTGATCTGGGGCTGCTATCACGGAGTATTGCTGGTCTCGCAACGCTTGTTGCAACAGGTCGAGCGCAGGTTCAATTGGCAACTGCCCAGGATCTGGACTCCGTTCTCATGGCTCGTAACGGCCGCGCTGATCAGCCTGGGATGGATTTTCTTTCGCGCGAATTCCCCGGCGCAGGCGCGCTATATGCTGGCGGCGGTCGCTACACCCGGAAGTTACGCCTCTCACTACCTCAGTTCGAGCCTTTACATTCTGATCGCGCTTCTTTCCGCAGGGTATGCGGCTGTGTTGCTGGTCAATGATGCTCTCAACCGGGCCACAGATCCAACAGACGCGTCCGGGCACCAGTCGGGGATGTTGTCGCTAATGTCTCGTTCGCGCTGGTTCTGGCTTCCCGCCGTCTACGCGCTAGCGTTGCTCGTGGTGTTGATGATCACGCTCACGCAACAGGGCGGTGTCGGCCAGATGATGTACCGCAGTTTCTAGCCGCCGTAAGTAGTGCGTCGCCGCAAAAATGCGGCATCGCCGTGAATGCATACACCACCATGGAAGAGCGGCGCTTTCAGCGCCCCGTAATGGGAATCCGCTGAGTTGGGCTTTCGCCCGAGTGGTCGCGGTTCCTGCCCAGCGAAGCGCAGACCCTCCAAACTCTTGCGACCCTGCCTGCTAGAATTTCATCTACTGAGTCTGCATGTTTCTTAAGAGCCTCCGCCCGCTGCTGCCCTACCTGAAGCGCTATCGCTGGGCCTACGCTTTCGGCACAGGCTGTGTGCTGCTCCACAACGGCATTTGGGTGCTCTTCCCGCTGGTCATTGGCAAGGCTTCTGACGATCTGAATCAAGGCGTCACGCGCCACAAGCTTCTGGTCTACGCCGGATTGCTGCTCGCCATCGCCGTCACCAAGGGGATATTCCAGTTCCTCACACGCTGGGTCGTGATCGGCGTATCGCGCGACATCGAATTCGATCTACGCAACGATCTCTTCGCGCGGCTCGAAGGACTGAGTTACTCCTACTATCAACGCAACCGCACCGGTGACATCATGGCGCGCGCGACCAACGACTTGAACGCCGTCCGCATGCTGCTCGGCCCCGCCATCATGTATTCGGCCAACACCATCGTCTACACCGCCGGCGCGCTGGCATTCATGATCTCGATCAACCCGAAACTGACGCTGCTCACATTCCTGCCGCTTCCGGCGGTGAGCATCGTGATCCAGACCTTCGGGCGCCGTATCCACGAGCGCTTCGAACGCATTCAGGCGATGTTCTCCGACATCTCGGCCCGCGCCCAGGAGAATTTTTCCGGCGCTCGCCTGATCCGCGCCTATGTACAGGAAGAAGCCGAGATCAAGGCCTTCGAGCGCGAGAACAAGGAGTACATACGCCGCAGCCTGAAACTGGTGCGCCTGATGGGCATGCTCTGGCCCACCCTGGAATTGATGCTGGGTTGTGCGGTGGTTCTGGTGCTGTGGCTCGGCGGACGAGAGGTGCTGACGGGACAATTAACACTGACCCGCATCACGAATCTCGTCGGGACATATCCCGGAATTACCACCACTTTGAAGATCGACGGCTCCATGAGCGTCGGCCAATTCGTTTCATTCAGCACCTACATGATGCAACTCACCTGGCCGATCATTGCTCTGGGATGGGTCATCAACATCTTCCAGCGCGGGACAGCCTCACTGATCCGCATCAACGAGATCATGCAAGAGCAGTCGGAAATCCAGGACGTGCCGGATGCTCAGGCTCGCGAGATCAACGGCGAGATCGAGTTCCGCAGTTTGACGTTCAGCTACGGCGGCAAGCCGGTTCTGCGCGACGTAAACCTGCGCGTACCCGCAGGCAGCAGCCTCGCGATCGTGGGCCCGACCGGATCGGGCAAAACAACCCTGGTCAATCTGATTCCGCGCGTATACGACGCCGACCCAGGCATGGTGCTGATCGATGGCCGCCCCATCCGCGAGTATTCTCTGGAATCCCTGCGCCGCAGCATCGGGTTCGTTCCTCAGGAGACGTTCCTGTTCAGCGACCGCATTCGTGAGAACATCGCCCTGGGAGTCGACTCGGCCACCCACTCCGACATTCACGATGCAGCCGACGCCGCCAATATCGCTGTCGACATCGAAGGCTTTCCCGAAGCTTACGAAACGCTGGTGGGCGAGCGCGGCATCACGCTCTCGGGCGGACAGAAGCAGCGTACAGCGATCGCTCGCGCGCTGATCCGTAATCCAAGGATCCTGATCCTTGACGACGCACTCTCCAGCGTCGACACCCACACGGAAGACAAAATCCTCAACCACCTACGCGACGTGATGGCAGGACGCACCACCATCTTCATCTCCCACCGCGTTTCCACTGTGCGCAATGCCGATCGCATCGCCGTGTTGCATGGCGGACGCATCGTCGAACTCGGCACCCACGACGAACTTCTTGCCTTGAACGGCTACTACAGCGACCTGTATAACAAGCAACTGCTGGAGGAAGAGTTGGCTGAGGTCCAGTAGCCCTGTTGACCTGCTGTTGACATCCGGGCCAGCTACTTCGTCTATACTCTCGGCAACTGGGGCAACCAACCCAAAACACTGCATGCAGCGCGTCGACTCGGAAGAAATCCTCGACTCCGATCAGTGTCCCGTACCCGATGCGGAGACCTCCCTGCGGGACTTGTGCCGGATCAATCGATGGTTCGGAGGCGTAGCCACCACTCGCAACCTGGTCGAGCGCGTCTCAAGTTCCACCGGACAAAAGCACTTCTCGCTGCTGGAGGTCGCATCCGGACATGGAGAAGTCCCGCGAGTCGCGGCGTCGCAGCTGGTGAAAAAGGGAATCACACTGGAAATCACCGATCTCGACCGCGTTCCCTCGCACCTGCGGAAAGGGCATCGTGCACTGGTCGCCGATGCGCTGGCTCTTCCCTTCCGCGACGACAGCTTCGACCTGGTAAGCTGCAGCCTTTTCGCGCATCATCTCGACCCCGAGAACTTAGCCCGGTTTGTGGACGAAGCCTCGCGCGTCAGCCGCTGTGCAGTCCTGATCAATGACTTGATCCGCCATCCGTTACATCTGGCGCTCGTGTTCGCAGGATTTCCCTTGATGCGCAGTCATGTCTCTCGCCTCGACGGAGTCGCCTCTGTGCGGAGAGCGTATGTCCCCGAAGAGGTGCGCCAGATTCTTACCAATGGAACGAGAGCTGCCGAGAATGTCGAGATCTCGACTCATTACCTCTTCCGCATGGGAATCATCATCTGGAAAGGTCGTTCTTCACGGAAGGGCGAGTTCCAGGCTCTCAGTTCCTCAGCGGCCTAGCCGCCCACTCTTTGCCACTGCTGGCGAACCTGTTCTTGTTAAGAAACGACAATGGCGCCGACAACGAAACCAGGTAGCATGATTTCCCGAAATATCAAGCGATCACCTGTTCCGCATGCGTGTGACCGTCTCGAAGGGCGCAGGATACGAATGGAACGACGCTTCCTCTGCCCTTATCTCAATTGCACCGCGATGGCCTCGGTAAGGCTCATAGGCTTTCCCAGGTCGTGAACCTCAATGGAACGACCATGCTTCGCATACGCCGCGATCACGGTGGACTGTGACCAGTCCAAGTCCCACCCGTTTTCGATTGCCACCAGATAGTAGGAACCTGGCACAACTCCGTAAAGGCTGAACGTGCCATCGAGGTCGCTCTGATCACGGCGAAAGAGGTCGCGATGGCCTTCGGGATCCTTGGGAACCAGCACCACCATCGCGCCGGCAAATCCCCGGCCGGCCTTCTTCACGACTCCCTCGACTTCGACGCTACCCGCAACGAGTGTGAGCGAGGCAGAGGCCGACGCGCCCGGCTCGAGAACGACACTATGCCCCGAGATGTCGGCTCCCTCGGCCGTCATCCGTGCAATGGAATATGGCCTGCGTGCTCCCAACACCAGAACGTCGTACCGCCCGGCGGGAACTTGATCGATCTCCGCTTCTCCCTTCGCATCGAGCATGCGATAGCCATTCATACTTCTGCCCTTCGAGCGCAACCCAACCGAAAATCCCTTGGGAACGGAACTCTCTCCCGGTATTTGCACCGAAATTTTCAGGGTGCCTGCCGGTTCGGCGGTAGCGGCGTCGATCTGCTCGCCATCTTTACTGAGATCGATTCCGTTCATCCGCACGGTTGTGCCTTGCCCTTGCAGCCAGAGGTTGTAATGCCCAGCCGGAATTCCGGTGATTTCAAACACGCCAGGCGAGACCTGAGATGCACTGCTGGGCTGGATAAATGTCGAGCCCTCGAAGGCCGGTTGTTCCAATCGCGGAAAGGCGAATCCGCGTTGCGTATCGCCCGGGACACGAAAGAGAAGGCGCAGGGCAGGAACCGGATTCAAGTGAATGTCGACCTGCGCGCGATCGCCGCCTTTCAACGAAATCGGCGCGGCGCTGTCGCAATCGGTCACGTCTGGGTAGTAAGTAACCGGATAAGCTACATCGAGCGATCGATCAACGGTGGCTCTTTCCCGCGGACCTGATGTCGAGGGAGGATGCACCGCATACCAGGGAGTTGCACGCGCCGACAGAAAGTATGTTCCTGGCATCAACCCGGACAGTTCATAGGTTCCCAGATCGTCGGTCTGGGCAGCGCTCCTCTCTTGTATCTGGTCTACGCCTTCCTGGTGATTGTCGTAATACAGACTAACGCTGGCTTGTCGGACCGGTTCTCCGGCTTCGTCGAGCACTTTGCCCCAGATCACGGCATTGGGCGCCAGCTTCAGCACCAGCGCTTCGGTATCGAGTCCCGCTCCCGTGACGATTGCCGTCGAGAATTGATCGTGTTGATCATACGAGGCGGTAATGAACCCGCGTTTCGCACCGCTGAGCGAATACTTTCCCGCTGTAACGTTCTCAAACGCGAACCTGCCATCTTCCGTAGTGATGAGGGATTCGAACTTCTTTGAGTCTTTCGCATCTCGCAGTGTGACCCGCGATCGATCGAGCGGATGCGCGTCGGTCTTGCTGACCACGGTTCCAGCGACTCTATAGACTGCCGCAACGTTAGCGGATCCCTGAGAATTTGTGATCTGGGCCGCTGCGAATCCAGAGGCGAGTAATGCACTGCATGCAGCGGCCACGAACGAACCCCTCGATATTTGGGAAATCGACATCGTTTAATCACTCGCTCGAAATCGTCTCTACCTGTACCGTGGTCTTCTGACCCGCTGCGAGATGAACGACCGGACCTTTCGACTCGTATGCTTTCATCGCTTCGGCATCGCGATAAGGAAGGCGTGGTTGCGCAGTGGAAAAAGCCAACACGCGGTAATCGCCCGGAGCCATCCCTGGAGAGGTGAATTCGCTGCCGCTCGAAACTGTGATCTCCCTGAATTCTCCTGAACCCCCGGGCAACGGAACCAAGTACATCCAGACAACCGCAGCTTCGGCGGATCCGTCGCCTGGCGCTGTCGCTGATTGCAGGGCAAGGGTTGCGACCGTTCCGTCAAGTTCCGCTACATCGTCGCGCACTCTGACTTCAATCGGTGTGGCTGTGCTTGAGCCAATTGTCAACGGCTGCCGCAGCAAATCTGTGGATCCCTGCGTCGCCGAAGCAATGTAGCCACGCGAAGTGTGCAGTCGCAGCCAATATCGCCCCGGAGAAAGATCTTCGATCACCAAACTATCGTCATTCGATCCGGTTGGCGGACGAATGGTTCCGAATCGCGGTTGCTCTAAATCGTCTGCACTCTCAACCGTGGCTTGCAAGTAGATTCGAGGGCCGTGCAAGGAAAATGTGTGCTTCCCGTCATTCCAGCTTGCAGAAGTGTTCCAACTTGTGTCTGTAAATTCTTCTCTCACATCCAGCCTGACGGAACTTTTGGGAACCAGGGTAAGTGCAGGTCCATCGACTGCCGCTCCGTTGACGCGAATGCTTACGCTGCCACTCACGGAGTTCTGGCCGAACGTTGAGGCCTCCACGACGTAAATGCCATTCGGTAATAGCCCCACAATCGCCTGCTGAGCGGCGTTCTGGCCCAAGCGGTAACCCGGTCCGCGCTGGCCTTGAACGGAAATATTCAACCCGCCTGTCGTCTCGGCACCTGCGACCGGAATCTTGACCGGGTAGTAAGGCTGCCGCCCAAGGGAGATGTCGGCCTGAAATTCCTGTCCCGCGGTGAGTTCGATGGTCGATGCGGCGGAGAAGTCGGAACCGCCCGGATAATACACCGGCGGAAACCCGTATAGCTGAGAGCCGGGAATATTGGTAAGTGGATCGTTGTCCATGTACTCTTGCGTCGCCAGTCTGTAGGAGCCCGGCTCCAATTCCGCGAAACGAAACTCTCCAGCAGAGTTCGCACGCACTGTCGATGACGGTGTCCAACGCGGTAGACCCTCGCGCACCTGGCGCGAGAACAGTTGAACCATGACGCCAAGAGGGGCATCGCCGGAAGCGAGAGTAATTCGTCCTTTGATGATCGCTTCGGGTATGAGGGTGATCGTAAGGTCATCGCCGGACGACGGCGCGACGTGTGCTCTCCCGTTGGGATCGTCCAGGAAACCCGGTTTGCGGGCATCGAACCAGTACGCACTCCCGTGTCTTGCGTAGGGCCACGGCCGTCCTGAATGACCACCGCTGAAAATCATTCCGCCGCCAGCAGACCCGGATTCTGGAGCGGGAAGCGTGATTTCGAAGCGACCTTCTCCGTCCGTCAAGACCCCGGCGCGATCGTCGGAAGTAACGACCAGCGCACGCGGAATAGGCGCTTGGGTGACGGCGTTGATCACGGTCCCGCGCACAGTTTCGCTTTGCGGTTCGCCAGATGGTGCCGCCTGGCCGAGACTCTGCGTCGCGACTACAAGCATGGCGACGAAGCAGAGTGGCAGACGCCGGAGAAAGATTGGCTTGGCGATCCGAAAGAACATCATTTCGGCCCTCGACTCTTTGCTTGGGGTGCCAGAACCAGTACGCAATCAAATTACATATTGGAGCGTCTTATACGCGAAAACGTCAATCCCCACGGAAACGAAATCTGAGGCTCAAAAACTACCTGACCACTAGCACTTCCCGCACGTTGTCGCGGGCAAGGAAAAATTTGATAGAAGCGAAGTCGCGGAAGAGAGTTTCGATGTGGCGGTTATTAAAGACTCGCTGCAGGCGGAAGCCGTCGATGATGGCGGTGTGAATGGCTCCAGTTGGCCCGCGGCGTGCCTCGCGGCGCATTACGATCTTCTGCATTTCCAGCGTGTCTTTGCCGACGATGTGGAAGCGGTAGCACGGAGAGTCCGGCCCGGCATCCTTGGTGTGGAAGAAAGCAAGCAACATCCCGCCCGGCTTCAGCACGGACCATAGACGCCCCATGACCGGACGCACCAGGCTCTCATCGAGATAGTCGGCTAAGTTCCAGCAGAGTACGACATCAAAGTGTGCGGCCGGATATAGCAGGTTATCCGCCAAGAATTTGCGGCTATCCAGCGTCACAGTGCCCTGCTCATCTTTGATGACAAGATGGGGCTCTGTCGAAGCCACCAGAAGGTCTTCGCTGTAGATCTTGTGGGCTCGCCCAGTAAAGAAGGTGATGTTGGTAGGGGAAGTCGAGCCGAGATCGAGAACGCAAAGCGGTGTCTCGGACTCCCAGAGACGCGCGAGTTCGCCAAGGCCGCTGGAGCGGCGCGTCAGTTTTTGCGGTCCTTGCGGGGTCTCCGCCTGTGAGCCGCTCGATGAACCGCGAAAAAGCTTCATGAAGTTTTGCGCCACCGTTGCCATCAGACCTACTCCGGTACGTCCGAGGCAGCGAGTGCTCTGGGACTTGAAACAGCTTTTGCAACTAAAACTTTAACCTGCCATACGCTCTGCAAGTAGTTACTTTCCTGCGGCCTTCTCGGCTTTGCCCGAAATATCGACCTTACCCTTCAGATAAGCGCCTTCTTCAATGGCGATGCGCTGCGTGCTGATGTCCCCCGTGACCACGGCCGACTTACGTAATTCGACGCGGTCGCTCGCCTGCACATTGCCCTCGAGCTTTCCCTGCACCACGACTCCCTTGGCTTCCACCGAAGCTTTCACCTGCCCATTCGGTCCCACGGTCAAACTGTGACTCTTCAGCGAGATAGTGCCCTCTACTTGACCATCGACGTAAAGGTCTTCGCTGCCCGACAACTCACCTTTGATGACCACGGATTTGCCAATCTGCGCCAAGTCTGCCGACAACGGAGCACTCATGGATATTTCTCCTTTATAGGAAGCGGATACTGCTTACCGGAATTCTGGGAAGGCAGGTTTTACCGGGACGGCCGCCGCTGCATCGACTATACCCAACTCTCAGAGTGGGCGGCAAGCCAGAGAGAGTGGGCATCTGACTGGAATGTGCATTAGAAGTTGCATCTGCAACCTCTTGGGGGCGATTGCTACACTAATTGTGCATGCGTCCTCGGAGAAACAAGCTTGTGGTTTGCACAGCGATCTGTTGGATCGCACCAGCCCTGTTTCATGGCCAGGAGGCGCTGCCGCAGATTTCTCCCACTGACCTGGTGCGTCAAACGGTAGCCCGGGAAGTCGCCGCGGCCAATCAGCCTTCGCGAAAGCAGATGTTCCGATCCCGAAAACACACGCCGAAGGGATCACAGACCAGGCTCTACGTCGAAACCAAAGACGCAATGGCGGGGATGATGATTGCGATCAACGACCAGCCCCTCACTCCGCAGCAGCAACAATCTGAAATGGATCACTTGAACTGGCTGGCAGGCAATCCCGAACAACTGCGAAAGAAACAGGCGCGCGAGAAGGAAGATGCCGACCGCACGCTTCGTATCGTAAAATCCCTACCCGATGCCTTCCGCTACAAATACGCAGGCGCCGAAACCGGCGGGCCGGACTTGGGCAAAACTGGAGACCAACTGGTGAGATTGGAATTCACGCCCAATCCCGCCTACTCGCCTCCATCAAGAGTGGAGCAGGTGCTCGAGGGTATGCAGGGATACCTGCTGATCGATGCCAGCGCACATCGGATCGCCAGAATCGATGGCACGCTGTTTCGTGAAGTTTCATTCGGGTGGGGTATCTTCGGTCACCTCGATAAAGGCGGGCACTTCCGCGTGCAGCAGGCGGAAGTCGGCGACGGAGACTGGGAGATCACCGCGATGAACCTGCAGATCACGGGAAAGATTCTCTTGTTCAAAGGGATCAGCATGATCTCGGACGAGATACTCAGCGACTTTCATCGTGTGCCCGACGATCTGACCTTCGCCAAAGCGGTGGACATCCTGAAGACCGAGCAAGAGAAGCTAGCGCACAACCACGAACCCGAGGCCGCAGCCGAGAAGAAGGATCCGAGATAGTGTAGGGGCGGATGCATTCGTCCGCCGCGACCCTGAGCGAAGCGAAGGGGAGCGTGCGAACGCGCGGGGAGCCCGACATGATTGGGTCTCCGATTGGGTCACCCCACATGACTGAGTGGTGGCTCCATTGCGCGCTTCGCGCGCAACCCCGGACGAAGGCGTCCGGGGCTACATACTGCGAGGCTCAGGCCCGCAGCGTCTCTTTTCTTACCGTGAGCTTCTCGATCAAATCCGGCTTGACCCGGTAACCCGTTCCCACATGGTCGGTGATGGCGATCATCCCTGCGGACGAGACTTCGATCTCCGGATCGACGATGTCTTCCTTCCAATAGCGCTTGGACGCGGACACATCGCCCGGCAAGCTGAAGTTCTGCAGAGTTGAGAGCGCGATATTCTGCGACCGCCCGATGCCGGTTTCGAGCATGCCTCCGCACCAGACGGGAATGTTGTGGGCGTGGCATAGGTCGTGAATCTTCAGCGCTTCGGAGAATCCGCCCACACGCCCCACTTTGACGTTGATGATGCGGCACGCTCCGGTTTCGACGGCAAAGGCCGCGCTGCGCACGCTGACGATCGATTCATCGAGGCAGATGGCGGTGCGCAATTCTTTCTGCAGACGCGCGTGATAGTAAATGTCGTCGTTCCACAACGGCTGCTCGATCATGAGCAGGTTGAACTGGTCGAACTTGCGCAGGTGCTCGACCTGATCGAGTGTGTAGGCGGAATTCGCATCGCAGCTCAAGGTGATATCAGCCCAGCGCGAGCGAATCCGTTCCAGTACGTTCAAATCCCAGCCGGGTTTGACCTTGACCTTGATGCGGCGATAGCCAGCCCCGAGTTCAATCTGAATCTTCTCGAGCAATTGCTCGACTGAGTCCTGGATCCCGATCGAAACGCCGCATGGGATTTCACGGCGCGTTCCGCCGAGCAACTTCCAGAGCGGAGCCTTCTTCTGGTTGGCCTCGGCGTCCCAAACGGCGTTTTCGAGGGCCGCTTTGGCCATTCGATGCGAGCGAACTCTGGCAAAGAGGGCTGGACATTCGCGCCCGGAATCGATCTTCTGCCCGAGCAGCGCCGGGATCAGATACTGCGTCAACGTGGGCCACGCGCTGTCGACCCATTCGCTGCTGTAGAACGGATCTTCCCCAACCACGCTCTCTCCCCAGCCCTCGGCACCCTCGCTGTGCACGGTGACGAGAAGGATGCGGCGATGGTAGAGACGGTGGAAGCTCGTCTCGAAAAAATGGACGAGTGGCATGTGGATCTCGCGCAGCGTGATCGCTTCGATTTTCATGTTTCAAGGCTCTGATGCATACGACCACTTCTCGTCCCAACGGCCCAGCAAAAATTTGCCATTACCCTCTGCGTCGCGCTCATAGCCCAAAACGGCTAATCCGCGGCTAAAGGCGCGCAAGAACTGCTCGCGGTTGCGCTCCTGCACCTGCTGCGCCTTGGCACGCGTCTCGGCAGCCGCTTTCCAATCGTAGATCTGGGCGGGAACCGAAACAGAAGACTCGGCTTGAATAGCAGGGTTCTTCCCTTTTTCCAGTAACGTCTCGACACGCTTCGATTTCAGCCACCACTCGGCAATGAGTCGATCGCTGGGGAGCCCTCCTTGCAGAGGAGACGACGTGATGCCGTACTGGTTGATGTTATAACGGCGCGCAATCGCTCCCAGCTTCTCGAGATTCAGATATGCATTCTTGATTTCCAGAGGATCAAACGTCCACTCGATCAGCTCGATCCCGCGAGCCATTGCATCTTCCCGCTGCATCAGCTTCAGACGTCGCCCCAGGCCGCTGTTGCGATGATCTTTGCGCACCGCCAGCATGTGAGAGTGAAGATAGACGTGTCCTGTGCGCGTTCCGGGGACCGACAATGCAAACCCGACCATCAAGTCGCCGTCAAACGCGCCCATGACCTGGCCACCGACTTTGTCGGCAACTACGAACATGCGCAATGGGACGAGTTCGGCATCAGTGAAATTCCAGACTTCCTTTTGCAAGGCGACACACGCGCGAAACTCTTCAATCCCGTGACATCGCCGGAGTTCGACGGTCGCCGCGCTCACGCGCTCCTCTCCTCTGCGTCTCGTTCGTGAGCTTTGGCCTGTTGCCATAGCGACTTTGGCCTGTTGCCATAGCGATTCGAGTTCTTCCGTGGGGGCTTCATCGGCAGAGCGGCCCGCCTCATGGAGTCGCGCCTCCATCCACTGAAACCGGCGTCGAAACTTACGGTTAGTCTTGCGCAGAGCAGACTCTGGGTCGACAGAGAGATAGCGGGCGATGTTCACCAGGACGAAGAATAAATCGCCGACTTCTTCCTCCAGCTGCGCTTGCAACGGCTCCGGGACCACGGTGTGGCCCGACGAGGCAACGCCTCGTCCCTGGGGACGGGGTCCCGGGGAGGGAAACTCTTTCAGGTACTCGCGCAATTCCTCAGTTTCCTCGTGCAGTTTGTCAAAGAGTCCCTCAAAGTCGGGCCAGTCGAATCCAACCTGTGCCGCGCGCGAGCTGAGCTTTTGCGCCTCGAGCAGCGCAGGCATCTTCGAGGAGACCCCCGCCAGGATCGAACGCTTTTCGGATTTTGCGCCGGCTTCCTCGCTTCCCTTTTTCTGCTTTCTCTCTTCCAGCTTCAAAGCTTCCCAATTGCGCTTCACCTCATCCGAGGTATCGGCCTTCACGTCCCCAAACACATGCGGATGCCGGTTGATCAGCTTGCTGGAAAGCCGGTCGAGAACATCGTCAATCGAGAACGACGACTGTTCCTGCGCCATCTCCGCGTAGAAGAGCACCTGCAGCAGCAGGTCGCCGAGCTCGCCGGCAAGCTCGGGCCAGTCGCGATTATCGATTGCTTCCAAGACCTCGTAGGTCTCTTCCAGGGTGTAGGGCTTGATGGAGTCGAAGGTCTGTTCTCGATCCCAGGGGCAGCCGCCCGGGGCCCTTAGACGTTCCATGATGGCGACCGCTCGTTCGAAGCGCTCTCCTGTGGTGGGCATTCGGCAACCAATGTAAATGACAGCGGAGGCGCGAAGCAACGCATGCCAATTTCCCCCGGCGTCATCGACACGATCGGATGCCAACCGCACCCAAAACCACCGCATCCTACCTCTGCGAAAACTCATTGCTTACTTCTTAGATCAGGACAATTCAATTCAACCTCAAAAGGATGAACATTATGGCGAACAATAATCTTCAAGGAAAGAAAATCGCAATCCTCGTCGCTGACGGTTTCGAACAAGTGGAGTTGCTCGAGCCTCGCAAGGCACTGGACGAGGCGGGAGCCACAACTCAAGTCGTCTCTCCCGCCGACAAGAAAGTAAAAGGCTGGAATATGAAGGAATGGGGCGATGAAGTGACAGTAGACGTTCCACTCAAGGCTGCCAATCCGGAAGAATTCGATGCGTTGCTCCTGCCGGGCGGAGTGATGAATCCCGACAATCTCCGCATGATTCCCGAGGCAGTCAAATTCGTGAAGCATTTCACGGACGAAGGCAAGCCAGTCGCCTCGATCTGCCACGGACCGTGGTCGCTAGTGGAGGCAGATGCCGTACGCGGCAAGAAAGTGACCTCATGGCCCTCGCTGAAAACCGATCTGAGAAACGCCGGTGCGAATTGGGTCGATAAGGAATGCGTTCGCGATGGCCAGATCGTGACCAGCCGCAAGCCTGACGACATTCCCGCGTTCAACCGCGAGATGATCCAACTATTCAGCGAACGAGCGCAGGACAAACCGCTTCGGAAGACTGCGTAGCAGTAGCGCCGAATCCGAAGCTCGAGCGGGTGCCCCACCCTTGTCCCGCAGTTTGCGACAGGGTGGGGATTTTGACTTCTTTCAAAGATGTTTCATGCCGCGGCTCATCAACGAACCCATAGTCAAGTCCTACGCTACGACGTTACTTTCGGTATCATTTCAGGGGATGGTTTTGCGCCAGAGTCGAATGGACCATCGTCACCTACATCTCTTTCTTCCGATGGCGCAAAATGAACACAGGTTAACGTGTTCTCCCAGGCAGAAGGATTTCATGCCGTTCGGCGAAACATCTGTATCTGACGTATATACATGACCTTAGCCATAAAACCTCGATTCTCACTGGAAGGACAGCACTTTCAGGTGGTGGTCATCGGAGGCGGCATCAATGGAGTGGCTATCGCGCGCGAGTGTGCCCGCGCCGGCAAGCGCACTCTGTTGGTCGAGCAGAACGATTTCGCTTCCGGAGTGACCAGCCGGTCGACACGCATCATCCATGGCGGCCTGCGATACCTGGAGCATGGCGAACTTGATCTGGTACGCGAATCGGTGCGCGAGCGTGAACGCCTGCTCCGCGAACGCTCTCACCTGGTACATCCCGTACACTTCCTGTTTTTGCTGAACGAGAATAGCCAGCGCAGTGCCATGAAGGTTCGCGCTGGTCTCTGGCTTTATCAACGGATGGCCAAGAAGAGGTCCCCGGACCTGAGCGAGATAGAGATGGCTCGCGTGCAACGCGCGCTTGACGCCGGCCATCAGTGGCTGATGCTCAACTTCGAGGACGCTCAGTGCGAATTTCCCGAGCGCCTCGTAGCCGAGTGGATGCTGGAAGCCGCGGCCGCCGGCGCGGTGGTCCGCAATCACTGCGAGGTGCTGGCCGTCGATATCGGTCAGGGACGCGCCCGCGGGGTGCTCTTGCGTGACCGTACCACGGGGAAGGATCAACGGGTCGACGCCAGTTGGATTATCAACTGCACCGGCCCCTGGGCCGATCGCATTTGCCAGCGCTCGACTGTGCGCACGAAGAAACCGATGATCGGGGGCGTGCGCGGATCGCACATCGTTCTGCCGAGATTCTCCGGCGCACCAACCGCAGCCCTCTATACCGAAGCCGCTGACGGACGCCCCGTCTTTGTGCTGCCGTGGAACGAGCAGATTCTTGTGGGCACGACCGAAGTACCGGATAGCGGCGATCCGGGAAAGACCTCGGCCTCTCAGCAGGAGATCGAATACTTGCTGCAAACCGCGGCCGGGCTGTTCCCCAAGGCGAAGCTTTCGGCGCACGACATCAAGTACGCTTTCGCGGGAATCCGGCCGCTGCCGAACTCGCCGAACGACAAGCCTTCTGCGGTCACCCGGCGACATTTCCTGCACGACCACAGCGACGAAGGCGCCGCGCGCATGATTTCCGTGATCGGCGGAAAGCTCACGACCGCCGCTTCCCTCGCCCGCGAGTGCGCGCGCAAGATCGGGATCTCGGTTGAAGAACCGAAGACGGTGACAGTCGGCCCCGGCAGTTCGCTCGACCCTCTACTCGATCAGGAAGTCATCGAAATCGCGCGCGCCGGATCGGTCAGCGAAGAAACCGCCCGTGGCATGATGGAATGGCACGGTCAGCATGCCATGGATATCGCTCGCATGGCTCTGGTCGGCGCCGATCTCCGCGCACCAATCTGTCCACACACCTCTCACATTGTGGCGGAAGTCGTCGAGGCCTACCGGAACGAATATGCCGTCACTCTGGGCGACGTGCTGCTGAGGCGCGTGCCGGTTGCGCTGGGCGCTTGCTGGTCGGAATCCTGCAGCCGCGAAGCTGCTTTGCGCATTGGCGCAGTCATGGGATGGAGAGAGCAGGAGTTCGGAGCGAATCTCGAGCAGTTTGAAACCGAACGCGCCGCCTTCCTGCAGCGCCCTGCCCGCATTGGATCCGCCCTGGAAGCAGCGGCGGATTAATAGTCATCTCATTAACCGGTTTTGTTTTCCACAGCCCGCGCATTCTGTTCTAAAGCGGGCAAGTCCGCGTCAAACTCTCACCGCCCGTGGTGAATGAAGTGGATTTTCGGTTCTCAAGTACCGTGGAAAGACTCCTGTTCTTGCTGCTTGCTCCCGCTGTCAGTTGAAGTTCATGGTTGCGCGATGCAGTGGATCCTGTGTGCGATCTATGCCATCCGAATCCCATGGCACGCAAGGCCGCCATTGGACCACGAGTTAGAGATGGGAAGTGAGTCGAGCCACGGTCATCTCAAAAATCTTGGCCACGCACGGCGCAGGATGTCGCGTCGTCAGTGGACACTTCTCAATGATGGCGATACGATCTCACCGACCTCGGGTAGGATCTATGTCGCCTCCACTCGTGCTGGGAGTATCGTGCTATGCACAGAACCTATCCGCGTCGAAAGGCATTCGGACTAAGATCGAAGCAACCGAGCTGGCTCGTTTGGAAAACCGAAATACGCACGACCAAGATCACTAACATGAATTTGCTCATTGGGCAGGGCACGACTCAATTCCATGTCAGAATCCCTTGAGGCACAAATGAATCGAACCGCGTTCTTCCTGCTCGCATGTCACGTCGGCCTTTGCCTCGCTACCCCTCTTGTTGCTCAGGAGCAGCCCACGCGCCCGCCCATTACGGGCATCGCGCACGTCCGCATCTATTCCACCGATCTTCGCAAGTCCACTGATTTTTACAGCCGAATGCTCGGCTTACCAGCACGCAGCGGAGGCTGCACGGGCATGACGCGCCCGTGTTTCATCCTTAGCGATCGGCAGCAAGTTCTATTGTCCGAAGCACCTGCTGCTCCACCCCCAAACCTTCTTTTCGAAATCGCGTTTGCCACACCCGACATTGGCCGGATGCGCACCTACCTCCTTGCCCACAATGTCGCGGTTGGCTCCCTCGCCCGGGACATCAACTCGGTCGCGTATTTCTCGCTGCACGACCCCGAAGGTAATCCCATCGCCTTCGTGCAGCTTCACCCTCTCACTGGGTCCAAAGCCCCCGCGGGAAAGCTCAGCACGCGCATGCTGCACGCTGGCTTCATCGTCAGGGATCGCGCGGCCGAAGATCGCTTCTACAGGGACTTGCTCGGCTTCCGTCTGTACTGGCATGGTGGTTTCAAGGACGCCGGCGACGACTGGTCGGAAATTCAGGTCCCCGACGGCACCGACTGGATCGAGTACATGCTCAACATTCCTGCCAAGGCAGACGCCAAGGAGCGCGGTGTGCAAAATCATTTCTCGCTGGGCGTGGAGAAAATTCAATCCGCTGCAAGCCAACTGCACCAGAACGGCGTGGAAAAACTGGACGGACCGGAAATTGGGCGCGACGGCAAGTGGAGCATCGATGTCTACGATCCCGACGGCACCAGAGTCGAAGTCATGGAATTCACGCCCGCTAAGGATCCCTGCTGCCATCCCTACACCGCAGATCACCCGAAACCATGACCGGCCTCCGCTGCACAAACATTTGATAGCTCGGCTTTGATTGACTTAATATCGCATTTCACTCATTGGGCGCCTGGTCTTATCCCCTGTCCTAAGCACTCGCCACAACCAACGCCCGACGATTATCGACCAGACCTCCACCAGATCAGCTCCGTCTCCCGCTGATTACTAAAGATTGGCCACGACCGTGAGTCATCTGGGAATGCCCCTGTTCCACCTCTAAACTGTCGCGGACACAGCCGGATTTCTGCGTCTTCGGGGGCAGTACGATGTTAGTTCCGATCAAACATGAAAACATGGCGGCCCGCCGCTGGCCAGTAGTTACGCTGGCCCTGATCGCCATCAACACGGTCGTTTTCCTCTTCACCACGATGTCGATGAGCGATGAGGCGCCGCAATTGGGCGAGGTGAAGTCTGACATCCTCATCCTGGCCGCGGTGCATCCCGAACTGAAGATGCATCCGGAGGAAGAGCGACTGGTCGAGGGGTTCAAGAAGAGTCATCCGGATCAGTGGAAGAAGGTGCAGAGCCCCTACCGCGACGTCATCAACGCCTACGACGCCAAGATCAAGCTGATGGAGGATCCGGAGAAGCTTCAAGAGGAGATGGATTCTCTGAACGAGCAATACGTAAAGCTCTCGTCCACTTCCATCACCGAGCAGTACGCATTTATTCCGGCGCATCCCAGCGCCGTGAGCTATCTGACCGCTAATTTCCTGCACGGCGGCTGGATGCACCTGATCGGTAACATGTGGTTTCTGTGGCTCGCGGGATTCGTGCTGGAAGATGTTTGGGGACGCTGGCTGTACACGGCGTTCTACCTGATCGCGGGCGCGGCAGCGCTGCAATTCCACGCATGGCTCAACCCGGGCAGCATTACCCCTACGCTTGGCGCGTCGGGAGCCGTGGCCGCGCTGATGGGAGCGTTCCTGGTCCGCTTCCCCAAGATGAAAATCGAGATGGCGTGGATCTGGTGGTTCAGCATCATCCGCCTTCTGCGCACTGGCAATCCCTTCCGAATGTGGCGCTTCAAGGCCAGTGCGTACTGGCTGCTGCCGCTGTGGCTCGGAGTCGAAATCCTCTATGGAGCCCTGTTCGGATCGATCAGCAGCGTGGCGCATTGGGCGCACGTCGGAGGGTTTCTCTTCGGAGCGCTGGCCGCGGTTGCGATTCGCTATTCCGGCATCGAGCAGAAAGCCAACAAGGCCATCGAAGAAGACCTCGCGTGGACCAACGACGCCGAGTTCGAGCAGGCCAGTTCGATGATGGAGCATGGCCAGGTCTCCGAGGCCCAGACTCTGCTGACCAGCTACGTCGCTGCTAACCCGAATTCGCTCGATGCATGGGCTCTCCTGCGCCAGATTTATACGCGGCAGAGCGACACGAAATCCTATCTTGATGCGACCGTCAAGACTTGCGGACTGCACCTGAAAGCACATCAGATCGAAGCAGCATTTCAAGATTATGCTGAATTCGTTGATAACGGCGGCAGCAAAATGCCGGCTGTCACCTGGCTTGAACTGTGCAAGGGCGCCGAAGAGATGCAGGAGTTCGAGCGCGCTCTCTCCGAGTATCAGGAACTCGCAAAGGCGTACCCCGCCGAACGGCAATCGCTCACCGCACAACTCAGCGCCGCTAGGCTGTGCCTGAAGAAGCTGAACCGTCCAAAAGATGCTCTCGCGATTTATCAGGCAGCCGCCGCATCACCCGTTCCGCATCTCGACTGGGAGACGCTGATTCAGGCGGGCATCAAAGAAGCCAAGGCCGCGCTTTTGGCGGGAAACGCGATAGCCGCCGGCGCCCAGTAGCGAACGGACTCATGCTCTCCCTGCAAACTCCCGGTTCTCCGTGGACACTTTCACCTTTTCGCCCTCTTTGATGAAAAGGGGCACGCGGATTTCGAGGCCCGTCTCCAGCCGGGCTGCCTTGGTCCCGCCGCCCGACGCGTCACCTCGAACTGCCGGTTCCGTCTGGGCAACGACCAGCTCGACGAATATTGGCAGCTCTAAACCAATCGGATTGCCGTTGAACTTGCGCAGCTCAACCAATGCGCCTTCGATCAGGAAGTCCAATGCATCCCCGACCATCTGGCCGTTCAGGGTAAGGGTCTCGTAGCTTTCCTGGTCCAGAAAATGAGAACCATCCCCATCGCTATACAGGTAGGAAGCCTGTACCGACTCGAGGTCTGGCTCCTTGAACTTGTCGCTTGCCTTGAAGGTCTTCTCAAAGACCGCATTGCTTAGAAGGTTGCGCATCTTCAGGCGTACCAGGGTTTGACCGCCACGAGCGGTGGGCGTGTTCACTTCTGCTTCCAGGCAACAGAAGGGAGTGTTTTCAAACTCAAAAAACGTCTTCCGTTTGACACTAATCGCGTCAATGAGCACGGCCATGAAGTCCTTTGAAGGAGGTCGGTAACACAACGCATGCCTCCCTGATCGTTTCTTTCCAGTATAGGGTGAAGTACGGCTCGGTTGAGAAGGTGTTAGGGATGGCAGGGGCTGTGAGTGTAAAAGCGATTTTTCAACAGTTATACTTCACGGTACGAGACGACGATGATACGCGGCTTGCTGCAAGTGCTTACAGTGCTCTTGATTCTCTGTTTGTGCAATGGGAATGCTCAGACACGAGCAGTACCTGCACCATCTCTATCAGCCACGCCTTCGGATGAAAAACCTGGGGTAAAAATACAACACCTGTCCTTCGCAACCGAGGATAGTGGGCTCATATATGCCGACCTGTACGGAGAAGGTGATCAGGGCGTGGTACTTGCGCACGGAGGGCGCTTTACAAAGGAGAGCTGGCAACCTCAGGCGCAGCAGTTAGCGAGGGCGGGCTTTCACGTCCTGGCATTTGATTTCCGCGGCTTCGGCCAATCGCACGGTCCGGGCGATTCAGATATGGACACAGCCCCGATGTGGCTCGATGTGCTGGCCGCCGTTCGTTATCTCCGCAAGAACGGCGCAAAGACAGTTGCAATAGTGGGGGGCAGTTTCGGCGGCAGTGCGGCGGCGGACGCCTCCGTTGCCTCACAACCCGGCGAAATCAACGGATTGGTGCTGCTCGCGGCAGATTGGAATGGTCCTGCGGAACGAATCAAGGTGCCCTTGCTAGTAATAGTTGCGCGGGACGACGCAAACGATGAGGGACTCCGGCTACCCCGAATACGAGCTTGGTTTGAAAAGGCCCCGCAGCCAAAAAAGCTGCTCGTGCTCGAGGGTTCGGCTCACGCTCAGTTCCTATTTCAAACGGATCAATCGGATCGTGTAATGAGAGAAGTGCTCCAATTCCTTTCCGCTAACCAGCGCAAGTGACAAGCGTTGACTGTCGAGAACAGCGGTTACACTCAAGTTTCGGTTTCTTTCGATTGCTGCACGCCTATCGTCCGGCAGAGCAGGCTCGTGTCGTCGGAGATGATTCCGTCCACGCCGAGATCACGGAAACGCATCATGTCGGTCGGATTGTTGACGGTCCAGACAAGAATCTTCTTTCCCGCTCCCTTTATTTTGCGAATCAGCTCTCCGTCGATCAACGTGTGGTGCGGAATCACATACTGGACCGGAAGCTCGCCCCAAAGGCGGAGTTGAGTCGTGGACTCACAGATCAGACCGAGTGGAACGGTGGCGTCCAGGGCATGCACCGATTTGAGCGCTCCGGGCTGAAAAGAGGAGACAACGAATCCCCGGCGCGGCTTGTGCCGCAAGAACAGGTCGAGCGTAATTCTCTCCAGCCCCTTAACCTTCAACTCGATATCAAGAAAGGAATCGCGGTAGCGCTGGAGCACATCCCGCAGCCGCGGCAATCGGGAAAGCTGCTTCGCTGGCGTGCGTGAGACCTCATATCCGGAAACCTTCGCGTCGTGGCACACCACAGCCTCTTCGTCCTCGGTGAGCCGCACATCGAATTCGAATCCGTCGCACCCGTCCGCAAGGGCACGATCGAATGACTCCATCGTGTTTTCAGGAATAGATCGCAGGGCGCGCGCCCCGCGATGCCCGAGAAGAAGCGGACGAGTGGGTGCCGGCATGAATCAGTCGAGGTCGAAGTCTCGAATCGGCTTGCCCGTGTCGGGAGTCTCTTTCGCCTTCTTGACCGCTTCCTGAAACTTCTTCTCGAGGAGATCGGAAGCGTGCTTCTGCGCCTCCACCGACTGCTGAAATATGGACTCCCGCCGGCTGTCCTGCTCGCGCATGGCCTTCGCCGCAGCTTCCATGTCGGCGAAGGTCTTCGGCTTGACGGCAGGCGTATGGGCGATGACGGAAGCGGTCTCAGTGTCAATCTTCAGTACCGCGCTGCAACACGGACAAGTCACTTCAAAATTGGGTGGTTTCTTGGCCATCTAGGCGAATCATACCGCAAAATCGCTTGGACGGGACAACGACGGCACCGCCAGTTGAGGCGTTCTCATCCGCGGGCAAATTGAAATTGATTTTCACTCCTAAACTCATGAGCCGCATGACCTTGCCTAGTACTTATAATATTGTACGTACATATCCGCAAGAAAGGTGTTCCTTCAGGAACATCTGCGGGAATCTTTCGGGCCCGTGGCGGGTAAATCCTTCTAATGCTTCAGCTTGATAGGGAAAATGTGGAAGACGTTCAGCATCTCCCAACCCAGCAGGAAAACCGAGACCACGACGACCATGACGGCCAAAAACTCCCCGAATGTCATGCGGCGCCGGCCTGGCTCCATGCGCCGGGTGGCCAGGCTCAGAATGTTCAGCGTGGCAAAACCGAACACAACCGCCCAGAGAATGTTGTAGATGTCCTGTCGCGGTTCGCGCGAGAAAAACGCCACCGCTACCCCCGGCAACATGGCGGCCGAGGCGCGCGCCATCGGATACATTACCAGCACCGCACGCGTGGTTCGAGCAAACCCAGAGACGAAAACGATTGCCATCGGATCGAGCGTTAGTATCCCCTGTCAGAATGGTTGAGTCCTCGATATTACATCGTCATCGGGATGCACAGTCAATCTCCTGCCACGCCTGGGTGACGTTAGGTAATATGGATTCATGGCGAAGCGCCGTTTCATCTTCTTCGATGTGGGCAACACGCTACTCTTTCCTAACCGCGCGCGCTTGCTGGCGCCGATCGCGGCGGAAAAGCATCCCAGCTTTGAGGAGTGGCAGGCACTGGAGCGTCGCACCAAGCAGGAATTCGACCAAGGCTTGACCAGCAGTAAGATCGATCACGGTTTCTGGTGGACGTTTCACACTCATCTGCTGAATCAACTGAACGCATTCGATGCGAGTGTGCGCGACCAGTTGGTCGAGAACACACAGAATTCAGCGAATTGGGACCAGATTCTGCCCGGCACACGCGAAGCACTCGAGCGAATTCGAGCAAGGTACGCGATCGCGGTGATCTCGAATGCCGATGGTCGCATCGATGCGGTCCTTGGCCGTTGCGGGATCTGCGACTGCTTCGCAAGCATCACTGACTCGGGTAATGTTGGGCATGAGAAACCGCGTCCGGAAATCTTTACAGCAGCGTTGCGCGCGATGAAGGCTGATCCTGCAGAGAGCCTTTACGTTGGCGATGTGTATTCGGTGGACTACATTGGGGCGCACAACGCGGGAATGGACGCGGTGCTGTTCGATGTCTCCGGGGCGTATCGAGGCCGCGAGTTGCCTCGCGTGGAATCACTCGCGGAGTTGGAAAGCTGGCTCGCGAAGTAGCTGGGTTATCTCAACAAGCTGGGGCTGTCATGTTCAATGAGACGCGATTCTTTCTCTTTCTTACGGCGGCGGTGTTGCTGGCCGTCGCTCCTGGCCCAGGCATGCTTTATGTTCTTGCGCGCAGCCTAGCGGGCGGAAAACGTGAAGGCGTGCTGTCGGCACTCGGAACGTTCCTGGGCGGCATGGTGCATGTGTTCGCCGCCGCTTTAGGCATCTCCATCATCCTTGCCAAGTCCGCCATGGCGTTTGCCACGGTGAAGTACGTCGGCGCAGCGTATCTCTGCTTTCTAGGCGGCAGAATGATTCTTGACGCCCGCAAAGAAACCAGCGCGGGCGACTTGGTTCCGCAGGATACCAAGCCGGCCCGCAATCCGCTTTGGCAAGGCGTCGCGACTGAAGTCCTCAATCCGAAGACTGCGCTCTTCTTTCTGTCGTTCATTCCGCAATTCGTGGTTCGCGGAAGCGGGCACGTTTTTTTGCAGTTCGTGACGCTGGGAACGATCTCAGTCGTGCTGAATACAACCGCAGACTTGATCGTGATTGCGCTGGCGGGGCCGTTGGGGGAGCGGATTCGGGCTTCGGCGACGTTTCGGCGCCGGCAGCGAACAGTCACTGGCGCGATCATGATCGGGTTGGGAACTTACCTCGCAACTAGCGAGAGCAAGTAGTGTCACCAGCATTGCGAGAGCAATATGCTCTCGCGACAGCCCGCCAGAGGCCGGCGCTACCCATGCGAAAACACTTCGCAACCGCTCAACTTCTTAATTGCTTGCTCGCCGTCCTCTTTTCGGGATGGGCGTCCGATCAACAGCCGATGCCTCGCATTGAGGGCGAAAGCTTTGCTGGACAGAAGGTCATGCTCCCTGACGACGCGAAGGGAAAGGTCGCAGTACTCGTGTTCGGATTCACCAAAGCATCGAAAGGGCCCACCAGCACGTGGGGCCAAAAGATCTTCTCAGAATTCGGTAATCAAGCAGGATTCGCGCTATATCAACTGCCTGTGCTCGAAGATGTGCCGCGCTTCGTTCGTGGCATGGTGATTTCAGGGATGAAAAAAGGCATCAAGGAGAATATGCGCGACCACTTCGTCCCCATACTTCAGGGTGAATCGGAATTGAAGAGGCTGGTCAACTACAAAGAGCCTGATGACGCTTACCTTGTAGTGCTTGACCCGTCTGGGAAGATTGTTCAACAAATGCACGGATCGTCTAGTGACGCGGCGTACGAGAAGCTAAGAAGAGAAGTTCAAGTCCTGTTGCCCCACTGAAGGTCGCGGTTGGAACTACAGTTCGACGACCTGGTGATCGTGACAGCTGGAGTTGATGGTTTCATACAACTGATGCAGCAGGTCATGGCCGTACCGCGCCAGGAAGTAGACGCCTCCAATAGTGCGCTCCTGCAGGCCCCTGTTGGGGTAGAGAGCCAGGCTGAGACCTTCGGCGTGGCGGCTTACCAGTTCGCCCTTCAGCGCCTCGGCGCGCGCGGCTTGCGCGTAGAGCTTCTCTAACTGATGCTGCATTTTCGAGTGGCAGGTCTCGGCAGCGTCGACCAGCGTCTTGTCGAGTTTCTCCAACTCACTCTTCACCGCAGAGAAGTTCTCTTCGAAGGACTTCTTCGCCGCCTCAAAAGCCGCCTGGAGATCGCGTGGCAACTGCTTGGCAGCGATCCGCTGCCGCAGAGCTTCAGGCCCCTCGAACACATCTCCAATTGTTAACTCATGCTTCTCGAGCAGGCGTTGCGCTCTGGGTTCGATCATCGTGGCGGAAAAGCGCGGCAGAATCGGAGTCACTCGGCCGAGGAGCGCCTCATAGACCACTCCAGCCTGGGCAAAGTAGGCGGCCTCAGCGGCGCCGCCGGTGTAGGCCAGCGTAGGCAGCAGATAGTCTTCGACAATGGGCCGCAGAAGCACGTTGGGGCTGAATCGCTCCGGATGCGCGCTGATCTCATTGAGCAATTCGGATTCCGAGAGCTTCTCGCCTGCGGCGACTCCATCCACCACGAACTCGGCGGAATCCGCGACGACGCGCCGCGAAAGCGGCATGCGGGCGCCTTGCCTCGTTGTAAACAGCAAGACCGATGACTCCGTGACCTTTACCTGCTGGTGATAACCGGCTTCGTCAAGAGCCTTGCCGCGAGTAAGGAGCCGGCCCGCAAGCTCTTCGGACTTTTGTATCGCAGCACGATATACCGGCTCGACTACACGGCCGAACTCGGGATCCGAGGGATCTACCAGGATCACGCCCCAATCCGCGAAGATGCGGGCGCAGAAACGGGCGAAGGCGGTTCCCATCGTCTCGCCTGGGCGGTAGGAATCACGCAAGATTTGGGATGCTTCGGTGTCGCCAAGCAATCCGACGGCCTGTTCGACTACGGAATTGATCTCGTTATCGAAGCGAACAGAACTGACGGGAGCCCCTGGTACGTCCTTGCTTGCGGTCGTGAGGACCTCTAGCGAGCCATCGGCGCGAGGGAGTGAAACGTGATTCACCTCAGCCAGATCGTGATCGTAGGTGGCGAGCCAGAAAACCGGGACGGCGTCAACTCCCGCGGCGGTCGCTTCATTCGCTAATTTTACGGCGCTGAGTGCCTTGTAGAGTGAAAATGTGGGTCCGCCGAAGAGTCCGACCTGCTGTCCGGTGACGATGGCGGCGGCGCCTTTACGGAGGCGGTTGAGATTGGCGAGTGTCTTCTCCGACGCGTTCCAGGAGCGGTTCTGCCGTTCGAGAATGCCGGTCACGTCCTGACGGCGCGACGCCTCATAGGAAATCTGTTCCGCTTCCTCTTTCAGCCACTCATGAAAATACGGGGATCGGGGATAAAAGCTTCGAACTTGCGGAGTGTAGGCCAGGAGATCTTGGAAAAGGCGCGTGGCATGCGGGATTTGCGAGAATGGAATACAGTGGGCCTTCACCGACAACGCTCCTGACAACATGGTTTCGAGGTCTTTGTTTGGACGCGTGAGGTCATGTTTTGAGAGCAATGGAGATGCATTCGCGCGATCTTAGCAGGGGCACACCATGCCGTTCCTGATTGAGATGCCTGAAATGAGCGCAAGATGCAAGATAATGGAAGCGAGATCATAGACCACGAAGGGCACGAAGTACCACGAAGGAAATGAAAATGAGCCTGGCTGTCAGCCCACTGGAGATCGCTGTTCCTGTGACATTGGAGGGATCGGTGGTTCGGCTGGAACCCATCCGCCGCGAGCACGCGGAATTGTTCTGGGATGTTGCGAAGAACGATTTGGACTTGGCAGCACGCGATTTATGAACATCGATCGCGCCAATCGGCGGGTAGAGATTGGATCTACGTGGATTGCCCCGGCGTGGCAACGAACCGCTGTGAACACCGAGGCGAAGTATCTGATGCTGCGGCATGCGTTCGAGGTATGGGGGTGCATGCGGGTGGAACTGAAGACCGATGCGCTGAATCAGAAGTCACGCAATGCGATCCTCCGGATCGGAGCGAAAGAAGAAGGGACGCTGCGGCGGCATACACTTACGTGGACAGGACGCGTGCGCGACACCGTGTATTTCAGCATTCTGGATGATGAGTGGTCACGAGTGAAGGAAAAACAGGTCCGCAATCATGAACTTCAAGAAGGGAAGGAACACCATCAAGCCACGCACTTTGCGAAAGCTGACAAAAGCAATCCATGATCTTCAAAACCGAACTACAATTCGATAGGCGCGTTACGCTACACCGCTTCAACGTCGACTAACGAGCAGCCTTTTGCCCTTCTCGCAAAGGTTCGTAGAAAGAATCAATTCCTGGTTATTTTCAAAGAAATGCGCTTTTACAGGAAACCTAAGCAGCCCCATGGAGAGAGACCGCTTTGCGGATAGTAATTACTTGGGGGTTTTTGTGCACAATCCTTCCGCCGACTACAGTCAAAACCGATACAATTTTGGCCAAATCTACGTCCGAAACCGTTAAAAGATTATCCGAGAGCACCGCGAAGTCGGCCAACATGCCCCCCGCCAAGATGCCTTTCTCATTTTCTTCAAACTCGGCGTATGCGGAGCCGCGTGTGTAGGCCTCAAGGGCTCGGTAACGTGAAATTGCCTCAGGGGGATTCAAGGGGTGCGTCGAAGCTTCCATGATGTTTTCGAAGGGGTTGTTCGGGCCGTCTGACCCGAATGCGATAGGGATTCCGGCTTCCAACGGAGTACGCAACGGTTGTAGCCGGTGCGCTTGCTCGTGTCCATACCGATTCTCAAGCATATCAGCGAAAGCAAAATGCATCGGGTTTTGGACCAAAATGATGCCGAGCTCCGCGGCCCGCGGTAATAAGTCGGGTAAGAGAAAATCGCCGTGTTCTAGCCGTACGCGCTTGTCCCGCCACACCTTTTTCCCGCCAGTCCTATCCATGGCGTCGAAGATCGTTTGAATAGCGCGATCTCCAATGGCGTGAAGTATTAATTGCTCCTTGTTTTGCAACGATTCCCGTAGCATGGCTTCCACTTCGCTTTGCGAGAAATGCAGATCGCCCGAAGTGCTCGGTCGATCCTTGTAAGGCTGTCTCATGGCCGAGGCGTGCTCGACTGGCGAGCCGTCGAGAATCCACTTTGTGCCGCTCACTGTCACCCGCGGGGCAGGATGGCGCGGCTGCCCGTGTTCCTCCTGTGTTAACCGTCCGTGCTCGTCGGTATATCCAAACCAAATCTCTCGCACCCGCATCGGAGGCGGAACATTTCTAAAAAGAGCGACCATGTGCGATTCGGAGACCGGCATGGCCATATTTTGGACCGTCGTAATACCCAACTCCAATGCCTTTTTGTAATATGCTTTCAATTGCTCTTGCGCCACTTCCTCGGGAGCCCGATCACTCCATTGGCGGAAAAGCCGAAATGCCGCAAAATCCAGCATCCAGCCATTGAACGTGCCATCGGATGAGTGCACATACCTACCGCCCATAGGATCCGGCTCGTCTCCGCGAACCCCGAAGTCTCTCATAGCTGCCGTATTTAGCAGAGCTGAGTGTCCCGTCCAGGGCGTCAGCACCACGGGTTGATCCGGCACGAGCGCATCGAGCGCTGCTCGCGTCGCCTGAGAACTATCGAGAATTTTCATTCCGACCGTACCATTAATCACGGTCCCCTTTGGAGCCTTGGTCACCGCTACTCTGAGCGCGTCTTTCACATCCTGCCAAGTGGGTTCCGCGTCTTTGAAAGCCAAATCGTAGTAAACCGGGAAAACTTGCATGTGATCATGCGCATCGTTGATACCAGGAATGACAGTTCGGCCACCCAAATCGATCTCTTCTGTGTCTGGTCCCGCAAGCGCAAGGATTTCCTGCGAGTTTCCTACGGCGATGATGCGTTCACCTCGGATCGCCAGCGCTTCCGCCTCGGGCCGCTTCGAATCCATCGTAATAACTTTCCCATTGAAGACAACCAAATCAGGCGCGCTTGCAAGTCGATGTGGCAATAATGCCCAGATCAGGACACCAGAAGCGAGCACGAAGACCGCGCCGAAACTCACACGATGTTTCAAAGCCCAGACCACGGAATGTCCGAAGGCACGTCGGCCATCAGTCTGATCTTGCAGGGGTCCTTCTACCCAATATGCGGGACTCAAACGCCCTCCATTGGGAAGTGTCGCCTTGAGCGTTGTGTATCTTGAACCCATATATGCGTTAACCTCCCACGGCGCGATTTCGTGGCGGTGATCATACCAGCACATCGCATCCATGTGCATATCGCCAGGAACGAACTGGAACGGCTTCCTGAGAATTGACTCTCACCACAACAAAAAAGTCCCATTCCCCGTCCAAGACGTGATTTCACACAGGGAGGTGTCCCTTGGACCATCTCTTTCCCAATCTCGAAACACACGCTCTGCGTCGATCTCAATCCCTGTCCAAACATGATTTTCATCTGTTTACCATCTTGACATGTGTCTCTGGGGCTGTCTCTTTCCCTTCTCCCCTCAAGTGGTTGCTCCTGGTTTGGACCTTTGCTGCATTCGGCCAAGAGATCGGATATCGGATATTTGATTAATCGAGCGGCGGACGCGGGTGGCCGTTCGAAGGCGGTGTATTGGATTGCGGTGGTTCTGGTCTCGGTACTCTTCGGGTACGGGCATTACTACAAGGGGCCGGCTGGAGTCGTGGACTCCGGAATG
>WNGO01000325.1_pt1 | contig 29630 bp, 33 predicted proteins | sample 5400511 | NCBI WGS metagenome assembly WNGO01 (sample SAMN13153380, study PRJNA577476) | soil metagenome | isolation source: 20 cm soil or saprolite under Garry oak tree replicate 2 | place: USA:California | collected 2016-06-15 | reverse complement strand
TGCCAAGACCTAGCCGAGACTAAGATTTCAATTCTTGCTGACCGTTCTCATTTCTAGTACATCATCGAACCCGCGCACTCCTCCAAAATGCTTTTCGGCGTCACGCGCTCGATCCGCTGATCCGATACTCTCTCACGTGCGGGAAGCGCGCGACCAAAATAGCCACGATAAAAAGGATGATCAGTGCGCTCGTCGCGGCGGCGAATTCGGTGCCGATCACCGCGGCGAGCGCGCCGACTTGGAATTGACCGAGTTGCGGTCCGCTGTTGGTGAAGATGCTGTTGATCGCCGCCATCCGCCCGCGCAGTTCGTCCGGCGTGCTGAGTTGATTGATGGTCGAACGCAGGATCGCGCTGATCGTGTCGCCGATGCCAGAGCCGACGAGCAGCACAATCGACAGCCAAAAGAAATGCGACTTGGCGAAGAGCAACAGGCACACGCCGTAGATGGTCACGCCGAAAAGAATCCACCGTCCGGCCTGCCGCACGGGTCCCCACAGGCTAAATCCGATGGCGCCGAGCAGCGCGCCGGCCGCACTCGCGGCATAGAGCACGCCCAATCCCTGGGAAAATCACGGCGTGACCCCAGACGAAGCCAAACCCCGCGCGCAGCGAATCGAACCTGATCGTGCGCCAGCCGCCACGCTGGGGCAACTCGGTGCGGAGCATTGCCAGGGCGCCAAGCATGATCAACCACGACACCGCGTCCACACCATAGCAGACCGCGGGACCGGCGAAGGCTAATACGACCCCCGCGATTGAGGGGCCAGCGATGGTGGCAATTTGCCGTTGGGTGCTGAAAATCGCCAACGCTCGCGACAAATCCTCAGCGGGCACGAGGTTGGTGACGATGGCTTGGCGCGACGGTGACTCCAATGAGCTGAACAATGCGAGAAAGACCGTCACGCCGTAAAGTTTCATCGGCGTCGCGTGGCCGGACAGAGTTATCAACGCGAGCGAGCCCGAAACGAAAAACAAGCTCCCCTGTGTGACCATCATCAGCTTGCGCCGATTCATCGCGTCGGCAAGCAAACCGCCGAACAGAAGAATAATCATCTGCGGTACCGCTCGGGCCAAGCCGATCAGACCGATTTGCAACGGCGAGTTTGTCAGCTCGTAAATCTGCCACGCCATCGCCACCTGCGTGAATTGGCTGCCGACGCTGGACAGCACCAAGCCGGTCCAAAACAGCCGAAAGTCACGATGGCGCAGCGGCGAAAGCAGCCGAGGCTTGCGTGGAGACTGTGGTTTCATGATGCCAGACTTTAGCTCATCGGCAATCTTCCAGCGCGTGCGAAACGATTTGACCGTCTTGAACGTTTTGAACGACTTGAACGAAGCATTCTATTTCTGGCATGTCGGGCAATAAAACGCACTCCGATTGCCGATCGCCACGCGCTTGATTGTGCTCGGACAAACCCTGCAGCGCTCGCCGTCGCGGTCATAGACCCTCAAATGATTTTGAAATTCTCCCGACTTATCATCGGCGTCGCGATAGTTGGAGAACGACGTGCCGCACCAACGGATCGCGTCGCCGAGCAACGCCGGAATTGTTTCGGCGATCCCCTGAACCTGCCTGCGGGTTAGACGGTGTGCGCGCGCGGTCGGCTTGACGCCGGCTAACGCGAGAATTTCATTAGCGTAAATATTGCCAAGCCCGGCGATGATCTGCTGATCTAGCAAGAGATCGCGGATGCGCCGTTCCGAGCCGCGCGTAAAACCGAACAGATAGTCTCCGGTGAGACGTTGGTCGAACGGATCGATGCCGACTCGGCACAGCTGCGGCAAGCAAAGCAGCTCGTCGCGCTTGGTCACCAAGGATAAACCAAAGCGGCGCGGATCGTGATAACGCAGCTCGGTGCCGTTGTCTAATTCGACAATAATATGATCGTGCTTTTGTCGCGCGCTGTCGGCTTTCACGCAGATCAGCTTGCCCGACATGCCGAGATGAAAGATCCAGACCCAATCTTCCGATAGTTTGAGCAAAATATATTTTGCCGTCCGCGTGATGTCTTCAACCCGTTTTCCTGCGAGGCTGGAGAGCGCGCGCCGATCCACAGTCACGCGCAAACGCGGTTCGAGCACTTTGACCCGGGTGATCGTCCGTCCTAAAAGATGCGGCCGTAAACTCCGGCAAACAGTTTCGACTTCGGGCAGCTCGGGCATACAAGTCAGTTATCGGTTGCCGGTCGTTGGCGATCGCAGGCCGGCGAAAACTTTCCCTCTGACGCGCCGGCAAGTCGGATGAACTCATCGATGCTTAGAGTTTCACCGCGCCGCTTGGGATCGATGTCCTGGGTGCGAAGCCAATCATCTATTTCGTCTCGTCTGTGCTGCGAAAATGCTGCCAATGCGTTGCCGAGCGTTTTGCGCCTTTGGCCAAAGGCGGCGCGCACCAAAGCACGTAGTGCGAGGAAATGAGTCTGGGCGATCAGCGGCATCGGGAAAAGCTCGAACTTCAACACGGTGGAACGCACCTTGGGGCGCGGGAAAAAAGCTTCCGGCGAAACCGAAACCTTGTCGGCAATTCGACCGTGGATCTGGCACCAAACCGACAGCGCGCCGTAATCTTTCGTCGCAGGCTTAGCGGCAATCCGGTCGGCAACTTCTTTTTGCAGCATCAAGACGAGCGACGAGAAGCGCTCGCGCATTTCGAAAATCCGAAACAACACCGCCGTAGCAATGCTGTAAGGCAGATTACCAGCGAGCTTGAGCGGTCCGGAGGGTAGTACCTCGGCCGGCGCAAATTCCAGAAAATCACCATGAATCAAGTGAAACTTAGGATTGGCCGCCAATTCGCCGGCGCGCAAGCGGTCCACCAAAAAAGAATCGACTTCGATCGCCCACACTCCGTCGGCATGCTCAAGCAAACGGCGCGTCAGAAAGCCCAATCCAGGGCCGATCTCGACGACTCGGTCGTCCGATGAGAGATCGAGCAGCCGGAGAATAGCATCAATCACGCGCTCGTGAATCAAAAAATTTTGGCCGCGGCTTTTTCGCGGTCGAAAATCCGACTCGCGCAGCGCCGCGCGAACTTCCTCATAAAGGGTGGTCATCCCCTTGAACCCTTGAGCTTTGAACTGTTGAACGAATTTAGAGAGTTAAATCGGCATCCGCGTTGAGTCCAAAGTCATCGCGGCGGCCGCGTTTGAGCCAATGATAACCGGCCAGAGCGATCATCGCTCCGTTGTCGGTGCAGAACTTAGGCGCCGGGTAGAAAACTTGCAGGCCTTCGTCCTCTGCTTGTTCTTTCATTTTCGCGCGCAACCGACTGTTCGCGGCAACGCCGCCCGAAAGGACAATGCGTTTGACGTCGCGCGCAAGCGCGGCGTTGATCGTCGGACTCACCAACATATCGACGACCGCTTCCTGAAAGCTTGCGGCGATATCCGCCCGCTGCGCTTCCCAGCGCTCTTTGCCTTGGCTGCCGAGGTAGTGCCACACCGCGGTTTTGATACCGCTGAAGCTAAACTCGTAGGCGCTCTTTTTCATCCTGGCGCGCGGAAAGCGAATCGCTTTGGGATCGCCTTCCCTGGCAAGATTATCGATAATGCGTCCGCCCGGATATCCCAAACCCATCATCTTGGCAACCTTATCGAAAGCCTCACCGGCCGCATCGTCGCGCGTGCCGCCCAAATGCGCGTAGTCACCGACGCCGTTCACGCAATAGAGCAGCGTATGTCCGCCGGAAGCGAGCAGGGCGATGTATGGAAACGCGACTTCCTGCTCAAGGTGGATCGCCAGCAGATGGGCTTCGAGGTGATTGACCCCGACGTAAGGAATGCCGGAGCGAAACGACATTCCTTTCACCAGCGAAAGTCCGACGAGGAGGGAGCCGACCAAACCGGGACCGTAGGTCACGGCGATGCCGTCTAAATCCATCAACTTCACGCCGGCCTTCCGTAAAGCGCCGTCGACGATTGGGAGGACGTTCTTGATATGTTGCCGCGAGGCGAGCTCCGGCACCACACCGCCATAAGGGCCATGCACCTGATCTTGGGAAGACACCATATTCGCAAGAATCGTTCGCCCGTCTCGCAGCACTGCGGCGGCAGTGTCGTCGCAGGAAGTTTCAATACCGAGAATCAACATGGGCAGGAGAACTTATTTGGTCAACAACTGGGTATCGGCTTGCAAATGTGAAAGCGCGTCCGCTGCCGTGCGATTGCCGGAATTCAGACGAACGGCTTGTAGGTAACTCGCTTCCGCCTTCTGTAACTGTCCCTGCGCCCGGTAGTCCTCGCCGCGCAGGGCGTGAATCTCGGAAAGCCAAAACGGCTCGCCGCTTAGACGAGACTCGGCGATGTCGAGAAAATTGAGCGATTCTTTGTAACGCCCCAAACGATATTGGGCCTTGGCTAAATAAAAATATCCGTAGGGATTGGTGGAATCGATCGCGATGGTTTTTTCCAAACGCGTGAGCGCCTTGGCGGGTTCGCCCGCGTCGAGAAGTTTTTTGCCTTCCTCGGTGAGACGCAACGAGGCGGCGCGCTGCGGGGTGATTCCCGGCGTGATCTTGGCGAGCAGGGAGCTATCGTCGGCCAGCGGCGGCGTTGCTGGCGCCGGCGGCGCTATGGATTCCGGCGCGGTCCGGTTTTCCTCGGGGCTCGGTTGGGGCATGTAATCTTTTGCCTCCTTGCCGGGTGGAGTGGGTGCCGATGGCACCTTACCTCTTAAATCCTGCTCGCGAATTTTCGCCTCCTGGGGTAGTGGCTTGCGGGCGACATCCGGTGGCGGTGATCGCGGAGGAGGAATCGGCGCGGTCGTCTGTGGCAGACGTGGCATTGGGGCTGAATTGCTGCCTGGCGGTACCGGCATTCGATATGTCCGGGGCGGCTCGCAACCATACGCCCCTGCGCACAGCGCGACTAGAGCGACCAGAAAATGTATCCGACGGTTTAAACGATACATGGAGACGGCGAAATTTTTACAATGCATCGGCGGGCGAGCGGGTTTGCACCGCTGCGGGCGGGCAGGGATTGATGCCCACTCCGCCGTCGGGCGTCGGTCCGCACTTGCCGGCTGGGACGTCTTCAGGGCCGGGCAGCGGCGCCGGCGCGATGAAGTCGGTGACTGGCATGCTCGCCGTGGCGCTTTTCATGAACTCAGTCCAGATCGGCAGCGCCGCCTCGGCCCCCGACAAGCCGAGTTTGCTCGGGCCGTCGAAACCAACCCACACCACCGCGAGCAAATCCGGCGTATAGCCGACGAACCAAGCGTCTTTATAGTCGTTGGTCGTACCCGTTTTTCCCGCCGCCGGACGTGTGAAGCCCATGCGACGCGCCATCGCTGCCGTGCCATGATCCACAACTCCCTTGAGAAGCTCATTCATCATGTACGCGAGCTGCGGGTTAATGACCTGTTCGCTCCGCACATCGCGCTTTTCCAATAACTGGGTATTGTGATCAATTACGTTTCTGACGGCGAGAGGCCGAGGGCGCACGCCGCCGTTGGCCAAAGTGGAGAAAGCGACAGCGACTTCCAAAGGCGTCACCTCCGCCGCGCCCAAAGCAAGCGAAGGCACCGCGGGTAGAGGACTCTGAATGCCCAGGCGATGCGCGAGCTCGCGCACCCGGCCGATGCCGACGTCCTGCGCCAATCGCCCGGTTGCTGAGTTGAGTGAGTTCTCTAGAGCGCGACGCAACGTGACCGCGCCAAAATACTCGTTGTTATAGTTACTCGGCTGCCATTCCTGACCTTCATAGCTCCAGGTGAATTGACTATCATTCAGCACGGAGTCAGGAGTATATTTGACGCCGCTCTGCCCACCGTACATAAGCGCAGCAAGATAAACGAACGGTTTGAACACCGAGCCGGGCTGGCGCCTGGCTTGAAATACGCGGTTGAATTGCGACTTGGCGTAGTTTCTTCCTCCCACCATCGCCTTGATCTCCCCGGTTTGCGGCCGCAAGACCACGATCGCTCCTTCTAAACTGTCGTCGCCTTTACGACGCAGCGCCGGATGAGCCGCCTCAAGTTTTTTTAAGCCTTCCACCAACGCCCGTTCGGCGACTCTTTGAACCTGCAAGTCCAGGCTGCTGAAAATTCGTAGCCCTTCTTTGGTGAGGACCGCATTGGAGTAATTCTCCTCGAGCTCCCGGCGCAAGTAATCGACGTAAAACGGCGCGTCATTGGTCACCTTCACCAGCGCCCTCTGCGGAAGTTTTTCGCGCAAAGCGGTTTCGTACTGCCGTTGTGTAATGATCCGATCATCGAGCAGCTTCGCCAGGACGACGTTGCGTCGTCTCGTCGCCGCCTCGGCGCTGCGGTACGGCGACAAGCGATTGGGCGCGCGAATCAACCCCGCGAGTAGCGCCGACTCGCCGACGGTCAGATCGGCAAGCGGTTTGGAAAAATAAAATTGCGCCGCTTCCCAGACGCCAAAGATCCCCTGCGAGCCTTTTTGGCCGAGATAGATTTCATTGAGGTAGTTTTCCAGAATCGTGTCCTTGGAGTATTTGCGCTCGGCGATCAGCGCCATGACCGCTTCTGGAACTTTGCGGCTGATCGTGCGCTCGTCGGTTAAAAAGAAATTCTTGATCAATTGTTGCGTCAGCGTGCTGCCACCCTGTTGATAGCTCATGCTGCGCAGATTGACCCACATGGCGCGCAGAATGCCGAGCGGATCGATGCCATGATGACTATAGAATCGTTCGTCCTCGATCGCTAAGACCGCTTTGACGAGCAGCGGCGGCACCTCCGGCAACTTGACGACTTTGCGCTCCTGCCAGATGCGTTCATAAAGCCCGGTCACGAGCTCGGGCTCAAGCTCCAGAGAAAACATTTCTTTCCCCGTTGCCAGGTTTTCTATCTGAGCCAGCGTGCTTCCCTGGAGCGAAAGCCGAACGGGAATACCTGTGATCCGCTCGGTGGGAAAATCAAAGTCGTGCAAATAGATATCGATGGTGCCGTTGGACCGCGCAATGCGGTACTCACCTTTTGCTCGGGGCGCGGCCTGACTTTCGAAATAGCCGAGCCGGCGCAGTTTTTCGGCGAAATCTTCGACGCGCAGAGAAGCGCCGACATAAAGCAGATAACTGTCCGAATAAATTTTTGACGGAAAAACCCACTTCCGCCCTTCAAATTTTTCCGTGACGGTATCTTCCAGGCGTTTCAAGTACCACGCCCCAAAAACGAGACCGCTGGAGGTTATGACCAAAAGCGCAACTAAGGATATGCTAAAAATTCGAAGTTTGGACTTTATCAACCGGGCGCCTCAAATGTCGATAGATTTTCGCGCAGAAAAGAGCCAAAAGCAACAAAACGAGGCCAGCTCTCCCTCCGGCCTCGTTTTGCGTCGCTACGATCGGCAGTTGTTGGAAATATCAGCCCTGTGGCTTCAGTGCGAGAAAAAGCGTGTTGTCACCCCGGCGCACCAAGAAAAGAACTCCGCGGCCTTTGCGCACAGAGGCGATCGATTTTTTGTATTCATCCAGATTGCGTATCGCTTTGCGGTCGACTTCCAAAATAATATCGCCGCGGCGAATGCCCGCCTCGTCGGCAGCGCTCCCGGCTTCGACGGCGGTGACCACTACACCCTCGGATTTTTCCAATCCCAAGCTCTCCGCCATTTGCGGCGTGAGCCGCTGCACCGTCAGCCCCAACTCGCCTTTTTCGGGCGCGGTGGCGACGACCTCTTCATCTTTGAGCTCGCCGACTGCGACGTTGAGCACGACCTCTTTCTTATCGCGCAACACCTTCATCCTGGCCTTCTTGTCCACCTGCGTGCGCGCGACGATGATCGGTAGATCGCCCGAGTCTTTGACTTCCTTACCGTCGAATTCGACGATCACGTCGCCGACTTTCACTCCCGCCTTGTCCGCCGGGCCGTCCTTGGACACGTTGGCGACCAGCGCGCCGTAACCTTTTTCCATGCCCAGGCTTTCGGCGATTTCGGGCGTCACTTTCTGAATCAGCACGCCGAGATAGCCGCGCGTGACTTTGCCTTTGCCGCGCAACTGCGGCAGCACTTCCTTGACTAAATTGATCGGAATAGCGAAGCCGATGCCGATGTTGCCTCCCGTCCGGCTGAAGATGGCGGTGTTGATACCGATCACTTCGCCGCGCAAATTAATCAGCGGCCCGCCTGAGTTACCAGGATTAATCGACGCGTCAGTTTGAATGAAATTATCGTAAGGGCCCTGACCGATGTGTCGGCCTTTCGCGCTGACGATTCCCGACGTCACGGTGCTGTCGAGTCCAAATGGGTTGCCGATCGCCACCACCCACTCGCCAACGTCGAGCTTGTCCGAATCTCCGAGATTCGCAGACGGCAGATTGCCCTTGGCGCTGATCTTGATCACGGCAATGTCGGTTTTCTGGTCCCGGCCAATGACTTTGGCGTCGTACTCTTGATCATCCGATAATTTGACAACGATCTTGGTGGCATTCTCGACGACATGATTATTGGTGAGAATCGATCCGTCACTGTCGATAATAAAGCCCGAACCGAGACTCCGCTGCCGCTGTGGCCCTCGCGGAACCGGTCCGCCAAAAAAGCGCCGCCAGAAATCGTTGAACGGATCTTCATCGCCGCCGAATGGGCTGCCGAACTCTTGCGGCGATCCGCGCCCTTCACCCACTTGGGTAGTCGAAATGTTGACGACGAGGGGCTTCATCTTTTTCGCCAGATTCACGAAGTCAGGCAAGCCGCCGGGATTGCGCGAGTCGTTATTCCCCGGGTCGCCCAAGAGGTTTACGGCTCGGCTCGGCGCCAGCCAATCCAAACTACCGCTGATGCCGAGACCGATCGCGAGTGAGACCATAGCCACCACCACCGCGCCCTTGAAGCTCACGCCACCGCTCCAGATGTCTTTCAACTTCATCGACGACTCCTATCGCTTTTTAACCGCTTCGACATACTTCATACGCAGATCGAAGAGTATGTCTTCCATCAACCGATCCTCGCTCGCATTGAGATTGCCGCGCGACTTGTCTTTGAGCATAGCCAAAATGTCGATCATTTGTTTAGCCACCGGCACATCGATTTCAACTTTTTCGCTAATCGGATTGGCGATCTCGCCCAAATGCATGAGCGCTTGCGTGCTTAAGCTAATGACGAAAGTCGAAAAATTGATCTCTGGTAACGCTTCTTCTTTGGCATCATGCGAACCGCCAGCGCTTTGGGTCTTTTGTTCAGCGCCTCGGGCAGCCTCGCTTTCTTCGGGCGCCTCTTTTCGCACTTCTCCAGTATCTGGCGAGAAGCGGCGCCGATCCTGCACGGTAAATCCCTTCCCTTCTGCTTGTTTGCCCTCTTCGTTAGCCATGCTTAGCTCCTCGATTCACACGAAAAAAAACCTGGGGATCGCGCGACATTGTCTGCCGCTGGATTCCCAGGCGTGGTTTGCGCGAAACCGATCCTATTCTGTGCCCATCACGAGCACAATCCGTGCACGCCTCACTTTTAAACCGATGCTTTTCCTTGCTTTTCCGTAAGATTTCTTGATTCAAACTGTAATCCCTGCCCCCTTCGGTGTCAAGGTAACGACTTCCGGCAATTGTGCTAATAGTTTGACAACTTCGCTCGGATCGAGTGCCGTCAAGCAACCGTGATGGGAACATTTTTTCATCGTCGCGCTCTGGCATGGCGAACATTCGATATGCCGGCTGACGATCGTAACCCGTCTTCCGCGCGGGCCCCATCGCGCGATATCCGAAGGACCGAACAACACAACAGTTCTAGCACCCGCAGCGGCGGCGAGGTGAGATAGGCCGCTATCATTGCCGAGATAAAGATCACTGCGCGCGACCAACGCCGCGACCTGAGACAAGCGCAAACCGCTCGCCACCACACAGCCGCCGCGGAGCCGCTCGACTCCGCCTCGTTCTTCCTCCACCGGGCCGAGCAACAAGACGACCACGCCTCCTGTGGCATCACGCCACCAATCAGCTACGGCAAGAAAAAATGCTTCCGGCCAATTTTTTTCCCGCGCGCCGCTTCCCGGTGCAACTGTAAGAACCGGGCGTCGATTCAACGCATGCTTGTGCCAAAAATCATCACGCCAAAGGACTCCCTCATGACGCAACTCGATCACCGGGCGATGTTCGAGACCTACGCTCTGATTCAGACAGCTTAGATAATGATCGATTTGGTGGATCCGCGCAGCCGGGCGAAATGGAAATACGTTCACCGCCCCGCGTGATGCCGTATGAAGCCTGCGGACAAATTCCGTTTGCTGGCTTCCAAGCCAAGAATAGATCACCGCATAGCTGGCAAAAAATTTTTGCGCTGGTTCGTCGTCTCGGTCGTCGGCCGCAAAGAGCTTGCTAATCTCGGGTCGCTCGAGCGACCACACCACAACTCCCGTCGGCACGAGATCGGCAAACTCGCTGCAAGCGTAGAGATGCACTTCGGCGTCCTGCACCAGCACTTGAAGCGACGGCAGGAAACAAATGAAATCACCAAGCGCGCCGGGAAAGAGCACGCAGATTCTGCGCTGAACTGACGCAGAAGCGTTGTGAGCGGTCAATTTCATTGACTTTGACGAGGCGAAAATATAGCATTTGTTGAACGGCAAATCGAATTTCACGCCTTTCACGAAAGACGAGTGACATTATCGTGGCAAACTCGAATGGCGCCCGATCCGTTCTGGATCTCATCGGCTGCACCCCCGTCGTCAAACTCAAAGCGCTCCCGGGTAAAAGCGACGCAGAGGTGTGGGCCAAAATGGAGTCGTTTAATCCAGGCGGATCCGTCAAAGACCGCATCTGTTTAAATATGGTCGAAACCGCCGAGCGCCAGGGAAAGCTCAAACCGGGAGCAACCATCGTCGAACCCACCAGTGGAAATACCGGCATCGGTCTCGCATTGATCGCAGCGGTCAAAGGTTACCGGCTGATCCTAACGATGCCCGATACGATGAGCGAAGAACGCCGCAGCTTGCTCTGCGCCTACGGCGCGCGCCTGATCTTGACCGCCGACACTAAGGGAATGGGCGGCGCGATTCACAAGGCCGAAGAATTGTTGCAACAGAACAGTGACTACTTCATGCCGCAACAATTCAACAATCCGGCGAACCCGGAAATGCACCGCAAGACCACGGCAGTCGAGCTGCTAAAGCAATTCAAACGAATCGACGCGTTTGTCGCCGGCGTAGGCACCGGCGGCACGATCACCGGAGTCGGCGAAGTATTGAAGGAAAAAATGAAAGGTGTACGCATTTGCGCCGTTGAGCCTGCCGCATCAGCGGTGATTTCTGGCGGCGAACCCGGTTACCACAAGATTCAGGGAATCGGCGCGGGGTTTATCCCAGCGGTGTTGAATCGGCAGGTTCTCGATGAAGTGATCACGGTAAGCGATGAAGAAGCTACCCATTATGCCCGTCGCTTGGCCGCCGAAGAAGGGCTACTCGTCGGCATTTCTTCAGGCGCGGCGTGTTGCGCCGCGCTGAAAGTGGCGAAAGCGTTGGGCCAAGGCCACGTCGTCGTCACGATATTCGCGGACAAGGGCGAGCATTATTTGAGCACGGATCTTTTCAGCGATAAACGATGGACGCAAAATTCGAACGCCTAAACCGGATCCTGAGCGAACACGACGCGTTGCTGGTTGCCTTTTCTGCCGGCGTTGATTCGACTTTTCTGCTCAAGGCCGCGCACCTGGCTCTCGGCGAAGGCGTTACCGCCCTGACCGCATCTTCCTCCACAGCGCCTCCCGGCGAGCTTGACGAGGCCAAGAAGTTTGCCGCGAGCTTGGGGTGCCGTCACATCGTTCCCGAATCCCACGAATTGGCAAATCCATCGTTTGCCAAAAATCCCGTCAATCGCTGCTTTTTCTGCAAAGACGAATTGTACCGGATCTGTCGCGACGAGGCCGATAAGCTCGGCATTCAAACGATTGTGGACGGCACGAACTTGGATGACTTGCATGATCATCGGCCGGGATTGAAAGCGGCGAACGAATGGGGCGTGCGTCATCCGTTAGTCGAAGCGGAAATGACCAAAGAGGACATTCGACGATATAGCCGCGAGCTCGATTTGCCTACATGGGACAAACCCTCCAGTCCTTGCCTGTCGTCGCGTTTTCCCTACGGAACCGAAATCAATCTCGAAAAACTCCAGAAGGTCGGCGCCTGCGAAGTATTCATGAAGGAACTTCGTTTCCGCGAGTTTCGCGTGCGCTATCACGGCGATCTCGCGAGAATCGAAGTTGCGCAGAGTGAAATCGACCGGCTTTTTGACAAGGCCATCAGGGAAGCGATCGTGAAAAAATTCAAAGAAGTCGGTTTCAATTATGTCAGTCTGGATCTCCAGGGATTCCGCAGCGGCAGCCTCAACGAAGCGCTACAAAAAAAAGCGGATTAGGGCACCTTTCCTTCGCGAATCAAGACCTCGGCGAGCCACACGTCTTCGGGCAGAGTAATTTTAAAGTTCGTTCGTTCACCTTCGACAAGGTAGACAGGCTTACCAAGCCGTTCAACCGCCATCGCGTCGTCCGTGACTTCGAGCCCATCTCGCTCGGCCTGTTCATGGGCCGCGACAATGAGCTGTCGTTGGAATACCTGCGGAGTCTGAATTTCCCAGAGGGAGCTTCGTTCGGGCGTCGATTGAACCCGGTGATCCGGGGAAACTACTTTGATCGTGTCGCGCGCCGGCAGACCGGGAACCGCCGCACCTCTTACGGCAGCAACCTCAAGGCAACGCTCAATCAGCGCAGCAGTAACGAAGGGCCGCGCAGCGTCGTGGATCATCACGATATCGGTATCAGGCGGGATTTTTTCCAGGCCGCGCTGCGCCGATTGCTGGCGCGTCGTCCCGCCGACTTGCAGGAACCATGGACGGTCGCGCAGCGCAACGTCGGCGCCGAGCATGAGCTCACAGCGCGTCATATCGGCAGCCGCGACCACGAGGATCACCTCCTCGACGTGCGGCGAGGAGAATATTCGATCCAACGCCCGCAGCACCAAGGGTCGTCCGGCAATCGGCAAGTAGGGTTTAGGAAGATCGCCCCCTATTCGGCGACCTTCACCAGCGGCAAGGATGATCGCAGTGACGTGCATCATCAGTCAAAACAAAAAGAGCCGAGGCGTGGCGCTCGGCTCTTTGGAAATAAGTCTAAATCGGCGGAGCTTTAGTGTGTAAAAATATGACGCAACTCCTCCATGATCTTTTCCTCGGAATGGGAACGCGCGATGGACAGCTCTTTGACCAACAGATTGCGCGCCGTGTCGAGCATCTTTCGTTCACCGAAGGAAAGCTCCTTGTCGCCTTTCAACACAAACAAATCCCGCAAGACTTTGGCGATTTCTAGAATCGATCCGGTTTTGATTTTTTCCGTGTATTCACGGTAACGCCGATTCCACGTTTGCTGATCGGTTTCGACCTTTTTTTGACGCAGGACTTTATAGACTTTAGTAACCATCGTGCGATCAATAATTTTTCGTAAGCCGACGGATTCTACGTTATCGATCGGAATCATGATTTTCATATCGGTTTCGAGAATTCGAAGCATATAAAATCTTTTCTCGGTTCCCGATATGGCGTGCGTGCGGATCGCTTCAATCTCTCCCACCCCATGGGCGGGGTAAACAACCTTCTCGCCAACCTTAAACATATCGATCTCCTCCTAAACCGAAGCTTTCGGTGTTTCGAACGAATTTGGGTCGGGACTGACTGACTGAATCGTCGTGCTGGTTATTACGAGCGAAGAATTGGTTGAGATGAAGCGGATGAGCGGGTGAAAGATAAAGTAGGGGTTTGCCTGAATAGTCTCTAACATGCCGCTCTCTTTCGTCCCACTTAAGGGACCTGTCAAAAAAATTAGCGGTCGATGGGTCGGACCGCTATTTTCTCTTAACTAACAATTAATTTATACACCATGGATGGAGAATCCGTCAAGGGCGCTAGCAACCAAAGGATCATTCTTTCAATACTTTACATATCAAATATCCAAACTCTCTAGTAACGGTCAATCGCATCCCGATGGAACAGTGGAGTTACGACTTCTGGGCAATTCCAACGTCATTGCCAAAGCATCTTCACCGTCGTCAGAATAGTAGTCTTTTCGAATCCCTGTTGTGACAAATCCGGCCGATGCATAAAGCTTTTGAGCCGCTAGGTTGGATTTCCTTACCTCAAGCATAACTCGAAGCGCGGCCTGGGACTCTGCCTCACTCGCAACTTTGTCGAGAAGCGCGCGCGCAATACCGCGCCGGCGGAAATCGACATGAACTGCGATATTGTGTATATCGATGGCGCTCGGCAATAGCCAGAACAGAACGTAGCCAACGATTCGCCCGTCGATCTCGGCGAGGATCGAACGAGCGCACGCGACTTGGAGTTCCTGCAAGAAAAAGTTTGTGCTCCAAGGATAACGAAACGACATCCGCTCAATCGTCATTACCTCGTCCAAGTCGGCAGTGCTCATCGGTCGAAACCGCACCCGCTCGTCGGACGAAAAAGAGCCACAAGCAATATTCCCAGCCTGTGGCTCTTTTATGAAATTCACCTGTGTTTTGGTTGCGCTTTCGATTGTTATCTCCCCACAATCGCGATTATGCTTTCACGAGCACCACTTCGAGAAGCTTATTTTCAAAATGGTGCGCGAATCCTGCGATCCTCTGGCGGAACGGGATGACCGTAGTAAACTCCGGCGGAAAAGCACCGACGCTCGATGAAATCTTTCGCACTTTTTCATCCGGGCACTTACCCTTCACAATCAATTGCTGATCTTGCAGAGCTAAATCGTAATCATAGTCCGGCATCTCGTCCGGCAATTGCTCGCGACTCGCAATACCGATATCCGGCATCCGACGTGGAAACTCCATGCGCACGAGAAATGAACGACCCCGATCCTCGACGGTATAGACGTTGCCATAGCGCCGTTCTCGCTCAAGCTTATCGACGAAGCCGTTTGAATAGAAACCTTCGACGGGAACCGGGACATCGCGGACCAAACCGGTATACTTCGCTAAAAATGATTCAACGATGATGCCCAGCGGTGCCCCATAAAAAGAAGGCAGAAACCTCATTTGGTCCGCTGGCTTAGCACCAAAGATTCCATCTTTTAGGCGAAATACTCCCTCGGCTGCGGCAAGCAGCAAACCACTGAAAATATATTTATTGATATCTTGGCTGAAAATAATCTGAGCGCCGTTAAGCATTGCCGCGATCATTATGCCGGCGAGCGGATAAAGCACCGCGTTATGAGCGATATTGACAGCAGTGCTTCCTGCCGCAGTAAAGAGAGGTGTCTGCATCGCTGCTTCGAATCGCTTCTTAACGCCGTGTGGCAACGCGCCGATGAGGGGCTGCAAGAGGACAATCGCCAACCAGACACTCCCCTTAAATTGATTCGCGCCACCACTGTATTCTTTCGCAGCTTCTTCGAAACTGACCGGCAGCTCGTTGGGAAAGGTCTTTTTCGGCCGCGGCTCTTTTCTGACCGGTGCTGGCTTCGGTGCCGCGGCTGGTGGAAGCGGAGCAACTTTGGCCGCTGCCGGTGTTACGGCTGGCTTCGGCGCCGGCGCAGAAACGAGTGCCGGCTTCTCCTGCGGCAATGCTGCTTTCGGTGCCGGCGCGGCGACCGCATCGGTTTGGGCTTTTCGAAAACGAGATTGAAAACTGTCGCCGAAATCGGTTTCCGGGTGCAGCACCCGCGCCCGCTCGATTAAAACCTCTTCGGATTCAATATTGTTCGGATCTGTGACACAAACATCGACCGGACATACCGCCGCACATGCTTCGTAATCATGAAACCCTACGCACTCCGTGCACAATTTGGGATCGATCACATAGACAGGATCACCCTGGCTAATTGCATTATTCGGGCATTCCGGTTCGCATGCCCCGCAGTTAATGCAATCGCTGGTAATCATCGTCGCCATGGTAAAACTCCTAAATCAGATCTTTTTTTTATTACGTGTTTCGCTCTAGGTTGTCAATAATTCATGGACTTCTTGAAACTCGCAGAAGGATCATGTTACCTGTCTTTTCCAAGGCGGCGTACCCAAGTGGTTAAGGGAGAGGTCTGCAAAACCTCGATGCAGCGGTTCGAATCCGCTCGCCGCCTCCAATTCCTACAATCCTGCCTCGCATTTTTTGTGGTCACGCAGATTCAAGCTCTCCACGAGAAATGTTTTCGATCGCGTTTAGATTCCGAGCAGGCGATCGAGCTCGCCGCTTGCGTCCAAATCGCGCGCGTCGTCGTAGCCGCCGATCGGTTTGCCGTCGATGAAGATCTGCGGCACGGTGCGCCGCTCTGAAAGTTTTTCCATTTCGCTTCGACCCACCGGATCATCGGTCACGTCGATCTCCTCGAATCCCGCGTTCTTGGACCGGAGCAGCGCTTTCGCCGCCGTGCAATAGGGACAGTAGCTTGTCGTATAGATGACCACTCGAGCCACGAATGAGTCGCTCCGCTTTGCCAGTCATCGGCATTTGAAGCAAAATTGCTTGAAAGCCGATGCCTATTTTGCCAATAGTATGGCGTGAAACTGGTTGGATTAACAGGCGGCATCGCCTCCGGTAAAAGCACCGTCGCAAAAATCCTCGAAAATCTCGGCGCGGCAATTATCAACGCAGACGTCCTGGCGCGGGAAGTCGTTGAGCCTGACCAAGCCGCTTGGAAAGAGATCGTCGCTGCATTCGGCGCTGACGTGCTGCAGCCGGACCGTACGCTAGACCGGCAAAAACTCCGCACGTTGATCTTCGATAAACCTGACGCCAGGAAAACACTCGAATCGATCATTCATCCGCGCGTGCGCGCGCTCGCCGAGCAACGGATCCGCGCGCATACGGCGGCAGGCTATACCGTCATTGTCTATGAGGTTCCGCTCCTCTTCGAAGGCAACCTGCAAGAATGGCTGCGACCCGTGATTTTGGTGGCCTGTGACGTCGCCACCCAGCGCCAGCGTTTACAGCAACGAGACCGGTTGGGCACCGCGGAAGCTCAGAAACACATCGATGCGCAGATGAGCTTGGAGGAGAAACGGCGGCTTGCGGATTACGTAATCGAGAACAACGGCAATTGGGAAGATCTCGAGCGGCAAGTCCAAGCGGTTTTAGAAAAAATCAAAGCTACTTAACCCGCTCCTGATAGGATCCATCCGTCGGATCGACGCGCACTTTATCACCCACCTGAACAAACGGCGGCACCTGAACCGTGACACCGGTCTCTAACTTCGCCGGTTTATAAGAGGCGCTTGCCGTGGCGCCCTTCATCGAAGGCTCGGTGTCGACGACTTCTAAATCGACGGTCGACGGCGGATTGATACCCACGGGTTTGCCGTCGTGAAATTCAATGCCCACCACGGCGTTCGGTAACAAGTACGACAACAGATCGCCGATGTCTTCGGCCGGCAATGAAATCTGCTCGTAGTTTTCCGTGTCCATAAACGTGTGCAAATCCCCTTCGGCGTAGAGGTATTGCATTTGGCGGTTTTCGAGAATCGCCTGATCGACCCGATCTTCAGATCGGAATTTATATTCGGTGCCGATTCCGGTCCTTAGATTTTTCATCTTAGTCTGCATAAAACCGCGCTTATTGCCAGGCGTCAAATGATGGACGGCGGTCACCCGAAAGAGATCGCCTTCATGAATAATGATCATTCCGGGCCTGAGTTGTGTCGCTTGAACCATTTTCTTAACGTCCTTCTTTCATCTTTTTTCACTTTTGGGTTAGCAGTTTCTCCCGACCGCTTCAAACGCAGGGACCCATCAGCGTCAAGCACAGCAACGATCGGTTAGGCGTACAGCCCGCGCCACAGCATCGCGCGAACGACACGATCGATGCCGATCATCAGCGCCGCCAGGCGCATGTCGACCGAATGTTTCTGACTCATCTGCAGCACTTCATGAAACGCTTTGACTAGAATTTCGCGCAATTTATTATTCACCTCAGCTTCGTTCCAAAAGAAGTTTTGCAAGTCTTGCACCCACTCAAAATACGACACCACCACGCCGCCCGCGTTGGCCAAGATATCAGGAATCAGAAATACATCCTTATCGCGCAGGATCGCGTCGGCTTCCGGCGTCGTCGGACCGTTCGCGCCCTCGGCAAGAATGCGGCATTGCAAACGACCCGCGTTGACTTTGGTGATTTGCATCTCGAGCGCCGCGGGAACCAGCACGTCACACTTAAGCTCCAGCAGCCCATCATTGCTGATCCTGTCCCCGTACGGGCAACCTTCGAGACTGTGATTTTTGTCGGCGACTTCCAGGAGTTTTTCCACAGGCAATCCCTTCATGTCGACGAAACCACCGGTTCGATCCGAAACACCGATGATTTTTATGCCGATATTGGCAAGCTCCTTAACCGCCACCGAACCGACGTTGCCAAATCCCTGGACCACCGCCGTGCATTTGGTGAGATCAATGCCCAAATGTTTCGCCGCTTCAATAATCGTATAAACCACGCCGCGGCCGGTCGCTTCGCGCCGGCCCAGTGAGCCGCCAATCGCCACCGGCTTGCCGGTAACGATTTCCGGCACCGCGTGTCCTTTGTGCTGAGAATAAGTGTCCATGATCCACGCCATCACCTGCTCGTTGGTGCCCATGTCTGGCGCCGGCACGTCGACTTCGGGGCCAATGATGTTGATCATCTCCGCGGTGAAGCGCCGCGTCATCGATTGCAGTTCGGCGCGCGACAAGTGCGCCGGATCACAAGCAATGCCGCCCTTAGCGCCGCCCAGCGGCAAGCCGACCAGGGAACATTTCCAGGTCATCCACATCGCCAGCGCGGACACTTCACCGAGATTGACCGCCGGATGGTAACGAATGCCGCCCTTGAACGGCCCTAGCACGTCATTATGCTGAACCCGATAGCCAGTGAAGACCTGAACGCGGCCGTCGTCCATGCGCGTGGGAACGCTGATGATCATCGCCCGATCCGGCCGGCGCAATCGGCCGGCCACGTTGGGATCGATTGCCAGTTTGTTCGCGGCCACGTCGAACTGCTGTATTGCCATATCGCTGGTGACGCTGTGCCATTCATCGGCCGACATAATGCCTCCACTCATTGAGAACTGAGAAATGCGAAACGGGAAAGAAAGCTCTGCGGTCGTGCTGGTTAACCGGGCGGCCAGCTCATCTGCCGCCCGCCGATCAGATGATAATGCAAATGAAATACGCTCTGGCCGGCGTCGGGGCCGGAGTTGACGACGATCCGGAAGCCGCTTTCGGCGATCCCCTGATCGCGGGCGAGACGCGCGGCCACTTGAAAAATCTCGCCGATGATCGGACCATCGTCCGGTTCGATATCAAGAACGCCGGCGAGATGTTTGCGCGGAATGATCAGAAGATGAACCGGCGCTCGAGGCTTGATGTCCTTGAAAGCAATGACGCGATCGTCCCGATAGACGATGTCGGCTTTAATTTTCCCGTCAGCCATCGCGCAGAACAGGCAATCGTTCATCAGATCCTCCTTGCGAATGACTTGTCGATGACCGGCCAGGTTCAGTCGTCGCCAGCTCCCGGCAGATGCGCATAAATCTGCCCGCCGTCGATCTCGATGGGCACGCTTTGCAGCGACAGCCCAAAGCATGGGCCCCAAACGCATTCGCCGGTTGGCGGCTCGAATACCGCGCCGTGCGTCGCGCACATGAGGTAGCGGGCGTCAGAGCTAAAAAATTGATTGTTAAGCCAATCGAGCGTGATGCCGGTGTGCGGACAGCGATTGATGTAGGCAAAATGATTGCCTTCAAAGTTAACCAATAGCGCCTCGAGATCGCGTTGACCGCGGCGCAAGGTAAACTTCTTGCTCTTACCGTGCTCGACGTCACCCACCGCGGCGACTAATTTTCGCTTTGAATTTCTCGGCGCGTTGGCCATCAGTCATACCTCAATCCGCCAGAGGTTTCAGTTCGCCCTCCGGGCAGGCGACCAGCACTTCGCCGCGATCAATGCGCACCGGCAGGCGATAAAGCGATTCGCCTTTGCACGGGCCGTCGATGCACAACCCGGTGGCGAACTCATAAAGCGCGCCATGCGTGTAGCAGCGCAGGAAACGGCCGTCATCGCTCAAAAATTCATCTCGGACAAAATCCAGTGGTGTCGCCATGTGCCGGCAGCGATTCACGTAAGCGTAAAAACTCCCGCGATCGTTAACTAACAAACCGTCCAAACGATATTTCTGGCAAATCAGCCAAAATTTTTTCACGGCTCCGGGTTGCAACTCCTCGACCTTGGCAATCACCCGCCCGCCGGAGCGCGTCTCTTCTGTCATGCGCCGGCGATCGCGCCGAAAGGCCAAGCGACGAATGACCAAGCCGATGAGGTAGAGCGCGAGAAAAACCAGCGAGATATAAATCGTTATCGTCATGCGCGGCCAGACAGCGATTCATTTCGAGTCTTTGCCGACGACGTCGCGAATACGCTTGACCTCCCCAGCTGTCTGCTGCCCGGAGATGCCCATGACTTTCATCAGCTCGCTCGTCATTTCGGCCGTCACTTGATCTTGGATGCTGCCCTTGCCATCCGGATCGGCTTTGAGAAACAGCAGTATCTTGTCTCGCTCGACGCCGGTTTGCTCGAGGCCGTCGAGGAACTGGCCGTAGCTCACCTTGCCCCGCAGCTCCTGCACCCGAGCGAGAAGTTTCTTGCAGTCAGCACAGACTCTGCCGAACAATCCGGCCGCTGCGCCGCAGTAAACGCATTTACGCATCGCTATTTTTTGCCTACCATCGCTTCAGCCCACAGACCCTGTAATCCATCGCTCAGGCAGGTATTGGTCGCGACCACGCCACGATGCTTCGGCAACTCGCGATTGAATCTCATCGTCTTGCCGTCGCCGTCGAGCACCCGGCCGCCCGCCTCTTCGACCATCAGCACGCCGGCGCAAATATCCCACTCATGAATGGTCCGAAAAGTGATCGTGCCGTCGCCGTCGCCAACGGAAACTTTGGCGAGCCGATTGGCGATGCTGCCGACCGGCTGGATGTCGCAGTGATCAACGAAGATTTGAAATTTTTTCTGCGGTTCGGAGCGACTGACCAGCAACCGCGCGCCATCGATTTGCGCGCGCGCGCTGACCCGGATTGCCTGGTCGTTTAAATAAGCCCCCTGGCCGAGCGCGGCCTTGTAAAACCGACTTTCCGCCGGATTGTACACAATCGCGACCTGGGGAACGCCGTCGACGACGAAACCGATGGAGATGGCAAATTCCGGCACGCCCTCGATAAACTCTTTAGTTCCGTCGATCGGATCGACGACCCAAACCCGCGACAGCGCCAAGCGGTCCGAATTATCCACATCCTCTTCCGACAACCAACCGTCGTTGGGAAATGCTCCAAAAATATTCTCGCGGATGATGCGGTTGGCTTCGAGATCCGCGGTCGTTACCGGATTATTTTTACTCTTCTCGCGGATATCGAACTTTCCTTTAAATAAACCCATTATGGTCGAGCCCGCCTCGCGCGCCGCCTTCTCCGCCGCCGCCAACTCACTCTTGTACTGAAAAGCAACTGTCAAATTTACACCTCTGAGAGAAATATTCTAATTAGACACCAGAACTGCAACCGAGGCAAACTCACGGCGCCGCTGGGCAGCGTACCGGTGAAACACGCGGAAGCTAATCGGGCAAGTGCAAATCATCAAAACTGCCGAGCGTGAGCCCGCCCGCATCGCTCATTTCTTTTACGGCGCGCGCGGAATCGTTTGGGTTCAGGTCAACGCCGCGCACGGCATCGCCGATCAACACCACCCGAAATCCCTGCTTGATGCCATCCAGCGCGGTGTGCTTCACGCAATAATCCGTGGCTAAGCCACCGACAAAGATCACTTCGACGCCGCGCTCGCGCAATAGCTCGGCGAGCGGCGCTCCAGAGGAGTCCCGGCCTTGAAAACCCGAGTAACCATCTTCGTCTACGCCGGCGCCTTTCGATACCACGACAACGCCAGGTCCGAGCCGCAAGCCGGGATGAAACTCGGCGCCGCGGCTGTGCTGCACGCAATGAGTCGGCCACGGCCCGCCGTAGCTATTGAAATGGCTGGTTTTTTCCGGATGCCAATCGCGCGTGGCAAAAATCGGCAGGCGAGCTTCCAGGAATTTTTCAATATAACGATTCAACACCGCTACGACGTCATCGCCATTTCGAACGGCGAGGGCGCCGCCCGGGCAGAAATCGTTTTGCACGTCGACCACAATCAGCGCATCTTTTCCCCGCATCGATTTCAATTATAAAGCATGCTACCGTTGTTGCAATTGGGACTTTTCCCGAATTCAAAACTTGCCATGACGATTAAAGCCGTCTTTTTCGATGCCGCCGGCACGCTGATCAAGCCCGTCCGAGGCGTCGGCGAAAGTTACGCGGCGCTCGCCGCCAAGCACGGCAAACAGGTTTCTTCTTCGGACATCGCGGCGCGATTTCGCGCGTGCTTCGATGCCGCTCCGCGGCTTGCCTTCCCCGGCGCAAGCGCAGAAACCATTGGCGAGCTAGAACGCAACTGGTGGAAAAATTTGGTCCTGCAGGTTTTCCAGCCGTTTCTTCCGTTTGAAGACTTCGATCGATACTTTGACGAGCTGTTTGCCTATTTCGCTTCGCCCAACGCCTGGACCCTCTATCCCGAAGTATTAGCGACGCTGACGTCGCTCAGGGAGCGCGGCTTGATTCTCGACGTCATTTCTAACTTCGATTCACGCCTGGTGCACATTCTCAACGGCCTGGGCGCGGGCTCGCGGTTTGAAAATATCTTCGTGTCGAGCCGGATCGGCTATGCGAAACCCGAGCCGCAAATCTTTCACGCCGCGCTGCATCGCCATGATCTTAAACCCCAGAACGCGCTTCACGTCGGCGACAGCGAGAGCAACGATTTTCACGGCGCCAACCAGGCGGGACTGAGAGGGATTCTCGTCGATCGTCGCAACGGGTCGCATGCTTCCGAACCCGCGCGGATAACGAGCTTAACCGCGATCCTTTCTTTGCTGAGGGATTAACCGAGAGCGCCTCTCACTAACTTGACAGGTCGAAGCAGCTGCGCTAGACGGCAGCTAGATGATAGGGAGTTCAATGACATCATCGAGCTGGCAACAGACCGAGTCGGATAATAGCACGATGCGGCTCCATCTGAGTTTGCCGCCGGGCGCCGGTCCTTTCCCGGCGATGGTTGTGATCCAACATCAGGGCGGCGTCGACGAATTCATTCAGAAAATGACCGAACGTCTCGCCGGCGCGGGCTACGGCGCCGTTGCGCCTGATCTCTATCACCGCGACGGTCCTGACTGTAAAGACGATATCATCACTCGACGATCCCGTCTGAGCGATCGGCGCATCATCAGCGACGTCAATGCCGCGGCAAGCTTCCTGCAGCGTCACGATGCCGTCGACGGCAAGCGGATCGGCATCATCGGCTTCTGTATGGGCGGGCGCATCGTGTATCTTATGGCGGCGGCCACACCGTCATTTAAAGCGGCGGTCGCGTATTATCCCGGCAATACGTTTCGTGCTTGGGGACGTGACATGCCATCGCCGTTCGAGCGCAGCGCCGAAATTCATTGCCCGCTGCAAGGTCATTTTGGCGCTGATGACGGCAATCCTTCGCCCGAAGACATGGCGAAACTCGACGCGGCGCTCAGCAAGTTTCATAAGCCCCATGAATTTTATTCGTACCCGAATGCTGCCCATGCCTTTATGGACAGCACCAAGGAAAGCTATCGCCGCCATGCCGACGAAGCTTCTTGGCCGAGAACGTTGAATTTTTTGAGCCGGCACCTGGCCGCGTAATCAATATCAATGTGCCGACCGTCCTTCGGACGATTGACCCGCGCCGCTGTGAACATGTGCGAGCGTTCGACCTAGAATCGCGCAAAGGAAATTTGACCGCTGGTTGGAGGCATCCTGTTTCAACTCCCGGATCCTTCCAGTTAGGCACCGTAAAGAACAGTGAAAAAAAAGCCGGGCAAAATAGATCACGATATTCCTGAGGCCGTCAGGGAAGAACGCCAAAGGATGTCGCGGGAATTGCACGACCGAGTCTTGCAGTCGCTGTCGAGCGTGAAGATGCGGGCCGAGAGTTGTCGCCGCCAGCTCCTCGACGATCGAGCCGCAGTGGAAGCCGAGTTGCAAGTCATCGAAGAGAACGTCGACAAGGCGATCATCGAGATCCGCAATTTGCTCACCGAGAGTCAGAGCTCCGAGGATCTTCGAGCTGGCTCCCTGGAACGGCGGCTGAAGGAAGAATTGGGAATTTTTTGCGCGCGCACCGGGTTCAAGCTCGACTTTCGCTGTTCCATCGGCGATCATAACTTTCCCACCGCGATTGAAAAAGAGCTTTATTTTACCTTGCGCGAGGGAATTCTCAACGCCGTGCGCCATTCGCGAGCTACCGAGTTGCACCTTTCGCTTAAGAAAACTCCCAAGGGTTGTGAGGCCGGTCTACGCGACAACGGGGTGGGATTTGACGCCGCTGCCACCGGGGGAAGCAGTCACTACGGGCTCAAGGGCATGGCCGAAAGAATTCGCAAGATTAGCGGCGAACTCACCGTCGACAGCGCGCCCGGAAGAGGCACGGATATCCGGATTACGATTCCCTTCGAAACTGATTGAAAGCCACGCTTGCGCGTACACGCCGCTTCATGACTACCGCGGTACTGCGCCGGCGGCGAGCGTTGCCAATTTATCGTCGGTCAGTCGGAATACCGTCCACTCGCGCATCGCCACGGCGCCGAGCTTTTGATAAAAGTGAATCGCCGGCTCGTTCCAATCCAGCACCGACCATTCCAATCTGCCACACTCCCGCTCTGCCGCCAATGCGGCGACGTAGCGAAACAGCGCGCTGCCGAAACCGCGCCGGCGAAAAGCTTCCTCGACGTAGAGATCTTCGATGTAAATTCCCGGCCGGCCGACAAAGGTCGAGTAATTGTGAAAAAAGAGCACGAAACAAACCGGCTGCTTCTTGAAGTAGCCGATCGCGACTTCAGCGGTGCGCCGCCGGCCAAAGAGCGTCTCGCCTAAAATTTTTTCTGTCGCCGTGACTTCGTGCGACAGCCGCTCATAATCGGCAAGCTTTTTGATAAACGAAAAAATCACCGGCACGTCGGCCTTGGTCGCCGGCTGAATTTGAAAACTGGGAATTTCCTTCGGAAGTCTCATTGTCTCACCCTCAACCGCCCTTTCGGTCCGTTGCCGATACTCAGTTTCGCGGCGTCGTAAAGCATCCCATGGATATCGCGGTCGACTCCGCCCAACAAATCATTTTTCGGACGGCTTGAGCGCGCGCCACACGCGCTCAGGCGTCAGCGGCAAGTCTTTGATTCGCACGCCGGTGGCGCGGTCGATGGCGTTGCACACCGAGGGCGCGACGGAAAGAATGCCGCCCTCCGCCATGCCGCGCACACCGAAGGGTCCGGGGCCGTCGCCGTTTTCGACGAGCACCGTGTGAAACTCCTCGGGCACATCGGCGAAAGTTGGAACGCGGTAGTCGACCAGATTGGGATTGATCAGCTGCCCGTTGTCGTAGAGCAATTGCTCGAAAAAAGTATGTCCGATCCCCTGCATGGCCGCGCCTTCTTCTTGAGCGATGCAGTGCTCCGGATGAATCGCTTTGCCGACATCCGCGCACGAGATAAATTTCTTGAGCTTGACCTCACCGGTTTCGTAATCGATTTCCACCTCGGCGGCGCCCATGCCGACTTCCCAGAAAACCGGCAGCTTGCCGTCGGTGATCTCCGGTCCCGCCTCACCGCGTCCGATCATTTCACCGCCGGAGCCCTTGCCGAAACGTCGCTCGAAAGCTTCTTTAAAGGTCAGCCGCGCTTCGCCTGAAATCAAGGCGCCGTCAACAACCTGAATTTGGCTAGGCTTCACGCCCAAGATTTGCGCGCCGATTTTTACGAACTGTTGCTTCAAGTCGCGCGCCGCCTTCTGCACCGCCGTGCCCATCAGTGTCGTCGAACGGCTCGAGCCGGTCGAACTGTCGTAGGGCGTCACTTGGGTATCGGCACCGAGCATGCGAAACTGCTCCATAGGCAAGGTCAGTTCTTCTGCGGCAATCTGAGTTAAAGTCGTGCGCACGCCCTGCCCCATCTCCGTGCTCGCCGCAGCGATATTGGCAATGCCGTCGGACTGCATGCGGATCATTGAAACCGAAACCGGCGTTGCGCCGGCGTTAGTGATCGCGCAACCCATGCCGACCGGAGAGTGGTTTTTTTTAACCGACTTCTTCCAGCCGCTGGCCCGAACCAGTGTCTTGAGACTCGACGGCAAATTAGCATCGATGCCTTTTAACCCCGGCCGCAGTTCCTGGCCGGTTTTCAGAAGATTTTTCATGCGTAGCTCTGCGGGATCCATGCCGAGCCTCGTCGCCAGTATTTCGATCTGCGACTCACCGGCATAGATTACCTGCGGCGCGCCGATCGCGCGATACGAGCCCGCCGAACCCGTATTGGTATAAACCTGATACGCGTCCGTGCGGATATTCGGAATCCAGTACGGACCGATGACCCGCGTCGCCGAGCGCGCCGTCACCTGTGGCCCGTTGTCGTCGTAGCCGCCGGTGTCGAGATAAATCTCCGCCTCGCGCGCCAGGATCGTGCCGTCGCGTTTGACGCCGGTTTTGATCCGCACGCGCGCGCCGTGGCGGCGCACCGTCACCATCGATTCGCCGACCGAGTTGCAAATGCGCACCGGCTGTTTCGCCTTGCGCGCCAGGGCCACCGCCAGCGGCTCGAATTTGGTGTACGACTTGCTGCCGTAGCCGCCGCCCAAGTAATTGATGATCAGGCGTACCTTGGACGGCGGCACTTTGAAGATCTTGGAAATGTCGCCGCGCACCTGAAACGGATGCTGCGCCGACGACCACACGGTAATTTCGTCGTTGTCATCATAGTGAGCGATCACCGAGTGGGGTTCCATCGCATAGTGATAAACCATCGGAAAGGTGAACGTGTCTTCGACGACTTCGTCCGATTGCGCGAAGCCGTCATCGACGTCGCCGCGTCTCACCTGCTCGTGCGTGCCGATGTTGCTGCCCTTCTCTTCATGGATGAGCGGGGCATCCTTGCGAACTGCTGCGTCGATGCCGACCACCGTCGGCAATTCTTCGTAGTCGACTTGGATCAATCCCAGTGCTTCTTCGGCCGTAAACAAGTCGACGGCCGCCACCGCGGCTACCGGCTCGCCGACGTAACGAACTTTGTTCACAGCGATTACTGGCCGGCCGTTGTAAATCGGATTGAGGTCGCCAATGTCGGCTGCAGTCAACACCGCAACGACACCGGGCAAAGCTTCGGCTTGCGTCGCCCCGACCGAGCGGATCCGCGCATGCGGATAAGCGCTGCGCAAAATTTTGCCATAAAGCATGCCGGGAACGACGATGTCGCCGACGAACTTTGCTTTGCCCGTGACCTTTTCGACGCCGTCGACGCGCGCTACGCTGTGACCGACGTACTTCAGTTGTGGTTTCGCCATGGGGTCTCCGAGCCAGAATTGCTTTCCCGAAGTTAACAAAGCATGTCCGCCAGTTCAAGAAAGCTTCGTCGTATTGCAGATTGAATTTTTCTTCTGCTATACCAACCCCCATGCGCTTTCCGACAAACCTCATCCGCGGCGCGCTGGTGCAGCGCTACAAGCGTTTTCTCGCCGACGTGCGTCTCGCCACCGGCGAAGTGGTGACCGCTCACTGCACGAATACGGGCAGTATGCTCGGCTGCAAGGAGCCCGGCAGCGCGGTTTATCTATCACTTAGTCCGAACAAAGGCCGCAAGCTTGCTTACACGTGGGAGATGATTCAGGTCGAACGAAACTGGGTCGGCATCAACACGATGCACCCCAACCGGCTGGTCGCCGAAGCGATTGCCGCGGGCGCGATCCCCGAACTGTGCGGTTACGAAACCATCCGCCGTGAAGTCAAGGTCAGCGCGCATAGCAGACTAGATCTCTGTTTAGAAGGCAGCCATGGTTGCTGCTTCGTTGAGGTAAAAAACGTCACGCTTTCCTTCGACCGCGCCGCGGCGTTTCCTGATGCCGTGAGCGAGCGCGCCACGAAACACTTGAAGGAACTGATCCGCCTCAAACGCAAAGGCCATCGCGCCGCCGTGGTCTTCGTCGTTCAACGCAGCGACTGCGATTATTTCCGCCCCGCCGATGAAATCGATCCCGAGTATGGCCGCTGGCTGCGCAAAGCGCTCAAAGCGGGCGTTGAAGCCTTGCCGTATCACGCCAAAGTCACGCCCCGGGAAATTGTCCTGACGCATCGGCTGCCGACAAAAATCTGAAACTCGTTTCGCGTTGCTTGGCGCCGACTTCACGTGTTAGAAAACCTTATCGCCAAATCTAACTTATGGAGGGGAATATGATCACTGCCAAAGATCTGCGCGGAGTCTTAGCGATCATGCCGACGCCTGCGAAACCAGGAGCTGACCGCTTGGATGCTACCGACACGGTCGATCTGGACGAGACGGCTCGGCTCGTCGAAAGCCTGGTGCGCGACGGCGCCACCGGCATCATGGCGCTGGGCACCATGGGTGAGTGCGCGACAACATCGCAAAGCGATTACGAAGCCTACGTCGATTGCCTGCTCAAGACCGTGCGCGGCCGCATTCCAACGTTTGTCGGCACGACGGCGCTCGGCGGCCATGAAATCGCCCGGCGCATTAAGTTCGTCAAAGGACTCGGCGCCACGGGCACCCTGCTCGGCATACCCATGTGGCAGCCGGCAACTCTCGACATGGCGGTAAAGTTCTACGCCGACGTGTCGCAGACATTTCCCGATTTTCCCATCATGGTCTATGCCAATCCGCGCGCTTTTCGTTTCGACTTCGGCGCCAACTTCTGGGGTCCCCTCGTCGAAAAAGCGCCAACGGTAATGTCGGCGAAGTTCTCCAGCAAGGGGATTCTCAAGAAATCGGTCGAAGCATCGAAGGGGCGCGTCAACTTCATCCCGCCCATCGGTCTCGCTTATGAGTTCGCGCAAATCTCGCCGGAATCTCAAACCACTTGTTGGATACCGTCGGTGGGACCGCAGGTCGGCATCGCACTCATGAAGGCCTTGACCGCGCGCGATGCCCAACAGGCCAAGGCCGTCGCGGATGACATCGCCTGGGCCAACGAGCCGCATCACGCGATCACCGGCTCACAGGAAGTGTTCGCATCTTACAACATTCAGCTCGAAAAGGTTTTGATGGCAGCTTCCGGCTACTGCAAAACCGGCCCGATCCGTCCGCCGTATAACGTCATGCCCGATGATTTTCGCAAGGCGGCAACAGAAGGCGGCCAACGCTATGCCAAGCTGCGCGAGAAATATTCCAAGGTGCTTGGATAGTCTAAAGCGGATTTGGAGGTCTGGCCGTTGGCTCAATTGCTGATAGCCAGCGGTCAGATTCCCTACCGCTTCTTCGGAGATAGTTCGTGCCCCAACGTTACTCTCAAAAACGCCTGCTCAAAAATCCGAGAGCCCTTCGTGCGGAGGTGAGTAGTTGAGCATGGATCTTACCAAGCAATCCGCTTATTCGGACAAGACGCCGTACGAACTCTGGCAAGAGCGGGAAGCGGTTCCGATCTACAAAGGCTTAGGCGTCAACGATCTCGGGACTCTTGAACTAAGCCCGTGGCAACGCAAAGGCGCAGCCGGTGCGTTCATCAATATGCTTGGCGCTGGACGTAGCTGTGATGCCTACGTTTGCGAAATCGCCGCGACGAGCCAGACGCTGCCCGAGCGCTATCTATTCGAAGAACTTATCTACGTCGTCAAGGGACGCGGCGC
>WNGO01001513.1_pt1 | contig 29666 bp, 27 predicted proteins | sample 5400511 | NCBI WGS metagenome assembly WNGO01 (sample SAMN13153380, study PRJNA577476) | soil metagenome | isolation source: 20 cm soil or saprolite under Garry oak tree replicate 2 | place: USA:California | collected 2016-06-15 | reverse complement strand
CTGTTTCGCGCCATGCGCACTCACTCTGACGAGAAACTGGCAAGATCTTTTTCCAGTTGGCCTAGAGCTTGAATCTGCGCCTGTTTGTCCTCGGCAACTTCTTTTGATTGAAGTTTCGCGTGCTCAGCGATCTTTGACAGACGTTCCTTCAGTTCGGGCGTCTGTTTGGCCAGCGCCATCAGCTCGCGATCTTTCGCCAAGGACGTGGTCGCTTCAGCATCCTGCAATTGGCTCTCAGCGGATTTTTCAATGATTCTTTTCGCCGCCACGAGGGCGCTTCTCAAGCGGCTGATCATTTCCGCGCTCACCTCGCCAGGCGATTGTGCTGACGCGGTCTTGATTCCCGGCACGTCCGGAACCACGACCAGCGTGCCTGCCGGCACCTTCTTCAGATCGGCAATATGCGGATTCGCTTCGCGCAAAGCCGCCTGCGCGTTTTTGGATGCCGTGGCAGCCTTCGCGCCTTTGATTTCGAATACCTCGCGGCCTAACTCCGCCAAGCTTGTTTCAGTTTTCGTTGTCACAAACTTCATAGTTAATTCCTCGTTGTTTTTCTAAACCCGATCACGACGCTACAACGTTCAACGGCGCCCAAGGCGGCGTCAGTGTGGCACCGTTGACCTGGATGGGGCCGCTGGTGATGTTGCCAAGCACCGTGAATGGAGCGGCTTCAGGCAGCTGCAACACGAGAGCAGGCACGTTTGCGGTTCCTTGCAGATAATTGGAGCTGGCGATAGCTGCGCGGACGGCCGCCTCGACGACGGGCGCGCGCCGCGCATTGAACAGGCAACGGTTACCGGTGAACGTTAAGGTGCCGATGCCGCCGACAAAAACCACGCGAGCTTCGCCATAGGCGTCGCACAGATTGTCTTGCACGCTTACGATTTCCCGCCCGCGCGGCAATGCAAAGATCTTATTTCCGACAAATGCAAATACGGTGTTTTGCAGCGCGATGAAATGAGTGCCGACACCGGGGCCCGGCTTGTCTGCCGGTCCGCGGACCAGCACGGCCAGCCACTGGGACCGATCAGGATCGGCAGGCGGATTCTGATTCCGGCGAACGTTATTATCGGCGATGTCCAGGCGTTCGAAGGTGCCGGTGCATTCGATGCCGACGCCCTCTCCCAGAAAGTTCGTCGCCGGTCCGATGTCCGCCACCTGGTTGCCGGCAATCCTCGCCGAGAGCGATGCCAGCACTTGGATGCCAGCGAGGCTCGGGTTTTGGACTGCCGCGCCACCAATACCAATGATGATGTTACTACTTACGTCCCCGTGCACCGCGCGTACCACTCGAACGCCCGCGATCGCTATGTTCGCGTCATTGACCAGCGGCGCCACGTTAAGCACCTGATTGTTTTCAATCGTTAAATGATCGGCAGTACTATCGTCATCCATCACGATGCCGCCGGCACCGACGGCTTCGATGAAATTGTTCTTGATCATCGCCGAACGAACGATGGCATTCACGATATGAATGCCGTTGCCCGCCATGCCGACGATGCAGTTGCCAAGAATCTGGCAACGATCCAAACCGGTCTTGTCAAAGCCGAGGGTGAGGACAATTCCGTCCGTCCCCTCTCCGGCTTTTGTCGGCGCGATATGGTTGGCTTCTACACGCGTGTCGTCCGTTCCTACGACGATCCCGGCGCCGCTGGTGTGAATTTCGTTTTCCCGCACATCGAGTCCCGACCCGGGAAACACCCAGCCAAGCATGTTGATGCCGGCCCGGTCGCAGCCCACGATCAGATTTCCAGCGAGCCGCGTTTGAAACGCGTGAATGCTTACGCCGTCGAAGCTGATGCCGCGCCGCGCGCAATCGAGCGTGTTATCCAGAATCGCCAAATCGGCGGTCAGGAGCCCTATTTCAGATGCAACAGCAACCGCTTTCGCTTGCTTTTTCAATTTCGGCGCAGTCGCCACTGCGAACCGTCCGATGCCTACCGCGCCAAGAATGAGATTCTCGCGAATCAGCACACCGACCAATACGCCTCCGAGGCCGACCGTGGCCAGGGCGCGTTCAAAGATGCCGACTCGCGCCAGCGCGTTGCGTTGCAAAGTGATCGCTGAACTGTTCCGAATCGCAATTGCGGGAGTGACTGTGTCGCCGCGGGACAGTGTAAGTAACGCCAGTTCCTCAATCGTCACGCCTGTCGAATCTTCGATCGAAATTGCCGAATCGCCGCCCGGATACGCCAGGACCGTTTGAGCGCCATGCCCGCGAATGCGCAGCGATTTCGCGCCGGTAATGACGATCGGTTCCTCCAGATTGTAAGCGCCGACCCCGAGGCAAACCGTGCCTCCGATATCTTTCACCTGGTCAATCGCCTGCTGAATTGTGAGCGTGCCGCCATTGTGCGATTCCGCTGTAACACACACGCTGCAATCGCAACCAGCTTCACCAAAAGGCGGCGGCCACAAATGACGGCAATCCGTCGGCGGATTTGGAAACGTCACGATCGCCAGCCGGCAAAAATGGTGATGAATTCCGCGCGGCGGAACCTCAACTAATTTTTCAACCGACGCATCCGCAGTGCGCGCTGCGAAGCACCAAAAATCTCCCACCCGATAAACTCCGTTTGCTGGCGTGTCGAAGGTGATTTGCACGCCGTCCTCCAGAACGATCGACGTGCCTTGCGGCGGAACTGGGATCAAGCCTTTGCTGCCCGGCGCATCGAGGTCCACGAGCAAATTGTTGTTCGTGTCGGTGACCTTGCCCTTTTGATCCCAACGCTTGATCCGCGTGTGCCGCTTCAGATCGGTGTTACCCTGCGCATCTGTCGGAAACGTTCCGGCAGGCAACGCGGCGGTAAGCGTGATGAGTTGCGTCGCGTCATCAACATCCTTGATCTGGCGGATGAGCCCTGGTTGCTGCGCGAACTCCAGAAAGTCATCAGTGATTTCAACCCAGTCGCCGACGCTGAATCGAAGAGTGTTGTCACGCCCAACGCGCGCGACTGTCAGTTTGTCGAGCGCAGTGATCGCAGTGACGCTCGTGGCGATGGATGCATTGTCGCGCGACCATTTGAATGTTGCTACGCTGGCCTCGCCGGCGTCGTGAATCTCCACGCGATACAGGCGATTCTCCAATCCGCGATAACCGCCGGTGGGCGGAATCACGCAGGGATCTTCCTCACTCACCACACCGACCGCGTCCGTGCTCAATCGTCCATCGCTGGGCCGAATAATGTCCGGCCATCCCGGGACCTGGTCGTCTTTTGTGTCGCACGTGACGTCCGTGCCGACATCAGCAAGCACGCGCACTTGCCAAACTGTTTGCAGTCGCGTCGTCGTGTCCACGCCCACGGCTTTCTCGACCAGATCGGGGACTTCGAGATACGTCACTTCGCGCTGCCAGACATCGAGATAAACCAGATACGGCCCGCCTTCCGTCGGCGGGGGCGCGACGGTCGCCGCGTTTGGAAAATACGGTTGCTCATCGTACGGAACCGCTAGCGTGCCGCGCTGCTCGTCAAGCAGTGCATCAAATTCCAGCGGCGGCTTGCCGTGATTTTCCGCGAGGAATCCGTCCACGTAAATTCGTCCGCGGCCGATCGTCAGCACGCCGCCGCTTATTTCAATCTTGAATCCATCAGGCGTTTCCTTTGGCACCGTGCCACGCCCGATGATGTCAGTTGTCTCCGCCCGCAGCCGCCGGCTGATAATTCCGACCAGTTCGTTCCAATCCGCGTCCAGTTGCACGCGGCCCTGCTGCATCAACACGCCGCTGAAATCGCGCAGCGGACTAAATGTCTTCCGACTGTAATCACCACTCATAGTTCGTCTCCAGGTTTAAGGTCACGTCACGTAAAAAGGTCCTGCTTCCAAACCGAACCGCAGATACTCCGCCAGCCGGATCCGCAGATTCGTTTCCCGCTGCGGCTGATACAATTCATGGAACGCCCCCATCTCCGCCTCGTCGTCCGCGCCCGTGCGGATCTCTGCTGCCGTGCGCAGTGCGAGTTGTCCATAGCCCGGGTCGCCGTAGAGCAGCGACGTGAATTGCGGTTTCACCCGCAGCGTATCGCTTTCCTGTTCTGGCTGACACCGGTAACGCCGCGGCACAACCGACGTGAGCGGGAGATAAGAAAAACGCACGCAACCCTGCTGCTTTTTCTCCGAACGCACGTCCGACATAAAAATGCTGTTAGACGCGAGCTTCAATTCGAACGTGTGAATCGCGCCGATAACGGTTGTGTCTGCGACTTGCAAAGTGCCGCCCGCGTCCGTCCCATTCGCAGCGGCAAACGCAGTTGCTGCTTCGTTCGTCGCATCCACGATGCTATCCGTGATGGAAACGTTAGAGCGCTCGTGCACACGCAGCGCACCGACGATGCAGTGATCGATCTCAATCGCCACGTCCGGTAAATCCACGATCAGGCTCGGGTTCAGCGAGGGCAACAGAGCGCAGTGCCGCAGCCGCAGCGCTCGCAACGCGCCATTAACACGAATCGCGCCGCCAGCGATGAGCAATCCATTAAGTGTCACTTCTGAATCCGCCGCACCGTTGATGACCAGATTGCCGCTGAGCACGATCGTTGGCCGATGTTCATTCGCCGCGCGCAATTCGACGCGCTGACCTGCGTTTACGTTGATTGCCGGCGTTTCAGTGTATCGACCGCTGTTGGAAATTTCCACTACGCCGCCCGCGGCGACCGCATTCACCGCGTCTTGGATCGTCGCGTGTGGCAAAGGAACTTTTTCCACTGGTGCCAGCTTCGCGTCGAACGTTGCAGCGCGATCATATTCGCCGCCGCCCATATCATCGCTGAAACCGTAATGGAAAGTCACCAGCGGCGGTTCAGTTTGCGCGTTGGCAAATGCAATCCGACCGAGCGTCGGATCAATCGCAATTTTTCCAGCAGGCGGCGTGCGAACCCAGCCTGACAAGTCGCAAACGACAATCTTTTCAATCGGCACGCCGTCGAGGGACACGCTCGCGCCGTCGCCGTAATACTGCGACAAATACGCGTCCAGGACACGCCGGCTAATCGGCGCTGGAACGTTGATCGGCTCGGCCAAATGCGTGACTTCGTCCTCGGTCGCCGGATTAGTAAACAGTTGCGTGTCGTAGCCGAGCGGGTGAAACAGAAAACGTTTCGCGTCGAGCGGAAATGCCGGTGAATCCGTCAGCGAATATGCGCCGAGCCGCCAAAGGAAGATGCCGATGTTCTGAATATTGTATTTGCCTTGTGCCGTAGCGACATGCCGCACGTCCACGGTATGCGCCACCGTATCGAACGGGCCATTAATTTTTTCGAGCGCTTCCCACTGACGCAGGTCAGGCGCGTAAAAGTTTTTGGGGCGAATGTGATTTGGCGTCCATTGCGTCCACCCGAGCAGTTGAAAAAACTCCACCGCGCGTGCATTCCAGCCGGTGACATCTCGGGCAAGTTGTTCGAGCATGGCCGCCGTTCCTTTGCGGCGGCGGAAACCAATCGTGTGCGCGACTTCCGCACGCTGACTGCCGACCTTTGGCACAATGTTGTGCAGCGCGCGATAACCAATGAGATCGCCGATGTACGGCACCACCCATGGCGCGCAGGTTTCGATAAACTGATCGTCGTAAAGCTGCGCCAAATCTTCTTCCAACACGCCAACTTGATCGGCAACGACCGACAGCAGCGCCTTGAGCGGCTCGCCCCGGTCGGCATCGCGAATCCGATAAATCGCCGGAAGCAATTCGTACGTTCGCTCCGAGTCGAAGCTCATGACATTACCCCCAGTTCATCCAGCGGCGCGGAATCAAGCGTCAGCAGCTCCGCGGAGACCAGGCTGCCGTTGGCCAGAGTTTCGGGCAGCGCCGCCAGCAGGCGCGTTCGCAGCGTTGCGGCAGCGCCTGTGCGATACAATTTGTTTACGTCCACGGCGACCACGCCCGGAACCACTTGAACCGCTGCGATCACTTCGCTCAAAAATACCGGCTGCCCGAACGCACGGACATCGAATGAAAATTGATCGCGCAATGCTTTTTCGACAGCGGCGAGCACCGCATCTGTTTGGTAATCTGGATTCACTTTTACCTTGCCCGCGAACCGGAAAGAAGCCGGGCGATACGATTTCACGCGCAGGCTCACAAACGGATCGCCCGATTGTTGTAACGCCGCGAGGAGATTCACGTACGTGTCGCTATTCGGTTTGATCTCCGCACCATCCGGCCCCGCTACGGTGATGAACACGCGTTTGGTTTGGCCGTCCCATGTCCACGTTGCCAATGCCTTGGCGATGCCGGCAAATGCGCGCGAAAAATCTTCGTAATCCAGGAGTGATACCGTGCGGTCCAGCGTCAGCACAGTCAGCGGCGCATTCGTGCGCGCATTGTCCAGCGATTCGCGATCCTGCGCGCCGGTCGCGTCTTCGGGATTGAGCACGGACTTGATGCCGAGTGGACGCGTGAGCAACGATGTGAGTTGCCCGGCTTTTACGAGTCCATCTGTGCCGATGCCTTTGCGATACTTCGCGCGCACATTGTCCTGACCAGTCGGCAGGCGCGCGCCGGAGACGCTGTCGCCGAACTCGATCGTCGTCTTGCCGTCATCGCCAGTGCGCGTGACGTAAATGTGTTCCTGCGGATCGCGGTCGAACAGTGTCGGCGTCTCTTTCCACAGCAAATCGTTAACGCGAAGTTGAAGCGTTGAAGCCGCTCCGCTCGGTGTGCTTGCGCTCACGTAAGTCAGCGGTGGCTGCTTTAGCGTGAATTGCTGATAGCGCTGAGTGGCATCTCCGCTGCCGAGAATTTCTGAAACCGTCTCGCCATTCGTGGCGTGCGCGACGTTTGCGTTGAGCGAAAAACTTTCTTCTGGTTTCGGCGCTACTCGGACGTAGCTCTGTTTTAGCGGCGGCGACACCGTCAGCTTCGCGCCGTCAATCGCGGAAATCTGGACGAGTTCCATGATCACTTTTCCCGTCGCAGTGTCTTTGCCCGACGCAGCGAGCCATTGTCCCTTTGTCAAACCTGGCGGCGTTTTCGCGAGCGGAATCGTTGCGCCGGTGACAGGAGGAAGCAGTTCCTTGGTTCCGGGGTCAAAGAAAGGCGATTCGGCTATTTCCAGCAGTTCGCTTTGGGCGAAAACCATCGTGTCGCGATAAGCGCTTTGGAAAAGCGGGAGATTCTCATTCGTGTCGAGGCTCACGCGGGTGGTTTTACCGGACAACGTGAAATCCGCGCGCGAGGCTTCAACCACGGTCGTGGCACGATAGAGTTCCTGGTAATTTGTGCGCGACAATACCAACCAGCTTTGTGCGAGAATGCCTGGATAAGTTTGGTCGAGGTCAATCATTTGACCGCTGATCGAGAATGGCCAGTCCTTGTCCGTTGCCTGGCCATAATGGGTGAGAACTTCGTTGGAGAGCGTTTTTGGATTGGGCGCGTTGAAACCGAACAACGAGGCGCGCAGCCGCAAGGCGTATACTTTTGGATTCGCCGACGGCAAAACGACGTGCGGTGTAGTCGTGCCGAGACCTTCCGCCCATTCGACGCGTGTGCGGTCCGCATCGTGATCGGGGACGACTTTGGTCACGCGGCGAAAATCCCAACGTTCGCTGCCTGAATCACCTTCGCGTTCGGGACCGACGAGCAGAATCGCGTCGCCCGGTTTCAGGTTCGTAGCAGTACCTTTCAGATAAACGTGCGTGTCACCGAACTTTGGCACGAACGTTTGCGTCAGCTGCGGCTTGATCGCGTTCCATTCAACGCGTGTCGTAATTTTTTCCACCGTCTCGAACGTCTGCGGTTTCTCGTCCGGCCCGGGAATGCTTTGAACTTTCGTGCCGATGTCCACAGTGGTTTGAAGCGGCGCACCGGGCGTGTCATCCATTGTGAACGCGAGAAGGGTGTTTGCGGCCACACCGGGACGCAGTTCGTAGCCAATCAAGCGCGCCAGTTCCAGCAGGGAACGCCGCTCAGTCGCGGTGCGCATATACGATTCGTTGGCGATGCGCTCCTGGTAAAATGTCAGTACGTCGGCCATCGTCGCGGCCGCATCGAGCAGCGCGATCGAGAAATCATCATTGTCGCGCGTCTTGAGATTTTGCAGCGCCGGCCGCGTAATGTCCGACAGCGCTGCGAGCATGCTTTTCTTAAATTGGCTGTGTGTGCCGACGCGATACGCAATTGCGGAAAGACCGGGCCGGTTCTTGACGGCGGCGGGCGTCTGCGCGGTCAAGCCTTCACAGCAATGACAGGAGTCGAGTTGACCGTTCATTTTCCACCTCCCACCGTCAGCACAAACACACCGCGCTCGGCGAAATTCGGATCGTTATCGCAGCGAGGGATCTCCAGCCGGTCCATTGGCAGAAACCCAGCTAGTAATGGCTTGGGATCGTCCTGTCCCTGGCGCTGGAACACGGTGACCTGCACGGATGCTACGCCGTCCACAGCCTGCGCAGCAGCGATCAGCGGGCTGAGGTAAACCGTCTGCGCAAAAGTGAAATTATCGGGATGAAACACGCCACGCCGGCCATCCGGCAAAATGCGGTTGCTGAGAATTTCAAGAATCGCAGCCTTTACGTCGCTCCGGAAATAATCGGGCTTCACGCAGACGTGCATCTCGATTTGCAGCGACACAAATCGTGGCGCGTCCACTTCCAAATCGTACCCCGCCATTCGAAAGCGCTCGACCGAATCGCGAATGCTGTTCTTGAAGGGATCGTCCACAAGGAAACCGCCGAGACGATCCACCGTGAGAAAGACAGTGTGCCAGCTACCGGTCCAACGAAATGTCCCGGCGGCGCGTTGGACACGCCGATCGCGTTGCGTGACTTCGGCGTAATCGGCCTCGGTGACCGCGCGTTCCTGCGTGCGAAATGCGGCAGGCGCGCGCTGGCGAACATCCTCGATCGTTTCCGGCTCGACCCCGCCCTTCGCAGGCATTGGATTTCGAACGGTCGCGATCTTCTTCAAATTCGTGACAATATGCGCGAGCGATTCAGCGCCTACGTTTCCCGCGACGCTGTTGCCGACGCGATAAGTCGCACTGAATTGCGTGCCCGCTTCGGGCCGCTTGCCCAGCAGATCGTCGCCGAACCGAAGATATGCCGCGCCGTCCGTATCAATCTCTACTACGAATTCTGGAGCGGTCGGGCCGCTGTTGAGCAAATCGCGTTTCGGACGCCACGGTGGCGGACCCGTGTCCGCTTCGAGAAAAATTTGCGGCGTCGTGCTTCGAACGTCCCAACTCATCGCCGACGCGGCCGGCGCACTGGAATCAAACGGCGCCGCAAAAGTCAATGGTTGATCTTTGAGAAGCGGACGATAACGAGGCGGAACTGCAACCGGCTCGGCTTCGACGCAGGGATCGCAAATCGTCGCCGGCTGGAAAATTGTTGGCTGCGGAACGGTGTCGGGAATCGGCGCATTGGTTTCTGTCAATCCGTGGTCGCACAACACGATGTTGCCGCGCGCGACGCTAACGGTGTTGCCGAGATATTTCTCTCCGTGCTCCTCATCGGTGCGCGACGAAATGCAAAGTGGAAACGTCAATGCGTCCTCATCGCCCCATTCGATTCTGGTAAATTCTTTGGTGTTAAGCGGATCCACATCAAGCACAGGTTGCTGGGTAAGCCGCACAGCCTGACGGTGCGCCGGGTCGGCGTCGCCGGGCTGGCCGGTGCGGGGGCCGAGGACCTCTTCGAAGATGAGCACGTCGCCCTTTTGCAAATCGGGAAAATGGCCGTCCAACTCCGCGCTGGTTGCGGCCTTCGGCAAACAGCAACGCTGTTCGGTCCAGGTATAAAAATTCATTTCGTTGTGCGCCTCGAACAGCATCGGCACTTCGTGCATTGCTTCGAAACCGGCCTGCGCCTGTCGCAGAATTCGGGGCTGGTCCGGTAAAATCACCGGTTGCCCAGCGATGCGTGTGAAGATTCTCGTGCCCTTAAGCAGCGGGCCGCTATCCGCGTTGACCTGGATCTGAACCCAGGCTCGGGCGTTGCACCCGTCGTGCATCGAGTAATCGACAAGCCGAGCATGCCGGCGGACTGAAACACGCCGCCGCGCGGTGCCGAGATAAGCTTCGGTGCCGATGGCGTCCTGCTGGTAGCTCAGGTAATCACCCACGAACGCGACGGCTTCCACGAGCGCCACCCCGAGATCGGCGGCGTTGCGTTCCGTCCATTGCGGACTCAGCAGCGCGATTCGGTCGAGCATTAATTGGCGGAAGCTGGCGTAGTCTTTGGCGAGGTAATTGATGTCCGATTCGGCGCGCGGCGCCGGTGGACAAATGCATTCGGGCTTGCAATCGAAATCGCTCGGGCATTCGACTTTGAACGAGAAATTTATTTCGGACAAAACCGGATCGTAACCCGGTGGTGGTTGCGGATGCTGCGCGTCCTGCACCAGCCGAAGCGTGTAAATCGAAAAATCTCCGGGATGATTCACTTCAATCGTGAGCACGTTCGTCCCGGGACCGGGCGTCACGTTTGTTACAATCACATCGCTGATGCGTTCGCCGCCGTCGATGCGCACATTCTTTTCGGTCAACGGTCCGCCAGTAAGATTGTTGACAAAATGCAGCTCCAACAAACGCTGCCGCATCAGTTTTTGGTTAGGTGGCAATTCGCGATCCAGCACTTCCAGGAAATCAATGCCGTTCAGTCCAAAGGGATTTTTCGTGGGGTTCGCCAGCGCGGCGCGGCGAAGTTCGTCGCAGCAGAAGTAAATCACGCGCCACCTCCTTGCGTGAACACGGCTGTTTGCCGCGCTTCAGTTCGGCGAACAACATAGGAGATCGCAACGCGCAGTGTCGCGTCCACGCTCTCAACCTCGACGGAGTCCACGACAATCAAATCGCCGAGCCACTGTTGCAACGCGCCTTGCACAAGGAACTGCGTCGCGGCGGCGAGCTCGGGACTGTTCGGCGCGAAGACGAGTTGGTTCAAGCCGCAGCCGAATGTCGGACGATTCACGCGCTCGCCCGGCGAAGTGAACAACACCTGTTCGATCAAATCGCGAATGTGATCGTCTGCCGTCGTGTCCGAAGTGCGGCCGCGATTATCGAAACTGAATGGATAATCCACCTGGTTCATGTGGCGGTGACTCGCATTTGTGTGACGATCACGTTCAGTGGCGTGCCCGTCGGCGCGCACACTGCGAGGCTGGTCTGCGTCAGCACCGGTTGACCGCCGACAAGCACGCGCGTGGCGGCGACAACCCATTGCGCCGTGACGCACGGCCCGTTACCGCCGGGCGGAACAAAGGGGCAGCCCGCTACGACGTATGGTGCCGCTTGGGTTGTGACCGGCTGGCCGCTAACCAGCACGCGCGGATTGGGCGCGGTCGGTTGCGCTTGCCCCGCGTGCGCGCACATCACCGTTGCGCCTAGATGGAGAACAAAGCCGGGCATATCAAATTATCGTCATCGCTCCCGCGTTGATATCCACGGTCGGCCCCGTCATGGTAATGACTGCGCCCTTGCCGTTGGAAATGGTGATGCCTATGTCGCTGATGGAAATCATCGCGCCTGTGGTCGTTTTCAAAAGAATGCCGCCAGTCGGTCCGGGCAGATCGCTGATCATGATCGTGTTTTGCCCTTGCGTTTGAATGACGAAGTTCGGCACGGCCGGAGGCGCGGCCAGCGCCAGCGCAGGCACTTCCGCCACCGAACCAAACCAGCAACCGGACCAGATCGGGTAGTCCACGTCGCCCTGCTCGAACTCGATCCACACGCCCGCACCGATTTGCGGCAACCACCAGGTGCCCATCTGCGGGCCAGTAACTGGAAACGCTGGCATCGCCCAACTGGACGGCGTTTCGCCGAGCACGCTTGGGCACATCACCATGATGCGGCCCATTTGCATCGGATCGACGTTGTTGAGGACTGTTGCTCGATATTTGCCAAAGAATTTTTCGCTCATGCTGGAACCGTTTGAAATGTGGAGAGCAAACCGTTTCTGCTCAGGGTGAAACTCTGTTTGTATTCGCCGCGTTTGATATTGTGCGTAACACTTTTGACGTAGTAGAGGCCGTCGAACGCCGCGCCCGCACCGCGCACTCCGACAAGCTTGCGCGCTTTCAACACGCGACCATAGCGAAGCACATCCAGCGAGCCGTTAGCAGTAACGCCATCAGCGGATTTTGCGGCTTTGGCCAGGCCAATTATTGCGCCGCGGATGGGACTGTATTTCGCGGTGTCGGTGATTGGCTCAATATTTTTCGGCATTGGCGGAATCAAGCCCAGCGGCGGATTCAACGGTGTGATGTCCGGGATCGGGATTGGAATCGGAACTTTCGTTTGCGGATTTTGAATGAACACAATCGGTAGCGTCTTGGAATCGGCGTTGAACCGGAAGTTCAACGCCTCGACGTTCGTAAACGCATCCATGTTGATGTTTAGCGCGGGTTGCGGCGCGCCGACTTTGATCTCCGGACCCCAATACCCGATGCTCATTCCGGGTGTTGGGCCAGGATCGACATAGAAAACGTAACCGACTTCGTCTGCGAGCGATTTGATGTAAGCGAGGTCCTTGCCTTTTTGCCGCGGGATTTGTTCAGTCGGAATCGGAATGTCAATCAGGACGCTCGGAATCACCATCGGCACGATTCCGAACATGGCGTATTTCGCGAGAATCAGGAGGACGCGCGCTTCGTTAGGCATTCCAGGAAAAGGGAAACCGCTGAAGTCGATGTAATCCATCACCTGGCTCAGATCCTTGCCGGTGACGGTAAGCGTTGAATGACCGGCGTCTGTCCCGGGGGAAAGCTCGTGATTGGTCATCACGCCATCCATCAGTACCTCGGTGGCACCGTTGACAGTGACGGCGATGATCACACGGACCAGGGGAATCGGACTCCCGCCGCTCAACAAAAAAATCGTTTGCAGTGGCGAACGGTTGCTAATCGTGAATTGCAATTGAAACCCGCTGGCGTCGCTGGCCGAGCTGGTCACCTGCACGCTCGTGAGTGAATCCAAAACATCCTGCGACACCGGCATCGGCACAGCCGGCCCGATCATCAGCGTGAGATGGATTGGATTGTTAGGCATTGGCTGTTGCGGGGATTCCTTCGGGTAACGTGATGCGCAAAATTCGTCCGACGATCTCGGTCAACTCCTCCGGGCGCGTCGCGGCGTTGGCGTCGCAGATTTGCCAAAACCGCTCCGGGTCACCGATGAATCTTGCCGCGAGATTATCGAGCCGGCCGCCTTGGACTACGGTGTATTCCTGGAGTAATGCGAAACGTTCCGGCGGCGGCACAAAACGGCGGCGCAGATACACAATTGTTTTTCCGTCTGCCGTTTTCACCGTGCTGGTATCTATGCCGGCGTAACGGCTGTTCGGCGGAAATAAACTCGGTTTTGCCGGGCCTTGGAGCAGGGCTTGCAATGGATCGCTCATGGAATTCCTCCGATGCCCAGCGCGCTCAACGCGCCGCCCGCGCTTTGCGCGGCGAGTTTTTCTTTTTGCTGCTGATACGCCATGAACAGGCTGCCGCCTTTCACGTTGAATCCGAGATCGTTCACACTGAGAACGCGCATCCCGAGACTGACCTTCGCGCGAATCGGGTTCAACGCCGGATCGAATGCTTCCTCGGTGATGCTGAAATCCGTCAAACGCACTGGCACAACGCGGTTCTTGCTCCAGATAAACAGTGTCAGCGGCGCGATCATCGGCGCGATCTCGAGCGTGCCGGATTGCGCGAGCGCGTTGTTTGCCTGCAATTGCGCGCTCGACGGATAAACAATTATTTCCAGCGAAGCCAGCAGCGGATGGATTCCAACTTTCGTCGCCGGCGCATCCGCGGTTTCGAGTTGATCAGTCGCGTCAATTTCGGCGTCGAGCTTGATCGTCTCAATCGGCGGCCCGGTCAGGCGCAACGCTTCTGACCGGTCGGCACTTTCCTTCACACCTTGCGGCTGCAACGAGCGGGTAAGTGTGTCGGGGTTGTATTGCAGCACGATAATTTTCTGCACCGCGCCCGAATCCGGATCGACAAGCACTATGCCGCCTTTTACCAGCCGTGGTGAATTTGGAAACGCGCTCATGTCTCCACTCCTCTACGGACAAGTCAGCACAGCGCCTCTGAACGGATCGATGGCATCTTGGGCGGCCTGTGCGTCAGCACCCCATTGTTGCTTTCGCGAATCGAGTTCCGCTTGAGCGTTCGCCATCGCGTCGGCTTTGTCTGTGCCGGTAACACTGAAATCAACCGCTCGCCATCGACTTTCCAAGGTGGCACGCCAGGTAGCACCAATCTTGCGGTGCTGTGACTCGTGAGCGTCCAACGTGGCACGCATTGCGCGCCACGCGGTCACTTCTGCATCGCGATTAGCACGCCGTGACGGATTCCACTCGGGTCTGTCGATCGGGCAGTTGACCGCGACGCTCAATTTCTGGTGCCCTTTCACGCTGGCCTTGACTGTGCCGTCGGCCAATGTGGACGTGGCGACGTTAGCTCCGCCGTTGAACGAATAAGTGCATCGTGTCTCGGCCCATTCCGGAGCGTAGGGTGAATTGCTGTTCAGCCAATCCACAACATCGCCACACGCCAAGTCGGCCGGCACGGTATAGCGCTGAAGAATGCGCGGTTCGCCGATGGAGCGTTGTACCGAGAGAGACGGAACATTCTTGCCAGTAAGTCTCAGCGCCGCCCCTTGCTGAATCGTGTGAGCCAACTCGTGCGCTAGCAGCCGTAATCCAGCAGCAGTGGCCGGTTGATATTGCCCGGGACCAAAGACCACGTGCGTCCCGACTGTGTATGCGAGTGCGCTGACTGACCTGGCCGACTCGGCGGCGCGCGCGTCGGTGTGGATCCGCACTCGGCTAAAGTCATAACCGAAGCGCGACCCCATAAGATCGCGCGTTGCCACGTCGAGTGGCCGCCCACTGCTGGACAAGACTTCATTAACGATCCCGGGCGCAGTCGGCGGCTGTTTGGATTGATAGTTGTTAGGAGCCATGTGCTATCGAGCCAGCACCATTCACAGCATACTCGGCCATTCGATCGGCTTCTTGTTCGAATCGGTCACCGAGTCGATTGATGGCGAGCTTTCGCTGCAAACCAACCGCGATACGGCCGAAGTCGTGGCCGCCGCGGTGCCCCAGCGGTTCCGAGCCACGTTTCTTCCTGCACCGCTCGCGCTCGCCCGTCGGGCCGGGGGTTCCAGTGCAGACACATTTGCGTTGGACGGTGCCGCTGCGCCGAGATTTCGCGTTCGTCTGCGGTTTGGCAAAAGTGATCATGAAATGTCGATCGCGTACCCGAGGCCCCCTCCCAACGCACCATATAGCAGCCCGAACCCAATAGCCCCGCCGAGGCCGAGGAAAGCTCCTCCAAGAAATGCGCCGCCCAACAGACCAATCAAGCCAAGTCCGATCGCCCATGAAGGAACATCCCGCTTGATCTCTGGCGTCGTCCGCCATTCGCAGCCCGTCTGAACTCGCATTAGTTCGAGAAAGGGCTCATAATCGCGCGCACTGATAAAAGAACCTTTGCCCATTACATCATCCGCTTGGCCTGCGGTCAGGCCGTAGCAGGAAAAATCGCCAGACTTGCACCGGATATGTTCAAGGCCGAACCAATGTCCAGCTTCGTGGAGCGCCGTGGTATAATCCCGTCGCCATCGGGAGCGCACGTCCTCCTCATAAAACGCTCCGGGCTTCGAGCCGGCAGTGCCCGCGCTGCTGCGGGCGCCGGAGGGTTTGTCATACATCACATTGATCACGTGATGTTCACCGGACGTGACCGGCTCAACGCGAACGTACACAACAGCGTTGGCGCAACCCTCGCCAGGACATTTTGCGGCTGGAACCAGCATGTAGCGAGTGCTCCAGCGCTTGTGAATGAGGTCGACAAACTCCTTTTTCCAACTCTCGAATCGTCCCTTCGGCCACGCGCCATGGGAATCATCCTGCACAAATTTCACCCTGGTGTTGATGTGCAGCTTGCAGCTGTATCCGCCGCCCGGCAGCGGCGTGCGATCAGGATCGAGATCGGCGTCGAACCGACCGAATCCACTCCGAGAAAATCCAAAATACGTTCGACGCGGTGGAGGTTGCGGAGGTGCTTTTTCCGAACTGGTGGGGGGCGCTGCGGAAGACGGAGTGCCGGGCGTGGTGCCGCTTTGAGGAGTGGTATACGGGTTGGGCGCAAGCTCATCGCCGGCTTTTTGTCGGGCCACAGTCGGTTGCACATTCCGTCTCATCACGGAGGGCTTGCCTGCGACGACCGCTTCGGACGCGGCGTGTGCCTCATGTTCGGCGGAGTCAACCGGGCTGGACAGTCCAACCGGAGTATGGCCGCTCACCTCACTTTGCTGAATTGTATGGGCCAACTCGTGCGCCAGTAAGCGTCGCCCACTCTCACTGCCAGGCGCGTAACGTCCAGAATCAAACACGAGATCTCGACCGACCGTATAAGCGTCTGCGTTTACTGTCTGCGCTGAGTCATTCGCTTTTGCATCGGTATGTACGCGAACCTGGCCGAAGTCGTACCCGAAGCGCGACTCCATGAACGCCCGCGTGATTGGATCGAGTGGCTCGCCCCCAGAGCGAATGACGTCGTGCACGATCGAAGGAACGCGCCTTTCGTCTTCGACTGTCGATTGCCGATTGCCGATTTGGCGTTGAAGCCTTTTTTTTCGGCACTCCTGGCATTCGCCGGTCGGTCCGGGCGTGCCGCCGCACGCGCATTTGCGCTGCAGCCGGCCACTGCGCAGCACTGTCATCGCCGGTTTCGCGGACGATCGCATTTTTGTTGTCATCGCAGTTCTCACATCACGACCTGCGGCTGCGTTTTGCGCACTGTGCCCGAGTCCGGATCACGGAGGACGATGATGATTGTGTGTGTCATGATTAGTCAGCTCGCATCGGCGGTGACGGCAGTGCAGGCCGGATCAAATTGCACGTTGGTGACGTTCACATTGCGGCCCGCCTGGCTGCCGTGGAACGCTGTCGCTTTTTGGTTTATCTGATTAGCGATCTCCGCAGCGATGTCGTCAGGAGTCTGTTTTGTCCCCAGCGAAGCGTAGATCTTCGTTTCGCAGTCAGCGTCGTCGGTTCCGATTTTCGCGGTTTTTGCCTTGTGCGCGCGGGCGACGCGTTTGTCCCACGGAACCAATACGTCCTTCAGAATGGCTTTGTATTCAGCGGCGTGATGGTCCTCGTGAGTGCGGGTGCGCTGCTGCTGCTCCGCACTGGTTTTTGTTCCTGTCAATGTCAACGTCGCTCGCGTGTTGCCACCCTGCGCGCAGGCTGGGTTTGCCGGGAACAACCTTCCTAGAGCCGCTCTCGTAGTGACGGCTGTCCAAGGACCGGGAGCCAGCACTTTCATCTCGTAACTGACCTCGTTGTCCGGAACGGATTTGAACCAGCATCTCGTCTTATTGCCCTGCGTGGAGGTGCCGATGTCCGGAGTCTTGAGCGCGGCGCGTAACGATTGGCCGGGCGTGATGACAGTGCCGTTCAGCACAAAATCGGTGTTGCCGGCGCTTTGGCCGTTCAGCACACGGTCGCTGAGATTGAAACTCTCAGTGACGGTGCCTTCGACGAACTTGGCAGATCGTTGCAAACGCTGTCGGCCCGCAACACTCGTCGCCAGCGGACACATCGCTGCAGGACGAAACGCGGCAGTGTTCACAACGACGTCGGCCAGCCGCTCCGCCTCCCTTTCCGCAGCATCAACGGCACTGGCCACGCGCAAATCGCCCACAGCTGGTGCGGATTCACCACTTTGCTGGACGACGTGTGTCAACTCATGCGCCAGCAATCGCTGTCCGGCAGCAGTTTCCGGCGTGTATTGCGCAGTGTCGAATACAATGTCGCGCCCTACCGTGTAGGCGAGTGCATTCACGGCCCGTGCCGACTGTGTCGTTTGGATCCAGTGGCTCGCCGCCAGAGCGTATGACTTCATGCACGATCGGCGGAACGGACGAATCATTTCGCATTTCCGATGCGGGATTGCCGATTTTTCGTTGCAGCCGTTTCTTCCGACATTCCTCGCATTCGCCTGTCAGTCCTGGCGTTCCACCGCAGGCGCATTTGCGTTGCAAAAGGCTTCGCCGTGATGGCGAAAGCGATTTTTGCGGTGTGTTCCCGCGCTTGTAGTGAATGGTGAAGCGTGAGGACATACTTACGGACCAAGCCGGGCACTGATAATTCTGAGCTCATCCAAGTGCGCTTTTATGCTTTTGATTTGCTGTTCCGTGTCGGCCAGCAATTCCCGGACAGCATCGAGGCTGGTAATGGCGTCAGTTTGTAGCATCGCCTCAATGCGGCTCAGCTCGATGTCCACATTACTGAGGAAATCGCTCATCTTATTGGCCAGCGTGTAATCGGCGCTGGCCCATGTTGCCTCTGTCTCGATCAGTCTTTGAAACGCATCGCGAATGACGGGGATGTTTTGTTTCCAGGATTGGCTGGCTTTTAACCGCTCGAACTGATCGGTAACGATGTGGCAATGGGTGCGGATTTCATTGCTGTTCTTCAAATACGCGTTTTTGAAATTTGCGTAGAGCTTGGGAAACTCGCTCCGCAGCATTGCCTCGGTATTTAGCGCATACAGTGGAGTCACCACGTCCAGTACGACGTCAAAGCTCTTGCCTACCTCGGCAATCATTGTTTTGAGCGCGTCTTTACTTTGCGCATCGAGTTTGGCGCCCGCCAAATCGCGGATTAGCCGCACAAACTCGCCGATGTCCACGTCGAACCCGTACAACGAAAGTTTTATTCCTGATGGCATCTTTAAGTTCTCCGTTGCGGCAACCGCGTGAGTTGCACAAGCGCACGGTTAATCGCCTCAGCCACGCGACGGCCGCTGGTTGGAGCGGCTGCACCGGAGGCTATCTCGAACTCGCCTGCGTCGATGCGATCTATTTCGCGATTAGCAAGAGACAACGGCAACGACTGTTGCTTCACGAGCAGCTCTCGCAGTTCAGATTCGACAGTGTCGCCGATGGCGTGGCGTTCGGTCGGCGCGAACCCATGCAGAACGAGTTCGTCGATATGCAGCTCGACAGAAGGTTGAGAGTTGAGAGTTCCTCGTTCGCTAAGTTTACGGCGGACAGGTGAGAGTTGAGAGTTCATTGCCAGTCTCCGATCTCCGCGTCTGTGAGCGATTTTTCGATCTTGGCGTACTCGGTGCGCGCGGCACGCAACAGGTGATTCATTCGCACCGGCTCGCTCGCGTCGGCGGCGAGGAACGCCGCATTGAGCGCGATGTTGCGAATGTTGCCGCCTGCGACGTGCAGCTTCGCCAGTTTCGAGACGTCGAGTCCGTCCACTGGCGTTTGGACGGGAAACATCCGGCGCCAGATTTCGATGCGCTCAGCCGGGTCGGGAAACGGAAACTGAACCACGAATCGGATGCGCCGCAGAAACGCTGGATCGAGCGCGTCTTTCATGTTCGTGGTGAGAATTGCCAGACCGCGATACGCCTCCATCCGTTGCAGCAAATAGCTGACTTCGATGTTGGCGTAACGATCGTGGCTGTCCTTGACCTCGCTGCGTTTGCCAAACAGCGCGTCGGCTTCGTCGAACAACAAAATCGCGCCGCCCTCCTCCGCCGCGTCGAACACGCGCCGCAAGTTTTTTTCCGTCTCGCCAATGTATTTGTTGACGACCTGGCTCAGATCAATGCGATACAGATCGAGCCGCAATTCATTCGCGAGCACTTCCGCCGCCAGCGTTTTGCCTGTGCCGCTTGCGCCGACGAATAACGCGCTAATGCCAAGGCCCCGCGCGCATTTTCGTTCGAAGCCCCATGCCTTATAGACCTTCGTGCGTTGACGGACGTGCGTGGCGATTTCGCGGAGCATCGCCAATTGCGATTCGCGCAAGACAATCTCATTCCAAGTCGCCCGCGTATCGATTCGTTGGGCCAGGTTATCCAGTCGCGGTCGCGCTTGCGCGCGGCACGCGTTCCACAGTTCCTCAGGCGATTTGGATTGCGCCGTTGCTGCGTGAATGCTCTCTGTGCTCAAATTGAATTGCGTCGCGAGCGCTTCGATCTGGCCGTTAACACCGGCACTTTTCCAGAGCGCTTGTTGTTCCTGCGAGGTCGGCTTGGCAACATCAAAACTCACCGCGACCCGATGCCGCAGCCGAAGGCGTTCGCGCGATGCAACGAACAAGACACCGCGGGCACGCTCAATGAAGCGCACTGCGGGGAAAAGGTTTTCCGCCTCGTCGCATTCGACGAGGAGCGCGCTTGCGGCTAATAAACCCTCGCGTTCCCAAAGACGAAGCAGCGATTCGACCTCGCGCGCATCATTCGGCAGAACTTCCGCGGCGAGCGCATACAGGTTCAAACCTACCGCCGCGGAGCCGGCGGCCGCTACGACGCGTTTCGCGCTTGCATCGTTGCCGCACAATTGTATCACTGGCAGCCCCGCGCTCCCGGCGTCGCATAATACCGCCGCGATTTGTTCAGCGACGGTGCGCTGCGACGCTACCAGTTCTTTTGGCGCCGGCATGGGCTCGACGATCCCGGCGAGGCGTTCGTCCAAATGTGTTACGCCCGTCAAAAAGTGCAGCACCCGCTCGTCAATTTTTAACGTGCTCTGCGTGATGCTCGAACCAGGTTGTAGCTCAATTAAGCGCCAGCGACGAAGCGGCGCGTCTGGACTCAACGCGCTCCAATGAGCGTCAGGCAGAGCGCCCAGCGCGAGACTAAAAGTCGGATAATCGCGGCGCGGGTCCCCGTTTGCCCTGGCGCATACAGCTGCGAATTTGGAATCTAATTCCATTCCAGCGCACATGAGCAGAACTGCTCGCTCGAATGGCGAAAGCCCGAACACTTTGCAGAGCGTTTCCAACGCGGCCGGCGGGGAGATTTCCTCCGCAGCGGGTGTTTGGATTGGAGCGCGACCTTCCAAGAGTCCGCGCACCGCATCCAGCGCGGACATCAGATACCGCTGGTTGGCTTCAGTCCAGTTCATGTAATTTTCAAGTTCGGACCGATGTATTGATTGTAAGTCGGGCTCTGATCGTCGGTGTCCACTTCGAGAGCGCTTTCCGCGCCGTCCATACGCACACGCAACAAATAGATGTCCGGCAAAATTGTGGTGGGAATTTTGAAATTGAATGACGTTGCCGTCGGTGGATCAGAGGGCGATCGGGTCGGCAGCGGAATCACGTAATTATTCATGTCGCTGTTCAGCAGCAGAGCCACTGATTGCTCGCGGCCAACCGGCGGTGCAAAGGTCAGCGTCAGAGTGCCGCCGTGAGGAGTATCGGGGAGCGGAGTAGTCATAATTTTGGGCTGCAAAATGAACGGAGCGACATTCGACTCGAAACCGCGATGCGGTTCGTTGCCGAGGCCGGTCTGGAAATCAAAATCGTGAATCACCTGCACCGTGCGCACGCCCGGCTGCAATGTTGCCGGAAGCGCCACGGTGATTTTATCAGCGGTAACTGTGGCTGGCGCGGCGAGTGACGCACCAAACTTTAGCTTGGTTACGTCGCCGCGCAGGTTCTGTCCGGCGATTGTTAGGGTGGCGCCGCTGGCAATGATTTGTGGGTCCACTTCTTCAATGAACGGCTGTTGAAACGGCACAACGAAAAGCTTGCGCTCACGCACCGGCAGCGGAGTGGCCGGCGTCAATTCTTCTTCGATGAACACGACCGACGCGCGATACGCGACGGACAACGCGTAAGGCGTTTGAAAAAAAATGGACCACAGCTTCGACAGCTCCTCCAGAGACAGCGACAGCGGCGAGAAACGAACGAATTCCACGGCGTCGGCAAGATTGGAGTTCCCAAGATAAGAGGAAGCCGGCGGATTGGTGATGGTGTCGCGAATCATCTTTCGAGTGAGCAGCGGACGGCTATGCAGGTGTCGCACGACGCTTCCGAGCACGCGCTGCGGTTCCAGCTCGCTGTCTTTGCCGTAGAAACTCATCAGGTAATGCAAATCGAGCGCGGCAGCTGGGCGTTGAACCGCCTGGCCGTCGCCATTGCGCGTGGGCAGGTCCGTGTTGCGCAACGCAGCATTGGGCGCGACCTCGTAAAGAAAAATATTCACACCCACCTCCGGCAGCCCATGGCCCACCGCGTCAGGCCGCACAGTTGTTGCTTTTGCTGCGGAAACATCGGCGCCGATGACTGATTGCAGTTCGCGCTGCAAGGTGGCGGTCACCGTGGCGACAGCTAGAAAATTGCTCATCGCGAACCTTTCCCGCGTTGTTGCAAATAATCCTCGAGCGAAAGCTTCGGTGGCGCAGGCTTCTGCGGCTTCGGAGCGGGAGCCGGCGGATGAATTGCGCGAACTTCGACGCGACCAATGGTGACCCGAATTATTGGCGCTGACGTAGAAGAGCGCTGTTCGGCGGGCGAAAAGTCTTTTCGCCGCTCCAAGTGAACCACACGAGGCTCAGAAAACGCCTGCGACGGTCGTGTTTTGCGACCTGCATCTTTTTTTGCGTCGCCAAGGGAATCCGCCGGAACGGCGATCTTATTCGTTTCAAGTTCGACTTTCTTCACTTCGACGGTCTGCGACTTGCGCCGCGGAGCGTGAGCGGTCACCGGAGCGACTTCGGTCACACGCTCGGCCGGCTTGGGTGGAGATCCCGTTTCGCGACTGTCGGATGCGTTGGCGATTGAATTTGATGTGGCAACCTCTCTGATCGGCGACGATCTCGAAACGGATTGAGGCATACTTGTGGGCGCGGCCGTTTCAGGCGCGGCCCCCGGCGGTGTGCCAGATTGCAGCTCGCCAAGAAATTCGTCTCCCGCTGTTTCGAATAATGACGGCACGCGCGGTTGAATGACTGGTGCATCGTTGAAACTGCGAGCGATCAGATTAGAAAGAAAACCACTCATGTGCCGATCATTTCCAGATAAGTGCGCCGGCGCGCCGCGTTCAGCGCCAGGATTTCGCTCTCGGTCCAGCCATACTCGGACGCGAGCGTGTGAACTTCCCGCAGCAATCGTCGTGCGGTGGCGCTGATCTCGCGCCAGAGAAAGGCGACGATATCAAATGGCGCTTCCCACTTGTGCCCGCAGCTCGGACAATTCAGCGCCAGATGAACGTCGGCCATCGAATCAGCACAGGACATTTTCTCGCCAGCCACAGCGACAACATCTTCTGTCAGGTGATTGCCCCCGCTCAATAAGCAGCGTTCAAGCAGCTCCTCCGGGCTGCTGACGGCGAGCAGATCGGCGCTCGTTGGCAGGCGAAATCGTAGCTCGCGGCCATTCGACTGGACATCAAGTTCAGCCGGCGGCTCACTCTCTGTTACTGAGTGAAGATCCGAGCAATTCAGGCTGAGTTCGATTTTTTCGCCGCATTCCGGGCAATCGGTCACGCCTGTGAGTTCGAACCCAAACATCATTTCCCGTAGCGCCAGTAACCGCGTGTCGCGCTGGCCAATGGTCAAACTGGCGAGCGAATCGGATGAAGTTTCCGGAGAAGCCGCGGTGAGCACAGTAAGCGCTCGTTGCAACGGCAGCTGGCTGTTCCCACGTTCCCAGACGCTCAACAGTTCGGTGGCCGAGAGCGCATGCATGGCGGCTCAACTCAATTTGCCGGATTCGTAAAAGTGGGCTCGGTTGGTTCGGGCACGGACTGATCGCGTTCCCAGCCTTCGTTTTCCAGCTTGATATGCTGGATGGCAACGGCATTTGCGTTGGCGTCGAGATCGGGTAACGCCTGAAATTCGCTCACCCAGGCGCGATAAACTTTATACGCGAGCGCGACCTGGCCCGCTTCGTTATACATCTCAAGGATGATATCCTTGCGGAAATCCTTCAACGAAACCTCTGCGCCCAGGCCGCTCCCAAAGTTCCACACTTTGTTGGCCCATTTCTCGAATTCGGTGTCGTGCGTAACGCCGCGCTCAAGCGTGATGGGATCGAATTCCGTGCGACCCGGCGATTTGCGGCTGCTGCTGGGATCGCCACCTTCACGGTGCTTGACGACTTCGGTCGTCCGTTTTAGTCCCCCCACCTTGCTGACGCCCGCAACGTAGCGGCCATCCCATTTAACACGGAACTTGAAGTTTTTGTACGGGTCGAACCGGCTGGGATTAACGGTGAATTGGGCCATAGGATTGTTGAGAGTTGATGGTTGAGAGTTGAGAACTACGTGGCGATTTGCCCGGCGATTTGCTGAATCCTGATGATTACAAACTCCGCTGGTTTGAGCGGCGCGAATCCGATGAGGATGTTGACGATCCCGTGATCAATGTCGGTTTGGGTCGTCGTCTCTTTGTCACATTTGACGAAGTAAGCTTCCTGCGGCGTCTTTCCCTGGAAAGCGCCCTGGCGAAACAGATCTTGCATGAACGCGCCAATGTTCAGACGAATCTGCGACCAAAGCGGCTCATCGTTCGGCTCGAACACGACCCATTTCGTCGCGCGATACAACGTTTCTTCCAGGAACAACGCCATGCGCCGCACCGGAACGTATTTCCATTCGTTTGCCTCGGCGTCGGCTCCGACGAGCGTGCGCGCACCCCACGAAATGGCGCCGTACAGCGGGAAGGTTCGCAGGCAATTCAGACCCAGCGGATTCAGCGCGCCATTTTCGGCGTCGGTTAATTTGTAAACCATACCTTGCACCCCAGCCAATGTGGCCTCTGTGCCAGCGGGCGCTTTCCAGACGCCGCGAGTCGAATCGATCCGCGCGTAAAGACCGGCGATAACGCCGCACGGCGCAAAAGTCCTCAATTGAAACTCGTTGAGTGGATCGGGCAGACGCAGTCGAGGAAAATAAGCCGCACCATTGAGATCGTGCACGGTCAGGCCGGATGTTTTCCAATCCACCGCGCTCGCGACGTCATTTACGCTGGGCGGGGCATCAATAAGCAACATCGCCCGGTGATCCTTACAGTAGGTCATTGCTTCGCCAAAAATCGAATTCGGATCAACGTTTGAATCCAGCTGATTCGGATTGCCGGCCTGCGCGCGAGTTGCGTCAGGAATGCAAAGAATGTTGAAAAGGTCCACCTTATCCAGCGCGTAAATGCCTGTGAAATTTCCCGGATTGCCGATGAGATCGCCTGTGGCCGGCAATGCCGTTCCATCGCCGCCGCGTGTGGCGTCCTTTTGCGCAAACGCGTCGGCGCCGCGTTGCGAATTCGGCCAATAATGCGAGACGTTGGCGGTCGCGTTGCCCGCGCTAAGTTTTAAAAACGCATCCGCATCATTCGTCGTTCCCGCGCTGAAGTTGACTTGAGCATCAAGCGCATTGGCAATCGACGCACGCGCCCGCAATCCCTTGCCGCTGCTACTGGGAACGCATTGAATTGTAGCACCGGGCAAACCTGTGGGAGCGGCGAGTGCGGCGTTGGCTTTACGCTCGAGCAAGCGACAAACGCTGTTAATGGAGCCGGGTATCGCTTCCCCTTGTTCGATAAACGGAAATTCAATCGTCTTTGCCGGCGCATCGAAAGTAATTTGGATTGTGTATTGCTTGTCGTTCAAGCGTGAGATCGCCGCCGGTGATTCCCGTCGCTACAGGCCGATCGGCCGTCGAATCGGGCACGCTTGCCGAAACCAGTTCCGAGCCGCTGTCTTCATCGTTGATTACCGCGACCACGTAGTTGCTTTTCGCATTGTCCATCGTCACGTTCGTGAAATTCTCTGTCGTGCCCGTGCTCCGGTCCGTTAGCGTCAAGTTGAAACTCTGGGTGTCGGCGGCTTTGTCGTAATCCACGTCGGCGATTAGTTGATCGGACCAAGTTCCTTTGCTCAATGCCGTGAGCGTTAAGGCTTCTTTGTTGCCACCATCAAGCAACGTGACTTTGGCGGCGGTTGAATCGTGCTGTGGTACGCGCACGACGTAGGCGTTGGACCCGCCATTCGCGAAAAATTGCTGGATCGCGTAGCTCAGTTCGCTGTCAGCAGCCAATCCGCCGAACTGGCGTTCGAAATCAGCGAAGCTGAAGATTTGTGTGGCCCGATTATCCAGCCCGCGCTTCGTGTAGCCGACAAAGGCGGTAATGGAGGTTGCGACTCCTGTGATCGAATGGACGCCGCTGGAAACTTCTTCGATATAGACGCCGGGATAAGTAGTTAGAACAGGCATAATGAGGAAAGTAAGGGTGGTTTAGTTCAGAAGAAATTTGGCGCGCGACGCACTTCGATGACCGTGGTTCCCTGCGGGAAATTCGCGGAGCAGCTCCGATTGCCTGTCACTCGGCTCCCGACGGAAAACAATCCACGACCGACACGATGCGTTTTGTCATGCGGTAGGTAGCTTTTCATGACACATCCTCCAGCGGCGCAATCCCCGCGGGGGGAATTTTGCTTTTATCGGAAGACTGCAAATCCGTCAAGCATCTTTAAGAAAAAAATAAGTGATACTTAAGAATCTCAGCATCGATTTTTGGGCATTTGCCTTAAGGCAAGTGCTGACAGAGGCGCCTTCGCGCCGAAGCGAAGTCTCAAGCAGAGAGCCCGAATTTTAGCTCGCGTCGCGCGCGTACCAATCAATCTTACGCGTTACGTACATTACAATTGCCAGCACGATAAAGAGCGCGATCGCGCCCATGAGCAGCGCGTAATCTTGTTGCCGCAACGTGATGTACAGGAACAGGTAAACGCCTCCGAGTCCGGCGCCGATCATTAATGTGCGAACCCCGCCGCCAAGGAAAAAGTTGCAATACCAGGTGATCAAAACGGTCGATGCGACTGCTGCGATCAGATACGCCCAGCTGAATCCAATGAATTCCGAAATCGACAGCAACAGCAGATAAAACAAACACAGCGCAGCGCCGACCATCAAATATTGGAATGGATGAATTTTTTGCCGCGCGGTAGTTTCAAAAAGAAAGAACGCTGTGAAAACGAGCACGAGAAAGAGCACACCATATTTGATTGAGCGTTCGACGTACCGATAAGCGTCCAGGATTGACAGAAATTGCGCCCCAAAGAGTGAATTTGAAACGGATTGCGTCGTAAATCGCTCGTTACCAGTGCGGCTCGTCCACGATTGGGGATAATCGCGTCCGTAATATGAGACTCTCCACTTAGCGTCGAATCCATCCGGGCGCAGTGATCGTTCAGTTGGAAGAAAGGCGCCGCGAAATCCGACGTCAGGCGAGTTTGATTTCAGCGTCGCTTCATTTTGCACGCCAAATGGCGCGAAGAAAATTCCCTCGCTGCCGTTGAAATCCAGCGGAATGGAGAACTGAATCTCACTCGCGATTAGCTGGTCGCTGCCGAGCGATGCGGTTGCGCCAGTCGTATAACCCGGAACCTGCGAGCCGGGTAACATTGGACGCTTCGTACCGCCCCAGTCGAGCACGATCGCCTCGCGCGTCCCGCGCAAATCATTGATCGCTATCGTCACAAACGCGTCTTTCCATTGCACGTCTTTGAGATCGATCTTCAGCGGGCCAAAATCCGGCGGCGCAAACTTGCCGGACAGATTCGTCTGTGCGCGATAGACGATGGCGTCATAAATCCCACGATGCAGTTTCTGCGTCTGCGTATCTCCAGAAATATTCAGACTTTCCGGCAGGAAATAGGCGTTGCCCGTGGCAGTTTCCTCCACTTCACGGCGCTCGACTCTTCCATCGGCGAGTGGAACTTCTTTTATGGTCTTGAACTTGTATTGATACGGAATCCCCAGCACCGGTCCGATCAGATTTTGTTCCTTGCCCCACGATGATGTGATATCCGCGACTGCCTCATTGCGCCGGCGCAATCGTTCGCTCAGTACACCCGTAATCATTGCCAGGGGAATCAGCAGCACCAACACGAGCGCGCCGACCCCGAGTAATTTGATGATCGTGCTGTGGCGCCGCCCAAACGAAGGCTGGGATTTTGGCAGCGGGGGCGGGACTTGGACTTCAGGCATGCCCCGCGATGTTGAATCACTCAAATCCGTTAGGCAATGAACTTTATCGCGGCGAACCTTTATTATTCACAGCTTACGCAGACTCACACAGATTGTTGGCAGGGAGCCATTGAATCAATCTGTGGAAATCTGTGGATCGATCTCTCCTGATGGGAATTCATTTACGTCAGCGGCCCCATTGCTTGCGAATGCGCGCCGCCTCTCGCATGAAATTAGGATTGCGAACTATTTTGGTAGGATTCTGCGGGGCTGAATCGCTGCGCACGAAAAGCGAAAGACAATCAATCAAACGCCTTCCGCGCCAGTTAACCAGCTCCTGACTAATGCAATGCAGGCGGTACTGCGCGCACATGGCGCGAAATAAATCAGCGGTCATGCTGGGGTTCCGATGATGCGCCCAGTCGAGAATTTTCGCCTTGATCAATGGCTTCGCGATCGCCGCCGGAAGCCGTTCGCGCGGCGAATCGACGTATTCTCCAAAATTCGAATGATGAATGAAACCTTTGCCGCCGATTTTCAACTTCGTGCCGAGTTGGCACAGGTACGCTTCGATCACGTCACGGTCCGGATGCACCAAGGAATCGAAACTGAAAACGAAATTGATTGAGCCATCGGCAACCATGGACAAGGACCGGCCGTCATTCAGGACGCAGCGGATATGCGAATGATTCGCAAAACGCTGCTGACACGCTTCGACGCATTGACTCGACTTATCAACGGCCCAGAGCTCGTTGCAGTAGTCCTTCAGATAATGTGTCCATCGCCCGAATCCAGACGCAATTTCCAAAATCGTGCCGGTTGGCAGGCAATCACGAATACGCGGAAAGATGGTGCCGGTCCATTGCGCCGGGGAACTACCCCACGGCGCGGACCATTCCTCGCCCGCCTCTTTCCAATCGTACTTCATGGAATCGTTCGGAGCATAAACCGATACGACTCAATCAAGAAATAGCTGGAGGCGGAATCGAACCGACGACACGTGGATTTTCAGTCCATTTTCTCGCGGTAGAAAGCTGTTCGCCTCAGCGGCTGCTATTCAACCTAGTGCGGCTGCCCTGGAGGCAGGGCTGATGGAACAAGAACAACACTATCTCTCTGCCGTGTTGCCGTGAATACGTACGTTTGTCCGCGCCGCACGTTCAGCACCGTCGACGTCGGCTGATAGTTTGGCACGGCCGACACCGTAAGCGTATGACGCCCCTCCGGCACGAAGTCATCGTAGCTGCGTCCCTGCACAATGTTGGCGGCCGTTCTCCCATCGATCTTAAGATTGAGAGCCACATTCCATCCAAAGTTCGGGGCCCTCAAAACAATAAGACGTCCATCCAGCTGAGCGACGGCAGTTTCGGCGGAAGGGCCCGGCTCTGCTGGACTCGCGCGAGTTGCAGGAGAAGATACTTCCGATGCAGTGGAAGTGGGCGGTGGCGGGACTTGGTCGATCTCATGTTCGCGCGGCGTTATAGCGTACTTTGCAAAATCAGCAGCGGTTCCATACGGCGAAGCGCTTACCCCAGGCGATGACGAATCCGGAGTCGTTGGCATCGGCGCTGCGGCTGGAGTCGGCACCTCGAGCTTCAGCCGTCGCTCGGCTAGCTCATATGCAGCGCCAGCCGAGGGGCCCATTTCCTGAAGTTTGCGCCACATTTCATTCGCGCGGTCGTAAAGCTGCATGAGATCGTAAGTCTTCGCTAGTTCGGCGAGTACGGCGGCGTTATTCGGTTCGCTGTCCAACGCTTCCTGCAAGCGCTCGATCGCATTTGTCGTGTCACCCCGATCGCGCAGCTCGATGCCTTCTCGCAGCAACTGATCTACCAGCGACGGCCAGGATGCAGGAGTTTGATCTACCAGCGGCGGCCAGAATGCAGGAGTCTGGGCCATTGCTTCCACCGAGGACTCCGTTAGCGTCAAAGGACTAGGTGATGGTGACGGAGAG
>WNGO01000628.1_pt1 | contig 29675 bp, 26 predicted proteins | sample 5400511 | NCBI WGS metagenome assembly WNGO01 (sample SAMN13153380, study PRJNA577476) | soil metagenome | isolation source: 20 cm soil or saprolite under Garry oak tree replicate 2 | place: USA:California | collected 2016-06-15 | reverse complement strand
CCTTTCTACTCCGCTGGTCCTCTCGGTGCACAGCGTGGTATCATTCGACTTCGCTTCGACGGTTATACCGACCTGGCACACCACAATCTTTCCGCCCTATTTCGTTGCGGGCGCGATCTTCGGCGGGTTCGCGATGGTGCTCACCTTATTGCTACCGGCCCGCGCGATCTTCAAATTGCATGATGTCATTACGCCGCAGCACGTCGACAAAATGGCAAAGATCATTTTGTTGACCGGCTCCTTCGTCGCTTACGCGTATACAATGGAGTTTTTCGTAGCCTGGTACAGCGGCAATTCCTACGAAAAGTTCGCCTTTTGGAACCGCCCCTACTGGTGGTACTGGTGGTTTGGCATGCTTTTCTGCAATTGCCTGTCGCCGCAACTTTTCTGGTTCAAGTGGTGCCGGAGGAATGTGTTTGTTGTTTTCTTCGTCTGCATGTGTGTGAACGCAGGCATGTGGTTTGAGCGCTTCATCATTATTGCCGGCGGTCTTGTACGCGATTTCCTGCCATCGTCCTGGAGAGTGTTTCATCCGACTTGGGTGGATATCTGGACCTACATTGGCACGATTGGGATTTTCACTTCTCTGTTTCTGATTTTCATCCGTTTTCTGCCGATGATTGCCATGTCGGAAGTTAAAACAGCAGTGCCTGAGGCGGACCCGCACTACGGCACTCCACCCGGAGTCCAATCGGTATCTCCCGGCGGAAAGGAGCGCACGCGATGATGAGGACTCCTGCCGGCCACAAGGTGTACGCAATGGCTGCCGAATATCCCAGCGCAGCCGCGCTCTACGAAGCAGCAAAGCACGTCCGTGATGCGGGCTTCAAACGCTGGGACGTATTTTCTCCGTTTCCGATCCATGGAATGGATGATGCCATGGGGCTGGGAAAATCCTGGTTGAGCGGATGGGTCTTGTTCGGTGGCGTCACCGGTTTGCTTACCGCGGCTGTCGTCGAATTTGGGCCGTCATCGATTCTCTACCAGCTCGATGTGCACGGCAAGCCGTGGAATTTTTGGACCGTGCCGGCGTTCTTCCCAATCATGTTTGAACTGACAATCCTTTTCAGCGCGTTCGCTGCATTTTTCTCGATGCTGGGCATGAACGGATTGCCCCGCTGGTATCATCCGATGTTTAACTGGGAACGATTTATCCGCGTGAGCAACGACGGATTTTTCCTCGCGATCGAGGCGCGTGATCCACGATTCACCGAAAACGGCGTGCGCGAATTATTGGAAAGAACCGGCGGCGAACACATCACCATTGTGCACGAGGACTGAATATGTTGCGCGGCTTTCTGGTAATTTTTATTCTGTGCGGCATCGCGATCCTCGCGGTCTTTGGATTTCGTGGGCAGAGAAGCACCGCGCCGCCGACCGAGGTTTTCCCTGATATGGTGCGCCAGATGAAGGTTCGTGCGCAAGCACCGCTCAATCTTTTTGCGGACGGGCGCGGACCACGTCTGCCAGTCGTGGGTACGGTGCCGATTGGCTATGAGATGCCAAAGACGGGGTCAACTCAGCAACCAGGGGTCGACGTGGGTCCCTGGTCCCATCCCCGCCCTGATTTTGGTGCCGGTACCGATTACTACAATACCGGCAAAATGGGCGATCACTGGGGAACAGGTATTCCGGTTCCGGTCACGCGCGACTTGATGGAGCGAGGGCAACAACGTTTCAACATCACTTGCGCGATGTGTCACGGCGCTACCGCAGCAGGTAACGGGATCACAAAGCAATACGGACTCGCGACTGTCGTTTCCCTTCAGGATGAACGAATCCGTAAGATGTCTGATGGCGAGATTTTCAATACCATTACGAATGGCAAAAACACCATGATGGCCTACGGGCCAAACATCATTGTACCCGATCGCTGGGCGATCATTGCATACTTGCGGGCTTTACAGCGCAGCCAAAACGCAACGGTGGCCGATGTCCCTGAGGACCGGCGCGCGGAACTGGAGAAACAATGAGCGAGCGTTCCCACACTATCCCGACACCCGAAGGCGAATACTTCGAGAGCAATCGCTTTGCAGGTCTCTCATCGCTCCTCGGATTGATTGCCATTGTAGCGCTGGCCCTTTGCGTCGTGGGCGCATTTTTAAATCCACATCAATTCAGTTATTCGTGGCTCTTTGCATTCGCGTTTTTCTTCACGCTTTGCGCGGGCTGCTTTTTCTGGACGATTGTGCATCATGCCACTGATGCCGACTGGTCAGTGGTGGTGCGGCGCCAGTTGGAAAACATTGCAGTGTTGCTGGTCGTGCTCGCGATTCTTTTTGTGCCGATCCTTCTCCTTCGACGCCATCTGTATTCGTGGATGGACATCCCGCCTGGTGTGGAACATTCGCTGGATGCGAAGCGCGCCTATCTCAATTGGTATTTCTTCCTGATCCGCGCCGTTGTGTTCCTGGGCTTTTTCTTTTGCGCTTCGCTCGCGTTGCGCCGCCTGTCAGTGAAACAGGACAAGGATGGAAATCCACGCTTCACAATCTTAATGCGCAAAGTCGCGTTTATCAGCCTGCCAATGTTCGCGCTTTGTCTCACCTTTGGCGCGTTCGATTGGTTGATGAGCCTGAACTATCACTGGTTTTCCACAATGTTCGGCGTGTATATCTTCGCGGGCGCGGCGGGCAGTTCGATGTCGCTGCTGGTTCTGGTCATCACGGCATTACGGCGGGCTGGCTATTTGAAGGATGTCATCACGCTTGAGCATTACCACATCATGGGAAAATGGATGCTCGCCTTTACGATTTTCTGGGCCTACATCGGCTTCGGCCAGTACATGCTCATCTGGTATGCAAATATACCGGAGGAGACGCAGTTTTTTATCACCCGAAACACTGAATCGTGGTGGGCGCTGAGCATGTTATTGGTCGTAGGACGCTTTTTTGTCTGTTTTGCGATTCTGCTCTTGCGATCGATCAAAAAGGAGCCGCGGAATCTTTGCTGGGTCGCGGGATGGATTCTCTTCATGCAACTGCTCGACATGTACATCATCGTGTTGCCGGCCTTACACGGCACCGGTGTTCACGTCAGTATCTGGGATTTGCTTTCCCCGATCGCCATCGGCGCAACGCTAGGTTTTGTTTATCTGCGAATTGTGGCTCGGACTTCTCTCTTTCCCGTCCGCGATCCGCGCCTGATTGAATCTTTGAACTTGGTGAACTGATATGGCCGGTACCGAATCACTTCGTCAAGTCGCCCATGCACGCGCTCCATTGTCGGCGTGGTTCGGCATCGTGCTTCTCTTTGCACTTTTTGGTGTGATCGTTCTCGCAATCGTTGGGCCGTCGCCGCGTAGAAGCGATTACGAGGAAACCCGGGCAAAGAAGCGCGCGGAGAATTTGAAGACATTACGCGAGGAAGCAGACAAGGCTTTGACGAGTTACGCCTGGGTGGACAAAAACAAAGGCGCCGCTCGGATTCCGATCGAGCGCGCCATGGAATTGACAGTTGCCGACCTGGCGAAACAAAAGCCGGCGCCCGCAGGTCCGATCGCTACGCCGGAAACGCAGGCAACCGCAGCCGCTGGTACGAGCCCCGCTCCCGCCTCTTCATCAGCTCCGGCCGGCTCCCCACGATCGGGTAGGGTATCGCCTGTGGTATCGCCAGCCGCGCAAGCTCCAGCATCGCCTTCGCCCGCGGCTCAGTCGTCGTCACCGAGCCCGGCTTCACCCAGCCCCACGAAAAGTCCATGACCATCCTTTACGTTTCAATGTTTCAACGCTTTCCTGGCCGCCGGAGCCTTGGCGAAGGAGGCTGCGCTCAATGAATCCTGCCGGAATACCACTTAAAGAACCGTCCGTTTCCGCTGCTGCAGGTGACACGGAGCAATTGGAACGGGCCCTCATCGACGCGTCAACACGCGTGCCGGTTTTGATCTTTTACACTTCGGCGGTGGCCTGGCTGATCCTTGGCACGTTGCTGGCCGGTTTTGTTTCGTTCAAGCTGCACACGCCGGATTTGCTTTCTGACATCAGTTTTCTCACGTGGGGACGCGTGCGGCCCGCCCATATGAACGTGATGGTGTACGGCTGGGCGTCCATGGCTGGCATGGGCACGGCAATTTGGTTGATGGCTCGATTGTGTCGCACAGTCCTGCGGTATCCGCTGCTCTTGGTTGCGGGCGCTGGATTTTGGAATTTGGGAGTTCTCCTGGGGCTGGGTGGAATTCTCCTGGGCGATAGCACTGGTTATCAATGGCTCGAGTTTCCCAGCTATGCCGCGATTATTCTTTTTGTCGCTTACGCGCTCGTTGCCTCCTGGGCCGTGCTGATGTTTCGGTTTCGCCGCGGTGAACAAATTTACATTTCCCAATGGTATTTACTTGGTGCGTTCCTCTGGTTCCCGTGGCTTTACGCGGCTGGCCAGTTAATGCTCTTTGTCGTCCCAGTGCAGGGAGTGTTGCAAGCGGCTGTCGGCTGGTGGTACGCGAATAATCTGCTTTTTCTCTGGTTCGGCGCGATCGGTCTCGGCACGGCCTACTACATGATTCCCAAAGTAATCGGTCGCCCGGTATACAGCTATCATCTCGCAGCGATCGGTTTTTGGAGCTACGCGCTATTCTCGAGCTGGACCGGGATGCAGCGCCTCGTCGATGGACCGTTCCCAGCATGGATGGTCACAGCCAGCATCGCAGCCACAATCCTTACGTTGATTCCCGTGGCGACCGTTGGCCTCAATCATCACATGACGATGCAAGGTTATTTCCCGCTCATGCGTTACAGCCCGACGCTTCGTTTTACCGTGTTCGGCGCCATGTCTTACACAGTCTTTAGTCTGGTAGGTATTTTGATTTCGCTGCGCTCCGTGGCCCGCTACGTGAATTTTACTGAAGCGAGCATCGCGTATTCGCATCTCGGTCTTTACGCATTCTTCACGATGGTAATTTTCGGTTCGATGTATTACATCGTGCCACGGCTAATTGGACGTGAGTGGCGCTATGGGTCGTTGATCAAACTGCATTTCTGGGCATCGGCCTACGGCATCGGACTGATGACGCTGATGCTTCTTGCTGGCGGTTTTCTTCAGGGCGCGAGCATGGAAAATCCCTCGCTCGCTTTCAGTGAGAGCGTCGAAAGTGTGTTGCCTTACCTGCGCGGGCGTAGTTTGGCGGGCATTCTGCTCACCGTGTCGCATTTCATCTTTGCGTATCATTTTGGGCTCATGCTCTTCGGCCTCGGTCGGAAGTCGACTGTGCCCACATTTCTTAACCCGGTTGAAGCGGAGGGAGCTGAAGCGCACATATGAAAGGACTCGCCCCTCTTTTCCTCGGAATCTTCGGAACGTTTGCGTTCTCCTGGGTGGGATTGACGGTGATCCCCAATTGGCAAATCGGACACCTCAATCCTCAATCTGACGAGGAAGGCACAGACATCTATCCAATGCCGCAATCAGGAATGGTCCAGTGGGGCGCGCGCGTTTACGCCGCCAATGGCTGCATCTATTGTCACAGCGAGCAGGTGCGCGCCGAATACGCGGGGGCCGATATCGACCGAAAATGGGGCGATCGCCGCAGCGCGCCTCGAGATTATATTTTCGAACGACCTGTTTTGCTTGGGAAGATGCGCATGGGCCAGGACCTTGCGAACATCGGGGCCCGCGCGCCAGCGGAACAGGAGAGTCCTTCGCCGGGTGGAGGCGGGAATCCAGCAGGCTCACCAAGTGGCGCGGCTCAAAGCCCGTCACCATCAGCGGCCCAGCCGAAGGCTCAGGGCGCGCGATCGCCAGGAGCTTCTGCGGCGCCTCAACAGCAACCAGCAACTTCTCCGGCAACGTTACCTGCGGCCTCTCCAACTTCCCCTGCATCGAAGCCAGCTGCGATCGCGAGAGCGGGCACAGGCATCGCTTCTCCCTCTCCAGCAGTAGCTGCTGCTGCTGGAGCTGCAAGTCCCGGTGCACCACCTCTTGCGGGACCACCGTGGCCCGAGCAGACGGCGGGCTTGCCACCAATGTATTCCGCTGCTTGGCATCACGTGCATCTTTATTCGCCGCGCAGCATCAACTTTGATTCCAACATGCCGTCGTATCGTTTTTTGTACCAAGCTCGCCGTATCAGTGACGTTCACTCATCAGATGCATTGCGGCTTACCGGTTCCGACGCTCCGCCTGAGGGATGGGAGATCATTCCAACTTACGATGCGAAATGTCTTGTGGCGTACATGATGGCGCTCAATCAATCGCATCCATTGAAAGAAGTTAAATCGGCCGGATCGGCATCGGCAGCGTCGCCAGCGGCTTCACCTTCGGCTGCGCCCGGAGGACAGCCACCACCCAAATGAACGAGAGCACTCCAACACCGGAGCCGCATTCCGGCCAGGGTATGGATTACAGCGAAATCGCTGACGTTCAGGATGTCCATGCCGCGGTGCAGCGGGAAAAACGTGAGCCCCGTGTGGGTCGCGAACCGCTTTCCATCTGGTTGATCGCAGTGTACGGACTGGCAGTATTTTTTGGCGGCGCTTATCTTGGCCGTTACTCGGGAAATTTTAGCGGTGAAGCGCTTGACCCGTACGGCGGTGAAATGCCAACCATGAAAAAGGTTACCGGGCCGCAGGGCGCCCAACAGGCAGCCGAACTTTCGCCGCATGATCGCGGAAAGAAGATTTTTGCCGCTAATTGCCAGACGTGTCACCAGGCAAATGGTCTCGGTGTGGCCGGTCAATATCCGCCGCTGGCTGGTTCGGAGTTCACCACTGGTGGTTCGCAACGACCGGCGATGATTGTCATGAAGGGTCTGCAAGGACCCGTCACCGTGAAAGGCCAAAAATTCGGTGCCGCGGTAATGCAGCCTTGGGACAAGACATTGACCGACCAAAAGATTGCGGACGTTCTCACATACGAACGTAGCGAGTGGGGGAACAATGCCAGCCCAGTGACAGCCGAACAAATTGCTGCGCTGCGCAAGGAACTGGCTAATCATCCAAATTCGTTCACCGAACCGGACATACTAGCAGTCCCCGCCGAGGAAGATCTTCCCGGCGGCGCGCCCGCCGGTGGTGCGCCACCCAAACCAGGCGAAGCCGCAAAGCCTGGCGAACCACCGAAGCCGAAAGGGTAGTATGCAGATTGCCCGCCAGTGTGCGGTCATTCCGCGTGTTTGATTTCCGCGTCGCGCTTAGAAAGCGCTAGCCTTCTCGATTCGGAGTGCCGAGGATGTGGCTCTTCGGCGGCATCATCACGTTGTCGAAGTTTTGAGTGAACATCGCAGCCGCGAAGAAAGCGACGGCGCGCAATGTTTCGTTGCCGATATTGACGAGGTCATGTTTTATCGGCGTTGGAATCGCAAAAACACTGCCAGGACCTACCCGGTAGGTGCTGCCATCTTCCATGTGCAATTCGCCGGTCCCAGCAATGATGTACTGCGTCTCTTCGGTAGCATCGGTGTGCCAGCCGAGGCGATGTCCGGGCTCAATTTCATATACGATCGTCGACGATGCGGTCGTGCCGTAGCCGCCATAGACGGCAAAAGCGCCAGCCCAATGAACTGATTCATCGTCCTCAGCCCAGACTTCAGCGCGCTTAAGTTTATCGGATGCAACGACTGGATTCATGGAACTGAGGGTAAGGTTTTTGGTGTGGACAGGTCAATAGCGCAAAAAAACGTCTTCACGGTTTGCAGGCGACACGCCTGCCATTACAGCAGGGCTTCGGCGAGCACCTCGGCCATGTGCTTTGGCCGGATATTCGTCAGATCGGTAATTTGATGCCGGCAACTTGTCCCTGAGGCGATGATCTGTGTCTCGCGCCCTTGATTCTCGAGTTTATCGATCAAATCCTGCGCGACTTGCACGAATGCTTGAACTGCAGCGCAGCTGGTTCCTGCTCAAGCAGATCGTCCACGAATTTTTCGAACAAGAAACAGCGATTCGCTATCTTCTCCGCGCTCTCGATCCTTAGCTCGGGATAATCTTCCACGAACATCGACCAGCACGACGGCTCCAGAAACAGAATCGGAGTGCTGGAGGTCCGAGCCGGACTGGCATTAATGAGTGATGTGAGAAGGTCCACATTGTGTTTTCCGACTTTCACCGCGGCATCGAGATTTCCCTGGCTAAAGGCCGGTCGTCCACAGCAGCGCCGGTTCTTTGCGAGCGAAACCTCGAACCCGAGAGCTGTCAGCACCGTAACTGCGGCAATTCCGATGTGGGATTCGTGGTAACGGACAAAGGTGTCGTCCCAAAGAATGACGGGGCCTCTGTGAGGGACGCCACGTTGCGGCGTTCGGTCGGCGCGGCGCGCCGACCCTACCACGTGTTTCGCAAACCATTTGTCAAAACGTTCCTCAGCATAACAGGGCAGGGAACGTCTCGCGGATATTCCAATTGCTTTCTGCATCGCGATACGGACGTGCCGGTAATTGAGGATGCGGTTTGTCAGCGAGGGCATCGCGCAGCCAATCTTGCCTAACAAATCGACGTTGCTGAAAAGGCGCTCGCGTAATGGTAAACCGTCGCGCTGATATCGCGCATGCATCAGTTCTGCCTTGAGCAGCGTGAGATTCACATTGGATGGGCATTCGGGTGTGCACCCTTTGCAAGAGAGACAATTGCTTAGAGCGGCTTCCAATTCCGCCGAATGCAACGGATCGCGTCCATTGACCCGCAGTTCCAGCGCAGCGCGGACTATGTTGGCGCGGCCACGCGTAGACATGACTTCTTCATGGGTGGCCATGAACGTTGGGCACATGATGCCGGTTTCTTTGAGACAACCCCCGCAACCGTTGCATTGTTCCAGGTTGCCGATGAACGAATGGTCTTTGAATGCGAAGCCGAGCACGGGTTCGAAGGGAAGCTCGAGCGGTCGCGTGAAGTTTTCGCGCAGATGATTGTCTATTCTGTGCTGTACGGCCTCCCGCAACCGCGGGATCCCCATCTCAAAAATTTTTCCCGGATTGAAAATGCTTTTTGGGTCGAACGTTCGCTTGATCTCGCGCATTACTCCGAGCAGCTCATCGCCGAGTTGCTCGCGCATGTATTCTGTGCGCGCGATGCCAACACCGTGCTCGGCGGAAAGTGAGCCTTTAAATTGGCGCACCAGCGCGGAGGTTTGATCTGCGACTTGGCGAAACTTTTTTAGATCATTTGCGTTGTGCAGATCGAGCACTGGCCGGACATGCAAAAGTCCACTGGCGGCATGACCATAATAACTCGCCTCCAACCCAAGTGGTTTCATGATCGATCGCAATCCGCGCACGTATTCCGGTAGCTGCGCCGGCCGAACGGCGGCGTCTTCGATAAACGCAACCGGTTTTGCCGGCCCGATACAGCCGGTCAAAAGTGAGAGGCCGGATTTGCGCACCGACCAGACGAGATTCATTTGCGTAGGCTCGGTGAGAATCTTGGTGCGCAGGCCGACTTTTCTCGATTGTAAAATCGACAAACGTTCCGCGACGTCATCATAGAACTCGACAATCAAAATCGATTCACAAGGCCGCGTGTCGAGCTCGAGCAAATCGCGCGCCCCCTGAAAATGGAGCTGGCCTTTGGTTTGATCGAGCAAAGGACGATCGATGTGCTCGATGGCGGCGGGTTTAAGGTCGAGAAGCTCAACCGTGGCTTGCATCGCTTCATCCACTGAAGAAAAAAAGATCAGACCCAGGCCTTTCTCACTCGGCAGCGGTGAAATCTTAAGTTCGGCGGAGAAAATCGCAGCGAGCGTTCCTTCGCTGCCCGCGAAGATATTTGTGAGGTCATTCGGCGCGTGCAGGAATCTTTCGATGCCGTAACCGGGCCAGCGTTTTATCAGGCCCGGCGGCCAGCGCTCGGCCATTTCCGCGCTTCGCGCACGAATCAGATTCTCGATGTCAGCTCGCTCCGAGCATAACGATTCGTGCCCTGGGCCGATCTTTTCGATGCGCCCATCGGCCATCACAACTTCCAGCGACGTCACGTGATCGGCGGTTGTACCGTAAACCGGGCAACGTGCGCCGGACGAATTGTTCGCAATCATTCCACCAAGCGTCGCTCGTGAGCTGGTTGCCACGTCCGGGCCAAAACAAAATCCGTGGGGCCTAAGAAAATCGTTGAGATGATCGAGAACCACGCCTGCCCCGACACGCACGCTGCGTTTTTCGAGGTCAAGTTCAGTGATCTGCCGGTTGTACCGTGAGAACTCCACAATCAACCCTTCGCCGATCGCGTTCCCCACCAGACTTGTGCCGGCCCCGCGCGGAGTGACTGAAACGCCGCCGTCGGCGGCTGCGCGAATCACTGCGCTTGCTTGTTCTGCGCCTTTCGGAAACGCCACGCCGCGGGGCTCGATCTGGTAAATCGAAGCATCAGTCGCGTAGAGCTGTCGCGTCAGATTGTCAAAGCGAACATCACAACCGGTTTGTCTGATTTTCCTTTCCTGCGCGGAAGTCATCTCCTGAGCATGAACTTAACGCCAGATGCAAACGTAGCACACGCTTCTTGCCTCTGGGCGGTACGGCCCTGAATTTGTCATTCTGAGCGGAGCGAAGAATCTCAAGAACTAATCGCGGAGCCTGTCCTGAGCGAAGCCGAAGGGCTCAACATGACAGAGGGAACCCAAACGACTGTTTTACAGCAAATCCATCTGCGCATTCTCTGACGCTGCTTCGGCAAAGCGAACGCCGACGCCGGTCAGTCGCACCGGCTTCCCGGTGCGAGCAAACGCTTCCTCCAGAAGAGAACGAAAATCTGGTAGCGTAGGCGCAAGGCCGGCGCGCTCGGCAGTGGTCCGCGTGAAATCGTTGAACTTCAATTTCACGAATATTTTTGTGATCTCGCGGGTTGACTCCTTCTGAGCGAGATCAGCCATCAAATCCTGGAAGAGTTCCTCGAGCTTTTCTTCACACTGCTCGAGCGTCGTCAGATCAACAGCGAAAGTTTCCTCAGTGCTTAGCGACTTGCGCGGACGATCCGGTTCGACTGGCCGGTCATCGATGCCGCGACAGAGATCGTAAAGATCCAGACCGAATTTGCCGAAAAGATCGACAAGCTCCGGACGCGAGAAGCGCTGCAATTCGCCGCATGTCTTTACGCCGAGTTCTTCCAGTTTTCGCTCGGTCTTCTCGCCGATCCCCCAGATTTTGCGAACCGGCAAATCTTGAATGAAACAGGGCACTTCTTCCGGTTTCACTTCAAATTGGCCGTTTGGCTTGTTCATTTCGCTGGCGATTTTGGCGATCAATTTATTGGGACCAATTCCGGCTGATGAGGTCAGCTTTGTTTCCCGAAAGATTGTCCCGCGGATGACCTGTGCGAGAGATCCCGGTGCTCCAGGATGGCCGCTCACATCGAGATAAGCTTCGTCGAGCGACAAGGGTTCGATTAACGACGTGAAACGATACAGAATTCCACGAATGACCGCAGCTTCGCGCCGATAAACATCGAACCGCGTCGGTAGCACGATCAAATTCGGGCAACGTTGCAGGGCCATGAACGTCGGCATCGCCGAATGCACTCCGAATTTGCGCGCTTCATAATTGCAGGTTGTCAAAACGCCGCGCCGGTCGCGCGCGCCTCCCACGGCTACAGGCTTGCCGCGCAATGAAGGCCGGTCGCGCAGCTCAATCGCGGCATAGAAGCAGTCCATGTCGAGGTGAATGATGAAGCGCGGCTTGGATTCTTTTTCCACCGACCGAATGTAGCATCAACGCCGAACACTTTCGGGCCTGTCAATGAACCGGGGATTGCATTTTCATATGATTTGGATCATGACAACCGAATCGCATGACGGCACCTGTAACGCGCGTTTTCTTGGTGAGGCATGGCGCCACCGTTTTGAGCGCCGAGGATCGGTTTGCGGGTGCAACCGACGTGGAATTGTCCGAGGAGGGCCGCGAACAGACGCGACGCCTTGCCGAGAGATTAAGTGACGAAAAAATTGCCGCTGTTTATGCGTCGCCGATGGGTCGGACGGTCGAGACCGCTCGAATTCTTGCTGCGCCGCATGATATCGAGGTTCAGACACGCGATGGCTTCCGGGAAATTTCGCATGGTCACTGGGAAGGGATGAAGCGGCGCGACGTTGAAGAAAAATTTCCGCAGGAAATGGCCGAATGGGAAAAGGACCCCTACACGTTTGCACCGGCAGGTGGGGAGAGCGGGCTTGCCGTAACGGCGCGCGCCTTGCCAGCGTTGATCGATTTAGTACGCGAGCATCCCGGCGAAAACATTTTGGTTGTATCTCACAAAGCGACGATCCGACTTTTGCTGAGCTCGTTGCTCGGATTCGATCCGCGGCGGTATCGTGATAATCTCGACCAAAAACCGGCTGCGCTGAATATTGTCGATTTTCGAAACCCGACGCGCGCGCGATTGACCCTCTTTAATGACACCTCGCACTATGACAAGGCGTCCATTCCGGAGATTCCCAAAGCGCGCTTGTCGAAATGGTGGAGCACCGGCGCCTAGCGCCGACGGTTCTCAATCAGCTCGCCATTTCAAAATCGATATCTTGAGATTATACCGTGATGAGATCCTTTATCGCCGTGGGTAGAGCGCGACCGCCAGTCCGCTGTTTTTTGGTCGGTGGAAATGTTTTTCGGCTTTGCAAACCGCGCTTCTCTCTAGATATTGAAACGATAACTTTCTCCTGAAATGGATTCTTCTGCTTCGATCGAAACCCATCACGATCCACACGCGCACGCTGGCGAACATGAACATCACGAGCTTGGTTGGTGGCGCAAATATATCTTCTCCACAGACCACAAAGTGATTGGGATTCAGTACGGTCTTTGCGGTCTCACGTTCCTGTTCCTTGGCTTTTGCCTGATGATGTTGATGCGCTGGCAACTGGCTTACCCCGGCCAGGCGCTGCCGGTGATCGGCAAATTTCTCCCGCATATTTTTGGGCCCGGCTCGATGCCGGACGGGAAAATGACGCCTGATTTTTACAACTCACTCGGAGCCATGCACGGCACAATCATGATTTTTCTTGGCGTGGTGCCGTTGGCGTTCGCTGCGTTTGGAAACTTCGTCGTGCCACTGCAAATCGGCGCGCCGGACATGACCTTCCCGAAAGTGAATGCTGCAAGTTTTTGGGCATTTGGCGTTGGCGGTGTGATCATGCTGATCAGTTTCTTCGTGCCTGGCGGCGCGGCCAAAAGCGGGTGGACTTCCTACACCCCGCTTGCGGCGTTCGCAGACACCGGGCCTGCGTATAATCCCGTGTTCAACGGCCAGACGCTCTGGCTGATTGGCTTTATTTTTCTGATTACGTCGTCGTTGCTGGGAGCCGTCAATTTCATTACCACAATTATTCAATTGCGCGCCAAAGGGCTGACCTGGATGCGGCTACCGTTTTTCGTGTGGGCTCAATTTGTCACTGCGTTTCTGTTGCTGCTGGCGTTCCCGCCGCTGGAAGCTGCGATCGTCATGCAATTAATGGATCGCCTTGCTCACACCAGCTTTTTCCTCCCGAGCGGTCTGGTTGTAAATGGCGCGCCGGTGTCTATCAGCGGCGGTGGCAGCCCGCTTTTGTGGCAACATCTGTTCTGGTTCCTCGGGCACCCCGAAGTTTACGTTTTGATTTTACCCGCATTCGGCATTGTGGCTGAGATTCTGGCGAACAATTCACGCAAGCCACTGTGGGGATATAAATCGGTGGTCTTTTCCGTATTGGTGATCGGGTTTTTGTCGTTCGTCGTCTGGGCGCATCACATGTGGCTTACCGGCATGGGCTCAGCGGTCAGCGCATTTTTCCAAACGACCACCTTACTGATTTCCATTCCATCAGTGATCATCTTGAGCGCATTTTTCATTTCGCTTTGGGGCGGTTCCATTCGCTTCAATGTGCCGATGCTTTTTACGATTGCGTTTCTGCCGATGTTTGGAATTGGCGGTCTTACGGGCATTCCGCTGGCATTTAATTCGGCCGATCTTTATTTGCACGATACCTACTACGTCATCGCACATTTCCACTACATCGTCGCGCCCGGCACGATCTTCGGACTTTTTGCCGGCGTTTATTACTGGTTCCCGAAAGCAACTGGCCGAAAAATGAGCGAGTTCTGGGGTAAAGTGCATTTCTGGCCAACGCTCATCTGCATGAACATGATCTTTCTGCCGATGTTTTTGCAAGGAATGGCCGGGATGCATCGGCGCTGGTACGATGGTGGCCAGGGATGGAATGTGGCGAATGAGCACACCGTTTGGGGATTGACCGGGTTCCAATGGAACCAGCCAATCTCATGGGCGGCCTGGATAATGGGTCTCGCCCAAATTCCATTCATAATTAATTTCTTTTGGAGCATCAAACACGGCGAGAAGGTGAACGACAATCCGTGGGAAGCGACTACGCTGGAGTGGACTGCACCTTCTCCTCCACCGCACGGAAATTTTGTTGATATTCCTGTGGCTTATCGCGGTCCCTACGAATACAGCCTTCCCGGGCGCGAACGCGATTTCACGATGCAAAACGAACCGGTTGAACCAAGTGAGCGCACTCGCCGGAAGCCGCCGGCCGAGCCGGTCCTGGTCTAGATCCGAAGCGATGGAAATTCCGTACACAGTCTCGACTCGTCCCGATACCGGGCTTTGGAATGCCAAGATCGGAATCTGGCTTTTTCTTGCGTCGGAAGTGATGCTCTTTGGCGCGCTTTTCTCTGCCTACATTTTTTTGCGCATCGATGCAGCCCCCGGGACGTGGCCACACGGCCTGCTCAACGTTCCGGTAGGCACGATGAATACCGCGATCTTGATCTTGTCGTCCGTCACAGTCGTGCTCGCGTGGGCGGCGCTAAAGATGCGAAGATATCGCGCCTATTGGTGGTACATGCTGGCCACGATTTCTTGTGGTGTGATCTTTCTTGTCGTCAAACTCGGCTACGAATGGCCGCAGAAGTTCGAGCATTTCGGCGCCTATATTAAACCTGATGCGCTCGCGAAGTACGAGCAATATTTGGGGAACGAGCGGCGCATTGAAAAGGGATTCGAACCGCGAATCGAGATCACTGGTCACTTGCACAGCCAGAATGCGAAGGAATACGAAGTCGCGCTCGATCCAGTGAACGCCGATCCAGACAATCCGGCGATGGATCGGCCGCACTTTTTCCCGTTGCCCGTCACCGACAAAATCACGACGATCGAGAAGGCAGACGTTCAGCGCGCGACAATGTTTTTGCCCACGCACAGCGCCTATTTTGCCAGCTACTTTACCATTACAGGCCTCCATGGATTGCACGTGCTGGGCGGCGTGATCGTGTTCATTTACATGTGGCTGCCGGTGAGCAAAAAACTTTACCAGCGCAATCCTGAGCATCTGGCTAATCGCGTCGAGGTGAGCGGCCTGTTCTGGCATTTTGTCGATCTGGTCTGGATTTTTGTGTTCCCGCTTTTTTACCTGCTCTAAGCCATGAACAATCCGCCCGATGTTTCGCAAGATCCCAAGGAGTACGAGGAGTACGCGCACGGCATACAAAAACACGTGAGAGGTTATTTGATGGTAGGCGCGCTCCTGCTGACATTTACCGCCATTACTGTTGCTCTGTCCTATGTCGATTTCGGAACGCGTAAAGCCAACATTAGCATCGCCATGTTGGTGGCGATGCTGAAAGCAGGAGCCGTAGCCGCGGTTTTCATGCATCTTGCCGCCGAAAAACGCCTGATTTACCGCATTCTGATTTTCACCGGTTTTTTTGTGCTGGGACTCTTCTGGCTTATATTTTTGGCGTGGTACGACTACCCAGTATTTCGCTAAATGTCGCTTAAAGGTTTCCATATTGTTTTCATTATTTTCTCCACGCTGCTTGCGCTGGGAGTTGGACTGTGGTGCGTCTGGGTCGATCTGGTGGAAGGCGCGCCGATTTATCTCGCAGGCGCCATCGCATCGTTTGTGGCCGCCGTTGCGCTGATCGTTTATGGGGTCTGGTTCTACCGGAAAATGAAACGACTGCGGATCATCACATGAAAACGAGGATTCTGTCGGCTTTGCTTTTATTTATCTTTTCGCCCGTTGGGCAGGCACTGGCGTGTCCGTTTTGCTATGGCGCTAAGGATGGAAAATCGACCGAACACATGGCAGTTGCGATCTGGTTTCTTTTTGGCGCTGTGATGTCGGTTCTGGGTGGGATCGGAGCATTCGGTTTCCATCTTTGGCGGCATGGACGCATGCCCGCCGAGCCACATCAGGAGATAACCGAGGAAGATTTGAGCAAATATGAGTAGCCTGGCGCTGATCAACGAGTTTCTGGGACAGCCGCCAAACGCCTCCTCGCATGGATATCAGATCGATCACATCCTTGAGTTCTGCCACTGGTTCATGGGAGCGCTTTTTGTTGGGTGGTCGGCGTTTTTTATTCTTACGCTGATTCGGTTCCGGAAACGCCGACAGCCCGGTGCAGATCATAAGGGTGTGACGAGCGGCATCTCGACGCATCTGGAGTTTTCAGTCGTCTTGATCGAGGCGGTGCTTCTCCTCGGCTTCGCGATTCCGCTTTGGGCGAAGCGCGTGAATCAGTTTCCGCCGGGCAAAGAAGCGCTGCTCGTCCACGTTGTCGCGCAGCAATTCAGTTTCAATTATCACCTGCCAGGACAGGATGGACAATTTGGCCGACGCGATATCAGTTTTGAGAGCAGCTCAAATCCGCTCGGCCTCGATCCGAATGATCCCGCCGGTAAGGACGACATCGTGACAGCTGGCGAACTTCACGTGCCAGTGAATCGGCCGGTAGTAGCCGAGCTTTCCTCAAAGGACGTGATCCACGATTTCTTTTTGCCCAGCATGCGGATCGGTGGCGACGCAATCCCGGGTTCGCTGATTCCGGTCTGGTTCACTCCCATCAAGACCGGCACCTATGAGGTGATTTGCGCCCAGCTGTGCGGTCTGGGTCATTATGGAATGAAAGGCACGCTCGTTGTCGATACGCCGTCGGATTATGAAGCGTGGCTGAAGGAACGCGCCGAACTTTCTGGAACACAAACACCGCCGCCACCGACGCAGCGTCCACCGGGCGAGCCGCCCGTTGGGCCGACGCCGGGCACAATTCCGCCGCCGGGCGCAGGCAGGCCTCAAGCCACTCCCGCGCAGCCACAGGCGTCGCCGGGTGCGCAACAGCAAAGCAACCCACCCGCATCTGCCGCTTCGCCGAGTCCAGGCGGATAATCTCTCTTACGGAGCGGCGCTCTATGAGCGCCATATTTGTCGCACCTCGCTTGTCGAGCGTATCATTTTGGGTGGCGTCTCTATCAGGATCTCATGACCCGGCGGTGACCGATCGCTGGCGTAACAAATGGCTGAACCGTTTCACTTGGTTCATCTGCGTAGCCGCATTATTTCTCATTTGCAGTGGCGGAATGGTCACGAGTAAAAACGTCGGTCTCGCCGTGCCAGATTGGCCAACCACGTTCGGCTACAACATGTTTCTGTTTCCCGTCTCAAAATGGGTCGGCGGAATTTTGTTTGAGCATACCCATCGCCTGATTGCTTCAGCTGTTGGATTTCTCACAATCATTCTGGCGATCTGGCTTTGGAGCAGCGAAAGCCGGCGATGGGTGCGCAATCTCGGCCTAGTTGCGCTCGCCGGCGTAATCTTGCAGGGAATTCTCGGCGGCCTTCGTGTCACCATGCTCAGAGACGAAATTGGCATCTTTCACGCGTGCGTCGCTCAAGCCTTTCTCGCGCTGCTCATTTTCATTGCAATAGTCACGACAGATTTCTGGCGATCGCTTGCACACAGCGCAGATAGTTTGGAGGGCGGAGCTCCTGCGACGCCGGGCCGCGATGAGCCTGCCCAAAACCCGGGCTCGCGGGAGCTCGCCCCTCCATTCTCGTTGCCCCACATTGCGACGATTCGAAATATTGCAATCGCAATCACGCTCGCGATTTATGTGCAGCTTGCGCTTGGGGCGACAATGCGTCATCAGCATCGCGATCTATCAATTCTCGATTTTCCCACGGCAAACGGCGCGTGGATTCCAGATACAAGCGCGACTGCTCTGGCAAAAATCAACGCCTGGCGCGATGCGCGCGCTTTGTCGGACGTAGACGCTTTCCAAATCTGGCTGCAAATGACACATCGTTTTGTCGCGTTGCTGATTGGAATCGGTGTAATTGCATTTTGTTCGCGCGTCTGGAGAAACGCGCGTCAGGTTGCCGCGCTCAAGAAATTATCGGTCTGGTGGCTCGTATTTCTTTTCGGTCAGTTGACGCTTGGCGCCTGGACAATTTGGAGCAACAAGGCCGCCGACATCGCGACCGCGCATGTCGCGGTGGGAGCGATCATGCTATCTTTTGGTGTGAGTATCTCGGCCATTTGCTGGCGACTCGTGACGGTGTCGCGACACGGCGCGCTCGGCGAGCGCGCCCTACCAGTTCCCGCATGAAAACCGCCGCGCTCGAAGTCGAAAATGCAAAACACGCATTTGCGCGGACGAGGTTAATTGGGGATCTCTTCGAGTTGGTCAAAGCGCGGTTGACGTCGCTTGTTTTGCTGACTACCGCGGTCGGTTTTTATCTCGGATCGGCGCTGTCGGTCGATTATGCAGCATTGTTTCGCGTCGTTTTTGGAACAGCGGCCGCAGCTGCCGGGGCCGCCGCGCTCAATCAATGGTGGGAACGCAAACCGGACGCGCTAATGCATCGGACCAGAATGCGCCCGGTCCCGGCGGGCCGAATGCGACCAGCCGAAGCACTCGCGCTTGGTCTTTTCCTTTCGATCTTTGGAGTTGGCTATCTTGCGCTGACTTGCAACACACTGAGCGCGATCCTCGCTGCGATCACGGTCATGATTTACATCTTCGCTTACACGCCGCTCAAGCGCGCCAGTACGGCGAACACAGCTGTTGGTGCCATCCCCGGCGCCATCCCGCCAGTGATCGGATGGGCAGCGGCTCGGGGCACAATCGACGCAGGCGCATGGAGCCTTTTCTTAATTCTTTTGCTATGGCAATTGCCGCATTTCTTCGCCATTGCCTGGATGTACCGCGAAGACTATTCGCGAGCGGGTTTCCGCATGATTTCGAGCGATGACCTCAGCGGCGAGCGCAGCGCCAGTCAAAGTGTGCTTTTCTGTATTCTACTCCTGATTTTGGGAGGCCTGCCTGCATTTGTTGGAATCGTCACGTACGCGTATCTCGCAATCGAATTAGTGCTTGGCGGTTTGTTTATTGCCGTTGCCATGCGGTTTTTGAGGCTCCGCACCAGAGAAGCTGCGCGTCTGTTGTTTATTACATCGATCGTTTACTTGCCGCTATTGTTGGGCGCGCTCGTGCTGACGAAATCATGAACACAACTTCTGCTACAATGAATCAGGCGCCGATACGCAGCGGCATTGCCTGGAAGCTAATTCTGGTTCTGATTCCGATTGTAACTTTGCTACTGTTGCTTTGGCTGCGTCACATCGAAGTAGCAGCCCTTCGGCAACGAACTGTTTCTTCCTACGGAACAGTTCCAGCTTTTCAGCTTGTGAATCAGAATGGGCAGCCGTTCGGTTCCGCGCAGTTGGCCGGCAAGATCTGGGTCGCCGATTTCATTTACACCACATGCCCGGGACCCTGTCCAATGATCAGTAGCCGGATGAGCGAACTGCAGAAACCATTGGAAAAATCCGATGTGCATTTGATCTCGTTTAGTGTCGATCCGGAGAAAGATACGCCGCAAGTTCTGCGCGGTTACGCTGAGAAATTGCAGGCAGATCCCGCGCGTTGGGATTTCCTCACAGGACCGAAGAGCGCGATTTACAACCTCTCGCACGATAGTTTCAAACTTGCCGTTTCGGATGGCAGCGATGAACGGGGAATTCCCGTGCACAGCACACGGATGGTGCTGGTGGATCGGCGCGGTCAAATCCGCGGTTATTACGATGCCACTGAAGCGGACGCCGTAACGAAATTGCTCGCAGACACAAATCATCTGCTGCGCGAGCAACCGCGATAATTGTAGCCGCAGGCGCTGACTGTGGCAGCTGTAGCCACGGCCCTATGGGCCGTCTCTCTTGGCGTGAAAAGCATCGCGAAATCGACCGGCCACAGGCCGGTGGCTATAACGTTCGTGAACTTGCTCTACCCCACCGGATCTGGTCCTGCGCTTGGGCCTTCGTCACACACGATTCGCAAATAATCTCGATACTCGCCTTTTGGCAGTCGATCGATTGTAGCGGCGAGTTGAGATTCCGTGATAAAACCGGCCCGAAGCGCTACTTCTTCCAGGCACGCGACTTTCAATCCCTGCCGGTGTTCGATCGTGGCAATGTAGTTACCTGCTTCAAGCAATGTGGTCGTCGTGCCGGTATCCAGCCAGGCCACGCCGCGGCTGAGCAACTTCACATGTAACTGGTTCTCCCTGAGATAAAGCAAATTTAAATCGGTGATCTCCAATTCGCCCCGCGCAGATGGACGCAATGTCCGACACAGCTCGACGACGCGCTCGTCGTACACATAAAGTCCCGGCACCGCGAAGTGACTCCTCGGTTGCTTCGGTTTTTCTTCGAGGCTAATTGCCTTTCCACCAGCATCGAATTCGACTACGCCGTACCGTTCCGGGTCGCGGACTTGATACCCGAAAATGCAGGCGCCACGTTCGATAGCCAGCGCGTCTCGGTAAAAGTCGAGTTTTCCATAGAAAATATTGTCACCCAGGATGAGTGACGCACCGCAGCCCTCGATGAATTTTGCCGCGATCAGGAAAGCTTGTGCGATTCCCTCGGGCTTCGGTTGCTCGGCGTATTCAATCCGAATTCCAAGGTGTGCGCCGTCGTTCAAGTAATCGCGCAGCATCGGCAAGTCCTTCGGGGTGGAAATGATCAGCACCTCGCGCAAGCCGCCAAGCATGAGCGTAGCCAAGGGATAGCAGATCATTGGCTTGTCGTAGATCGGGAGAAGTTGCTTGCAGACGATCTTCGTCAGCGGAAAAAGACGGGTCCCGGCACCGCCTGCGAGAAGGATGGCTTTCTTGTTCATTCGTTTAGAAGCCCGCGAATCAACGCGAAGAAAGATGACGGGAATGACGAAGCTCGAATGACGAATGACGAAAGAATGACGAAACCCGAAGAACCAACTTCGAAGGCTCGACCTCGTGCACAGGTCATCATACGGAACAGTGAGCTAGAAGATGCACACGGCAACGATAGCAATTCCAGCGCGATGCGCGCGTGCGCTCCCAGATTTCTTCGGGCTTCGTCATTAAGATTTCCTTCGTCATTCGTCATTCTGGTTTCGTCATTCCATTTATTCGCGTGATTCGCGGGTCAAAAACATATCATCGATTTTGTGTTGGTTGTTCGCGGCTCCAGCGCACAAGTAATTCCGCCCATTCCTGCCAGAAACGCGCCCCGGCAGTCAAATCGATCCCGCTCTTTTGGCTGAGTTGTGCAAGCGCCTGCTGTGGAACCGAATGGAATGTTGTCTTATCAACGATAAACGAACTGTCACGGGCTAATTTCCGATCTCTTAAACGACCGCCTATACACTCTGATAATGCGTTCTGGATCCACTCTCGCGGTAAGGCCGATCGCGCCTCGATCGTGGCGCTCACGGTAACATTGAGAAGTTTCCTTAAGATGAGCGCGCAGACGAGGGCACGGGAACTCGTCGCGTGGACATGCGACACTTTTTTTTCTCGAAGCAGATCGATCAAAACGAGAGCAAAACGCGCCTGCCGCAAAAAGATGGCACTTGGGGCCCTGACTCTCTGCTGCGCGCGATCCTCTTCCAATTTTTGCACAAGTGCGTGGTTTGCCCGCCATTCGGCCTCGATGACCATCGGGTCTGGCAGAAATTCGAGTGACGGCGCCATTTTTTCCATCGCTCGCGTGTACCGCGCACGAGAATTCAATTCGGATACGATTGGGACGATCGGCACATGACGTCGCTTCATCTCTTCAAGCTCCCGTTCAAGAAGCGGCAAATCTCTGTCCGGCCAGTGTTCGATGATGTACGCAATCTGACATTCTTCTTTAGTGGCGCCTCTGCTTGCCTCGCCATAGGTCGCCGTGACGACCGAAGTTGGGAGGGCCGCTTTTTCCCGGTATGCACCCGGTGTCTTGTGCAGAAGCTCGATAAGCGGCTCCACCGTGTGCTCGATTCGAAAATGTTGCTCGATTCGCGCGCGTCCGGCGCGACCATAGTGCAATCGCAATTTGGCGTCTTCCATGAGTCGTCCCAGCGCTTCGGACAACGCCATTGTATCCTCAGGCGAAACGAGCAACCCCGTTTCCCCGTCCACGATTGACTCAGGAATTCCAGCCAATCGGGTGGAGACGACCGGACGCGCAGCGGCCATCGCCTCGATGATCACGGTTGGAAAAACATCGCTGGCCGCTTGGTTATCTATCACCGAAGCGAGCGCGAAAATATCAGCGGCCCTGAGTTTCTCCAGAACCGCTCCCTGCGAAAGTGATCCGAGCAGGTGAACCCGTTTCGACAGGTTCAGTTTTCTAATTCTTTCTTCGAGATCACCGCGTAGCGGGCCGTCGCCAATGATTTCACAGTTGAACTCAAGACCTCGGCGCACGAGATCGGCGCACGCGTCGATCAGGTACTCAAATCCTTTGAAGGCGACTAGTCGGCCGATGCTGATGATGCGCGGCACTTGATTGATCGATACTTCTTCGTTCGGCGGGGAAAAACGCGTCAGATCCATCCCGTTATAAACACGGTGAATTTTGCCAGCGGAATTGGGGCAGCGTTGGCGCAGCAGGTCACGGCTGTAATCCGTTTCGGCCGCAACGAACTCCGCGGCGGCGCAGATTTCCCGCAACAGATCGTCATTGCCGAGATCCTTCATGAAATCCTGTCCATGCGCTGTCACGCTGAATGGAATCCCTGAAATCTCTTTCAGGAACATCGCGGTGTGCGCTGCCCGATTCGCGAAGTGAACATGAACATGATCGACACCGCGACGTTTAAAATGGTCGGCAAAGTAAAGGGCGTTGCGCGCCCGCTGCTCTGCCTTGACGCCGGGGCCATATTTTCGCTCGTGCCGTTCAACCAGATCGCGCGGCCATTTGCCGTCCGTTTTCGCATTCTTCTCTGAAATCTTTAAGATTTCCTGCGGTGGCGCGTACTGAATGGGCGCGCGCAAACAATCGATATGCTCGTGCCGCAGGCTCGTGAGCGGGGGATATACCGAGCCGATCTCAAGCTCGAAACCGAGCCGTTCCAGCGCCAGCATCTCCGCATCGCAAAACGTCTGCGAAAGCACTGGATACCGGGAGTAAAGATAGCCCAGACGCATCGAACCGGATGATTACGCGCTCCGCGCAAAAATAGCAATGGTAGGGCGTGCTCGCCGAGCGCGCCGCAGATGACTGCCCACCCCTATGAAAACCGAACGTCCTTGCCCGGATCCATCTCGAAGTCGAGATCCAGGGAATCCTCTATGTTAGGCTTGATCACTTCCTCCATGAATTTCACGAAAATGGAGTCTTCGCGAAAGATTGCGTACTTGTCCATCGACTCAAAATCGATGGCAATGAAGAACGGCCACGGCAATTCGGGATCGATCCGCTTTCCACATTTAATGTTCAAGACCTCGGGAATTTTCAGAAGCTGCATGCGCGTGTTCATCATCATCGCCTCCACGCGAGCAGGGGTGACCTCGGGTTTGAGTTTATAGAGAACGATATGATGAACCATGAGGGTAAAGCTAATAGGCGTTTCCGATCAGGCGCGCAAGTCCGAATCCGTTGGCCGGCGAAGCCTGTGGAGGGCGCGTCAGGGTGAGCAAAACTGCAGGAGCTCCCAACCGTCGCTCGCCACTGAATCATTTGGAAAGAAGGCGTTGAAATCCGCGGTACATTGTGCGTCTGGGGATTTACTTCAGCACGGAACCCACGGATAATGCGCGAAAGAGTTCGCCCTTTGCTGACCTCGAATAAAAGGGCGATCTAAAGCGACAGATCGTCTTATTCGACTCGCGGCTACGATCGAGAACGAGTAAAAGTCCGACTGGATCGAGAGATTTTTAACATGGCAACGGGTGACCAAAGCATGAAGCCGACGACCGAAGGGCTGGTTATGCCGCACCCAACGCCATGGTGCCGCTTTTTGCAAAGAGAGGATTGGCTCGTCGTCGGCTGGGTGCTATCGATCAAATGTTTGCTCTTTATCTTTGGCGCAAAAAGTTTCCGTATTCTGGAAAACAAACCACTTCCCGGCACGACCGGTTGGCTGGACATTTGGAATCGCTGGGATTCGCTTCACTACTTGCGAGTCGCTCAATTTGGCTACAACCCGGCCAACGTGATGAAAGCGTGGTTTTACCCGTTTTTCCCTTGGTGTACGCGCTTGGTCGCCTATGCCGTCAACCACAACTATCTTGTCAGCGCCTTTATTGTTTCCGGTTTTGCTTCCGTCGCCGCGGCAATTTTGCTGCGAAGAATCGTCCAGTTCGACCACGACGCGGGGATCTCGCAATGGGCGGTTTGGTTTTTCCTCATTTTTCCGACCGCTTATTACCTGCATATTGCGTACGCGGAAAGCCTATTCCTGGCACTCGTTTTGGGCTCGATTCTGGCTGCGATTTCGAATCGGTGGTGGCTGGCCGGCGTCTTGGGCGCCCTGGCTTGGATGACGCGGGCTAATGGCATCATCTTGCTTCCGACCTTGGCAGTCGAAGCGATTCATCAATGGGTCGTCACCAAGCGTTGGAATTGGCGATGGCTTTGGATCGCTATCGTGCCCGTAGGCTTTGCTGTTTATTTGTTCATAAACTGGAAAGTCACAGGGGATCCATTCGCCTTTTTGCGAATGCGAAAACGGCTGTTTACAATGGAAGCGTCGTGGCCGTGGGTTGGGGTTCGTAATGCTATCGGAAATCTCCGCGGTGCGCCGAATTATGCTGAGACAGTAGGTGCGCAAGAGCTGTACTTCGCGGTGCTTGGTTTTCTTTGCATGATCCTCAGCTGGATCAAGCTGCGCCCGACCCACGCCGCTTGGATCACCGGAAACTGGTTCCTCATAGCCAGCGTGACCTTTCTCGTAAGTACGCCACGCTACACACTAACAATGTATCCGGTATTTATGTTATTTGGGTTGGTAGGTCGGAGCCGATTGTGGACCGCCGTTATCACTGTGTGGTCTTTGTTATTTCTAGCACTGTTCAGCAGCGTGTTCACACGTGGCGGGTGGACGTTCTGAATGCGGACTCGCCGCAGGGCGCGAGTATGAATAGGTTAAAAAAAGCAGATGACTTTAAGAGAACCAGGCGTAGGGATTTCCGCAAATTGTGAATACCCGGCGTGTCCGTTCTGCGGGAGTGACCGGCGCGAGTTTCCGTTTCGGTTGCAGCAACCGTACAACGTCGTGCGCTGCAAGGAATGCGGATTGAACTATCTCTATCCGCGGCTTATCGAGAGTGCGATGCAGGAAGCCTATCGTCAATCGTCGTATTACGAGGGTGGCGCATGCGGTTATGCGGACGCGAGTTACACTGAGCAGGAATCAGCACTTCGGGCAACGTTTAAAAGCTTTCTGCACAACCTTTCCGGACGCGGATTGGTTGGTGGCGATCTCTTGGAAATCGGCTGCGGCTATGGATACCTCCTCGACGAAGCGCGCTCATTTTTTCAGCGTCGCACCGGAACGGAATTCTCCCCGCAAGGCGCAGAGATCGCGCGCGAAACAGGTGCTGAGGTGTTTGTTGGAGGTGTGGAACAGATTCAGCCAGACGCAAAATTCGACTGCATAATTGCGACACAAGTAATCGAACACATTTATGAACCACTATCATTCGTGAAGCAATTAGTCGGGCGCACAAAGCCGGGGGGCTACATTGTTCTCGCTACGCCTGACATCGGAGGTGCGTTGAGGAAACTGATGCGCCGCCGCTGGCCATCTTTCAAGGTTCCCGAACACGTCCTCTACTTCAATTATGTGACGTTAAGCTCATTAATGTATCGAGCCGGCTTGGGCGACGTTCACAGACTTCCTTATCCGCATGCTTTTCCGTTGGGTTTGATCATGGCCAAATTCGGTTTCAAGCTTCCGCCCTGGGTCGGGCGCTTCAACGTATGGGTGCCGGCCACCACTGTTGCTGCTTATGGAACAGTCACAAACGCGTAACATCCAAACAAGGCAGCCCTCCCTTTCGGTCGTCATGCCTGTCTTTCGTGAAGGCGTGCAGTTATCTGTCTTCCTGGCGGCGGTGCGCGACTCTCTTAGCCAATGCGACCTGCCATACGAACTAGTGCTTGTTGACGATGGTTCTCCCGACGATACCTGGCGGGTGATAATAGAAGAAGCGAAAAGCTCCCAGACGATCTGCGCTCTGCGACTAAGTCGTAATTTTGGCAAGGAATCGGCGGTGTGCGCGGGACTGGAGCATGCGCGTGGCGACGCGATAATCGTGATGGATGCCGACGGGCAACATCCCCCATCGCTTATTCCAGAGATGGTTCGCACGTGGCAACGCTCTGGAGCCGACATTGTGGAAGCGGTTAAGCGCAGGCGCGGACGCGAATCGTTATCGAGCAAGATTGGAGCCCAGCTGTTCTATTTCATCCTGAACAAGCTGTCTGGATTCCATTTTAAAGGCGCATCGGATTTCAAACTCTTGAACCGCAAAGCCGTTGATGGGTGGTTAAAAATGCATGAGCGCAATGTCTTTTTCCGAGGCATGACCGTCTGGATGGGTTTCAACACTGTGCAAATTCCTTTTGAGGTCATGCCACGCTCCGGGGGTCAATCCGCGTGGTCTGTGTTAAAGCGCCTGAAACTGGCTCTCATCGGAATAACTGCATTCTCGTCATTCCCGCTGCATTTGGTCACCTTAGCAGGGGTGATATTCTTGGGCTTGTCGGTTCTTTTGGGAGTGGAGACGTTGTACCTGAAACTAGCCGGCCAAGCAGTCAGCGGTTTCGCAACCGTCATTCTACTGGAACTGATGATCGGCAGCTTTCTGATGATTAGCCTCGGCGTCATCGGCGAATACCTGGCTCGCATTTACGAGGAGGTCAAAGGCCGGCCTCGATACATCGTAGCTGAATCGATTGAACGTGGTACTGAGTCGGCCGCGGTTAGCGGCACACAAAGAGCAGCGGAATGTCCGGCTCAAGCGAGTTGAGAGGCTAAACAGCGCCGCAGAAAATAGAATGAAGGACGCTAGTAGCTACCGCTTACTGCCTCCTCCGAGGCTAATCTGGCTCACGCGATCCGAGAAAGTGGAAACCACGTAAAGTTTGTCTCCCCACAGCGCCATAGCGGATGGTCCATCGAGCTGGTCTGGAAGCATAGGTCTTAACGCTCCCATTCTGGCTCCATTCAGATCGAAGACGAGCAAGTTATGCGTGGCAACGCTTGACGCATACAAACGATCCCTCTTTGGATCAATAATAACGTGTTCGAGGGGCCACGTATTGTTTCGCCACTCTTCCACAATCCATTTCCAAAGAAATCGCCCGTTCGAGTCGAAGACTTGGATGCGCTTATGGAGCGGATCGGCCACATAGACTCGGTTGGTCTTTGCATCAACAGCGACACCTGTATGGTTGGCAAACTGGCCATCGCCCGCTCCCTCCGATCCCCATACGGCGAGCACGTTACCATCCGGATCCATCTTTACGATCCGGCTATGGCCCTGGTCTAGTACGTAGATGGCGTTATCGGGTCCGATCGCGATGTCCCGCGGGGCGTAAAACCCGGGATCGGGGCCGCTCCATTGAGCAAAGACGCTGCCGTCCGGCCCCAACTTTAGGACCCGGTGGTTCCCGGCATCGGCGACATAAATGTTCCCGTCTCGATCGATCGCAATTCCGTTTGGTTCCTTAAGTTGTCCATAGCCCGTGCCTTTTGTTCCTATGCTAGTAATGAACGTGCCACTCGGTGTGAACTTCTCGATCCGTCCATTGCGGCTATCGGCAACCAGCACATTGCCAGCTCGATCAATAGCAATTCCGAGCGGGTCATCAAACTGTCCCTTTCCTGATCCCTTACCACCTTCAAACATGGTAGTAGCGTGTTCAGGTAAGGCTCGAAGATTGGCAGGCTCTGTGTCAGGCACCTTATAGATCGTTAGCGAACTATACCGGCCTTGTTTGTCCTCGAACACCTTCGGAAAATACTCGGCATAGATGTGTTCGTTCGGCCGTTTAATGATTTGGTTGTGGCGAACGCCATTATCAAATGCCACGTAGCCGATGTTATTGTCCTTTAAAAGGTGAAATACTTTGCGTGGGTCTCTGCTCTCGAACATCTCCCGCTGAATTAGTTCGCGTTTTACAATGTCATATCCGGCGCCCCAGGCAAAAAGCGTATAGCCGCAGAAGAGTTTGCGGCCGGCAAAGAGAATTGGGTGGTACATGAATCTATCAGTTAAGAAGGCCTTGTCCGACCTGGTTTCTGACAGCACCCACTTCATCAACGGATCGTTCGCGTAAGCAAATTCCGCGAGATGACGATTGTAAATGGGAAAGAGATCGATGGCTCCACCCATCATAATAGAAGCCGTCACCGCGGTGGCAACGACTGGGCCCAGGATTGGCGCGGTCTTTAGCTTCCAGAGCCACCATACCCCATAGGCCGCGAACAGGTTGGCTAGAATCACCCAAATATTCAGGAACTTATGATTTGCCGGCGTCTCAACGCTGAATCGGAATAAGAAAGCAACCAATACCAAACTGCAGATGGCGATAAAGAAGCGACGCTGAAACCATGAAACCACCAGCAGCCCCAGGATTATCACAGGCCACTTTAAACCGAACGTATAGCCGAGATACTCGACGACTTTAGCTATCGTCGGATGCTCGATGGTATATCCCCATTGAAAGAGGGAGTAATTCCTGGGACCGCCGCCGGCGGATAAGTACCATAGTTGTGGCAATGCAACAATGGCAGCAGCGATTCCCAGCAACAACATGTATTTGCGCTGAGGAAAAAGAATGAGGAGGAAGAGTAGGACCGCAAAGGCTGCGGTGAAGACAAGGGCATTCCAGAATGGCATAGCACCTAAAAGTAATCCGGTAAAAATAAAGCCCTTGCCAGAGACGACAGCATCTCTCGCGAATGTGATAACGCCTGAAGCTTGCCGCGGTTCAGACTTGATGATTGCCGCGCCATCAGGCACTTCACTGCCGGCGATAGGTGCAGGAAGTTTACCCGAATCAGCGGACGTTTTTTGCTGGTAGCGATCGATCAGGAAAATCAGTACAATGAGAAGTATACCGATTCCGCTGGCTAAATGTCGTTGGTTTATGTAAACGCTTTGCGTCCATATTCCCCAATCCTCCCCGCGATACGGATAACTGGAACGGAGGAATCCCCTCAAATGGAGTACCGCATGGAAAGCCTGTGTTAGTGACGATTGAGACCGAAGGAATGGAATGGAAGCAAGTGAGCCGTTGAGGAAAAATAAGGCAGAGCCAATGCGTCCAACAGGTCGTGAATTAAATAACAGTTGCCCCAGGCTCATAACGAGCGCGAGCATGCAGACCATGGTAACAGCACTCAAGATGTTCAAGCTCCATGCTATATTAAGACCGAGAAATTCGAGATTTCCGGCCTGAAAAAAGAAGAGAAAGTGGTATCGAATGGGCGCACCAGAAAAAAAGGGATATTCTGTAGGGAAGTTATGACCCACAGAAAAGCTCCGGATCAACGCTGTGTGTGGCCCAAAGTCAGTCCAAACCAGATCGGCTATGAGCAGCTTACCGTATTTATAACCGAATGTGGTAAACATCATCCAGCACGCCAGGCCGAAATACATCGCTAACATGATCCAATCCCAGATTTCTGACCCGGAAGCGCGTGGCTCGATGAATAGCGGATGAGACC
>WNGO01000863.1_pt1 | contig 29732 bp, 25 predicted proteins | sample 5400511 | NCBI WGS metagenome assembly WNGO01 (sample SAMN13153380, study PRJNA577476) | soil metagenome | isolation source: 20 cm soil or saprolite under Garry oak tree replicate 2 | place: USA:California | collected 2016-06-15 | reverse complement strand
TTCTTGGTCTTCCAGGCGCAGATATCGCCGATCTCTCCGTTGGCGTCATCGTACCAACCTTGGCCGGGAATCGGATCGGTGATCGCTTCGCAAAGCTCGTGGGAACTCGTTGAGGTCAAGGCATCGAGCTGGGCCACGCCGCCCAGGCATCCGGGGCAATCTGGGAACGGCATGACCGCATAGAAAATTCCGTTTCCAATCGCATCGTGATAGCCGCAGAATTGTTGACAAGAGCTGCTCCCACCTTGCACGACGGTTGTTCCTGAAGGCAAGAAGACAAAGTACAGAGTGTTTGGCGACGGCTGAGGAAACGCGGCATTGCTGGAAATTTCCCGTTGCAGCAATTGCTGAATGGCCTGGTCTGTCACGGAGGCGGACGGCTCGGGCGTGGTGAGCGTAATAGTGCCTGTTCGTTTTCCATGGCCAATCGACTGTCCCGCAACACTGTATTCGCTCAATTGGTCCATCAGGTTACTTGTGAGGACAAAATCGAAAAACTGGTTCATCTGCGCGAGGATTCCTGCCGATGGCTCCTGTTGCCAGCCGGTGCCCCAGAATATTGTGAAGACCTCAACGGTGGTGAGTAGAGGGCCGTTGCGGTAGACCAACTTAGGCCATCCCGGAGACTTTTTAGGGATCGGTCCTGGAAGTCGCCTGATTGGAATCTGACTTGCATGCTTTGTTGTCGCATCCTGGGACGCTATCTGACAATCTTCGGCGCCCCCTATACCACTTTTTGGCATTTAGCCGCTTGTGGCAAGTAGGATTCCTCCCCTGACGGTCCCTCGGCACATCCAAACTACGCCTCTAAGTCCCAATATTGCTGAGGTTTCCTCTATGTATGTCGGACATATTGCCGAGAGATGTGCGGATGGCATCCGGTTTGCTCCCTAATCCTGTGGGGACTGACCCACGCAGACCGTGGAAGTTGGCGGCTCTAGGTGGCCCTGAAATCGGTCAGTCAGACATGGGAGGGGTGGCAGATGATTCGAAAGCTTATCATCACAGTCTTCGTGTTCCTCGGTGCTGTTCCTACTTTTCCTCACACCACTCAACTCCCCACCGGGCAGACTCATCCGGCCCTCCATCTGATGAACGACAGTGAATTCGCCATCTTTCTAAAACGGCTGGATACGGATGTGCTTCGTTCGCAAGCGCAATTGAAAAAGATGGATGTGAAATCCCTGAGTCTTGATCTTCAGGAAGGCGAGGAACTTGAGAGAAGCTACAACCGGTGCTTGCAAACGCTCGATAACGCCAGGGAAGAAATCCAAAAGCTATCACAGAAACAGACACTCAGACTTGACTTATACCTCCTGATTGACTTGAACGAATTAGCTCGCAACCTGGATGCGCTGGACCAGGGTTTGATGAATCCTGCGGTCGGCGGAAGCAGCGGGACCCAGAAGACACTGAGTTATGCAAGAGAAGTCCTGAGCATTGACGTGGCGCTTGCAACGGACATTTCCACATTTCAGCACCACTTTCTTGCGTTTACCGGAGTAATCGACGCGACCCTTGACCAAGCCGAATCTGATGCGTCTCAACCCCAGACTCAGAAATAAGACCCCGCCGTTGCCCTCCATCAGGGTGAAGTTAGCCTCACGGCTTCCCCGCAAGCGGAAATACAGCTTCTGATAAGCGGTGTGAGCTCAACAGGTCGATGCAACACCAGCAAATCGGTTGATCCCAGGATTCCATCCTGTGGAGTGAATGGCGAAACATTCATCTACAAGGAATGAAGCGCGATACAATTCCCGCCGAAGGATCAGGAACACGGGCTACACCTTCAAGTCCTATCTCGTTGAGGGTTTTATGACCGCTGACAAGACAGCACAGACGGACGAGGAATTCTTTCGACAAAGGGGCTTTGGTCTCCGAATTGGATTCGGTGACCGGCCCGCACTCCTCGTAATCGATTTGATCAAAGCGTTCACTGATGCGGGGATGATGCTGGGTGCGAATTTGGACAGCCAGGTTGAGGCGGCGAATTCTCTTTTGAATGTCGCGCACGATCGGAAGATGCCCGTCATCTTCTCCACGGTCATATACCAAGACGCTGATTTTAAGGATGCTGGAATTTGGGCTCTCAAACAAAAGGGAATCGTGACGCTGAAGGCCGGCACAAGTGGGGTCGAACTCGATCCCCGATTGAAGGCGCAAAAAACGGACACGCTGCTCATGAAAAAGTATGCTTCCTGCTTTTTCGGAACGGATCTAGTTTCGCGGCTGCTTGCCCACCGAATCGACACGCTGCTCATCGCCGGCTGCACGACGAGCGGTTGCGTACGAGCCACCGCGGTCGATGCCTGTCAGACCGGCTTTCGGCCGATGGTTGTTCGAGAGGCGGTCGGTGATCGCTCTGCGGCAGCGCACGACCAAAGCCTGTTTGACTTGGATGCGAAGTATGCGGACGTGGTTTCTCTTGCGGATACATTGGAGTACCTCGTCACAATCGGCCGCACCGTTCACGCGGCTACCGACTGAGTGAAAGGTTTTTCGATGGCCCAATCGTTCTCGCAAGCCCCGCAGGAACACGATCGGTTCCCCTACTCCGCGATTGTGGACCGCGAGCCGTTGCGATGGCCAAATGGCGCGCGCGTCGCCTTGTGGGTGATTCCCAATATTGAGCATTTTTTGTTCGACCGCCCGTCGACTCCAGTAACCCTGGCAACAGTAAACTTGGTGCCGGATGTGTTGAACTACTCCTGGCGCGATTACGGCGTTCGGGTGGGAATCTGGCGGCTCATGGAGACCATGGAACGCTATGGCGTTAAGGGAACGGTGGCGCTCAACTCGGATGTCTGTGCGCACTATCCGCGCGTGATTGAAGGAGGAAACCAGCTAGGTTGGGAGTGGATGGGGCACGGGACCAGCAATTCCATTTTGATTAATAGGCAGCCGGAGGACGAGGAACGCGCGCTCGTGCGCGGCGTTGTCGATACGATTCACAAGAGTACGGGGAAGCGCCCGCGTGGTTGGTTGAGTCCTGCGCTCAGCGAATCACATAGAACACTCGATCTGCTCGCCGAATGTGGAATCGAGTACGTCTGCAATTGGGTTAACGATGAGCAACCCTACCCGATGCGCGTCAAAACAGGCTTGATGATCTCGATTCCGTATTCGATTGAGATCAATGATATTCCCGCCTTTCTGGACCTCAAACAAAGCGCGGAGATGTTTGGCCGGATGATTTGCGATCAATTTGACGTGCTCTACGAAGATGGCGCCAAGACCGGACGAGTCATGGCCATCAGCCTGCACCCTTTCCTCATCGGGCATCCCTACCGGAGCAAATACTTCGCCAAGGCGCTCGCCCACATCACTTCGCGCCAGGAAGTTTGGATTGCCACCGGCAGCGAAATCGTCGATTGGTACCGGCAGAACTATCTCAAGCTCTAGGCCATAACAAGCACAACCAAGTGACCATCAGATGGCGGAATTCCGAGTTTGGCTGCTCCACCTCACGGCCCCGACACTTGGCCTCTCGTTTGAGCCAAGGCAGCGCCAATCATTTCTCGATCCCTCATCGCGGTCCTCTTGTCAGCGAAAATTGCTGGAGAGATCCGCTACAGTTCGTGCCGCACGGCCTGGCGAGAAGGAGCGTGGCGGGGTACGTGAGGTGTCGGGGGTCCTTGCATGTCCAAGATGTCTGCCTGGGCTTGGGACATCCAGGGCCCCTGCGTGTTCGGCTTATCGGGCTGTGCACCTGGCGGAGCATCAGCTTTAAGCCGTTGCTACCAAAGATATTGAATAACGCATCGGTTCACAGGCGGACCGCCGCGATTCACTTCCCTGACTTCTCATCATAGGGGGCGCCAGTGCCGGACGAGCCGAGAAACAGCTTTCGCCCATCGGGGAACGTGACATCCCGGCCGTTTGCCCTATTCGAACCATCCTTGGATACATAACCGTCGACGAGAATCTCCATTCCAGGCACCAGGGAATCCTTCGTAAAGCCTCGCCTGAACAGAGTGTTCGGGGTACCGGCTTCAATCATCCAATTGACAACCTTGCCGTCTGAGTCTTTCACGTCGATGTGGATCCATGCATGGGGATTTATCCATTCCATCCTGGTGATCGTTCCCCGCAACTTGACCGGCCTTTTCGCGTCAAATTCCGCCGCAAATGAGTGATGCGCGAACACCGGCTCTACGCTCAGAAGTAGACCGATACCGGCAACCACAACGGCTAGCTTTCTTCGCATCCGATCGTCTCCTTTTTCTTTGAGTCCTCCGTGTTATTCGACATCAAGCTGCGCCTCTCCGACTCACCTGGATCCCTTCTTCGCGGCTTCTTCCGCCGCGGCCTTCTCTTCGGCGCGAGCTCCACTGAGCAGATTCGCCATGCCGTAATTCCCCTCGTGACACGCGTACTCATAGATCGGCCCCGGTGCCTTCGTCAGGGGAACTGCTACCGTCCAGGGCCTCGTAAATGTCGTGGGATCGTCGACTGTGTATTGGTAGTCGATCGTCTCAGCGTCGACTCGTGTGAAGCGTTCGACCAGATGCAAGTTCGCGCCGGCCCCTCCACAGCAATTGTATGAGGTGGATCGAACCTGGTCGTTGAAATTAGTTGTGTCGACAACCAGCGTGTTGCCCTCCCAGTGGCCGCGCGAGTCCCCCAACCACTCGCGGATGTTTTTGACGACATGCGGACGCCCGTCCAGGGGAATGATGCGAACTTCGTGAATCATCTCCTGGAGAATTGCCACGGTTCCAGGAATCTGCACTATCATAAAATTATTATTGTAGCCGCTAGGAAGCTTGGGCGCACCGCGCGTGATACAACGCTCCCCTAAGTTTCGGTCCTCCCATGAGTCGGCGGGGCCACGTTTACTCCTGGCCTCTGCACGGGCGATCTCTCTCTTCTGCGCCTCCGGCGTCAAGGCGGGAATTCTCCCATCCAGCGGATCCACAATCAGCGAAGTGCGCCTGGTCGGTACGACCTTTGTTCCGCGGTCGTACCAGGAGTCGTTATAAGCGAGGGCGACATCGGCGTCGGTATTTGGGTTGTCGCGGCGATCCGCATTATTGTGCTGCAGTACTTGCTTTTCATATTCAGCCGCTTCCTCTTCCGTAAAAAACTGCTTCCCCGCAAGCTCACGGGGTCGTTCCAAGGGGGTAAGGGTAGCGTTCGACCATATTCCCTGCAGGTCCGGCTGGCCATCCGCTGTACGTGGCTCCGTCCAGGACTTTGCTGCGGTCATCGCGTTCGCCGTAGACGATTTCGCCTGGCCAGCGATGGGTACCGGCGCTAGCAACGCGACCACGATCATGACTGCCAGAGCACCCATTGAAACGATAAATCGATGGCTCATCTCAAACCTCCTTTTCATTTGCTTGGCTGCTTGCGAAGATGCCCATACATGAGCTCTTCCGCGAACTCCACGCACTTGAATTCCAACAATTGGGCGTTTTTTTCCAGCCGACGATAGACGGGCATACTCATCTTCCAGGGTCGCGAAAACACCTTCGGGTCCTCGATGGTGACTTCGTAGGTGAGGGCGTAAGGGCTGATGGGAGTGTAGCGTTCGACCACATGTAAGGCGTCGCTATGAAAATTCCCGGCCCTGTCGAACCAGGTCTGGTCGTTGAAACTCGTCACGTCGACGACAAGCGTATCCCCGTCCCAGCGGCCGACCGAGTGCCCCATCCAAGTATCGAAGGGACTGGGAGGAGGATTGTCCATGTAGATCGTGCGGCTGGCGCCCGCATACTCATAGGCCATCAGGATGTACTTCGGAGTCTGAACAATTTGAAATGGATAGGGCATATACGTGGCCCGCGGCACACCCGGCAGATAACACCTGATTTCCGGGTCAGCCTTCAAACTGTTTTCAAAGTTCTCCTTCCTTTTCGCCGCCGCCGCCGGCAGGTAAGGGATCTCATCACCCTCCACCACGCCTAGGCCAGCGGGAACTGCGCCCACCGCGCCGAGTGCGACCACCTGTCCCGCCCGTGCCGCATGGCCTTGGATGTCCCAATTTGCCGTGTTGAGAGTCTGCCAAATGCCGTTCAAATTGGGTTTGCCGTCCGGTGTACGCGGCGCCACATAGGCCGGGGCCTGACCAGCGGCCGGTATCACAACCAGCCAGAGCGCGGTTATCACGGCGGCTGCAGCACTCGAAAATATCGCGCCTCTCAACGGATTCCGCATCTGTGTCTCTCCTCCGAACCCGCCACCCGGCATTTCGGTCCGACCGTCCATCGCCCGACCCGCTGGCCGCTCAATATGACGATTTTCAACGTATATTCAAAGAATTTCGATGTCAAGGAACGCTACCAGCCGGAATTTCCAATTTCAACTTTATCTTTCTGCAAAACCATATTCCAGCCAACCTCCCGTGTCAACCTCCCATCGCCCTGGCCACAGTTGCGTGGCAATCGCGCCTCGTTTAGCTGTTCAGCTGAGTGGCTTTGTCTGTGTCTCGCCTCCAAACAGCCTCCTCGCGGACACTCCTCCGTCTGAGATGGCCTCTGAGCGCTCCATTCGCTGTCTCTCCTGCTTCGCTAGCTTTGTAGCGTCTCTTTCAGGCGGAACAATCGATACACGGAAGGGGCGCCTGCAAAACACCATGCGGCGATTACGGGGTCACAAATTGCGCAGCCCAAGGAAGAGGTTGGCGCGAACGGGACGATGGGATTTCCGTAAAGGTGATGCAGGATGTCCCAACCGGTATGCAATATCCAACCAACGCCAATGAACCCGTAGGATTGAAGCCCTTTGTACGCGAACCATGTAACGATGGTGGTGAATACAAACTCCCACTTGCCGAGACCTCCATTCAGATAGGCCGCGCCTGCACCAGCTATCATGATGGCCATGAAATTGCGCCTCTTGGGCTCTTTTAACAAAGAGCATAAAGAGATGAAGATGAGAGCAATCAGGATTGGTCCCAAGACATCCATTATCCGAAGACCGTGAATGAACGGGTTTGCCACGACTTCTACTCGCTGGAAATCACATTGCGCGCTGTGACTTCTGATACGCATACGATTAAACCTTTTCATCCGTCGCCGTCAACAGATACCAATCACCATTCAGCCCGAGTGACGGGTATCCGGAAGCGATCCTCCTAGTTGGGTAAAACGGAAACTGGTGAACTTCGAGATGAGGTTTACGAACAGGGCTCCCACGATCTAACCTGGTTACGTCCCGAGAAACGGGATTGTCGGTAGCTGGCCCACGCCGTCATAGAGCAGAAACCAGTTTCCGAGAAGAGTTGACTCGGTAGTGCGGGTTCAGTTCTGTGTGCTCGCGGTCCGGCTATTCAGGCCACTTTGCATTCGGATCAAAATTGATAATTGTCTGTGGTGGAGCCGTGGGAACCATGGGGCGCAGGAACGGCTTGTCCGACGCTTTATGACAGGAGTAACACTGTACGAGGGTCTCTTTATACGTAGCGGCAAACTGTACGCCGTCCTTTTTGTCGATAGCCTGCTGCAGCCGGATCATGACACTATCATCGACGCTGTCGTAGATACCCTTCAAATCCACTGGATCACCCGCGAGGTTCTTTCGGATCGGGCGGACCCGGATTGTCCACCTTATATGCTGACGCGCTTCATTCAAGAAGAATGCCGCCAGCGGCCAGTTCTCGTGTCTTCCCGCAAACCAAAGATTCGCGAATTGGTAGCCCACATCGGTCATCGTGTGTGACTGGGACGGTACAACATCTTTGAGGTGCGCAATGTCCGCTTGCATGGCAGCGATATCGGAAACTGGGTTTTTAGTCCCTGTCTGTGCCAATGCAGCTCGTGCCGGAAATAGGTGTTGTCTCCACAATGAAAACCCAAATCCACCCACGAGAACGCCGAAGGTGAAGAGTAGGAGGCTCCGGAGAGCTGCGGTGTTCGTCATCTGATTGCACCTCACTTCAATTTCGATTAGAAAAATCAATCGGCAGGAAGCTTGCCGCGAAATTGCACTTAATCGGACCCGTCATTTCATTCGCCAAAATGCCTGCCGACGGAACAATCAGCGATATACGGTCTTGCTTCCTACCCCAGTCTCCTATCATTCCTGCTCATGTGCACCGGGATCTGCGATTTGGACCTCTAGCTCGCACATCGTATGCCTCTCGTGTCATCGACACAACGAATTTGCCATCAGAGACGGCCCCAGCGCCAATCGCAAGGTTCCAATGGCCACATCCCCTTTTATAGAACGGGATTCTCGAAATTCGGTACACGTTTGTTCGACAAGCCACTGGTTCCCGGAGGCCGCTTCCCTCTGCAGAGCTTTGGTCATTCGGGAAAGGCCCGATGGATCGAGCCAAGTGCGTCGAATTCTGGCGTTCCGAGACCGACGCCCGTAAAGAATTCCCGAAATGGATTCCGTTGAAGATCAGTTCATTTCGTCGAAGGCATCCAAAACCAAACGCGCAAATCGGAACGAACTCTAGTCGAGCGGTTCGACCTTGACAATCGATGCGCCGTGGTTGCTGCCGATCCAAAGCGTGCCGGGGTTCTTCGAATCGTCGACATAGACGCGGCGGATATTGGTCGGGCGGGGCAGCATGTATTCCGTATACTGGCCGCTCTTGATATCAAGACGTGCCACATGGTCGGTTAGCATGGACCCGGTCCAGGCCTCACCATTGCGGTCGGCCACGGCGTCATACGGCGCACTCCACGCCGTCGGCACCTTCCACTCGGTCATGCGTTCGGTCTTAGGATCGAACATGCCGATCGCGTTGCCCTGATATTCGGCAAACCACAACCGGCCTTCGCGATCAACGCGACCGCGCCGCGGGCGGGAGTCCGGGGTCGGAGTCTGGTAGACGGTCGCATTCTTCGTCTTGGCATCGATCTTGACGATATTACCGGCCGAAAAATCGAGCAGATAGGCGTTGTTCTGCGCGTCCGAGTGGATGCCGTAGGTTCCGATGCGCTTGCCGGTCTGCGGATCCTTGAAGTTGCCAAGGTTCTCCATCTTGTTGGAGATCAGATCGAGCCGGTAGATGTTGCCAACATCAGAGTTCTTGATCCACACCTTATTGTCGATAGGAGTGCCTTCGATTGCGAGATGGCCGAGCTGGCCACCGTCGGTGTCCCATTCCTTGGGGGTGGTCCACATCTGGAACTTTTCGGTCTTTTTGTCGAACTTCGCTACGGCACTCTGGTACATCACGCCGACCCAGGGATTGTCTTCCGTGTCGAATTCCAGATCGAGCGTGCCTTCCGGCCATCCCGGCTTAACTACCGGGATCGAATATTGCGTCACCTTGCCGGTCTTCGGATCCATCTTGCCGAGGAACATCTGACCGAAGTCGGAGTACCAGACATTGCCCGCGCGATCGAGCATCACGTCGTGCGGCTGAATCAAGGGATTTGGCAAATCGTATTCGGTGATGATCACGCGCGTGGACTTGCCCGTGAGTCGCGGCTGGGTCTTAAGAGGGAAAGCCCAAGTCGGCTCCTCGCTCAGGTTGACGCTGGCGAGCCATTCCGCGGTCTTCCTACCGTTGCCGCCGCGTTCAACATCGCGACTTGCAGTGCCGGCGAGCCGCTGCGGCTTTAGGGGAGTACTGCCGGGATAATAGAGGCTCATCCGCTGGATAACTTCCATGAAGCCGTCGGCGTCATGCGTCGACTTCATGATGCGCTCGAGCGTGTGACAGCCGGTGCAATTGAGCAGGAAGCGTTTCTGCTCGTCCGTGCCCGGCATGCTAATCAACCATTCGGCATTGGTAAGATGGGCGGACAAGTTCTTCACTTTTTTGAGCTTGATCTCAGCCTTGGCTTCCTGGCCTGAGGCGACATCCGCGGCCCTGGCTCCGTCGAGCTCATAGCCGGCCGCGCGCGCTTTCAATGCGTAGTGTCCGGGTTCGAGTCTCGTGACCGGGAAAGCAAAGCGGCCCGCGGCGTTGGTAACCACGCTGATGCTGATTGTCGAGCCGTCCTCCTTCGCGCTGACCACCACACCTTCCATCGGACCTTCCTCAGCGGAGGTGACCTGCCCGCTCAACGCTGATGTCGTCTGAGGCTGTGCGTGAAGTCGAGCGGACGCGGTTTGAAAAAGGATGGCAGCAAGAGCGCCACCGGCGATAAGCAAGACTCGCTTGGTTTCCATCAGCATCTCCTCGCCTTGGAATGGGTAATTTGGAATTATTCTGGGATTTCCATTTTGGCATCCTAGACGCCAAACAGCCTACACCCAATCGCATCCGCTCGTACTTTTTTTCATCCTTTCCATGTCGAGCGACTCCGGCGGCCCACGAAGGGGCCAGCCGCGCGCCTTCCGGGTACAGGAAAACCAGGAGCTGCCTTATTTTGGAGCGATTCTCCGACATCTCTCCGTCTTCACTGATTTCGACGTATTCGCTTGCCAGCCGCTGGACCTATCCAGTCAGCAGCGGCGGCGCAGCGATCCGCGCCACCATGCTCCCAAACAGCCGCCTCGTCAGATGACTTTCCGCCAGTAACAACCAATAGTATCGAGCGTGCTGGACCAATCGGCCGCCGTCCATTTGGAGGATTGAGATGCGGATTCCAAGGCACCTTGTTGCGTTGAGTTAGCCATCTGCGGCAAAGCTGATGCAGGCGCCACAATCATAGGAAGGATAAGAAACGAACACGGATGGCGCGGTTTCATTCTGATGACTGAGTTCGGAAATACTACACCTAATCGGGTTAGTCGGATGGTCTACGACCAATGCCACCTCCCGAGAAACGGAATGTGGAACGGCCAAGGGTTGGTTGCTATGGACTCGCGCACGCCGACAGGTCCGCGCTCTGGGGCCTCGGTGCGGCTCCACGGTCGCCGAACCTTGCCCGACGCTCCAGATGCCGGTCAAGGCAACGGACCGAAAGTCTAATGGTCATATGCCGCCCTTCAGCCGGAAAATGAATGCCGGAGAAAACCCTATGGCATGGTTTTATGAAATCCGCAATTCAAACAACGTTGTGGCAGAAACGGGGAAAGGTTTTGCTACGCATAAGGCGGCTATACAGGCGGCGGAAACATGCGTATCCGGCCCTTCAGGGGTTAAAACCCCTGAAGAAAACGCAGACTTTATGTCGTGCCTAAAGGCACGACCCACAAAACTTAAGACTTTTTCCGCAACCTGTAGAGCCGCTAGTAGAAAAAAGGCAAGAGAACTGAAAGCTGCGGATTCATTGCCGGGTGGCGGAGTTGGACCGTGGGAACTGGGCAAGATTCCGAAATGCCGACTCGGTAAGCCGCGTCGGAGTGCGCAACCTCAAGACAATTCGGCTCAAACAGCCTTCCGCCTCGCCATCTTCTGTGCCATGAACAGCACCATTCCCAGGGCACCGCTATCCATGCGGCTGAATAATCGGCGGAACTTAGCAAGCAGGCGTGCATCCTTACCCTTGCTACCCCATGTCATGTCGGCACGGGCTTTGCGTTTCGGGAAATTCGGCAGCTTGGGCAGCTTTGCGCCGTCGTAGAAAAGTACGTACATCGGGACTTCGAGGGCACGGGCGAACTTCTCCAGAGTCTCGACAGCCGGAACTGTGTGTCCGTTTTCGACACGCGAGATGTAGCAGCGAAGCAAGCCCGTTCTTTCCTCAACCTCGCCTTGTGAGAACTTCTTTTCCTCACGCAACGCGCGCAAACGCTCTCCAATTATCATGGCTTAATCCCCCCGTAGCATAAATGAGTAAGCAACCATTGATTCTTCTGTACGAAGGCATAGTAAATCATTCTGTGCCACAGGTTGAGCATTCCCGCTCGACTTCGAAACTCTAGCTAGGGGTTTTGGAGATGAAGTTGCGGCTGGTTTGGGTGCTAGAAATTTTGCCAGATACCAGCGCTGCCCCGCGAAGACACGTTGGAATCTGAAAGATGGCGCCTTGTACAGTTTCTTTCCTGTCGCTGGTTCGTACGTTTTCTTGTTCGAAGGCTTTGAGTTGTCCAAAATAATCCCCTCGTATTGAATACCTGTCGATTCAAAAAACGCCAGGCAACTTCTGCGGAATAACGGGGATTTAGTCAGCGAACAAATCCTCAAGAAGTTTTTGGTCCTCCGGCGCAATGGCTGTGAAGGCGATTCCCATGCCGATATCTGGTCGGCCGTACATCACCTTGCCAAACGCTACTATTTGCTTCTCTCCGTAGGCCACCTTGAGCATGACTTTGGTTCCTACCGGGAAAGGGGTCGCTGTGTGCACGCCGCATCCGTAGACGCTTAAATCTTTGGTGCGCTCCTTAATCTGAATCCCCGATTCCAAATCGGTGAGTTCTACATCAACAGAGAGTGGGTGACGCAGGGCCCGGCGAGGAGATTGAGCCTCCATGCCATGTCTTTCAACCATCCCACCCCCTGTTTCTCGCGTGTGATGAACTCATTCTGTGTTCCGGTGTGGGAAGTCTCTGAGGTGCCCGTCTCGCTCGATTCCACACACGGCGCGCGCATTTGCGGGCAGTGTCCCCAGATCCCCGAGTTTGGAAAAAACCGCATTTATTCCAAACGATAGGGCTTCCTTCTCTACCTGAATATTGCGCTCTGCTGTCAGCATGAAGATCGGCAATCGAGGCATGATTTCCCAAAGTTGCTGAGCCAATTGCAATCCGTTCATTTCTGGCAAGGAGCAGTCCAGGATTGCCAAGTGTGGCGATAAACGGCGTGCTTTATCGATAGCTTCGGTGCCGCCTGATGCTTCTATGCAAAAGTCGAAGCCTCCGCCTTGTTCAAGGAGCGTACGAAGAAATGCGCGGAGAGAATCATCGTTGCCCACGATGAGTACGGTAGAAATGTTTCCCTCCGTTCTGGGCGCATCCGTGGATAAGCCTTCCGATCAGCGCGCAGAGACTATGCATCGGAGCGGATTCACCGACCAGCGCGCAAAAGCCCGTTTTACTGAACATTTTCACGCGGTGGGTTCGCGTGGGGGCTCCATTTGCTCCAGTTTTCTTTATTCGTTTACGTGACCGGCGTGATATTTAATTGTGAAGCGATGTCGGTTCAATACCGCAGAATACGTAGCGGGATTCACTACGCAACAATCCAGGCAGAGGACCTATTACCACCAACAAAGATCACGCGGCGAAATCCTGCTATAATAACGGCGGCTTAAATGATCAATCATCGTCGTTGACAACAACCTCCGATGCCCTTCACCGGGATGCTCACCTGTATCTTGCCCGACCCTGTGCCCTACCATTGGCCGACCGGATTCTTGTCACTTGTCGCCGCGCTTCTCGCTTCCCTCGTCGTGTTGTTTGTAGCTATTCAGAAAAAGATGGACCGCGTTCGTACGCTGACTGGCCGATGTACACCCCGCGCTCGGTCCGGAGGAGGGGCACCATGAGCGATACCGGGCCTAAACTGCGCAAAATCGGTACTGACGAGGCATCGAATGCCATTGGAGAGAGCTTGCGGCTCATCATCGACACAATTCCCACCATGGTCTGGAGCGTTCGGCCTGACGGCGCTGTCGATTTCGTCAATCAGCGCTGGCTGGACTATACGGGGCTTACTTTGGAGGAGGAAGTCGAAGACCCAACGCGCGCACTTCATCCCGAAGACCTTCCACGTGTCATGGAAAAGTGGCTCGTGGATATGGCCGCCGGGAAACCTTCCGAGGATGAAATGCGGTTGCAGCGGGCTGACGGTGAATATTGCTGGTTCCTGGTTCGCACGGCGCCTCTGCGCGACGAGCGGGGAAACATTGTTAAATGGTACGGCGTATCGATCGATATTGAGGACCGCAAGCGGGCGGAAAGCCAGTCGCGGACTCTGCTCGATGCCATCCCTCAGCAAATCTGGAGTGGCCCGGCTGACGGCACACTTGACTATTGCAATGAGCGTTGGCGCTCGAACATGGGACTAAGGCTCGAAGAATTACAGGGCGACGGCTGGCAGAGCGTTCTTCATCCCGACGACCGGGAGAGGGTGCTAAGAGCCTGGCACATGTCGGTGGCAAATGGCACGCCCTACGAACAGGAAGAACGACACCGCGGGGCCGATGGTCGATATCGTTGGTTTCTGTCGCGTGGCGTGCCGCTGCGCGATGACGACGGACGGATTTTTAGGTGGTATGGGACAAACACAGATATTGAAGACCGAAAGCAAACCGAAGAGGACCTACTACACCTCTCCGGACAACTTTTGCGGTCGCAAGACGAGGAGCGACGTAGGATCGCGCGGGACTTACACGACTCGACGGGGCAAAATCTCGTCGCGCTGGCAACGATGCTTGGTCGTCTCAGTAACTCAGTTCCTTCGGTTGGACGAAAATCACGTACTCTGCTTTCTGAATGTATCGCATTGGCCGACCAGTGTATCCGCGAGGTCCGCACGCTTTCTTACTTGTTACATCCACCCTTGTTGGATGAAGCTGGATTGGAGGACGCGATTCGTGAATATGTGACGGGCTTCACCAAGCGGAGTGGAGTCCAGGTGGAATTGGAGATGTCACCGCGTCTTGGCCGGATGGCACGAGATGTCGAGATGGCGCTATTCCGAGTAGTCCAAGAGAGCCTCACCAACATCCAGCGACATTCTGGGAGTCAGCAAGCCAAGATACGAATGGATCGCAACCCGGATCTCACGCTGGAAATTAGCGACTTGGGTCGTGGAGTCTCTGCCAGTGTCAAAAGGGTGAAAGAGGAGGCCCGGTTCGAGGTTGGTGTTGGCATGCTTAGCATGCAGGAGCGGGTGAAGCTGATCGGCGGGCGGCTTGATATTGTTTACACCAGTCGTGGCACGACAGTGCACGTGACAGTCCCTCCCGGGGGGAAAGAACATGAAGAAACTTCGAATTCTGATCGCTGACGATCATGGGTTGGTGCGGCGTGGAGCGCGGGAGGTTCTCCACTCACAGCCCGGCTGGAAAGTAGTTGGCGAGGCAGCGAATGGCCGTGAGGCAGTACAAAAAGCTATAGAACTGAAACCGGACGTTGCAGTCGTTGATATCGGGATGCCTGAACTGGATGGAGTCGAGGCTGTGCGTCAGATCCGGGATTCAGTTCCGGAAACCAAAGTCCTTGTGCTCACGATGCATGAGTCAGACCAGATGGTCCGCCGCGCACTAGATGTCGGAGCTCTCGGATACCTTTTGAAGTCGGATCTCACGGACTGCCTCCCAAAAGCCGTGAAAGCCATAGCTGAGGGTAAGCGGTTCTTGACGCCAAAAGTGTCCGAAATTGTACTGGAAGGATTTCTCCACACGGGAGGCCAGGATGGGCAAAGGGAGCGGACAGGTGCCCGATTAACTCCTCGTGAGTTTGAAATCGTCCGCCTCCTGGCCGAAGGGAAAACGAATAAGCAGATCGCAGCCGCGCTGCAAATCGCTGTCCGGACGGCTGAGACGCACCGAGCTAAAATCATGTTCAAACTCGGCTTCCACTCTTCCAACGAACTTGTCCGGTACGCGATTCGAAGCAAAATCGTCGAGCCCTAACTCGTCTTCCGAGCGTAACGTTTCAAGCAGGACGGTAAGGATGCAGCGAAACTGCTGCATATCGGCGCACCCTGTTGTTTCCCAAAGGTAGCTTCCCTGATCCGACCAAGTCATCGCAGTTCGCTCCATGTCTCAGCGCATAATTTTGCAGTCTTTCGCGATCACAAGCCATATCGAATCGAATCTTCGGGCAGCACTGACGTCCAGTGCTTGGTAAACGCATTATAAAAGGACGGCCCTTTGGAGTAGGTTTTGATCGTTTGCATCAACGCCTAGTGAAAGGAACACTGTCATGAATGACGCCAAGTATATTGGGCTGGACGGCAAGACCATTTCCCCTGTGCTTTACCATCGAGGGGAAAACATTTCTCTCGATATCCCTTTTTATAGAACGGTATCAGCGGAAGGTGGGAAATTTTCCCCTGGCGCTTTGGCCACATCATGGGATGGTCCGCCGCAGGAGCTATGTAGCTGCGTAGATCTCGCCAAAAAGGGGCAGCCAGCGCACCCGATAGGCGGAATGACGGTTTCATATCGGAATGGAAAGGGACAAGCTTCCATCGTCATTGGATGGAATTTTTGAACAAATCGGCGGTCCGGGTGCTATTTTTCTGCATTCGTCGTAATTGGGGGATGAAACTTCTAACTCGGAGGACTGTTAGGTAGCAAACTTTAACGAAGAAGGGAAGAAAAAATGAGTATCAATGCATTAGCAAATGCTGCGGCAGCTCGTCGTCCTGATTTTTTCCCACTCGACAAGGTTCCTGAAGGACTACAGGAGATCGCAAAAGCCGCGGCAACGTCGCCGACTGCCGAGCCGCAAGCACCCAGTGGCGCAGCGTCTCGAGGAACTTCGACTCAGATTGATACAGCCTTGCACGTGCTTTTCGGCTATATACCCACAGAGGTCCTCACGCTGTATGTCGCCGTGTTGGCTGCGGTTCAGCGGCCGAACGAGGTAACATCCGCCGACTGGATTGCCTTCTGGAGCTTTCTTGTGGCTACGCCGATCGTTGTTTGGTTGGTCTACGGTGCGAAGGTCAAGGCTGCGAACAAAACATTGCCACTCGCGGTTGGCGCGTGGCCACTTTGGGAGATGCTGGCGGCCACTGTGGCCTACTGTGCCTGGGCGTTCGCGTTGCCAAATACCCCGTTTAGCGAGTTTTCCTGGTATTCATCTGGACTATCTGGAGTCGCCGTATTGGTGGCATCAACATGCCTTGGTTTGTTGGGGCCGTTCTTCCAAAGCACACTCAAGATAACATGAGGGCTAGCCCTTACATCGACGCATGGTGTCAGGCCAACTTAAGTGGCAGGCTCAATCTTCTTCAAGTATTCCTCTAACTTGCTGTTCACTCGTTGCCTGTCCAAGTCGTGATGAATCCGGTTGCGGCGGTTCGGACATGTCACTCCCATCCAACTGGGTCATCGGGATAAGAATCTTGATCTGTATTGATTGATTCTCTTGAGGGCCCCATTTCCAGGTTCTGGAAATATTTCTATTTGCGCAGGGCGGCTTGAGCGCCTGGGTGTCCCCATTGATCCCACGAAAAAACGGCGCACCTTGGCGGGCCACTCTCCCCATAATATCGGCCGGTTCTGCGGAGGGAGCGATTTTTCACTTATTTTCCAATTTTTTGTCCTCAGCAGGGTGTCGATTGAAGATGGTGCAATTCAAGAAGCGCAATCAGCCTCCCTGGGGGCCTGGTTCCAAGCTTCTAGATAATGACCAAATCGTCTTCCAGGGTTGTTTAATCGACAGCGTGGTTCGGTCCGCCGAATCCCACATTCCGAGATGACGACTCCTCGGGAAGTGACGAATGACGTTCATCAAAACTGCTTCGTTTATCGGTTCTAAAACGTGTCTTCGCAACGGGATCTTGCAAATGCCAATGGTGCTTCCGCGGATTGCGAATTATATGATCGACTAATGCAAACCTGCGAGAAAGGCACGCATTTCTCGCAGCACATCTGCCTCGTTCGACAAAAAGACGTAATGATTAGCACGCGGCAATATGACCACACGCGCGGAAGGCACGCCACTTTCAAACGCCTCTGCTTGTTCCTCGGTCTCAGCCGTTGGAATGGCCTCGGCCACGGCTCGCTCGGCAGGGGTATTGAAAATGTCGAAAGCGTAGGGTGAGGGATCGTGAGGGTTTGCATAAATCGCAAGAACAGGAACCCGAATATCCGTGTATTTCTGTTCGCCTGCGATGATCGCTTGACCAACGCTTGGTTGATCCAGGCGCTTTCCAAAGCTTCGGGACTCGCATTGGGACAGGCGGGGCCCTGTCCCGAACCCCTGGGCTCGACCAAAGAGAGTATCGTGCGATGGAATCCTTCCAGGGGTGTAAAATCTGTGGCTGCTGAGACCTAAAACGGGTATTCCGGGTGAATCGTAACCGCCGCGCGCTAGGCAGTTGGCCTGACCGTAGACGCGCACTGAGGAGGAGACGTGAGACTTCGGTTGAAGGTCACCTCTCTGTGCTTCTCGCTCTTAAGCTTCTTGTCATCGGCGGTGTACGCCCAAGACGGCGCCGTCCTTTTCAAAACGTATTGTGCCACCTGCCACGAGGTCGCCGCTAATTCGCCGGCACCGAGCCCAGACATTCTGAGGCAGATGCGCCCCGAGCAGATTCTCGAAGCGCTGGAGAAGGGGGCGATGAAAGCGCAGGCCGCCGAGCGAAGCCGCGCGCAGCGGCGCGCACTTGCAGAATACCTTTCCGGCGAACAATTCGGGGGTGAACCCCTGAATCCGATTCCCGAGTCGGCATTTTGCGACAGCGCCGTCGGGTCGATTCGCGATTCGCTATCCGGGTCGGCCTGGAACGGCTGGGGAGCCACGATCACGAACACGCGCTTCCAGCCGGCGAGCGCCGCTGGAATGACAGTGGATGACGTCCCGCGCCTGAAACTGAAATGGGCGTTCGGGTTCCCTGGAGCGAGTTCGGGGGGGACGCAGCCCGTTGTCGTCGGAGGGCGCGTCTATGTGGGAGACGCCGAAGGGGACCTGTTCGCGCTCGATGCGCGGACCGGCTGCATTCACTGGACGATCGAGGTGGAGGCCGGCATCCGAAGCGCCATCACCATCGGGAAGCGAGGCGCCGGTGGGTTGGCGGCCTATTTCGGTGACCAATCGGCCAACGTGTACGCCGTGGACGCGGAATCAGGGAAGACGCTGTGGAAGGCCAAAGTGGACGACTATTCACGGGCCGGCATCACGGGAGCGCCTCAGTCGTATGCAGGGCGTTTGTACGTGCCGATTTCATCGCGCGAAGAATCTCAAGCGGGAGATCCGACATATCCATGTTGCAGGTTCCGGGGGAGCGTGGCGGCCCTCGACGCCGCGACCGGTAAACGAATCTGGAAGACCTATACGATTCCAGAGGAGGCGATCCCCACGCAGAAGAACCGGGCCGGGACCCAACTTTGGGGGCCTTCTGGAGCGGCGGTTTGGAACGCGCCCGTCATCGACGTCAAGCGTAACTTGCTCTATATCGGAACGGGCAACAACTACTCTCCCCCCGCGATTGGCGCTTCGGATTCGATTGTTGCCCTGGACATGAAGTCCGGAAAGATCAAATGGGTTCGTCAGGAAACAGAGAATGACATCTGGAACGGGAGCTGTCGGCGGCCCGATCGTGAGCCAGCGGTCTGTCCTGAGGCGGATGCGCCCGACTTCGACTTTGGGTCCTCCCCGGTCCTCGCCGAATTGAAGAGCGGACGACAGATGTTAATTGCGGGAAACAAATCAGGAATGATTTGGGCCCTCGATCCTGATCAGCGAGGGAAATTGATTTGGGAGCAGCAGGCCGGAAAAGGAAGCAGCGGAGGCGGTGTTCTGTGGGGACTCGCAGTGGATGGCGAAAACGTTTACGTGCCCAACGGCTTCTTTGATCAGGCGAGTGCCGATGCGAGTGGTGGGATGGCGGCGCTCCAGCTTAGCGATGGACACGCGATTTGGAACACTCCGAACCCGCCGTGCGGAGAACGAAAACCCTGCAAACCATCCCACCCGGCGGCAATCACCGCGATCCCGGGAGTTGTGTTTTCAGGAACCATGGACGGCCAATTGCTTGCCTATTCGGCGCAGACCGGCAAAATCATCTGGGAATTCAATTCGGTTCGAGACTACTCCAGTGTGAACGGGGTAAAAGCCAATGGAGGTTCGCTAAGCAATGCCGGCCCAACGGTTGTGGGCGGAATGCTCTTTACGAACTCCGGCTACTCTCATCACGGAGGTGTCATCCCCGGCAATGTTCTCCTCGCGTTTTCAGTGGAGTGATAACGTCTTCCAAGTAGGAGGTGGCCATGTCTAGAGTCCGCAGAGTGAGGACAATGGAAATAATGCGGCGTTGGGTAACGGCTGGATTGCTTGTGGGATTATTGGGGGTTGCTCTTTTGGTCTCCACTCGTCCGGTGAAGGCGCAGTCTGCGGTTCAGGGCTTGCGGCTTTACGTGATGGACGGCGGAAGTATCATAATCGACGCCCCGGAAAAATTCGGCCTCACGAGGGAGCAAGTGAAAAATAGCAATATGTCTTGTCCAGTCTATTTGATCGTGCACCCCCGAGGGACTCTGCTTTTTGACACCGGCCTCGGCGACCGCTATGTCGGCCGTCCCTTCAATGAAGCGGTGCTTGGCGACCCGCCTGATCTTCCCGCTTTTGCGTCCTTCGTCCTCGTGACCAAGACGGTGAAAGGTCAGTTGGACGCGATAGGATACCAGCCGTCGAAGATCGATTACCTGGCGTTGTCGCATCCGCACGCGGATCATATCGGCAACGCCAACGATTTTGCGGGCTCGACGTTTCTAGTTCACAAAGGTGACTACGACATGATGTTTGGCCCGGACGTGAAGATCAACCCCGCGTATGCCGCTCTCAAGAACAGCAAAACGAAGATCATCGAAGGCGATTACGACGTGTTCGGTGATGGTACAGTCATGCTCAAATTCACACCCGGTCATACACCCGGGCACCAGTCGCTATACCTGAAGCTCGCGAGGACCGGTGGCGTCGTACTGAGCGGCGACCTTTATCACTATCCCGAGGATCTCAAGCTAAATGCCATGCCGGAACGCGAAAAGGGACCGGGGGTGACGGAGGCCTCTCGGAAGGCGCTCGATGCTTTCTTGAAGGAAGTCGGCGCGCAGTTGTGGATCGGGCACGACATCAATTTCTTTTCCAAGCAAAAACACGCTCCAGAGTATTACGACTAGTATTAGCCCTGTTCATGCCGGACAAGTAGCCGGTCGCCGCGTTGTTTGCAGAAAGCTTTGCTCGACAACAGGGCTCACTCCGATATCGTCAACAACCGAGCCTAACCGCCAATCATGCTCTTGGCGGCGGCAATTTAGGGTTTTGGAATTTTGCTGCGGTGCGGGAACGTCTCTTCACTCAAGAAGCTGGCTCAGCAATTGCGCACCGATGGGAATGGGTGTACATTTTGGGTCGGCCGGAAACTCAAAACGGAAATTCTGGATGACCATGCTACCGATGGAGCGTATCGCCTACTCGGCTATCAAAGACCGACCGCGGCTCGCGTTACCCGGCGGCGCCCGCCTTGTTGTATGGGTCATTGTGAATATTGAGGAGTGGAATCCGCGCGAGACTATGCCACGAACCGTCCTCACTCCGCCTGCTGGTGGCTCGCCGATGCCCGATATTCCGAACTGGGCGTGGCACGAATATGGCAATCGCGTTGGCTTCTGGAGAATGCTGGAAGTGCTCGATCGTTTCAACATTCGCGCGGCGCTCGCCATCAATGGCAGCGCCATCCAGGCCTATGAGCCGATCGCGCGTGCGGCACTGGCACGCGCATGGGAGTTCATTGGTCATGGCTTCGGCCAGAAGAACATGCAGAAGGTTCCCGACGAGCGAGCCGATATCGCGAAGACGACGGAAGTCATTCAGGCATTCACGGGGCGACGACCGCGCGGATGGCTTGGGCCTGGCTTGACCGAGACATGGGATACACCCGACATCCTGGCCGAAGAAGGCTATGAGTACGTCTGCGACTGGGTTCTGGACGACCAACCGGTTGTTCTGAACACGCGCAGCGGTTCACTCGTGAGCGTGCCGTACACGCAAGAATGCAACGATGTGGCGATGATCCTGATTCAGCATCACAAAGCGGCGGAATACAGGGACCGTGCGATCGATCAGTTTGAGCAGTTGTACTCCGACGCACACGACTCCGCGCGAATCATGGCGCTGGTCGTGCACCCCTACATCATGGGCGTACCGCATCGGCTGCGTTACTTCAGGGAAGCGTTGGAGCACATTCAGTCGCGGTCCGGTGTAGTGTTTTGGACCGGCGATCAGATTCTAGACTGGTATCTCGGTGCTCAAGTAAAGAGCGAGGCAGCCGCAAGGTAGTTCGTGGAACCGCCCCGAACTAGGCCACGCATCCTCGGCATCGCCATGTTTGGCGTGCTGCTCGCTTCGTACGCGATCAACGCCATGGACCGGCAGCTCTTCCCGCTGCTCGCTCCAGAAGTGCGCCGGCAGTATGGTTTTTCGCTCGCCGGTGTAGGTTTCCTGTCGACGGTCTTTACGCTGGGAATGGCGATCGCGGGGCTGCCCACCGGCTATCTCCTCGTGCGTTTCTCCCGCAAGACTGTATTGCAGGTCGGAATCGCCCTCTTCTCTGCAGGCACGGTGTTGACGGTCATCGCGAACGGTTTCTCGGACATGCTGATCTACCGCGCTGCCACCGGCCTCGGCGAGGCAATGCAACTGACCGTCCTTCTGGCCATCGCGGCCAACTACTTTGTCAGTCACCGCGCTGCCGCCTTGGGCTCGGTCAATTTTTCTTTCGGCGTTGGCGCCATCGTCAGCCCGATCTTGGGTGGAGCACTCCTGAGCGCCTATCGGAGCTGGCGGATACCAATGGTTGTCTTTGGGTTTCTCGGCTTCTTGGCGATTGCTGTGATCGCGATCAGCGTGGATCCGTGGTTCACCGAGAGCGAGACTGCCACCAACGAGCGAGCAGATCGCAGCGGAGCGTCGACGCTCGTCAACAGAAATACGATGCTTTTGACGTTGATGAGCCTGATCGGCGGCCTTGTCATTTACGGCTATCTGGGAATGTACCCGACATTCCTCCGCGAAGGTCTAAAATATTCGCCGACGACCGCCGGAACCGTGATGAGCTTTTATGGACTGGGAGCGCTTGCTTCGATCGCCGGCGGATGGGTCGGCGATCACTTCTCTCCACGGCTCGTGCTGAGCACTACGTTCTTCTGTGCCGCTGCACTTGGCTACTTGCTCTTCCACGGATCGGGAGCCTTCGTGCCCCAAGCAATTCTGTCTTTCCTCTGGGGTCTGATTGTCAGCGGGGTGATTTACGTCAATCTGGCTGGCTATCACGCCAAAGCGCTGCGGAGCAGCTTGGCCAGCCGTGCCTCTGGCATCTTCGTGACCAGTCTCTACGGATCCGCCGCTGTCGCTGGCTATCTGGTGGGCTGGATTGTCACCCACGCTGGGTGGACGACGGCAGGAGAAATCCAGATTTCGCTTCTTTCTGTTGTTGCCGGCGGCCTCGCTCTGGCACTGCAGCCAGATCACATGTCCTTGTAGGTGTGCTGCCATGAAAGTATCGGGCTGGTTGAGGTCCGGAGCAGTCGCGCTGCTCCTCACAACAAACTTGTTGACGGCGCCCGCCTGGGCGCAGGCGCCTGCGAAAGTGACGGTCAATGTCTTCCCCGGCGGTTTCAATTGGCCAAGTTTCGTCGGGCAGCAGAAAGGCTTCTTCGAGCGCAACGGGATCACAGTGACGCTTCAGCCCACGCCGAATTCGGTGGCGCAGATGACGGGACTGGCCGAAGGCAGGTTCGACATTGCCATAACCGCTTTCGACAACATCGTCGCTTACGTCGAAGGTCAAGGCGAAGCCCCAATCGGAGTTCAATCTGAGTTCTTCGCGTTCATGGGCAGCGACAGCGGTTTTTTGAGCCTCGTCGTTGCGCCTGACGTCAAGAAGTTTGCCGACCTGAAAGGTAAGACCTTGTCAGTCGATGCGCGCACGACCGGCTATGCCTTCGTGTTGTTCGACGTGCTCAAACGAAATGGTCTGGCGGAGGATGACTACAAAATCGAAAAAGTTGGGGGGATGGCACAACGTTGGGACGCGCTGCGGGACCGAAAGCAGGCGGGGACACTCCTTTCAGCGCCTTTCAACATTCTCGCCAGCGAGCAGCATTTCAATCAGCTCACCCAAGCAACCAAGGTGATTGGACCTTATCAAGGCAATGTCGCCGCAACCCGCCGTTCTTGGGCGAGAGAAAACAGAACCAAGGTGATTGCCTTCATTCGCAGCTACGCACAGGCGATCGATTGGCTCTACGACAAAGCGAACCACGACGAAGCCATCACGATTCTGCTGAACAATGTCCAAATGTCCCCCGGGATTGCCGAACGCACTTACGATGAGCTTCTCGATCCAAAGGATGGCTTTTTTCGCAAGGCGCGAGTGAGCACGGAAGGGCTCCGGACCGTCCTCGCCTTGCGAAGTCGCTATGCAGACGCGAAGAAGAAATTGTTCGATCCGTTGAAATACTACGATCCAAGTTACTACGACGACGCCGTACGTTAGAACGGCGTTCATGAGGCCCAACGATGTATTCTCGCTCCGCTGGGAGAGCGTCCTGCTAGGCGAGCGCAGTCCCGTAGGAACAGTACATCGTAACTAGCGCCACGGCGTCCAGAAACAAAAATCGCTGGATCCTCACTCGCCGATGACTGCCACGCCTTGAATTTCAATAAGGATCCCCGGCTGTGCGAAGTTAGAAACAGTAATTAACGCGCTTGCAGGGAACTTGCCGTCCGGAAACATCTCGCGGCGCATTTTCACGAATTGGTCGCCATAACGGGCATCATTGATAAAGACGGTCATGGTCACCAGGTTGTGGAGGCTTCCTCCGCTGCGCTTCAAGGTGCGGTCCATCAACGCGAAGACCGTCCTTGCTTGACCTTGGAAGTCACCCATAAGTGATTTACCGTTCAAGTCTTCGGTGGTGGTTTGGCCCGCGAGCCAAATGATTCTCCCGCCTCTGGTTATTACTGCGGGAGAAAAGGCGCGCTCTTTTTGTGACGCGGTGCCCTCAAGATATTGCACCGAGGATGAGGATTTAGGTTGCTTCGGAGCAGAAATGACATTGGCTCCTGTGAGGAGCCAGCACCCAATTCCTGCGATGCCAACCAGTCCAAGCACCAAGCGGCTCAATATTGATTCTCCCTTCCTTTGGAATTGACTGCCAAGTCGCATGACCGGTGCGATGATACACCTACCTGTGAGGCAATCAGCAGGAACCAAGGACCGAACGAGCTTCTACGCCCTCGATCCCGTGAGAGCCGCCGTCCCCGGCGGCGTGGACTAGCTTCCTTTCTCGCCAATTCCATGCTTCCGGGCGGCGCATTCGTTCGTGGAGGGCGGGAACTATGTGCAATGACTAATGGACATGCCGGAGGCTCAGAAGAGAGCCTCGTGGTAACCGGTGCGCTCGATTGGAGATGTAGCGGACACTTCCCGATAAGCCAACTCATCCGGCGTTGACTAGAACTGAACAATGAACGCGTAAAAAAAAGCGCTACCCGACCCTCACGAGCGATTGAGCAGTTGCGTTAAATTGGCGTCGGCGGGTGCGCTGAGGGGTTTCATGAGGTACGACCTCTAGGCAACGAAAATTGTCATGCACCTGTGTCTTCATGGGTGTAGCATGCTGCCAAGCCGGCCGGCTAATACGGGAATTCCGGTTCTCAAAGTGGCGTGGTACTCGATCTACGAAGCCGAAATTTCAGTACCGGATCAATCTTTGGCATGAACTGCAGAGGACATGCTATTTCCCCTGGTAACCGCAAGGAGGGTCCGATGAATTCGAAACAATCTGGACGCAGGCAATTCCTGAAAAACGGCGCCGCGCTGGCAGGATTGGCGGCAGGCACAATTACCCCTGCAGGCGCTACGCCACCAGCGTCCGAGTCAGTTGAACAGTTGCATGCCTATGGTGAGCGGTCCCATTTCGAAAGCTGGACAAGAAAAGGAAAACACCTATGGCCCCCGGGTGGGGCCAGTGGCGCACGTGACTACGGTTTTCGAACGCCGCTTCAATACCAGTTGGGCATGATCACGCCAACTCCGCTGCACTTCACTATCTCTCACGGAAACGAGCCACCGGACATCGATCCAACGCAGCATCGGCTGCTCATTCACGGCATGGTGGATCGCCCGCTGGTCTTCAGCCTCGATGAATTGAAGCGTCTCCCCTCCGTTTCGCGATTCCATTTCGTGGAATGCAACGCAAACAGCGGTCCGACCGGCCCGGCGGGGGCGGCGCGCAGGGCCTCGACGGCGACTCTGCAGGAAACTCACGGCCTTACCAGCTGCAGCTTATGGACAGGCGTGCCGCTGTCTTTGTTGTTGCAACAAGCCGGCGTGCAGAAATCCGCGACGTGGATGATCGCGGAAGGTGCTGATCCACCAAAACACTTGAAAAGCATTCCCATCGAGAAAGCTATGGACGATTGCCTGGTCGCGTATGGACAGAACGGCGAGGCGGTGCGACCCGAGCAAGGCTACCCGTTGCGCATGATTGTCGCCGGATGGGAAGGCATCAACAACGTGAAGTGGTTGCGGCGAATCAAGCTGGTCGACCAGCCGTATATGGATATGCGGGAAAGCACAAAGTATCCCAGCTTAAGGCTTGACGGCAACGCACGCTGGTTCCAGTTCGAACTGGGGCCGAAATCCGTCATCACGCGGCCATCAGGTGGACAGCAACTAGCGGGCCCGGGATTCTACGAAATAAGCGGGCTGGCATGGTCGGGCGGCGGAGCGATTCGCCGAGTTGAAGTTTCCACCGATGACGGCAAAACGTGGACAGATGCGCAGATTCAGGACCCGGTGGCTCGCAAGGCCCATGCGCGCTTCGTGTTTCCCTGGGAATGGAACGGCGAGGAAGCCGTGCTTCAGTCGCGGAGCACCGACGAACGCAATGAGGTGCAACCTACTCGCGATGAAATATCAAAAATCTGGCACATTGACATGGATTATTACAATACGTCGACGAATCTTGTCGGCCACTTCAACGCGATCCAGCCATGGAAAATTAACCGGGACGGGAGCGTGCTCAATGCGTTGTTTCTATAAGCTTCTCGTGGTCTTTGCAGCGCTGACGGCCGCTGCTGCCGCGTGGGCACAGGCGCCCAATTACAAGAATGTTGGCCGCGCCCCGACCACGGATGAAATCCAGGCGTGGGATCGCGCAGTGGGCCCGGCGGGAAAGGAACTGCCGGCTGGTAGCGGGACGGCCAAGGAAGGCGCAGAGATCTTTGCGGATAAATGTGCCGTTTGCCACGGTCCTTCGGGCGAAGGATCGCAGATGGCTCCACGCCTGGTTGGCGGCAAGGGTACGCTCAAGACTCCGCAACCCGTGCTTACGGTCGGAAGTTACTGGGCGTTCGCAACGACGATCTTTGATTTCATTAACAAAGCCATGCCGAGAGGCCAGGAAGGTTCGCTCAAACCGGACCAGGTCTACGCGCTGACAGCGTACTTGCTTTATAAGAACGAGATCATCAAGGAAACCGACTTCATCGACGCAAAAACACTGCCGACTATCCAGATGCCGAATCGCGACGGCTTCATTCCTCCGCAGCTCGCGGACATTCACGACATCAAGAAGCGTGGATGTCGCCTCGGGCACTGCCCGTGAATTAGAACTGCGGAACTATCTTAAAACCGACGCTCCAACCCAATCCGACCCTGAATTTCCGCATTGATTGCGCTTATAGGATCGAATTGCTAAGCCGATACAGAGGCAAGGAGGAATTGCTTCTGCACTTCGAGATCGTACGACTTGATCGCCCTATGCGCGACAATGGGCGGTCCTAGATGCTTGACTGTCATGCCTAGTAGGGCGCTTTGGTGTGAAAGTCTCCACAGTCACTTCACGGCTTCGCGCCGATACACCGCAAATTATTGAAAATCGGGCGCACCAGAATGTCGTCATCGTTGCATTGGCCAACAAGTTGGTTCGCATGGCTTGAGCAGTCTTAGGTAAGAACGAACGATATCGTGCTCCGGTCCTTGAAGTGCCAACTTAAAATCTCTGTTTAAGGAAAGGAGTTCCTGTCCGGTCTGCTGGCGGAAAACAGAGATGGCCATGGGTCTCTCCCACGCCCTCGAAACCTGATATCGGAAAAGGTCTTTATCAGGCCGTCCACATTATAGGGACGAGGGCGAGCGGATATCCATCATGGCCGGGAGTCGACGACTCCACTCAAGCCCGAATACATTAGCGCCGACCACCTGCCATTATTCGTTTTTCGTTTGCAACTCTGCGGCGGACGATACATTCCGATAAGACCTTTCGGGACTTAGCTTCCAATGTGACGCTATGTCAACCCGCTAAGGGCCGAAATTCGTGGGAGCAAGAGCGAGGTTCATGAGGCAGCGGTATAGCTTTCGTGTGCTGCCGCCAACATGTTAGGATTCCCCGGGGGGAAAGTATGGGACATCATCGAAATGCCAACATTCCGCCAGCGAACAGCGGCGGAAGCCTGAGCCGGCGCAGCCTTCTAGAACGCGCCGGGTGGACTGTCGCGGCAGCAGCGTTTCCCAGTGGAGTGTTTGCCGCCGACAATGTTAGCCCCGTTATGGCCAAGCTGAGCGCGTACATGAGCGAAGCCGGTGGCCGCGCTCTCCCGGAAGAGGTGGTCGAGAAAGCGAAGCACCATATCCTCGACACGTTTGCCGCCATGATCTCAGGGTCCGACCTGCCTCCAGCTCGCGCGGCGTTTCAGTACGCCCGCGACTTTACGACTGACAAGACTGCGACCATCGTTGCGTCGAAAATGACCTCGAGCCCCCCGGAGGCGGCGTTCATCAACGGCATGCTGGCGCATTCCGATGAAACCGACGACTCCAACGAGTTCTCGCAATCGCATCCTGGCTGCGCGGTCGTTCCCGCCACTTTGGCGGCTGGGGAGAAGTTTGGCATCGACGGAACACGCTTTTTGCGCGCCGTGACGCTCGGTTACGACGTTGGGCCGCGCATGACCATCAGCTTTGGCGCGATCGATTTTCGGAACAATAGCCATAAGAGCACTCATGCCATCTCGAGCATTTTCGGCGCGGCGGCCGCGGCGGGCTGCGCCGCGAACTTGAATGCGCAGCAGATGCGCTGGCTGCTCGATTACACGGCCCAGCAATCGTCGGGCATCGGCGCATGGAATCGTGATACCGAACACATTGAGAAGGCCTTCGTCTTCGCGGGCATGACGGCGCGCAGCGGAGTCACCTCCGCCCTCGTGGTTCATGCGGGATTTGACGGCATCGACGACATCTTTTCGGGCGTCGACAATTATTTCCAGGCTTATGCCCCTAATGCCAATCCGGAGGAGTTGGTCGCGCAGCTCGGCGAGCGTTATGAAATTACCCGGACCAACATCAAGAAATGGACCGTGGGTTCGCCGATACAAGCGCCGCTCGATGCCATGTACAACATTCTGAAAAAGCGCCCTCTTGATCCCGACGAGGTGAAGACGATCGTCGTGCGTCTCGCCCACACCGAAGCACGCGTCGTCGATAATCGCGAGATGCCCGATATCTGCCTCCAGCACATGGTCTCCGTGATGCTCATGGATAAAACTGCTTCTTTCCATGCTGCGCACGACAAGCCCCGCATGAAAGACCCGGCCGTCCTTCGCATTCGCGCCAAAGTGCAGCTCATTCCGAGCGATGAGCTCGAGCGCCTTGAACCGGCGCGGCAGGCCATCGTGGAGATCACCCTGAACGACGGAACAGTCCTGTCCGACCACGTTACGGACGTGCGCGGCACAGTGGATAATCCGATGACCCGTGAAGAGGTGGTCCAGAAATGCCGCGACCTGGTGGAACCAGTCCTCGGGAAAGCGAACTGCACGAACCTGATTGATAAGGTGATTGGGATCGAAAAAGTAACTGACATTCGTGAGCTTCGCAGCGTGTTGCAAAAGGCCTGATCGAGTAACGTCGCGTTTTTGAGTTTGGTAGCAAACATCAGCCCAGCCGCTCGACAGATTGGTGCACATCTTCGTGATCTTCTCTATGCCTTTCCTATCGCCAAGCTTCGCTCCATTGGCCTCAGCGAAAAATCGGCTTCGACGTTGAGGTCTTGGAATTGGCCTGTTGCGAAAATAAGAAAAGAGAAAGAGTATTCCGCTTCGGGCTTTTTTTGCAGACTTGGATGAGGCGGAAACAGTCAACGTCGCTGGTGTGCTGTCGCTCGCTGTAGACTAGATGCGGCTCGCCGACCTCTCATTTGTTCTCACCACAAAATGCCGGCGCATTCGCGCCCAACAATCCGCATCCTCGC
>WNGO01000800.1_pt1 | contig 29747 bp, 27 predicted proteins | sample 5400511 | NCBI WGS metagenome assembly WNGO01 (sample SAMN13153380, study PRJNA577476) | soil metagenome | isolation source: 20 cm soil or saprolite under Garry oak tree replicate 2 | place: USA:California | collected 2016-06-15 | reverse complement strand
GTCCGCCCCCCGCCTGGAGATCGCGCCACGCGCGTTCGGCCGAGCGCTCCGCCTCGCTGAGCGGTCGATCGCGCTCGGCACGGACCAGCTGCCCCTGCATGTCCCCCAGCTCGCGCTCGTACAGCGCGAGCTCGTCCTGCAGGGCCCCCAGCTTCTTCTCGAGCACGCGCGTGCGCTCGCGGTGCTTGGCGGCGAACCGCTGGGCCACATCCACGGTCTCCCGGTCTTGGATCTCGGCCGCGAGCCGGCCGCGCCGCTCGGCATCGGCCAGCCGCTGGCGCTCCTGGGTCAAGTCGCGCTCGGTGCGCCCTACCGCGTCGCGTGCCTCGCCGACGGCCAGCTTGGCCTCGACCACCGCCTCACGCATCTGGCGGGCCAGGTCGCGCAAGTCTCCCGGCGGCGTCGCCGCGTCCAGGGCGGTGCGCAACGCGTCACGCAGGCGCTCGAACACCGGAGCCTAGCTTTTCCGGACCGTTTTCGCGAAGAACGGCGAGAACACCTGCTCCACCGCGGGCGACTTGCACTCGGGGCAAGCCGGCCGGTTGCGCGCGTGCTCCTCGATTCCTTCTTGCTGGTTGAAGCGCGTGTGGCACTCCGTGCAGCGATACTCGTAGATTGGCATGGCGGGCTTTACGTTATTCCCCGCCCAAACCGCGGTCAAGTTGACGCCCCGAGCGGCCCCCCGAAGATTGCTCGCATGCCGAACCGCCGCTCGTACGCTGCCCTCCTCGCCCTGGTGGGGGTCGTCGCATGCAACGAGGGTCTCCAGCCGACCCCGCTCTGCGCCCCGAACGCCGCTGCGATCTGCGGCAGGGTGACGTTCCAGGGGACCGAGCCCGACAGCACGGAGGGCGTCTTGATCGTCGCCTACCCAACGTTCCCGCAGAGCCGCAACGACCTCCTCACCTTCCAGCCGTTCCCACCCCCGCCGTCGCTCCCCCGTCCGTTTGCGGGGTCGCAGTTCTACTCGCTTCCCCTTCGCAACGGCCGCTACGAGTGGGTGGTGGCCGTCTGGAAGAAGGTCGGCGCGTTCGCGCCGGGCTTCGGCAATGCCGACTCGCTGCTCAAGGAGGCAGGCTTCTACCGCGACCAGACCAACTCCACGGCGCCGGGCGTGGTCGTCGTCCACGATTCCAGCAGCGATTCGGTCAACTTCGTGATCGACTTCGGCAATATGCACCCGATCTGCACCTACTTCCCGCCGTGCCCGTGAGGTCCCTCTTGCTGGGAGCGCTCGCTATCCTGCCGCTGCGCGCAGCGAGCGCGCAGGGAACCGCCGCCCTGTACGGGTCGGTACGGGACAGCTCGAGCCAGCCCTTACGCGCCACCCTCCGAGTCGTCAACGGCGACGGCGTGAGCGTGGCGGACGCCCAGGGGCACTACCTGCTGAGCGTACCGGCCGGGCTCGTCATCGTGCGGGTCGGTGTCCTCGGTTTCCAGTCCCTCGACGACACGGTGACCCTGGCCGCAGGAGATTCACTCGAGCGCGACTACCAGCTCGTTCCCGCGGTCGTACTCTTGCAGCCCGTCATCGTCACCGCCGCCAAGCATTCGCAGCGCTTGAGCCAGGTGGTGACCAGCGTCGCGCTCGTCAGCGATACCGACCTCGCCCGCCGGGCCGTCACGACCGTAGACGAAGCAGTGGATAAAGCGCCCGGGGTGCAGTTCCTGAACGGCCAGGTGAACATCCGCGGCTCGTCGGGCTACGTGCAGGGGCTCGGCAGCCGCGTGCTGATGCTCGTGGACGGCGTGCCCGCGAATCAGGGGGATCGAGGTGGGATCAATTGGGACCTGGTCCCGCTCGAGGACGTGGCGCGCGTCGAAGTAGTGAAGGGCGCAGGCTCCGCGCTCTATGGCTCGGCGGCGCTCGGCGGCGTCGTCAACGTGATCACGCGTGAGATCCCGACCGGCTTCCACGCCCGGGTACGCGCCCTGGGTGGCGCGTACGCCGACCCGCCCCACGACATCTGGAAGTTCCGTGACTACACCGGCGCGCAGGAAGGCCTGGATGTCACGGCCTCATACGGGACCGACGTGGTACGCGGCAGCTACACAGCCGGCGGTTGGCACTCGGACGGCTACCGCGAGCAGGACCGGCGCAACCACTGGCAGACCGCAGGCAAGGCGCAGTGGCTTCCGAGCCCGGCGACCCGCGTGACGACCTCCGGCTCGTGGGCGAGCGATCAGTACGAGACGCCGCTCATCTGGTGCACCCAAGGTAGCTGCGATGACCGCGGCCAGGCCTTCCAGCCCTTCATGATCGACGCGTCCGGCCGTGGCGCGTTCACCCGCTCGGACAAGGGATACCTCGCCGCGACGGTCGAGCAGCGCGCCTCGGAGCGCTTCGCCTGGCAAGCTCGGGGCTCGTGGGGCCGCACGCACTTCACGGATTTTCAACCCACCGGCGATGACTGGGGCGTGGCCAATCGATACGGTGTCGAATTCCGCGGCGAAGTGACCCCGCCGGGCGACCGGGTCGTGACGGTAGGTGCGGAGGGCAGTTTCTCCGATGTGCGCACCAATATTTTCACCGGTGACACCAATCCCACGAGCAACGTGGTCCGAACGCATGATCAGCGCGAGCTCGCCGCCTACGCCGAGGGCGAGCGCCAGGTCGGGACGGTGCGGCTGGCCGCCGGCGCACGGATCGATCACATCGACGTGGACGGCGGCGGGCTGACCACCGTCCTGAGCCCGCGTTTCGGCGTTGTGCTGCCGACGGCCCGCGTCGGCGTGTGGCGCGCCTCCGCCGGCCGCGGTTTCCGGGCCCCGTCGCTGGCCGAGCGGTTCGTCTCCACCTTCGTGCAGGGTATCCCGGTCGTCCCGAACCCCAACCTGCGCCCCGAGACGGCCTGGTCGGTCGAGCTCGGCAACGCGGCGACGCTCTCGTCCGCGGTGCGGACGGACGCGGCGCTCTTCTGGACCGAAGCCTACGACCTGATCGAGCCTACCGTGGACAGCGGGCGGATCCAATTCAGGAACGTGACGCGTGCCCGGCTCGCGGGGGTCGACCTGGCCGTCACTGCCACCGCCCCCGTCGCGGGCCTCACCACGACGTTGTCATACACGTTCCTGCATGCCCGGGAGCTCGCGCACGACAGCGTCCCGGAGCGCCCGCTCGCCTTCCGGCCGAGGCACCTGCTCACACTCAGCGCCGACTATCAGCACGGCGCGATCGGCGTCGGGGGCGACTTCCGCTACACCAGCCGCCTGGACCGAGTAGACATCTACGAGCCCGATCCGCGCGTCGCAGAGAAGGTCCTCGATCTGCGAGCGAGTGCCGTGTGGGGGGCGTGGATGCTGCGCGCTCAGCTCGCTAACGCGCTCAACTACATCTACAGTCAGGTGCCCCGCACGCTCGCTCCGGTCCGCACGCTCGCCGCCACCATCACCTGGACGTATTAGATTCGTACGATGCTCGACGGCGCGCTCATCCTGACCCTGCTGCTCCAGGGGTTCCAGGCGTCCCCGCTGAACGGCACCTGGGAGTTGACCCGCATCTTCCTCCCGGGCCCCGTCCCCGTCGAGCGCGCCGTGCCGATCGACTCCACCGTCTACCTTCGCATCACGCTCGAAACACACGTGGGGGACTGGATCTCGGGCCGGCTGTACCGGCGCTATCGGGGCGAACCCGACCGCAGCAAGGTCGAAGCGGGACCGTTGCGCGGCACCGGTCGCTGGATCATCGGCGTCGAGCTCGAGAAGCCGGTCTGGGAGCGCGCCCGTACGGCGGCGTGGCTGGTGGGCGACACGCTGCGGCTCGGGACCCCACTGGTCCCCGGCGCGGACTCGATCGAACTCAAACGCGTCCGACTCGACGCCCCATATCCGCAGAGCGTCCTCGAGGTGGTGACCGCCCCATGACGCTGACCCGCCTGACGCTCACGCTGTCTTGCTTGACGCCGTTCTTGTCTTGTGCAGGCGACCGGTCGCGCTCTCCCACCTGCGGCATGGCGCAGCTCATCGGACCGTCCCTGATCCAGGACCGGCTTCGGCATCTGCCCTTCGTCCTGACCGACGCGCCGCGTGGGCTGCCGGGCACCCTTCCTGTCCGGGTGGTCGGCGTGACTCAACAGAGCACGGTGGCGGTCACCTACAGCAAGGGCGCGCTGACGATGGAGCATCAGGGGGCCGGCTTCCCCGCCGCTTCGGTCAGCGACAGCACCGCCTATGGCATCCTGGTCGTGGACGATTCCACGCAGCGGGCGCAGGGCGTGCTGATCTACGAGTCGCGCCGCCCACCGGAGGGATACCCGAGCATCGGTGCCCTCACAGCCACAGACCGGACGATCCCCTTGTACGGCGTCCGGGTGGACTGGGCAAACGTCTCGAACCCGAAGTGCCCGCTGCTCGGTGCCCCGGCGGGCCCCGCAAGCTCGGCGCAGTGAGCCGCCTCGTGGCCGTGAGCGCGACGCGCCGCATCGACGCGGGGCGGGAGCGCGTCGCGCTGAATAGCGCCTACGTGTATGCGCTCATGCGCGCCGGGCTCGTCCCGCTCCTCGTGCCCCCCATGCTCGACCCGGAGGCGGCCTGCGCCGCGCTCGACGGCGTGCACGGTCTCGTCCTCACGGGGGGCGAGGACGTGGAGCCGGGCCGTTACGGCGCGACGCCCCACCCCAAGCTCGGCGAGACCGACCGGGCGCGCGACGCCGTCGAGTTGGCCCTCATCGCGGCGGCCGAGCGACGTTGCCTCCCGGTCCTCGCCATCTGCCGCGGGATCCAGATCCTGAACGTCGCCCTGGGCGGCACGCTGTACCAGGACCTGGCGAGCGAGCGTCCCGGCCCCGTGGACCATGCGGATACGCGCTCTCGTCACGGACTGCGCATCGAGTCCGGCTCGCTGCTGCACCGCACGCTCCAGGCCGGGGACGCGAGCGTGAACACGCGGCATCACCAGGCGATCCGCGATGTGGCGCCGGCGCTCCGCGCAAGCGCGTGGGCAGAGGACGGTGTGATCGAAGGGGCCGAGCGCCAGGACCCGGGGACGGCGTGGATGCTGGCTGTCCAGTGGCATCCGGAGGACGATGTGGAGGGCGCGTTGTTCCGCGGCTTTGCGGACGCGATCGCGTGAGCATCGCGTTCCCCTCGGCTGAATGGGTGAGCGCCTACGGCGCGGCGATTAACGCGAGCGACGGGTATCGGGCCGCTTCGGCCGAGTGGACGCACGGGCCGGTCGCCCTCGTCGTCAACCCGCAGCCGGAGATCGGCATCGCCGAGCCGGTAGGCATTTGGCTCGACCTCGAGCGAGGTGCCTGCCGCGAAGCGAAGGTGGTGACGCTGGGCGAGGCCGACCATGCCGCGTTCGTGATCTCGGGCGACTATCAGCATTGGAAGCGCGTGATCCGCAAGGAGCTGGGCCCCATTGCGGGGATCATGCAGCGCAAGCTGATGCTCAAGGGATCGTTGCCGATCGTGGTGCGCTTCGTGAAGTCCGCGGAGCAGCTGGTGGAAGCGGCGACGACGGTACCGACGAGATTCTTGGATGAAGCCTAGAGGTTTCGCAGTATCTTGTCGGGAGTCGACACGTTCGGGAAAAACACCCGGTCGCTCAACCGGTTGAACGCTACGCGCAAGGTAGGGAACCGCTCGGCGGCGGAGCGGTAGATGGTGGCGACGCCGAGGTGCTCGGCGAGCCGGTGCTGCGCCGCGAGGCGAAATCCCTGCCGGCCCAGCTCATCGTAATACGGCAGGTCGGGCCCGCCCTTGCGGGAGCGCCGGGCGGCGATGTAGTCCGGAAACAGCCCGGCGAGCCAGAGGCTGTAGTTGCCGAGATGCACGCGAAGCAGGAAGGCCCGTTCCCCGGCGTCGTCGAGCCCCGTGAGGTCCTCCACCATGTCGACCAGATAGTGGTAGGTCTCGTCGTCGGTGCGGCGGATGCGCACCTGCCGGTCATGATCGCCGAACTCGAGCAGCAGCGCGGCCAGGTAGTCGGCCAGCGCGCGGTCGTCGACGCCGGCGGCGCGCAGCGTGTGGCGCACAGCCACGTACGCGAACAGCGCCGGCGACGGAACCACGAGCGTACGCAGCGCGAGCAGCGCGTCGAGCAGGTCGGGCTCGTCGAGCAGCTCGTCGGGTCCCGCCTCGAGCAGCAGCCGCTCGTACCGGGCGCGGCGCGCGGCGTCACCGCGTGCCAAGGCGAGCGCGACGAGCAGGAGATCCTGCGCGCGCAGCCGTCCACGGACGTTTGCCAGAATCATGCCCAAACCTCCCTCTAGCGCTGCTACCCCGCGACCGGCGCCCGAGTTGCTGGCCCGCCTGACGACGCTCGCGCAGGAGCTGGCGGGGGCGTTCCGCCCGACCACGGTCGTCGAGCTCGTGGCGCGCGCCCTTGCCGAGCTGCTGAAGCCCGACCGGCTCTCCGTCATACTACTTCACGCCGAATCCAACCGGCTGGCGGTGACCTACGACACGCACCCCGTTCCAGCACGCACCGACGACCCCCTGCTCCAGCTCGCGTTGCGGCACGGGCCGCTCGCCTTCCCCAGGAACGTACGCGAAGAGGCCCGTCGGCGCGGGGCGGATCTGCCCGACGACGCGCCATCCCCCGGCTCCTGGCTCGGCGCGCCCCTCGTTGCCGCCGGTCGCACGATGGGCGCGGTCTCCGTGTCGAGCGAGCGGCCCGGTGCCCTGGGCAACCCCGAGCTGGCGCTCGTCTCCGCGGTGCTCGCGCAGGCCGCGATCGCACTCGAGAATGCCCGCCTGGTGGAGCTGCTCTCCTCAGCCAAGCGCGAGTGGGAGAAGACGGTCGACGCCATCTCCCAGGCGATCTGCATCGTCGACGCGCACGGCACCGTACGCCGCGCCAACCGCGTGTTCGCCGACCTGATCCAGGTCGCGGTCACCGCCATCCCCGGTCGCCCTTGGCTCGGTCTGCTGCCGCCCGCCTGGTCGGACCCCGTGGCGCGCGCCATCGCCGAGCCGTCGGCGAGCACCGCGGAGATCCGCGCCGGCGATCGCGTGCTGCTTCTGACCGCCATCCCCATGGCGGAGCCGGGCTCGGCGGTCCTCGTGTTCGAGGACCAGACCGACCGGCGCCGGCTGCAGGAACAGCTCATACAGTCTGAGAAAATGTCGGCGATTGGTCAACTGATCGCCGGGGTGGCGCACGATCTGAACAACCCCCTCGCCTCGGTCGTGGGCTTCAGCGACTTCCTCGCCGAGGCGGCCGACGTCCCCCCTTCCCTCCGGGAGCCGCTCCAGGTGATCCGCCAGGAGGCCGAGCGGGCCGCGACGATCGTCAAGAACCTGTTGTCGTTCGCCCGCAGCCAGCAGGGAGAGCGTACCCGGCAGCCGATCCGGACACTCCTCGACTCGACCCTTGCCCTGCTGCGCAATCAGCTGATGGCGCACAAGGTCGAGGCCACGTTGGAAGTCGAGCCCGGGTTGCCCGACGTCGAAGTGAACGCGAACCAGATCAAGCAGGTGTTCGTGAACGTGATCAACAACGCGTGCCAGGCGATCGCCAGCGATGCGCCGTCCGGCCGGATCTGGATCGCGGCGCGGCGCGTGCGCGACAGCATAGCGGTCAGCGTCACGGACTCGGGCCCCGGCATGACCGAGGACCTCGCGGCCCACGTATTCGAGCCGTTCTTCACGACCAAGCGGGAAGGCGAGGGCACCGGACTGGGGCTCTCCATCTGCCAGGGGATCATGAAGGAGCACGGGGGACACATCGCGCTGGATACCCGACCGGGCGGCGGGGCGACCTTCACCCTGGAGCTGCCGATCGGGGCGCGGGCCGCCCGCGCCGAGGCGGCACCGGTGCCGCCCGGCGAGCCGAAGCCGCTCAGCATCCTGGTCGTGGATGACGAGCCGCACATCCTGCATTACATGCGGGCCACCCTCGAGAGCTGGGGCCACACCGTCGAGGTGGCGAGCGACGGCACCTACGCGCTGGAGCGCGCCCTGGCGGGCCCGTTCGACGTGATCATCTGCGACCTGCGGATGCCGCACCTCTCCGGACGCGAGATGTACACCAAGCTCGTCCGGCAGGACCCGCGGGTCGCCGAACGGATCATTTTCGCCACCGGCGACACGGTGCGCGGCGACACGCTCCAGTTCCTCGAAGCGCTCGGCCGGCCCTACCTGCACAAGCCGTTCACGCTGGCCGAGCTGCGCGCCGCCCTCGGCCATGCCGCGAGGCAGCCGGCCTGAGGGGGGGCGTGCGCGTCCTCCACGTCGACTCCGGGCGCGAATTCCGGGGCGGTCAGAACCAGGTCCGCCTGCTGGCCCGCGAGCTGGCCCGTGAGCCCAGCGTCGAGCAGCGGCTCGTCACGCGGCGGGGCAGCGAGCTCGCGCGCCGTGCCGCCGCCGAGGGCGTCACCGTGCGCGAGATCCCCTGGGCCCTCGGGCTCGATCCCCGGGCCTGGTGGTGGCTCGTCGCCGAAGCCCAGACCTGGCCACCGAATCTCATCCACGCACACAACAACCACGCCGTCACGGTGGCGATCTGGGCACGCCGCTTTCTCGCCTTCGCGAGCACGCCGCCGCGTGTCGTCGCGACGCGTCGGGTCGTCTTCCCGGTACGCCGCCGCAGTGCCCTGCGCCACGCGGACGCCGTCGTGGCGATCTCCGAGGCCGTGCGGGCGGCGCTCCTGGCCGCCGGGTTCCGCCCGGGAGAGGTGCACGTCGTTCCCTCCGGCATCGATCCCGACGAAGTCCGCCGCGCGGCCGCCGTGCCGTTTGACCTCCGGACGAAGCTCGGGCTGCCACGCGCCGCTGCGATCGCCGCCAACGTCGCCGAGCTCGAGCCGGCCAAGGATCAGCGCACCCTGATTCGGGCGGCGCGGGCGGCCCGAGCCAGTCGCCCCGACCTCCATTGGGTGATCGCAGGCGACGGCCCCGAGCGCCAAGCCCTGGCAGCCGAGGTGCGGCAGCTCGACCTCGCCGATCGCGTTCACTTGCTCGGCTACGTCGCGCAGGCGGACGCGTTGCTCGGCGAATGCGACGTCGTCGTCATGTCCTCGCGTGCCGAAGGCCTCGGCACTGTGGTACTCCACGCGCTGGCGCTGGGCAAACCGGTGGTTGCCACGGCAGGCGGCGGGCTGTCCGAAATCGTGCCCCCCCGGTGGCTCGCGCCCGTAGGGGATGCCGACGACCTCGCCCGGAGAGTGATTGAGGCGCTGGATCGACCCTCCCCCGCCCCTCTGCCCGCGCAGTACACCGCGGCCGCCATGGCCGCCGGCGTCTTGGCCGTGTATCGCTCGCTCGTCTAGTGCCGTTCCAACTCGGCGTCCAGGGTGACGGACCGGTGCCTTGGCGTGAAAAGTTGGAACGGCACTAGATTGCAGGGCCATGATCTACGTCTGCGTCCCGGTGCACAATGAGGCCCGCACGGCGGGCCTCGTGCTGTGGAAGGTGCGTCAGGTTTTCACGGCGTTCCCCCGCGAATACCAGCTGCTGGTCCTGGACGACGCGTCGACGGACGACACCGGCGAGGTACTGGCCTCGTACGCGAAGGTCCTACCGATGACGATCGTGACGCACCGCGAGCGCCGGGGCTACGCGAAGAGCCTCGAGGAGCTGCTGCGCCTCGCGCTCCAGCGGACCGACCGGCCGAAGCGTGACTGCGCCATCACCCTCCACGCGGACTTCGTCCACTCCCCCGAGAGCATGGAGGACATGGTAAAGCACCTGGAATCGGGGGCGGATCTGGTGGTCGCCGAGCTGGTGGCGCAGCGGGGACGCGTGTCTCGTGCATTGGGGCTCGCGCGTCGCTGGACCCCTCGGCTGCTGCGCGTGGCCGGGCTGCGCGATACCGTGTCAGGGTTCCTCGCCCTACGATTGATCGTGTTGCGGCAGGCGCTGCGCCGCGATACGACACAGTTCCTGCAGACCGAAGGCTGGTGCGCGAGCGCGGAGCTGGTGGCGCGGCTGGCGCCGCACGCCCGCCGGCTCGACGCCATCCCCGCAGCGGCGCGGTACGACCTGGTGCAGCGCCCATCGCGCGTGCGGCCGTGGCGGCAGCTCCTGGATGCGTGGCGGGCCCGCTCGGTCATTCGCGCCGCTCGCACCGCCGTGGCGCTGCTGCTCATCGCGGCGGCGCTGCGGGCGCAGTCGGACACGGCCCGCAAGGATTCGACGCGGACCGATTCGCCCGGCTCCTCGTTCCTGCCGGCCATGGCGATTGTCCCGCCTCCCCCCGCCGTGACGGTGCCGTTCCCGATCGGCGACCTTCAGCGTCGGCACGGCCACGATGCAGGTCGCGGGGATCGATACGATCCGCGGAGTCGAGGCGGTCCATTTCGTGTTCCTGATCGACGGCGGCGCGCTGTGGTACCATATCCACCAGAACCTCGAGTCGTGGGTCGGCCGTCACGACTTCCGCTCACGCCGGTTTTTGAATCAGACCGAGGAAAAAGGCAAGGCGTGGGAACGGAAATTCGAGATCTACCCGGACTCCGGGTTCTACCGCGAAGTAGGGCGTGACACGACGGTCGCGACCGTGACGGACCCGCTCGACGACGCCGCCTTCCTGTACTGGATCCGCACGGTGCCGCTCGAGGTCGGGAAGCGCTACGAGTACCGGCGGTATTTCCGCCCCGAGCGCAATCCGGTGATCGTCGAGGTGCTGAAACGCGAACGCGTGGGCGTGGCCGGTAAGAAATGGGACGCGATCGTCGTCCGCCCGCGCATCCCGAATGGGGGCGGCATCTTCGCCGAGAAAGCCGACGCACGGATGTGGCTGTCGGACGACAGCCTTCGCATCATGCTGGCGCTGCAGTCGAAATTCTCGTTCGGCCAGGTCACGCTCAAGCTCAAGGAGATCGACTCGATCAGGGAGAAATCCGACGCTCGTCCGGAGCACCCATGACCGACTACCGCGAGGCGGACGTCTCCCGGCTGAAGACAGTCCCCATCGCGCAGCGCCCCAACAAAGTCGACCCCTCCCTGCTCGCGCATCCGCCCGGCGACGATCCGAGCTTCACCGCCTTCTGGGATTCGCTCCCCGACATCCTGGCCGCCAAGGACCTCCGCACCGTCGCCCGGGAACTGGTGCAGGCCACGGGCCGGCGCGGCGTCGTCGCGATGCTGGGCGGGCACGTCATCAAGGTGGGCCTGGGACCCCTGCTCCGCGAGCTGATCCGCCGCGGGGTCATCACGCACCTGGCGCTCAACGGGAGCGCCGCGATCCACGACTTCGAGCTCGCGGCATACGGAGGGACGAGCGAGGACGTCGCGGCCGGCCTGGCGGACGGGACGTTCGGCATGGTGGAGGAAACCGGGCGCGAGATGAACGCCGCCATCACCGAGGGGGCGAGCGCCGGCAAAGGCATGGGCGAGGCGCTCGTCGATTACCTCGCGCGCCGCCCGCGGCTCGCAGCCCGCGAGGTCTCCGTCCTGCTCGCCGCCGGCGAGCGGGCCATCCCCGTCACGGTGCACGCCACGCTCGGCGCCGACATCATCCATCAGCATCCCACGGCGGACGGCGCCGCGCTCGGCGCCACGACCTACCGCGACTTCAAGCGACTCGCCGCTTCGCTCCCCGCGCTCCACGACGGCGGCGTCGTGCTCAACGTCGGCAGCGCGGTGGTCATGCCCGAGGTGTTCCTCAAGGCCCTCACCGTCGCGCGCAATCTGGGCGACGGCAAGCCGACCGGGTTTACCGCCTGCGACTGCGACATGCAGCGTCACTACCGGCCGCGGGTAAACGTCGTCGAGCGACCGACGCTCGTCGGCGGTCGCGGGATCCAGCTCACCGGCCACCACGAAATCCTGATCCCGCTCCTCGCCTGGGCCGTGCTGCGCGAGCTCGATGCGCGCTAGCGCGCGCCGGGCCCTGCTCCTCGCGGCGACGCTCGGCGCAGCCTGCGTGACCCGCACCCGGCGCCTGGCTCCCAGCGGCACGGCGACCGCCGCGGGGATGCCGGATGCGATACAGGAGATGGCGCGGCAGGCGGTGTTGTTGGACGCGAAGGGGGACCGGGCCGCGGACACGCTGTATGCGTCCGAGGCGCTGGTCGTGGCGAATGCACGCGTGCGGCTCGGGACGCCCCGCTTCGCCGGGGTCGGCCTCGGCGGCCGGGCCACCGTCGCAGCGGCGGCAGTGACCCTGGAAGGCCGATTTGCGTGGGTGCTCGTGGACTACCGCTGGGCCAATGCGGAGCGCAACCAAGCCGAGGCCGGACGCGCCACCTTCGTGTGCGAGCAGAAGCCGAAGGGCTGGAGGATCGTTCACGTGCACTCCAGCCAACTATTGCCGTGGGACCGCTAGTCCCGTTCCGACTGGTGCGCACCCTTGCTCACGGCCGTCGGGGAAGACCGGTCGGAACGGGACTAGGCGTCCGCCGGGCGTCCCTTGATCATGTCGCGGATCTTTGCCGCCGTGCTGGGGCTGACGACCCGCAACACGAGGTAGAAGATGAAACCGATGGCGGCGAGCCATAACACCGTCATGGCCAGGCCGATGAGGCCGCCGAGCACGCTGAAGACCAGCTTCAGGCCGAGCCAGGCGAGCACGGCGAAAACGGCGAATCCCAGGACGCTGCGGAACATGGGGTATACCTCCGTGAAACCCCGACGGCGGGGCCGTACGTCGCAATGTAGCAGCAGGTTTCAGGGGGGCGCCAGCCGGTGAAGGCCGTCGATGTCGCGATCGTGGGCGGCGGTGCGGTGGGGGCGGCGTGCGCCCGAGCTGCAGCCCTGCGGGGACTGGAAGTCGCCATCTTCGAGCCGGGCCCCGACCCCGCCGCCGCGTCGCCGGCGTCCGCCGGGATGCTGGCAGCGCAAATCGATGCCGGTGACGACGTCCTGGTTGCCGTCTCGGTGCGCGCCCGGGACCTGTACGAGCCGCTCGCCCCCGCCCTGCGGGAGACCACCGGCATCGACATCGGGTTCTGGCGCTGCGGCATCGCCGCCGTGGCGTTCGACGAGCCGGCGGCCAACCGCCTCAAGGAAGAAGTGGCCCGGCAGCGGCAGGCAGGCCTCCGCTGCGACTGGCTGGACGGCGACGAAGTACGCGAGCGCTGGCCCGGCGCCGCACCCGACTGCCAGGGCGCGCTCTTCGCCCCCGAGGATGGCGCGCTGGACCCGCAGGCGCTGACGCGCGCCTGCCTCGCGGACGCGCGCCGCCTGGGTGCGACGCTCCACACCGAGCGAGTCGAAGCGCTCGCGATCGCGCAGGGCCGCGTGACCGGGGTCGTCACGGGCCACGGCACGAACCCGGCCGAGCACGCCGTGCTGGCCGCAGGGGTGTGGTCCCCGCAAATCCGCGGGCTGCCCCGCCCCCTGCCTGTCGAGCCGCTCCGCGGCCAGATGGCCGCCACCGCGTGGCCCGACGCCTGCCCGCCCGCGATTCTCTATCACGACCAGAGCTACGTCCTGGCCCGCGGCGCCGACGCCGTGCTCGGCAGCACGATGGAGCGGGCTGGGTACGATGCACGCGTCACGAACGAGGGGCTCGCCCAGATCTTCCGCGGCGCCGTCCGGTTGCTCCCGGCCCTCATGACGCAACCGGTGCAGCGCACGTGGGCCGGACTCCGTCCCGCGACCCCCGACGGGCGGCCCATCCTCGGCCGGGACCCCGAGGTCGAGCGGTTGTGGTACGCGACCGGTCACGGACGCAACGGTATCTTGCTCGCGGCGCTGACGGGTGAGATTACGGCGGATCTGGTTACCAGCGGAGTGCCGGACGTGGACATTGCGCCGCTCAACGTTGACCGCTTCCACGAGCCGCAAGGCTCAAGCCGCAAGCCGTAAGGTGAGTCCAGCCGCTTGCGGCTTACGGCCTGCGGCTTACGACTGATGTACCGCACCTGCGCCTTCTGCAACGGCAAGCTCGACGGCGACGGCGGTCCCTCGGGGCTCGGCGTAGGCCGGCGGCTCGCGTTCGACGAGTGGAAGGGTCGCCTCTGGGTGATCTGCCCGAAGTGCTCGCGCTGGAACCTCGCTCCGATCGACGATCGGCTGGAACGGATCGAGGCGCTGGCGCGCGCTGCGGGCGAAGGTCGCGTGGCCGCGGCGACCGAGCACGTCGCCCTGATCCGGTGGCAGAGCTACGACCTGGTGCGAGTCGGGAAGCCGCGGCGCGTCGAGCTCGCGACGTGGCGCTACGGCGAGCGGCTCAAAGCGCGGCGCCGCGAGCAGCTCAAATTCGTTGTCCCGGTCACGGTCGCCGCCCTGGGCCTCGCGGTCGCCGTGAACGTAGCGGCGGGCGGCTCGTTGGGCGTGTTCGTCTGGAACATGCCCAACTTCGCGCGGATGATGTACACGGGCATCATCGGCCGGCGCCGGGTGAGTCTCATGGAGCCGCCGATTTGCGAGCGTTGCGGGAGCGTGCTGCACTTGCAGGCCAAGCACGTGGCTCACGCGCGGGTGGTGCGGCACGCGCAGGCTGACGTCGCGTTGATCTTGAGCTGCCCCACCTGCGGTACCGAGGGGGCGATGCTCGTGGGCCGCGACGCGCAGGCCGCACTGCGCCAGGGACTCACCTATCTCGCGCTCGCCCGCGGCAGCCGGCAACGGGTCGAAGACGCCGCCCGCCTAGTGGAGCACGCCGGCGGGCCCGACCAGCTCATCAGCGACGTAGCCCGTCGCGAGCTCACCCTCCGCAGCCTCGGTGTGGAACGGCGCCTGGCCCTCGAAATGGCCGTCGACGAGCGCGCGGAGGTCGAGGAGCTGGAGCGCCACTGGAACGAGGCGGAGGAGATCGCCGAGATCGCCGACGGCACGCTCAGCTCGGACCCGCTGCTCGACGAGGAGCTGGAGCGCATCAGGAAAAAACTCGGTCGGGAGCGCGACTCCACTTGACTGCCGGGTTCAGGAGCCCTGGATCAACCGCATGGTTGAATTTTTCGCCCTGCAGCTACCCCGCCCCCCGTGAACCCGCTATTTTGGCGATAGTTATGGCCAGCCCTCCTCTTGTCCAATTGAACCGCCAGCGTCCTGTCCACACCAGCGAGCGCAAGCCATCCTGGCTCAAGGTTCCCGCGCCTGGCGGGCCCAACTACCTGGCGTTGAAGCACCTGATGCGGGACCTGCGGCTTCACACGGTGTGCGAGGAAGCTCACTGTCCCAACATCGGGGAGTGCTGGGAGCACCGGGCCGCCACGTTCATGATCCTGGGCGACGTGTGCACGCGGAACTGTGCCTACTGCGCGGTCGCTCACGGGACTCCGGCTCCGCTCGACAGGGGCGAGCCTGCGCGCCTCGCCGCGGCAGTGGAGCAGATGGAGCTCCGGCACGTCGTCATCACGAGCGTTGACCGGGACGATCTGCCGAACGGTGGCGCCGAGATGTTCGCGGCGGCCATCGCCGAGATCCGCCGCCGGCGGCCCGGGACGTCGGTCGAGGTGTTGATCCCGGACTTCAAGGGAAGCGAGCAGGCGCTCCGCATCGTGGTCGAGGCGAAGCCCGACATCCTGAACCACAACCTCGAGACCATCGAGCGACTGTACCGGTTGGCGCGGCCGGGCGGTCGGTATCCGCGCGCGCTCGAGCTCTTGAGACGGGCCAAAGCGATGGATCCCGGCACGCTCACGAAGTCGGGGATCATGTGCGGGTTGGGTGAGGAGTGGGACGAGCTGCTGGTGGCGATGCGGGACCTGCGCACTCAAGACGTGGACATCCTGACCATCGGCCAATACCTCCGACCCTCGACCGAGCATCTCCCGATCGCGCGGTACTACACACCCGACGAGTTCGCAGCGCTCCGGCGCCACGGCCTCGAGATGGGCTACCGTCATGTAGAAGCCGGCCCGCTGGTGCGCTCGAGCTACCACGCGTGGGAGCAGGTGGAGCGAGCGAGCGCCACCCGCTAGAAACGCTCACCGATCGCCATGGCCACCGCAACCGCCCAGACCACCAACACGCCTGCCCAGCGCGAGCTGGAACGGCGCATGCTGCGTCAGATGCTCCTGATCCGCCGCTTCGAAGAGAAGGCCGCCGAAGCGTATGCCTTGGGCAAGATCGGCGGGTTCTGTCATCTCTACATCGGGCAGGAGGCAGTGGCGGTCGGCTCGCTCGCCGCACTGCGCGACGACGACTACGTGATCTCCTCCTACCGGGAGCACGGACAGGCGCTCGCGCGGGGTGTGCCGGCGAACGCGATCATGGCCGAGCTGTTCGGCAAGGCGACGGGCTGCTCGAAGGGGAAGGGCGGCTCGATGCATCTGTTCGACGTCGGGAGGCGGTTCATGGGCGGCCACGGGATCGTCGGCGGCCACATCCCACTGGCCGCCGGTCTGGGGTTCGCGATCCGCTACAAAGGCGGCGACCAGCTCTGCATCTGCTACTTCGGCGAAGCGGCCGTCAACATCGGCGCCTTTCACGAGACGCTGAACATGGCCTCCGTCTACAAGCTGCCGGTAATCTTCGTGTGCGAGAACAACCGGTACGGCATGGGCACGGCCTTCGAGCGCGTGGCGGCCGTCACCGACGTCGTGGAGCACGCGTGCAGCTACGACATGGCGGCGGAGCTGGTGAACGGCATGGACGTGCTGGCGGTGCACGAGGCGACCCGGCGCGCCGCGGAGCGCGCGCGCAAGGGCGGCCGCCCGACCCTGCTCGAGGTGCGGACCTACCGTTTCATGGGCCACTCGATGTCCGACCCGCTGCACGGCGTGTACCGCACCAAAGAGGAAGTAGAAGAGCAGCGCAAGCGCGATCCGATCTCGCAGCTCGCCGGGAAGCTCAAGGAGGAGGGCGCCCTGGATGAGGGGGGGCTCGATGCCCTCGATGCCGAGGCGCGCGCGGAGGCCGAGGAAGCAGTGCGCTTCGCCGATCAGAGCCCTGATCCCGACGTCGCCGAGCTCACCACCCACGTGCTCGCCGATTGATGGCGACACTCACCTACCGCGACGCCCTCAACCAGGCGCTGCGCGAGGAGATGCAGCGCGACCCCAACGTGTTTCTCATGGGTGAGGAAGTCGGGGTCTACCAGGGCGCGTACAAAGTGAGCCGCGGCCTGCTGGAGGAGTTCGGGCCGATGCGGATCGTGGACACGCCGATCGCCGAGCTGGGGTTCGCCGGCATCGGTGTGGGCGCCGCCATGGGGGGCCTGCGCCCGGTGATCGAGTTCATGACGTGGAATTTCGCCGTGCTGGCGCTCGATCAGATCGTCAACTCGGCCTCGAAGATCCTGTACGAGTCGGCCGGCCAGATCCCCATCCCGATCGTGTTTCGCGGCCCGAACGGGGCGGCGCTGCAGCTCGCGGCGCAGCACTCGCAGGCGTGGGACTCCTGGCTGTCACACATCCCGGGTCTCAAGGTCGTGGCGCCCGCGACCCCGGCGGACGCGAAGGGCCTTCTGAAGTCGGCGATCCGGGACAACAACCCGGTGATCGTGCTCGAAGGCGAGATGCTGTACAACCTCAAGGGCGAGGTGCCGGAGGGGGAGCACGTCGTCCCGATCGGCCGGGCGGACATAAAGCGGCCGGGGCGAGATGTCACGTTCGTCTGCCACTCGAAGACCGTCGCGGTGGCGCTCAAAGCAGCCGAGCAGCTCGCCGAGCAGGAAGGAGTGTCGGCCGAAGTGCTCGACCTGCGCTCGCTGCGCCCGCTCGACGAGGAGGCAATCCTCGGCTCGGTCGCGCGGACCAACCGCGCGGTCGTGATCGAGGAAGGCTGGCCCCACGCCGGCATCGGCGCCCAGGTCGTGGATGTGATCCAGCGCGAGGCCTTCGACCAGCTGGACGCGCCGGTGCTACGGGTTACCCAGGCCGACGTCCCGATGCCCTACAACAAGCAGCTCGAGCGGCTGGCGAAGCCCACCCCCGACCGCGTCGTCGCCGCGGCACGCCGCGTCCTCTACCTCGACTGATCCCCGTGGCCACCAACGTCTACATGGAAGCGCTCTCTCCCACCATGGAGGAAGGGCGCGTCGTGAAGTGGCACAAGCGGGACGGAGACGCCGTGAAGACGGGCGAGACACTGGCCGAGGTCGAAACCGACAAGGCCGTGATGGACCTGGTGGCGCGCGCGGACGGCGTGCTGCGCCAGATCACCGCCGCCGAGGGGCAGACCGTCGCGGTCGGGAGCGTGGTGGCGGTGATCGCCTCGCCCGGGGAGACGGTTGGCGCAACTGTAGCCGTGGCTCCCCCACCCGCCACTGTGCCGTCGAGAAGCGGGATGCGGGATGCGGGAGACGTGGCCCCCGCTCCCGCAGACGCCACGCGCGTGAAGGCCTCACCGCTTGCCAAGCGAATGGCGCGGGAAGCGGGCGTCGACCTCAAGCTCGTGAGCGGATCAGGCCCTGGTGGGCGGGTCGTCAAGCGCGACGTGGAAGGTTCAGCGTCTCGGGCCGTGGCGCCCGCAGCCGCTCCAGCGGTCGTCGAGTCGCATCCCGCATCCCGCATCCCGCATCCCGCGCCGAGCGGCGTTCCGTACGAAGACGTGCCGTTAACGCAGATCCGCAAGACCATCGCGAAGCGGCTGGCGACTTCCCTCGGCCCCATCCCCCACTTCTTTCTCACCACCGAAGTGGACATGGAGCGGGCAAGCGAGGCGCGCGACGCCCTGAACAAGCAGCTCGGGGACCAGGGCAAAGTGTCCTTCAACGACATCATCATCAAGGCGACCGCGCACGCCCTCACGCAGCACCGCGCCTGCAACGCCTGGTTCCAGGAGGACCACATTCGCTACTGGAACGAGGTTCACATTGGCATGGCCGTGGCGGTGGAAGACGGGCTCATTACGCCGGTGATCAGAAACGCCGATCTCAAATCGCTCGCCGGCATCGGCGGGGAAGCGAAGGAGCTGGCCGAGCGGGCCCGCAACCGCCGGCTGCAGCCGAACGAGTACACGGGGGCGACGTTCTCCGTCTCGAATCTGGGGATGTTCGACATCGACCAGTTCACCGCGGTGATCAATCCTCCGGAAGCCGGGATCATCGCCGTCGGCTCGATCGTTGAGAAGCCGGTGGTCGTGGAGGGGCAGCTTACGGCACGGCGCCGCATGCGGATCACGATGAGCTGCGACCACCGGGTGATCGACGGCGCGACGGGGGCGGCGTTCCTGCGCACCCTGAAGCAGATGTTGGAAAATCCGCTAGCGATGCTCTTGTAAATGCGGAATGCGGAGTGCGGAATGCGGAATTGATCGACTGGCGTCGTGGCGCAAGCCAGTGATCGAGGGTCGGACTGACACTCCGCATTCCGCATTCCCCATTCCGCACTGGGGGAGGGGGAAAATTGGCAAACGTGTTTGATGTGATCATTCTGGGCGGGGGGCCCGCCGGCTACGTCGCCGCGATCCGTTCCGCCCAGCTCGGCATGAGCACCGCGGTGATCGAGAAAGAGAAGCTCGGCGGGGTGTGCGTGAACATCGGCTGCATCCCCACCAAAGCGCTGCTCCACTCGGCCTACATCGCGAGCCTGCTGCGTGAGGCCAAGGAATTCGGCGTCGAAGCCGGTGCTGTGAAGACCGACTACGGCGTCGCCATGCAGCGCTCGCGTCGAGTGAGCGACCAGAACTCGAAGGGCGTCGAGTTCCTCATGAAGAAGAACAAGGTTACGGTCGTGAAGGGCGCCGGGGTGCTCCAGCCCGGCCGCAAGGTGAAGGTCGGGAACGACACGTACGAGGCGAAGAAGGCGGTGCTGATCGCGACCGGATCGCGCGTAAAGGGCCTGCCGCAGATCGGGCTGGAGATCAACAAGACGACGGTGATTTCGTCCGATGAGGCGCTGTTCCTCGAGAAGGCTCCCGCGTCCATGGCGATCATCGGCGCAGGAGCCGTGGGGATGGAGTTCGCCGACATCTTTCACGCCTTCGGCACCAAGGTGATGCTGATCGAAGCGCTCCCCCGCATCCTGCCGCTCGAGGACCCCGAGGCTTCGGACGCCCTCGCGAAGAGCTACAAGAAGCGGGGTATCGAGGTGATCCCCGCGGCCAAGGTGAAGAAGGGCACACCGGGGAAGGACAAGATGACCCTCGAGGTCGAAGCGAACGGCGCGACGCAGAAGATCGAGGTCGCGACCGTGCTGATGGCCGCGGGCCGCGCGGTGAACACCGAGAACATCGGCCTCGCGGAATGCGGGGTGCAAGTGACCGACCGCGGCTTCATCAAGGTCGATCAAAGCCTGCAGACCACGGCGCCGGGCTACTACGCGATCGGCGACGTGGCCGGGCCGCCGATGCTAGCCCACAAGGGAATGCGGGAGGGCGTGACTGTCACCGAGATCATCGCGGGCAAGAAGCCTCACGCGATCCGGTACGACAACGTGCCCAGCGTGACGTACTGCCACCCTGAGGTGGCCAGCATCGGGCTCACCGAAGACCAGTGCAAGGAGCGGAAGCTCGAGTACGTGGCGGGAAAATTTCCGTTCTCGGCGAACGGCCGGGCGCGTGGAACGGGCGAGACCGAGGGGTTCGTCAAGATCCTGCGCGATAAGAAGTACGGCGAGATTTTGGGCGCCCACATCGTGGGCGGGCACGCGTCCGAGATCATCCACGAGCTGGCGGTGGCGCGCGAGAACGAATACACCGTGGAAGAGGTCGAGCTGGCGATTCACGCACACCCGACTATGTCCGAGGCGGTGGCCCAAGCCGCGCTCGATTCGCTCGGCCGGGTCGTGGACATGTGACCGAGGTCCGAAGAGACCCCCTCGCTATCGGGCTCGGCGCCCTCGCCTGCGGGGCGGGGCTCGGAGGGACGACGATCACGCTCGCGCAGCTGGTCGTGAAGCTGCTGCAGGGCCGGCTGGACCCCGACCACTACCGCGAGGCGGCGGGCGACCCCCTGCTCGCAGGTCTGCTCGCGGGCATCGCCGTGGCCGGCGCGTTCGGCTGGCGCCGCAGCCGGCCGCTGGAGAACCTGTGGCAGAGCGGCGTGATCGGCGTACTCGCCGCCGTGGGGGCGCTGCTCGTGGGATTCCTCGCCGCCGTCGCGGACCGTCTGCTCGGGTTCCCCGGGCTGATCGCCTGGGGTGTGCTGAGCGCCATAGTCGGCACGGCCGCGAGCCGCTGGGCCATCGCGGGTGCGACGGCGGGGGTGGACGGAGGCGGGGCCATGGGGGACGGGTCGTAACCATGCGTCTGCTCGAGGTTGTGCAGGCCGGCGCCGTGCCGTACGCCGAAGCGCTCGAGTGGCAGCGCTCCCTCGCCCAGGCGCGGATCGACGGCCGCCTGGCGAACGACGTGCTTCTCCTGCTCGAGCATCCCGCGGTGGTGACGTTGGGCCGCAACGCACACTCGGACCACCTCATCAACCGCGACGGCGTCGAGATCTTCGAGATCGAGCGCGGCGGCGACGTGACCTTCCACGGGCCGGGTCAGCTGGTCGGCTACCCGATCATCGACCTGTCCCGCCACAAGCCGGATCTCCACTGGTATCTCCGCACCCTGGAGGAGGCGTTGATCGACGCGCTCGCCGGCCTGGGCATTCCCGCCGGGCGGAACCCGGGTTACACCGGCGTATGGACCAGGGGGGGGAGCCGGAAGATCGCGAGCATCGGGATTCACGTGAAGCAATGGGTCACGTGGCATGGGTTCGCGCTGAACGTCATGACGGACCTCACCGAGTTCGAGCGGATCGTTCCCTGCGGAATCGCCGGAGTCGAGATGACATCGATAGAACGGGAAAGGGGAAAGGGGAAAGGGGAAACGGGGCTCTGGGATGCCACCGTTGCGGCGGTCGTTCATGGGTTCGCAGGCGCCTTCAACGTCGAGGTGACGACGTCACGGACAGTCGTCACGGAGATGCGTCCAGCGGGCGCGGCGCGGATTAACGCCACGCTCTTCCGCGACGCCTTTCCGTGACGACTCCCCGTGACGCCTCTGAGAGGTTACCACCCGGCCAGGTGCTGACCACCAAATGGCCGGTGCTCCACTACGGCGACGTGCCGAAGGTCGATACGAGCACGTGGACCTTCGAGGTCTCCGGGTTGGTGGACCGACCATTCACCCTGACCTACGACGAGCTACTGCAGCTGCCGCGCAAGACCGTGCACTGCGACATCCATTGCGTCACGCGGTGGAGCCGACTCGACAACACGTTTGAGGGCGTGGCGGTGCAGCTGCTGCTGGAACGCGCCGGGGTGAAGCCCGACGCGCAGTACTGTCTCGTGAGTGCCGAGCAGGGGTTCACCACTAATCTGCCGCTCGCCGATTTGGACCTTCCGGCGAATCTGATCGCGTTCCGGTGGAACGGTGAGTGGCTCACGCCAGAGCACGGCGGGCCCGCTCGGCTGCTGGTGCCGCACCTGTATTTCTGGAAGAGCGCGAAGTGGGTACGGGGTTTCACGCTGGTCGACCAGGACGTTCCCGGGTTCTGGGAGCAGAACGGCTACCACATGCGGGGCGACCCCTGGAAGGAAGAGCGGTATGGAGGACGGGGGCTCACGCAACACGACATCAACCGGCTCCGGAGTCTCAGCAAGAAGCGCGTCTAGCGGAGGTCCCCAATGTACATGCATCCCCTACTCGCGATGGCAGCGCTCGCCGGCCCGCCCCGTGACACGGTCCCGCTCTACACCGACTTGGGCGACCATCATGTCGCGATCACGACCCAGGTCGGCCTCACCCAGCGGTACTTCGACCAGGGCATGCGATTGCTGTACGGTTTCAACCACGGGGAGGCGATCCGCTCGTTCACCCGTGCCGCGCAGCTGGACTCGAGCTGCGCCATGTGCTACTGGGGCATCGCATACGCGTACGGCCCACACGTAAACGCCGAGATGGACTCGGCCGCAGGGATTGCGGCATACACGGCGCTGCGCCAGGCGCTCTCGCGCGTGCGGCACGCGAGCCCCCGGGAGCGAGCCTACATCGCCGCGCTCGCGCACCGCTACGCGGCCCCTCCGTTCCGGCCCGCCGCTCGCGCGCCGCTCGACTCGGCCTACGCGGCGAGCATGGGCGACGTCGTGCGGCGGTATCCCGACGACCTCGACGCCGCGACGCTGTACGCCGAGGCGCTGATGGATAAGCGTCCGTGGAACTACTGGGACAAGAAGACGGGGGAGCCCTATCCCGGGACTTCCGAGATCGTGGGCCAGCTCGAACGCGTGCTGCGATCCGACCCGCGGCACGCAGGGGCATGCCACTACTACATCCACGCCGTCGAGGCCGTGGCGCCGGAGAAAGCCGTGCCGTGCGCGGAGCGGCTCGCGGCACTCATGCCGGGCGCGGGACACCTCGTCCACATGCCCGCCCACATCTACATCCGGGTGGGACGCTATGCCGACGCGATCGTCGCCAACGAGCGCGCGGTCCACGCGGATCAAGTCTTCATCGAGGGGCAGAAGCCGCAGGGCCTGTACCCGCTCGCCTACTACCCTCACAACCACCATTTCATGGCGTTCGCCGCGATGCTCGCCGGGAGGAGCGCCCTGGCCATCGAGGCCGCGAAGCGGACCGCGGCGACCACGCCGGTGGCGGTCGCGAAGCGGGTGCCGCTGCTCGAGCCGTATCTGCACTACACCTACCTCACGCTCGTGACGTTCGGCCGCTGGAACGAGTTGCTCGCCATGCCGCTCCCACCGGCGGACCTCGCGTACTCGCGGGCCATGGCGCAGTACGCACGTGGGGTCGCGTTGGCCGCGACTCGCCGCTTCGCCGAAGCGGAGGCGGCCCTCGACACGCTGAAACGGATCGCCGCCACCGCCACTCGCGGGTACGCTTCCGCCGGGTGGACGACCCCGCGCACGAATCTGCGGATCGCGACTCACGCGCTTGCGGGCGAGATCGCGGCACGGCGAGGCGCCCTCGATGAGGGCATCGCGCGCTTCCGTGCAGCGATGAAGATCGAAGATGACCAGGTTTACACCGAGCCGCCCGATTGGTATTACCCGATCCGCCACTCGCTGGGCGCGGTGCTGCTCCGGGCGGGCCGCGCGGTGGAGGCCGAGCGGCTGTATCGTGAGGACCTCAAGCGATTCCCGGAAAACGGCTGGTCGCTGTTCGGACTCGCTCAGGCGCTACGCGCACAGGGGAAGAGCGCCGAGGCGGCGGACGCGGACGCCCGCTTTGCGCGAGCCTGGGCCGGCGCCGACGTGACCCTCACGGCCTCCCGCTTTTAGGCCAGAAGCTCCGCGACTTCGCGCGCCGCCGCCTCCTGCCGGCGGCCTTCCTCACCGAGGTCCCGCACGAGCTCAGCGAGCCGTTCCGACCCGTCCACCTGCGCGGCACCCGCCTGCCAACTGCTCAGCGCAGCGCTCGCCTCGAGCAACCGCTGCGTCAGGAGGTCGCGGCCGCGCTCGCAACGGCTGAGCGCATCGAGCCACCCCGGCGGCGCGTCCGCCAAGCGATCGCGCCGCGCATCGAACGCGCCGAGATGTTGCTCGAGCGCGGCGAGATCCCGCGCGGCGTCGCACGCCGCGATCACCAGCTGATCGAGTCGGCTGGCTCCCTCTCCGGTGGTCGTGACCGCGCCGGCGCGGCGCAGCAGATCGGTCAGCAGGGCGCGGGCGGCTCCTGCCGGCAACGCCGCGAGCGCGCGTACCGCCGCGCGCTCAGCGCCCGCCGGCAGCGTCGAGGGCCGGGTGGACCACGGGTTCCACACGGGCGCCCGACGAAGGGCGGCGGCGAGCGTCACCAGGCCTACGGCAACCGCAGGACTCGTGACCAGGAGAACGGGAGCGGCGGCGGCGAGCCCGGCGACGGCGCCGACCGCGGCGACGACGCCGGCGAGCACGACGATCGGCGACGGCACCTGGGCCCGCCACGAGTCGGTGCGAGACTCCGTCCGGGCCGGCAGACCCTGCGCCTCGAGCAGCTCGACCACGCGGGCGCCCGCCTCGGCAGGGACGCGGAGCAGCGGGCGTTCCCCGCCGGCGGCCGAGTCGCGGGTGGCCGCCGACACTCCGGTCCCGATCCGCTCCTCCAGCGCCTCTCGCACCGCGCGCCGCGCCGGTCCCGGCGTGGTCCACTCGAGGAATACGAGCACGTCGTCCCCGCCGGCGGCACGGCGTGCACAACGCGGACACACGCCGATGCCGAAGGGCTCGGGTGTCCGGCACAGGACACAGCGTGCCCTATCTGCGGATGCCGGAGCCGCCGCCCCCCCCGCCCCGCCCGCCCTCCCGTCGACGCCATCCTCGCCACGCTCGAGCGCGTCGGCGACGAGCGCGATCGCGGGAAACCGATCGTCGGGATCGGGCATCGTGGCCCGCCCCACGACGTCGTCGAGCCAACCAGGGACCTCCGGACGCCGGCGCCGGGGACGGTGGCCGTCGCGGCCGGCGCCGGCGCCGCGGAAAGAGGCCCGCGCCGGGAGCTCGCCCGTGAGCGCATAGTACAGCGTCACGCCGAGTGCGTATTCGTCGGCCCGCGCGTCGCCGCGCCCGCCGGCGAGCTGCTCCGGCGCCGCATAGTCGGCCGTGCCGACGAGACCGCCGGTCTGGGTCACGGTCTCCTGCCCGGACAGCCGTGCCGAGCCGAAGTCGGTGAGCCGTGCCCTGCCGTCGGGCGCGAGCAGGATGTTCTGCGGCTTGACGTCGCGATGGAGGATGCCGTGGCGGTGGGCGGCGGCGAGCGCCGCGGTGATCTCACGCCCGAGGCGTGCCACGGCGTCGGAGTCGAGCGGCCCGCGCTGTCGCACGCGCACGGCGAGGTCAGGCCCCGGGACGTACTCCATCACGACAAAACTCCACGGTCCGTCATCGACGACGTCGTACACGGCGACGATGTTCGGGTGGCTGAGCTGCCGCACCACCTGGACCTCACGGCGCAGCCGCTCGCGCGCGAGCCGCGCAGCGGCGGGCGGGGGCACCAGCAGCTTGATCGCCACGTCGGCACCGACGCGACGGTCACGCGCGCGATACACGATCGAGAAGCCGCCGCGGCCGATCTCATCCGCGATCTCGTAGCGGTCCTGCAGGACGACGCCCGGAGCGAGATAGGTAGGCTCGGCCACCGTCGCGCGCTCTTGGCTAACGAAGACGCGCGAGCACATCCCGCGCGTTCTGCGTCCAGCCGTCATTCTCGTGGTAGTAGGACAGGAAGGCCTTCAGGTGCTTCCGCGCGAGCGCCGGCTGCTCCAGGGCATACTCGGACATCCCCGCGTGGTACAGGGCCATGTAGTGGCTCGGGATGTAATCGAGCACGAGCTCCATGATCGGGCCCGCCGAGCGATCGTCACCCGCGTCCGCCACCGGATGACCGACGCCGAAGACGATAGCGGCTGCCTGGGCCCGCTCGGCAGCCGGGAGGCGGTCGAGCGTCGCGCGCGCCAGGTCGATCTTGCCGCCGAGCGCGTAGCAGGCGGCGCCGTACCCCTGGCCGCCGAGGGTCGCCGGGGCGGGGTGCTGCCGCTGGGCGAGCTCGACCTCTACGGAGTTGCAGTACGGCTTGATGCTCGAGAACCACTCCCCTGCCGAGCCACCGAAGCTAACGGCGACCGGAGGGTGCTCGGGACCGCGCAACGGTCCCACCCGGTGGCGCAGCACCACCGCCCCGCAGATGGCGAGATAGCCGAAGCCGAGGAGGTACAGGGGGCGGTGCATGGGTCGACCAATATAAGAAACGACCCACCGCGGGCGGCGTGCACCGGGTCACAGACCCGTAAGGCGTGAAGGGACAACGTGGAGGGACTACGTCCCCAACAGCTCGTAGAATCTCCGAAACACCTCGATCCCGTCCCACAATTGCTTCAGGTCGAGCTTCTCGTTGGGCGCGTGCAGCCGGTCGTCGGGGAGGCCGATGCCGGTGAGGATGACGGGCGCGCCGCCTTTGCCGAGCGCGGGGACCACGGGGATCGAGCCGCCGGCGCGCGCGGGTACTGTCCCCCGCCCCACGACCTCGCGGAACGCCTGATCGAGCAGCTTGAACGCCGGGTGCGTCACCTTCACGGTGGCCGGGTCCGCGCCGTGCAAGAACTTCACGCTCGCCTGAACGTGCTTGGGTGCGAGCCGCCGGACCGCCGCCGCGAGCTGGCGTTCCACGACCGAGAGCTTCTGGTCCGGCACGAGCCGGAGGCTGACCTTGGCCGTCGCCGCGGCGGGGATGACGGTCTTGGCGCCATCGCCGGTGAACCCGCCCGTGATGCCGTGGATCTCGAAGGTGGGCAGCGCCCACAGGCGCTCCAGCACGGAATACGACTTCAGCCCCGTGAGCGCCTTCGCCTGCACGCGGTGCTTGAGAAACTCTCCTTCCTTGAAAGGAAGGCGCTTCCAGGTCGCGAGCTCGGCCTTGGAAGGACGCCTCACCGGCGCGTACAGACCCGGGACGTGGACCTTGCCGTCGGGCGTCTTCAGTCGGCCCAGCAGCCGGGCGAGCTCTTCGTGGGCGTTGGGCGCCGCGCCGCCGAACTCGCCGGAGTGCAAATCCGACTTCGCCGTGCGGACGGTGATCTCCGCGTAGCACAGGCCGCGTAGCGTCGTGTAGACCGCCGGCCAGCGCGGCGCGACGTAAGCCATGTCGGCGATCAGCACGGCGTCGGCTCGGGTGCGCTCGGGCTCGCGATGCAGCAGCTCGAACAAGACGCGGCTGCCGTACTCCTCCTCCCCTTCTATCAGAAAGCGGAAGTTCACGGGCGGCCGGCCCGGCGCGGCCGCGATCGCCTTGAGCAGGCAGAACACCTGGCCCTTGTCATCCGCGGCGCCGCGCGCGAACAGCTTGCCGTCCCGCACCGTCGGCTGGAACGGCGGCGTGGTCCACTCGTCCAAGGGCTCGGGCGGCTGTACATCGTAATGCCCGTAGATGAGCAGCGTCGGCGCGCCGGGCACTTCGGGCCCGACGCCCCACACCACCGGGTGCGTGTCGCTCGCGAGGAACTGTACCTCGCGACAGCCGAGCCGACGCAACTCACCGGCGACCCACTCCGCCGCCGCCCGGCAGTCGGCGTTGTGGGACGGGTTCGTCGACACAGATGGGATTCGCAAAAAATCGGAGAGCTCGCGCAGCAGACGGTCGGTGTCCATGGCGCGGAGAATCTAGAACCCCAACAGCGTGGAGGAAAGGCGTGAAGGAGAGACGTGGAACGTCGCCTAGCCGTTCATCGCCCGGCGGGTATATTCGCGCCATGCGGACGACCGCGTCATACGAGTTGTTTCCGGACGCGCCGAGCGAGCGCGCGATGGCTCGCGCCCGCTATCTCGTCCGCGAAGGGCGCGTCGCCGACGCCGAGAAGGCCTACCGGCAGCTGCTGGCGGAGCATCCCGACCTGAAGCCCGGCTGGGCGGAGTGCTTCGAGCTGCTGCGCAGCCAGGGGCGGAGCGAGGACGCGTTGCGGCTGGCGGAGGGCGCGCGGGCGCAGTTCGGCGACTCCGCGTTCTCGCTGGCGCTCAAGGGAGCGGCGCTCATCGAGCTCACGCGCTACCGCGAAGCCCTCGCCACGCTGGAACAGGCGGTCGAGTTCGATCCCGACCTCGCGCTCGTGTGGCACGAGCTGGGGTATGCGGCGTTCCGGCTGGGCGACCGCAACCGCGCCCTGCTCGCGCTCGACCGGGCGTTCGGCCTCGAGCCCCACACCGAGACGCTGCGGCTGCGCGGACGGATTCTGCGGGACGCCGGGCGCTACCAGGCGGCGGAAGTGGCGTACGAGGGGGCCGCCCAGGCGGCCGAGCACGCGGAGCAGCGCGTCGCGGCGGAGCGCGACATCGCCGCCACCCAGCGCTACGCCTTCTACGCCCCGCGCCGGCCGGACGGGCTGACTCCCGACGAGCGCTGGTTCGCCGAGACCGGCACCGTGGTGCTCGCCTCCGACGAGGCCACCACGGTCCCCGACGATGTAAGCCTCGCCGCCGCGTTCGTGGACCTGGTGCGCGACTCGCGGTGGCGGTTCGGCCAGATCGTCGCGCTCGGGCCCGCCCTGCCGGTGTGGCGCACCATGGCGGACGCGCTGGGAGCACCGCTCGTCACGCGCACCGGGTTCGATCCGGCGGCCTGCCCGTTGGTGGTGGCCCAGCGCCCGCAGCCGGCGGACCCAGGCTGGTCCACCTTGACGACCGCCGTGGCGGAGCACGCGACCGGGCTCGTGTTCGTCCTCGAGCACCTCCCGGAACCAGCCACCACGGGCGCCGACGTGATCGGCGTGCTGTCCGACGCCGCCGGGCGACGCACCCGCCAGGCGAACGTCCCCCACGCGCTGTCCGAAGCACAGCATCCGGCCGGGCGCCTGGCGAATCGCCGCCTCGTTCGCGAGTAGGGGCCGGGCATGCTGCGCCCCTACACCAAGGAGGTCCGTTGACCGCGCGCACGATGACGGGAAAATCGATCGTCGACAGCCAGTTCGAGCGCGCCGCCAACCTGATCAATCTCGATGACTACATGCGGCGCATCCTCATGCGCCCGTTTCGCGAGGTCCAGGTGGAAGTCCCGGTGCGCATGGACGACGGCCGGATCGAGGTGTTCACCGGCTATCGCATCCAGCACAACGGAGCGCGGGGCCCGTGTAAAGGCGGCATCCGCTACCACCCGGACGCGGACCACGACGAGGTGTTGGGCCTCGCGACAATCATGACCTGGAAGACCGCGCTCATGGATATCCCGTTCGGAGGCGCGAAGGGCGGCGTGGCGGTGGATCCGAAGCGCCTCTCGAAGCTCGAGCTGGAGCGCCTCACCCGACGTTTCACCCAGCGCATCTCCATCGTGCTCGGGCCCTACCGCGACATTCCGGCGCCCGACGTCGCCACCAACGCGCAGGTCATGGCTTGGATCCTCGACGAGTACTCGAGCCGCCACGGGTACACGCCCGCCGCCGTGACGGGCAAGCCGATCTCGCTCGGCGGCTCGCTCGGACGCGAGGAGGCGACCGGTCGAGGCATCATGTACGTGATGATGGAATACTCGCGCGACTTCGGCGTCCCGCTCAAAGGGAGCCGCGTCGTCATCCAAGGATTCGGCAACGTCGGGGGACACCTCGCGCGGTTGCTGCA
>WNGO01000382.1_pt1 | contig 29782 bp, 35 predicted proteins | sample 5400511 | NCBI WGS metagenome assembly WNGO01 (sample SAMN13153380, study PRJNA577476) | soil metagenome | isolation source: 20 cm soil or saprolite under Garry oak tree replicate 2 | place: USA:California | collected 2016-06-15 | reverse complement strand
AAAAAAAGGAACAGCCAGCTTCGGTGGCGGGAGCTTCGGAGAATCTTTCGCTTTCAGCCGACCAAGTCGAGAAGCCAAAGGTGGTCAAGGCCAAAGGCAGCAAGAACGTTCATTCGGGCATCGCGCATGTGCTTTCGACGTTCAACAACACAATCGTCACGATCACCGACATGAAAGGCAACGTGATCGGGTGGTCGAGCGCCGGCAAAGTTGGCTTCAAAGGTTCGCGTAAAAGCACCGCTTACGCGGCGCAGATGGTTGCGCAAGACGCATCCCGGCAGGCGATGGGCCACGGGCTGAAAGAAGTCGAAGTTTTGGTGAAAGGGCCGGGCGCAGGACGTGAGTCTGCGGTGCGCGCCCTGCAGGCAATCGGGCTTGATCTCACTGTCATCCGCGATGTTACTCCCGTGCCGCACAATGGTTGTCGCCCGCCAAAACAACGCCGCGTCTGATGAAAACGCTTCAACGCTTCAACTTTTCAACGCTTTAACGAACCCCATGGCCAGATATACAGGACCCAAAACAAAAGTAAGCCGGCGCTACGGTGTGCCGATTTTCGGTTCGTCCAAAGCACTGGAGCGGAAAAATTATCCGCCCGGCATTCACGGTCCGCGAGGCGCGCGACGTAAACAATCTGATTACGCGATTGCGCTCGGCGAAAAACAGAAGCTGCGCTACCAATACGGACTCCTCGAGCGTCAGTTCCGCCGCATTTTCCAAAGCGCACTGCGCAAGCGCGGCGTGACAGGCGAAACGCTGCTCCAGCTATTGGAGACGCGGCTCGACAACGTTGTTTACCGCCTTGGACTGGCTAACACGCGCAGCGCTGCGCGCCAGCTTGTGTCGCATGGGCACGTACTGGTGAACGGACGCACAGTGAACATCGCTTCCTACAATGTGAAAGCGGGGGACGAGATCACGATCAAAGACAAACCAAAATCCCGCCAGTTGGTGCTGCGAAATCTCGACCTTACACAGATTGCTCCCGTGCCCGACTGGCTCACAGTCGATCGTGACGCACTCAGCGGCAAGGTTGTGCACATCCCATCTCGTGAAGAGATGCAGCCCATCGTCAACGAGCAGCTCATCGTCGAGCTGTATTCGCGCTAAAGCGCGTTACGACGGAATTCCTTTTGTCCGGAGCGGTCCTCGGCGCTCCGCGCGGCAAGTGCCACTACAATTTTTCCAAGAATTGCAGCGCCTTATCGTAGCTTTTGCGCTGGAGATAGTGTGCCAACTGCGGATCGACTGGCTGCGGAAGCGCCGCTCGCAACTGGTCGATCTTTTCCGAGACTGCGCGTAATCGCGCGATGTGCGCGTCGGTATTCCGGCGGCTTTCTTCGTCGTGAATGATTGTGAGACGCTCTCTTAGAGCGTCTCTAAGACTGAGAAGAGCGTTGGATTCGGCGGACTCAAGACCGCCGCTCCTTGAATCGACAATCGCGTTTTCCATGGGTTTAAGAAACCACGGATTACGCGGATGACACGGATAAACAATAGTCACCTATAGATTTCTGATTCATCCGTACCCATCCGTGAAATCCGTGGTTGAGAATTCTTCCTGGATAAATCGCGCGTGTGCACGAGAACAGATTCAGCGCGGGCCTGTTTCGGAAAGCAGCTGTCGTTTCGCTTCGACCCAATCCGATTCTGCGTTACCTGGCAGCGCGAATCTGCGCCGGCGTTCGGAGATGAAATAAGCACGGAGACGGACTGCGTCTTCCGATGGCTCCGTTATCGTGCCCGCCGCGGCGGGCATTGAGACTTTTACTGTCCGGGCCGCCGAGCTCTTTTTCGCAGCGGCTCCAGAGGTTTTTCGCGTGGTCGATGTCCGCCGCGTTGCCGGCGTTTTCCTGACTTTCATTTCAGCAGGTGATCCGCCCGCTTCCGGTGGCGCTTGATTTTTACTTTGGACAATTTTCGTTTTTTTCGGCACAGATTAATTGGTGTTGATGGCTTCAATTCGTTTATCGTTCATCGGACGGTTGGCAAGTGCTTTCTCGCTCTTCGTTAACAGAGGGATAGATTAAGCGAAACGCATTGGCATGAAACATTTCGTTTTCCGCTGGGCTGCCACAACGATTTCTGTAATGGTTGCCTCGTCGATAATCCACGGAATCCGTTATGATACCGTCGCGGCGCTGATCGGCGCGTCGCTTTTGCTGGGTATTCTCAACGCGTTTGTTCGCCCTTTCCTGTTGATTCTCAGTGCGCCGCTTATTCTCGTTACGCTCGGCTTTTTCATTCTTATCCTAAACGGTCTGTTGCTGCTCGTAGTGCCGAGCGTTGTAGTCGGATTCCATGTGGATAGCTTTTGGAGTGCGTTCTGGGGCGCGATAGTTATCAGCATCGTTAGCTGGATTTTGAGCGCATTTTTCCGCGGGAGTGATGGGCATGTGCATGTGTTGACACATCATACGCAGATTAAGCGTGTACGCGGCCGAGTCATTGAGGATGAGCGGTAGGCTTAGCCGTCGGAGGAGACTGACAGCTTCACCTATAGAATAAGGAGCAAGAGCATCCGCCTTCGCCAAGGCTACGGCGGACAAGTGAGCATGAGCACGAGCAAGAATAGGAAGATCGCGTTGTGATCGTATGTGGTTAGCGCCAACGGCGCGGTCTCATGACGAGCTCGGGACAACGCCCCAGGATTCGTAAAACAAGGAAAACCCACCAGCGCTGAAAGCGCGAGTCACTTCCGACATTAGTTCGATCCTCCAGCTTGGTTGAAGCGCGCTTTCAGCGCTGGTCACTGATGTAATCGAAAGCCTGGGGCGAGTCCCTAGGCTAAGGCTGACATTGCGCCTTCGGCGCTACACAGGTACTTGCACAATCTGCTCATAGCTCAGCTGCTCATACCTGCGCAGCACCAGCGCCATCCGCTGGGTTTCCGGCAGTTGCAGAATTGCATCCTCGATCGTTCGCTGAAGTTCCATCTCTAAAACCGACGCATCCGGTGCGAGATTCATCTCATCCTTCAAAGGTGGGTCCTCTGCGCCCGGTTCCGGCTGAAGCGGAACATGCGCGTGCCGCTTGGTGCGGCGCATTTCGTTGAAAACGAGATTACGCGTAATTTTCAACAGCCACGTGGTGAATTTGGCGCGTGGGACATATCGACGCGCGCTTTTCCAGACTCGAATAAAGACCTGCTGCGCGATGTCTTCCACGTCCGAGTTACTGCCGAGCATGCGGGCGACCGTGCCCGCCACCAACGCCTGATGCCTCTCAACGAGCTTCTCGAACGCGACGGCATCGCCTCGGCCCACCAGCCGCATGAGCCGCACGTCCTCAGCGTCTTCGTCCGATCTCCCTTGGTTTGCGCGATCGTTCTCAGACATCGTCACTTAGACGTTCGTACAGGCCAATCATTCCCCAAAAAATGGCGCCTCGCCAAAATTCCCCCCGGATCACACGCTAATGTTTGTTGATTCCCAGTTTGGCTGAGAATGGCCAAAATGAAAGGCTCGACCAAATCGAAAAAATCGAGGGGCTGTTCATTTTCCCCTATCTCGCCTCTCCCCTTGGCAAGGGGAGAGGACAAAGGTGAGGGGTTGGAACTGACACATGTCACTTTACTCGGACTGACCCTCCCCCTCTCCCTTACGAAGGGCGAGGCGTCCCAAGCACGCATGCAGCCCATTTTCACTTACCAGGGCGCCAACTGACAATTGATCAACACTACGGGATCACACCCGTACCCATGGTTTTTGTTGCAAGCTACAAGCGGCCTGTGCATGGTTGCCTGCCGAGGGCGTTACCCTCAGCCTGCGCATGAACTATCAGCTTATCCCGAAAGAACTCAGGCCGATCGCCGAAAAAGTTGAGGCTCAGCAGCGGATTTCAGAGGCGGATGCACTCGATCTTTATCGTACGAACGATCTTAACGCCCTTGGAATGATTGCCAATGTTGTGCGCGGGCGCAAGAACGGCAATTACGCGACCTATATTCACAACCGTTACATCAATTATTCCAATATCTGCATCTTGTCCTGCCAGTTCTGTGCTTTCGCCGCCAAAAAACGTGATGCGCACGCGTTTGAATATGCAATTGACGGGATCGTCCGCGTAGTGAGCGATGCGCTCCCTCTCGGGGTTACGGAAGTGCATATGGTAGGTGGGCTGCATCCTACCCTGAAAAAAGAATGGTATCTGGATCTTTTGCGGCAACTGCGCGCGCTCGATCCGCAGCTTCACATCAAAGCATTCACCGCAATCGAGGTTCGTCATTTGGCCCAAAGAATCTTTCGGATGCCGATCCGTGACACACTCGAAACTCTGCGCGAAGCCGGTCTCGGTTCGATCACGGGCGGTGGCGCCGAGATTTTCGATCCGGTTGTGCGCGATCAAATCTGCCGTGGCAAGGAGACCGCAGCCGAATGGCTGAAGGTGCATCGCACCTGGCATTCAATGGGCGGCCGCAGCACTTGCACGATGCTCTACGGCCACATCGAGACGCTCGCTCATCGCGCTGATCATTTGCGCCAACTGCGTCAACTGCAAGATGAGACCGGGGGTTTTACCGGTTTTGTCCCCTTCGCTTTCGAACCGTCGCAATCCCACGGGGTCCTTGCCCACATTAAACGCGCCTCCGCATTTGAACAACTTCGCAATCTCGCGGTGAGTCGAATTTACCTCGACAACATTGAGCACCTGACCGCTTATTGGGTCAGCTTGGGACTGCCTCTCGCGCAGGTCTCGCTTAGCTACGGCGTGGACGATCTGCACGGTACAATTTTGGAGGAAAAGATTTTCCACATGGCCGGGGCCACCACGCCGCAGCAACAAACGGTAGCAGCGCTGGAACATGCCATCCGCGAAGCCGGGCGCGAGCCGGTCCAACGCGATAGCCACTATCGCCATATTGCGCCGCGTCAGACGAACGAGACACGCACGGCGTCAGCGCCTGCAGAATTGGCCTGCGCCTGATCCTTGCTGTCATTCCGAGCAAAGTCGAGGAACCCCGTTGCAAAACCCACAGCTATTTCCACGGGATCCTTCGACTCCGCTGCGTTCCGCTCAGGATGACGGCGGTCTTGATTACGCTGCACAATGAATTCTCTCCGCATCGGTTGCGTAAAATATCTTAATGCCCGTCCGCTCATTCGTGGCTGGCCAGGTGAAGTGGAGGTCGATCATCCATCGGCGCTTTGCGAACGATTGGCAAACGGCGAGCTCGATGTTGCCCTCGTTTCCAGTTTCGAATTTCTGCGAAACCCGATTTATCGAATCATTGATGACGTTTCGATTTCATCTGACGGACCGGTTTACAGCGTGGTGGTCGCGCACCGTGATGAAATTTCCCAAATCGACGAGATCGAACTCGATCCCGCTTCGGAGACTGCGGTCAATCTCCTGCGTTGTCTGCTTGCCGAGATAGGATTCAACCCGCGTTTGATTGAGCGTAACATGGACGTCTCGGCTGCTGTAGCGGAGTCATGTTCGGCTGGTCGCGCTCAGTTGCTCATAGGCGATCAAGCCATTCACTTTCGCGAGAGTCATGCAGATGAATTTCAATTTTGGGATCTTGGCGAGCAATGGAAGAAACTCATGGGTCTTCCATTTGTTTACGCGCTCTGGTTGATTCGCCCCGAAGTTGTTGCTCCAAAACAAATCGCCGATCACCTGCGTGGTCTTCGTGACGAGAATCTCGGCCACCTAAATGAGTTAATCGCGGATGCTGTCGCCCGGGTCGCTGCCCCCGGCCGCGCAGAAATCACTCTTGAATTTCTTAGTTCCTATTACCACCAACATCTTCGATTCAGCTTCGGAAAAGCAGAGAAGGAAGGTTTGTGGGCTTTTGCCCACCTCTGCGCAAAGCGTGGTCTGCTTGCCGAAAGCGGAATTGCGTTCGATCTCGTGTAGCGCAAAGGCATCTTGATTGTTTGGGCTATTGATTAACCCGTGGTTCGCCCAAACCGAGGTCGAGATCGTTGAGCTGCCAGCTGAGACCCTTAAAACGGAATCTGAGCTTTATTCCCTCTCGCTCCACAACAAAACTGCGTGGTCCTGTGAAGAACGCGTATTTTATTTTTGACCAGTCTTCACCGTTACCACTGGAGAACCGGAAGTGCTGGGGACTTTGCAGGTCTCTCAAGGCTCCTGGATTGGAAAGAAGCGCCGCGATTCCCTCAGGTGTCACATAAGCGTCGACGATTGTATCAATCAGCGTCGGGCCCAGGTTACCCCATCGCTTGTGACCAGTCGTTGTGCGAGCGAACCGCGCGATGAGTTGCTTCTTCAACGAAGCTCGAACAGCCGGAAAATCGATACGGGAACTGATCGCGGCGCTGTCACGAGATCGCAACGCGACCGTAAATCGCCAGAAGGAAAAGTACGGCGACGCGCAGTACAGGAGCAGAAGAACGATGCAACCGAGAGCTACCCAACGGACGAGTCTCATTAAAGCTTCGATCCTCCCTTAACAAGCAATAGAGCATATCCGATGCGAGTCTGGAAACCGGCTCAAAAATTACCGTGGCGGCACAGGTCCGATTTTCTTCCAATATTGAAGAATCCGTCCGCTTCCAGCAGGCGATGTGAACTCTGTCGGACGTGGGCCGCCCGAAGGACCCCAACAGGCGCGCTTGTGGGTGGCGTCAATAATCTCGTAAATGCCGCGCGTCAGTTGACCGGCATTCGGGCCGCCTTCGGCAATTGTGTCCACTTGTTTGGGTCTAGTGTCCGGATTCACGGAGAAGCGCCCAGCCGGATGCGTACCAATGCCGCTCGCTTTTGGAAATCGGAATGTATTATGATCGGTGATCAGGATTGTATTTCGTGCCACACTTGCCGGCACCGGCTTCCCGTTGTCCACTCCGCGAGTCAACTGCCAGGTTCCCGACAGCACCTCGTAATCTCGCTGAGCGGCGTCAGATTGCACGATTGACTGGCCGGGCCTGTTGGTTTCGCAGCCAGCGGTTATCATTGCCACGCCGCTAACGAACAGAATCGCTATTGCTTTGATCATGCGAGCCATTTGCAATGAAATTGTTCTCCGTCGAGCATCATTGCGAGCGCGCGAGTGCGAAAATCTTGTCAGGAAGTAACGCGCGAATAAACTGATCGGTGCAAAGCCGCGTAGACGGAAATCCGATCGCTGAAGAGCCACGTGCCAGTTTTACGCGGCAAAGCCGCTGGATTTTGGCGTCGCGCGAGGAGTTGAATGGCACCGCGATTGCGTGGAGTGAAATTTGCGGGTCGGAATGCATTGCGCGGCTGCTTTCACGAAAAGGGTTTCGCTGTGCGGAGGAAGTTGAAGACTTCCTGCGACCGCGGCTCAGCTCGCTGAGCGATCCGTTTTTGCTGCCCCAAATGGGCGCTGCGGTTTCTCGCGTTCTCGCTGCGCTGGATCAACACGAACGCATCGTGCTCTTTGGCGACTACGATGTGGATGGTGTGACGTCATTGGCGCTGCTCGATGAAATGTTGCGCGCTTATGGTCCCGCGCCTGCGGGAGAACTGTTTTTGCCGTTGCGCATCGAGGAGGGCTACGGCTTAAGTCGCGAAAGTGTCGAGCGCTGTCTCGAACAACATCAGCCGCAATTGCTCATCGCCGTTGATTGCGGCACTTCGTCAGTCAATGAGGTTGCGGTTCTTAACGAGCGCGGGGTAGACGTGATTGTGCTCGATCATCATGAGGCGAAAGCGCAATTGCCGGGTTGCATTGCGATTGTGAATCCGAAGCTGGCGGAGTGCGGCTTTGAATATCTTTGCAGTGTCGGGATCGTCTTCAAACTTTGTCACGCGCTGCTGAAGACGCGGCCACTGCCCGGGTTCGATTTGAAATCGAAGCTCGACCTTGTAGCGCTCGGGACGGTTGCGGACATCGTGCCGCTGCGTGGCGAGAACCGTGTTCTGGTGCAGCGCGGCGCAATCGAGATCGCCCGGACTTCGCGCATCGGCTTGCAGAAATTAATGCAAATCTCCGGAGTACGCCCGCCAATTTTGACCGATGACATCGGTTACCGGCTTGGGCCGCGGTTGAATGCCGCGGGACGTCTGAGCACGGCGGAGAAATCTTTGCGACTGTTACTCACGCAGGACGAAAGCGAGGCAGCAATCCTTGCAGCCGAACTCGATAGGCAAAATCGCGAACGTCAGGACGTGGAAATGCAAATCTTTGCCGCAGCCACAGAGAAGATCGATAATGAGTTCGATGCCGCGCGTGATGCGGCCATTGTGTCGGGCGCGCGCGGCTGGCACCCGGGAGTGCTTGGCATCGTTGCGTCACGCCTTGCTCGAAAATATCATCGTCCTGCGATTGTGATCGGTTTCGATGATAATGGCATCGGGAAGGGAAGCGGACGAAGCATCGACGGATTGAACTTGGTCGAAGCGCTGAATCGGTGCGCGGCCAGCCTCGACAAATATGGCGGACACGAGATGGCGGCCGGGTTGGCACTGTGCGAGGAAAATTTCGATAGTTTTGCCGAAGCATTCCGGAGCACTGCGCGCGAACTTCTTTCCGACGAAGCTCTGCAACCCTGCATTCGACTGGATCACGAGCTCCCGTTCACCGAGATCGATGTTGAATTTCTACGCTGGCACGAAATGTTGCAGCCGTTTGGAAATGGAAATCCGCAGCCGCTTTTCTTTGCGCGTGAAGTCGAGCCAGTCGTGCCGCCGCGCGTCGTAAAGGAAAAACATCTTATCTTTCGTCTGCGTCAGGGTGATCGCCATCGCCGCGCCGTTTATTTTGACGGGATGGCAAACCAGTTGCCGCCGCCGCCATGGGATATCGCATTCCGAATTTGTGCGGATGAGTATGGGGGGGAGACATTAATTGCCATGCACATCGAAGCGCTGCGAGCGGCGGAACGCTGCGAGGGTGATTAGTGATCGGTGAAAAGTGAACAGCGTGAAATCGCCTAACCGATCACAGATTACGGAACCTGGATCACAAACGACTTCGAAATCACCTCACACGAGCCTTGCGGTTTCGCAGTCACTCGAGGAATTAAGTTGGATTCCACGCCCGAAAATCCTCGCACTGCGGCGTCTCGGGATTGAGACGGTGGAAGATTTGCTCACTCATTTTCCGCGGCGCCACGAAGATCGCGCAGAATTCCCGCAGTTTCCGCGTGAGGAAAGCGACGTTCCGATTTGTCTCTGCGGCGAGGTGATTAAGACTTCGTTGCGCCGATTTGGCGGATGGAAGAAAATCTTTGAGGCTACGCTCGAAGAATCGCACCCAAATGCTCTCAGCGAGCCGCTGGTGTGCCGATGGTTCAACCTGCATTACGTGCAGAAGATGATTGCGACCGGGCAACGCCTGGTTGTTTTTGGCAAGCCGCGTCTGCGAGGAAAGCGGATTTGCATGGATCACCCGGAATTCGAGGTTATCGAGAATGATGACGAAATATCGATCCATTTTCGCAGGATTACCCCAATCTATCCCGCCACGGAGGGTCTTTCCCAGCGGGTGTTCCGCAGTATTGTTTATCGGCTTTTGAATGAAGTTCCGCCCGCGTCTGGGGGACTCGAAACATTATTGCCGCGTGCACTCATGAATAGTGACATGACGACGGCAGCAGCCATTCGCGCAATTCATTTCCCGAACGATTGGCAGCAACGCCAGGCCGCCCGCGAGCACCTGGTCCTCTGTGAATTTTTTGCGATGCAGATCCTGATTGCATCGCGACGGACAAATGCATCGATTCGCATCGGCGAGGCACACTGCGGGCCGGGCACATTGTTCGACGAATTCGTGAAGTCGCTTCCGTTCGAACTGACGGCCGCACAGAGAAAAGTCATCGGGGAAATCCGGCGCGACCTCGCGGCTGCGCACCCAATGAATCGTTTGCTACAGGGGGATGTTGGTTCAGGCAAGACCTTGGTCGCGATAGCGGCCATGCTTCTTGTGGTTGAAGCCGGATATCAAGCCGCGTTCATGGCGCCGACGCAAATTCTGGCCGAGCAACACTACGATGTGCTGCGGCGCTGGCTCGATCCGCTAGGCGTGCGGGTTGCATTGCGAACGGCTGTCCGACAGGAAGAGAGCGGTCCGCTCCCGTTGTTTGCGGTTCGCGCAGGCGAACGAATTCTGGGGAGCACAGGCTGCCAGCCTGTCGTGTCCGGCAACCTGCCGGACACACGAGCGCATGCAAATCAAGCCGAGTCAAAATCTTCATCGAAGACTTCACGGCAAGCTGCCGCGAAGGACAGGCTGGCAGCCTGTGCTCCGCAGAAACCGGCTGTCGCCGACCCCATGTATTCCCGTCGCAATCTCCCGCATTTTGAACGGCCTTGGGCGAAGTACGCGATTATGTTCTCGACGCGAAATCACAGGCAATTGTCGGAGAAAGGGCGCGACATCGTGCTGGAATCAATACTGCGTTGGAAGGATCGCCGGTACGAACTTTATGCTGCATGCGTGATGCCTGATTACGTACACGTTTTAATCGAGCCGATGATCGAACGCGCTGGCGACTCTGGGAAGCCTGTCTTTTTCTCTCTTTCAAAAATCCTACACAGCATCAAGTCGTTTACCGCGACTCAAATTAACAAGATCGAGAGGACGAACGAGCCGGTATGGGAAACGGAATCATTCGATCGTTTGATCCGGTCCGAGAATGACTTGCAAGAGAAGTTCCACTACATCCTTCGCAATCCGTGGGATTCAGGCGTGGTGGAGCGGGGAAAGGATTATCGATGGGTTTGGTACCCTGCGAGCTATGAAACCGAAGAGTTCGCGGCAGGTTGCCGCGAACAACAGGCTGGCAGCCTGTGCTCCCCAGACGAAGAGGCGCTCGCGCGCGACGAGCCACAAATTATCGTCGGGACGCACGCGTTGCTTTACGAATCGGTTTCGTTTTCGAATCTCGGACTTGTTGTAATTGATGAGCAGCACAAATTTGGTGTTGCTCAGCGCGCCAGATTAACGACGCGCGAACCGGCGCCCGATGTGCTGGTGATGACTGCCACGCCGATCCCGCGCACACTGACGATGACCATTTACGGTGACCTCGACGTTTCAACGATTGATGAGATGCCGCGGAACCGCGGCAAAATCGTCACCGCCGTGCGTGATGACTCGAAGCTCGCTGAGGTCCTTACTTTTCTGCGAACTCAATTGAAAGCAGGCCGCCAAGTCTACGTGATCTATCCGTTGATCGATGAAAGCGAAAAATTAGACGTCAAGGCGGCAGCAGCGGAGTACACGCTGTGGCGGGAACGGTTGCATCCGTTTCGCTGCGAGTTGCTTCACGGCCGCATTGCACCGGTTGAAAAGCAGCAGATCATGGAACGCTTTCGGCGCGGCGAGACAAATGCGCTAATCAGCACGACTGTGCTCGAGGTCGGTGTGGATGTCCCCAATGCCAGCGTGATGCTCGTTGAGAACGCAGAGCGCTTTGGTCTGGCGCAACTGCATCAACTTCGGGGACGGATCGGCCGTGGAGAACATAAGTCGTATTGCATCTTGCTGACGTCGGCTCAGGCGAAGGAAGTCTCAGCAAAGCTCGCCGTTTTGGAAAGAACACGTGATGGCTTTGAAGTAGCCGAAGCAGACTGGGAGTTGCGTGGCCCGGGGGATTTGCTGGGCACCGCGCAAAGCGGTCTGCCTACACTCAAGATCGGCAACCTGAAGACTGATGCGGATTTGATGCGACGTGCCCGCGCGGCCGCGATATCGATCTTCGAGGCAGATCCGTGTCTGGAATGGCCCGAGAATCAACGTTTTCGGCGCCTAATTGTCGAACAACAGGGACGAACTTTTTCCAATGTTAGCTAATGAAAAATCTCGCGAAATTTTTGCTCTTTGTGTTGGTCGTCAGCGCGGGAATTTCCGTGCTGTATGATTACCGTCTTAAACACGGAGGATTAAAGCTACCGTCCGGGCGCACTCCGGAAAAGTACACCCTGGCCTCTGAGCCGAGCGTGGACTCAAAACAAGTCGCTTCGCTTGAGGCATTGAACCGGGAACGGCGCGCGCTGGTCAAAAGCGTGATTCCGTCCGTTGTGGCAGTAAAAACATCGAAGAAGGTCGGCGTTCGACGCGAATACGGGCTCGATCCGTTTGAGTTTTTCTTTCCGAATCAGCGAAGATCGCGGAACCCAAATGATGAAGCGCTGGTGCAAAATTCGCTAGGCTCTGGCGTCATCGTGACGAACGAAGGTCATATTATCACCAACAATCATGTGGTCACCGACAGGCAGGGCAATCCGGTTGATCAAATTGAAGTGCAACTAAGCGATGGACGAACACAAAAGGCGCGGCTAATAGGCGCCGATGATCAGGTCGATGTTGCTGTCCTTAAGATCGATGATCCGGGCGTCAAGCCACTGAAACTTGCTGACTCGGACATGGTGCAGCCCGGGGATTTTGTCCTGGCCATCGGTAATCCGCTGGGATTTGAGGAAACCGTGACAGACGGAATCATTAGTTCGAAAGGACGGCCGAATCGCAGCGATTTTTTCGCTGATTTGCTGCAGACGAATGCGGCAATCAATCCGGGAAACAGCGGTGGCCCGCTAATTAACCTCCGGGGTGAAGTGATCGGCATTAACACTGTGATCGCCTCGACCACAGGGGGTTCGCAGGGACTGGGTTTCGCGATCCCGTCGAACACGGTCCGCATGGCGCTGGAAAGCTTGTTAAAGCAGGGTCGGATCATACGTGGTTATCTTGGGATCCAGTCGCGCCCGTTGCAGCAGGGACAAAGCAGCGCCGACAGCGAGGGAGTCGTGGTTGATGGGGTAGTGCCGGGATCGCCTGCGGCTCAGGCGCAACTGCAACCAGGCGATGTCATTCGCAAATTCAATGGCCGTGAGGTGACAAACATTCGTGCACTCAGGAGCCTGGTGGCGCAGACCGAGTTGAACAAGAATGTTGAGCTGGAAGTCCTGCGTCACGGCAAACCCTTGAAGGTGACCACTCAAATCAAGGAGCAGCCAGTTGATTACCAAACCACGGGCGTGCTGCCACGAGGAAATCAGCCGCAGGCACAAAATCCGCGACAACCCAGCGATGAAGAAGAGGGGAGCGGTCCTCTTGCTTCGATTCGTGTGGAAGAGCTGACGCCGCAGATGGCGCGTCAGCTCGATCTGCCTGCCAATGTGCGAGGCGTATTGGTGACGAGCGTAGATCCCGACAGTGGCGTGGCAGAATTGCAAAAAGGGGATGTGATTGAAGAAATCAATCAACAGCCGGTGACATCAGTTTCGGATTACAACAAGATCGCTGCGTCACTTGATCCGAGCCAGCCGCAAGTCTTATCGGTTTGCCGGCATCGGTCGCGTTCGTTTTTGGTCTTGCGACCGCGCTGATGCTGCTGTCTTGAGAATGAGGTGCGCGCGTCCGGCACTCTTAATTCGTTCCGAGTGCGATGCGGTCGCCTCTCCCCAACAAAGGGAGAGGGGGAAGGTGAGGGTTTTGTTCAAGGCAACCGCGCGTCGTGAAGATTCGACCCCTCACCTCAGTCCTCTCCCCTTGTCCAAGGGGAGAGGCGTCACCTTAAAATTCAATACAGTACGCCGTCAGCACGCGATCGCGTGTCGCCGGCAAACGCCGGAGAGCATTTCCCAGAGCGCGTAGAGAACCCGGTTCACTGACGCCTTTACGGATTGAAAGTTTCGCTCGCTAATCTGCGCGCGTAGTACCTCGCGCTCGGCCGCAGAATGCTCGCGATCCGCCTCCACATGGACGCTGAAGTACTCGTAATGTTCCGGATTTCTGAAGCCGTAGTGTTTCTTCAATCCGTCGATTTTCGACTCGCAGATCGCTGGAATTTGGCTCTCGTAAGCGTAAAGAACGGCGAGACCTTCGACTGTCGATCGATCGCGGCAAACAGCACGGAAGGTGGCGACCAAGTTCCTGGTCTCTATCCATTTTTCTGAGTCTTGGACATCTGCCTGAGAGAGCCCGAGACCCTGGGCGAACCGAAGCCAAAGCTCGGGATGATTCGGCGAGCCAGCTTCTTCATCGATCAAATTATTGAGCAATCGTTTCCGCGTGTCTTGATCATTACAGTTGGCGTGCACCGAGGAGAGATACGTTGGGAACGCCGCGACATGGTGATAGTACTGCCGTGCATAATCCGCGAGTCCTTCCTTGCTTAACTCACCGCGCGTCCATGCGAGATAAAACGGATGTTTCAACAGATGTTTCGCAGCGACGTCATTGTCGATTTGGTCGAGATGTATGTTCATAAGCTTTTTGTCTTGCACAGATTTACGCAGATTTACACAGATTCAGGCAATCTCCATTTTTTCAATCTGGGAATCTGCGAAATCTGTGGATCATTTTCATGCAGATTTCAAAATGTGTTTGATGCCGCGGATGGGGATGACGACCCAGGTGGGGCGATGGTTTAGCTCGTAGCCGATTTCATACACGGCTTTGTCGAGCAGATAGGCTTCGAGCATGATTTGAAGGTCTTCGCTGTTTTTCGGGATGAAAATCGCGCCAGTAGTCCTGTTCAAATAGCTTTGCAGAAAGACGCTGCTTATTTGGCGGTACCAGAGGTCGGCCCAGCGCTCCAGGAACGGCACATCTTCTTTTCGCATGGCCGGCTGCCAAAGCGCGCTGTAAGCGGCGTACTGGAAGGAGCGCATCATGCCGGCGACATCCCGCAGCGCGGACCGTTTCAGCTTGCGTTCGCTGAGCGCCCGTGCCGGTTCGCCTTCAAAATCCAGAATGACAACATCTTTTCCGGTATACAGCAACTGCCCGAGATGATAGTCGCCGTGAATCCTTATTTTCGCGGCATTCGTGCGGCGATCAAGCAGCCGCTTTTCGCGTGCGAGTATTTCCTGCTGCGCGGCGAGCACTTCCTTCGCTTCGTCTCGAAATGCTCGGGAGAGGTCCGCCAATTTCTTTTCCAGAAGAGTAAACGTCCGTCGCAACGATGTGCGCATTGTCTGATAAACAGACCGCTGCGCCATGGCGTTGAATGGCTCAGGACCGAACGCAGGATCATTCGGAGATGACGCGAGCGCGAGATGCAATTCGCCGGTGCGTTGCCCAACCAGCTTTACTTTTTCAGGGTAGACGCCGCCGATCAGCTCATCCAGCAGCGCACCCGGGGCCGCGCTTTCATTTTGAAGATCGGCTTTGCGCCCGAGTACTCGCTCATAATAGCGGCCCACCGCGTCCACACTGCGTGTCCAAACGTCGCCTTCATTTGCAGCAGCGCGTTGTAATAGGCAGACGACAGTCGGTTCTGCTTTTGCCCGGCGATATTCAATCGCACCGACGAATGCTGGCACATTCGCAAAATCCGTCTTTTCGGTCAGGAACCGGTTGATTTCGACATCGGGGTTAACGCCATCCTCCATCTTCCGATAGAGTTTAAGGAAAAATTTGTTATCAAAGAGTATCGACGAGTTGCTCTGCTCTCCGCTTACAACATGTGAATTACCAGAGACAACGTTTTCATCTGCCTCAGATCTGCTGGCGATGACGCCGACAAAGTCGCCAACGCGCGCCTTCATCGCCTGGCGGCGTACGATCGCTTCGAATAATTGCGAGCGAAACGTTGCGTCCCAAATTGCGTCGAACAAAACTGCTCCGCTGCCGCCTCCGAACCGTGCAATAATCGCGTGCGGCGCGCTCTGGGAAACCGAGCGCGCCACGTCGCCCGAGGCGATCTTTACCGGGATGGCATACGTTTCCGTAGGAGCATCCAGATAGCTTATCTCAATGAACCAGAGTTGCGCGCTATCCCCATCCCTGGAAATAGGAAGCTGCTCGATCACCTTGAGATCCCGAAAAGTCCGCGCCTTGGAACCGAACCAGCGGCAGTTGCGGACGTACGTGGGTAAGATTTCGCGCTCGAGCCGTTCTCGCTGACTATCGTGAAGCAGGACCTCCAGCTGACCCGGCGCGTTCAGAGTCGGCACAACGCGTTTCTTCAACGCGCGGCGAGCTTCGGTCGGCGCTTGTAGTGCGAACCAGTAATAGGCGTGCGGGCCGAGCGTGATGACGTAGCGTGACTTCCTGATTGGTCGAAACAGGTTTCGACTGAAAACTTCCATTGGCAGGCACCCCGCGAAGCGCGAAAGATCCAACTCAGCCGACTGCGCAAACCGCGAAAGATTTACCACCACCACTATGGTCTCGTTTTCCCACCGGCGAAGGAACGCCAGAACTTTCGCATTATCCGGGTAGAGAAACTCAAGAGAGCCGCGTGAGAAGGCCTTGAAGTTTTTTCGCATCGCAATGACGCGGCGCGTCCACCACAGCAGAGAGGAGAGATTTTTCTGCTGGTTCTCGACGTTGATGGCTTCGTAATGATATTCGGGATCAATCGTCACCGGCAGATAAAGTTGCTGCGGGTTGGCTCTCGAAAATCCCGCGTTACGGTCCGGGCTCCACTGCATTGGCGTTCGGCAGCCATTGCGATCGCCCAGATAAAAATTGTCTCCCATGCCGATTTCATCTCCGTAGTAGATGATGGGCGTGCCAGGCATTGAGAATAGCAGCGTGTTAAGTAGCTCGATTTTGCGGCGGCTGTTTGCAAGCAGCGGAGCAAGGCGCCGGCGGATACCAAGATTAATCCGCGCGTGTGGATCAGTGGCGTAAACGCGGTACATGTAGTCGCGCTCCTCATCCGTAACCATCTCGAGTGTGAGCTCGTCATGATTGCGTAGAAACATCGCCCACTGGCAGTTCTCGGGGATCGACGGAGTCTGCTCCATTATATCGATAACCGGAAAGCGATCTTCCATCTGCAGCGCCATGAACATGCGCGGCATGAGCGGAAAATGAAAACTCATGTGCGACTCGTCGCCTTTGCCGAAATAAGCGGCCGCGTCCTCCGGCCATTGGTTGGCCTCTGCAAGCAGCATGCGGTTCGGGAACTTCGCATCGACGTGAGCGCGCAGCTTGCGCAGATAATCATGTGTCTCAGGCAGATTCTCACAGTTGGTATCTTCCCGTTCGTACAAATACGGGACAGCATCAAGACGAAGTCCATCCACGCCCATGGACAACCAGAAGTCGCAGACCTTCTCCACTGCATCATGCACGGCCGGATTATCAAAATTCAGCTCCGGCTGATGCGAATAAAACCGATGCCAGTAGTACGCTTTTGCAACAGGGTCCCACGCCCAGTTCGAAGTTTCGAAATCTTTGAAAATGACTCGCGCATCCCTGTATTTTTCCGGGGTGTTGCTCCAGACATAGAAATCCTTATAGGCAAGGTCGTCACTGTGGCCGGGGTCGATGACCCCGGCCGCTGCCGCGGCTACAGCACGTCGGGACTTTTGGAACCACGGATTCTGATCGGAAGTGTGATTAATCACGAGTTCCGTGATGACGCGCAGGTTACGTTGATGTGCAGCCTTCAGGAGCGCACGGAAATCGTCGAGCGTGCCAAAATTCGGGTTGACGTCAAAATAATCGGCGATGTCATAGCCGTCGTCGCGCAGAGGGGACGGATAGAATGGCAGCAGCCAGATTGCAGTGACTCCCAGCTCCTGCAAATAATCCAGTTTTTCAATCAGCCCACGGAAGTCACCCATCCCGTCGCCGTCGCTGTCGCAAAAAGTCTTAACGTGCAGTTCGTAAATGATGGCGTCCTTGTACCAAAGCGGGTCGACAGATGTGTCATTGGGTCCCTGTGCCATGTGATTAACTTTTGACGCACAAGACGCGGCGCGCAATCAACCAATTTTCGCACTCAGAAAACTGGTGGACGAAGTCGCCTGCGCAGATTAAGACACGCGATTGCACCCCTGTACTCGATTCTTGTTTCTAATTGCTGCAATTTCTTAATTACAAATGGAACCACCTGAAGTAATTGCTTCCACGCGCCGCAAGCCAAAGAAACGCGTGCGCCTGTCAAAGTCGCGAGGCCAACTGCGCTCTGTTGTGCCGCAACTCGAATCGGGCGCTCCGAGCGATTTCGAATTGATGAAAGCGATCCAAGCCGGTGACCCCGATGCCCTCTCTCAGCTCTACGATCGATACAATGGGATCCTGAAGGCACTTATCCTAAGGGTAATTCACAACGAAGCCGAGGCCGATGATCTGCTGCAGGAGATTTTCATGGAAATCTGGAACCAGGCAAAAAACTTCTCTGCTCAAAAAGGCAAACCACTTGGGTGGATGGTTACACTGGCCCGGCGCCGCGCGATTGATGGCCTGCGCAAGAAGCAGGCCTATGCGCGTGCGGAGGAACGCTTGCAAAATGAAATTGAACAGCAACCTGATGCGTGGGTGCATAACGCTACCGAAGAAGAAATCCTGCTGAGCGACACTCGCGCCCTCATCCGAAAGGTAATCAGAGGACTTCCCTCGGCCCAACAGCAGGCAATCGATCTCGCATTTTTTCGTGGCATGAGCCAGCGCGAAATCGCCGCGAAAACGAATACACCATTAGGCACTGTAAAGACGAGGCTTGAACTTGGGCTCAAAAAAATTTACGACGGGCTCAAGGAGTTGAGAGATGAACTTTAACGAATTCCAGAACCAGGCTCGGCTCTATGTTATCGGAGCGCTGGAGCCTGAAGAACTCGAGGAATTCGAGAACGCGCGGAAGAAGTTCGGGAAAAAGGGCGAAGAATTCATCACCAAATGCTATGCGTTGCATGAAGCATTTGCGCTGAGCCTGCGTCCGGCGAAAGCTTCTTCCGCGATCAAAGAACGGCTGATGGCCATGGTAAAAGCAAAGCAGCAAGCCTGACTGCTCGGACCCGTTCTCCCTACCTCTCGAGCTCGCGCAGAATGAATTCCTGCAGAAAACCGTAGAAGTTCACCTGAAACAAACTCAGGTCCCGGCGCGATCCGATGGGGGAGCGAAAGTGATCGTTCAGTTCATTTTCGGTGAAGTTATTTTTTGCGGCTATAACGAGACGCGCCTGATTAAGCGCGCTCAGCCATGCATCGGCGTGCTTGGCAGGAATGCGTAGCGTGCGGTTTGCAAAGCTTCTTTCATTGCCGTTCAGTTGCTGCAAATCTGCCGCCACTGTCTCTGTCGCCGTCTGGAAAAGACGCCGTAGCTCGGGTTCGACATAAATTCTCCACTCCGCGCACAATTCTGTTTGTTTTCCATTGGATGGTGGACTGAAGAGGCGTTGTTCAGCCGCCTGTACACCGTCCGGGTTCGCGCTTGCCGGAATTTGCCGCAGGAGCTCTGCAAGAAAGGGATCCAGTTCGGAGATCTCGATGTGATCGTTGCGCCTGCGAATTTCCATATCAGCACGTCTTCTCCAGGGTGGCAAGCAGGAGGTAACCATGCAGCTGCTGGACATATAGCTCGGCGCGCTCGCGCATTCCGCTCCACAAAATCGACTGGCCTTTCTGGTGCACTTCCATCATGTGTCTTTCTGCTTTCTCGCGCGGATAACCGAAGACCCGCTGGAAAACCATCGTCACGTAACTCATCAAGTTCACCGGATCATTGTGGACCACCACCTGCCACGGAACATCGAGATCTTCTTCCGAACGCGTTTCTTGTTCGACCGTAGGCTCCGCCGTGGTCATGGTTCCCGCCTTCTCGTTCGAGGTGGGCAAGATTCCCTCATTAGCTTTGATCTGCGCCTGGCACTCGATGTCCTGCCATGGCCCGCAACTCATGGTAAAAAGGCTAACATACGGGGCGCTCAGTTCAAACTGTAGCGGCGGTCTGTGACCGCCGACGCTGGCTCGTGATGCGTCTTCGGCGCTCATAGAGCGCCGCTACAGTCTCTCAGAATGTTTGCCTGCATTTTCTCCATTCTGCGCGCGCCGGGCTGTGTTCCATCATCGAATCCGTGCAAATGTAGAAGGCCATGAACTATGTACAGCTGAAGCTCGCGCATCAGCGAGTTTCCAAACGCAGGAGCGTGTCGTTTAGCCGTTTCAACGCTGATAAAAATTTCGCCGTGTTGAAATGTTAGCACGTCGGTCGGACCCCTTTTGCCGAGAAACTCCAGATGTAACCTCGACATGCGGCGATCGGAAATAAGCCAGACGAAAACGTTCCGCAGTTTGGTCAAATCGGTCCGTTTCCGGCTTCGCAACTGTAAACAACGAGGGATGACCTTCAGTGCGAACTTTTGCAGCTCGGCAACATTGACCGGAATTTTCCGCTGAAGATTGCGCACACTGATTCGGGGAGACATTTTCCCATTTAGCGATTTAACAATTCAGTGATTTAGCGATTGCGCTTCGCAGTTGTGAGCGATGCAGAAAAGATTTTCAGCAGCTCTTCACTTTCTTTCATCAGCGGGTCGATCAGCTTTACTTTGAGCAATTCAGCTTCTAGCAACAGTTCGAACCAGAAGACTGTCTCATCCGTTTCTTCGGCTACTACGCTGATTTTTGAAATAAAATCAGCCGCGGACCGCGCGCGGCATGCTGCCCGGTAATTGGCGGCCAGAGAAGTCCCCGAGCGGAGAAATTGTCTGCCAATTATGCGCGTCGGCTCATCCTTTGGAAGTCTCGCAAACGCCTTGATAACCCGACCGGCAAATTTCTTTGTTCTGTCCTGCAACTGCTTAGCTTGATTCAGTGTGTTCATAGCCAATCGTTAAATCACTAAATCGCTAAATCTTTAAATTCTTTTCACGCCGGCGGTCTTTGCTCCGATTGAAAGTTGCGCGTGATCAATCGTGCGCCTTTGTCGAAGGTGAGATACGCCCACGCCCATTGAAAGAGGACAATCAAGCGGTTGCGGAAGCCAACCAAAAAGACGATGTGCACAAACAGCCATGCCAGCCACGCAGGAAGACCGCTGAGATGCATGAACCTTAAATCCGCGACAGCTTTGTTCCGCCCGATCGTCGCCATTGTTCCCTTATCCCAATAACGGAAGCGTTGTGGCTTACGTCCCTGTGTCATCGCTAGGACATTGCGCGCGGCGTGGCGGCCTTGTTGCATCGCTACTGGCGAAATTCCCGGCAACGGCTGGCCAGTTTGATGCGGAAAATTTGCAAGATCGCCAATCACCTGGACTTCCGGGTGTCCGGGAATGGTAAGGTCGTCGTTCACACTAACGCGGCCGACGCGGTCAACCGGTGCGCCGAGCGTTTTCCCGACGAATGACGCATTGTTGCCGGCCGCCCAAATTTTCACGCGGCAAGGTATAAATTCGCCGTTCACTTGCACTCCTGCCTCGCTGAGTTTCGTTGCCCGTGTGCCGGTGCGCACTTCTACCCCCAGGTCCTCCAGCTGTTTTCGCGCGCTGGCCGATAAATCCTCCGGATAAGCAGCTAGCAGACGTGGCTCGCCTTCTATGAGAATGACACGCGCTTGTGATGGGTCGATGTGTCGAAAATCTTTCGCCAACGTGTGGCGGGAGATTTCTGCGATCGCGCCGGCCATTTCAACACCGGTCGGTCCACCGCCGATGATCACAAAATTCAACGCCGCTCTGCGCGCCGCTTCATCTGTGATTTTTTCTGCATACTCGAACGCCAAAAGAATCCGGCGGCGCAGCTCAATTGCGTCCTCGAGACTTTTTAATCCGGGAGCGAGTTTTTCCCACTCGTCATGCCCAAAATAGGAATGTCGAGCGCCGGTCGCGAGGATGAGGTAGTCATAATTGATATCCAGATCGACCGTTTTTACTTTTTTGGCATCGACATCAACGGATTGCACCTCCGCAAGGATCACTTCCACGTTCCTGCATTTGCTCAAGACCGCACGCACAGGGGCAGCAATATCGGCCGGTGAGAGTGCGGCTGTCGCCACCTGATAGAGTAAAGGTTGGAAGAGATGGTAATTTGTGCGGTCGATCACCGTGACGTGCACATCTTTACAGGCAAGCTTTTTGGCTGCCTCGAGCCCGCCAAATCCAGAACCGACAATGATGACGCGCGGTTTTGAATTCATTCAGTGATTAAACGATTTAGAGATTTAGCGATTAGCCTGGTCGTTTGAAGCATCCTCAAATTTCGCTCATTTTTCGGTCAATCGTTAAATCTTTAATTCGCTAAATCGCTAATTGTGCTATGCTTCGCGCCCTATGCCGAAGTCAATTGCGCGAAGCAAAACACGTAAGTCAGTCGCCAAACGTTTTAAAATCACGGCGCGTGGCAAAGTCTTGCGAGCGCACTCTTCGCGACGCCATTTGTTGTCCGCCAAGAATGCAAAGCGCAAAAGACGGCTGAGCAAAGCAGCGTGCGTGGACAATACGGACGTGGCTCGAATCAAGGCAAACCTGCCTTTCGGCTAGGCACTGCGCGCACCACTAGTTTTCCTGATTTTATTATTGGGGAACGTCCGGCGGCGGTAGCGCTTCGACGCTTGGCCGCCTTGTTCTAGTTGTGATGGTCGTGTTCGTGCTCGTGCTACCGTACCACTGCCGGGCAGCCTCTAACGAATCGGGCGCAGGTTCTGGACTGTAGAGATCTCGCCGATTAACCAGAGTTGTGCAGGAGTTCGCCGCACCGACAAGGACAACAAGTAAAAGCAACGCCAGCCATTTCACGGCGTCGATGCAAACAGAAGCGTGATGGCTTGTCAATACTCCGATTTTCGAACCCGAGAGCTTCCGGAGTTCGTGGTTGCGCGTTGCGATTCTTGCGAGGAAATTTGTTTTCCGTCAGGGGCTATGGATTGAGGACTTACGAATCCCGCCAGGGCAGGAATGCAGCAACGGTAGTCTGATCCTCCTTGCCGTAGTTCTCTGGCGGACTTCTTTTGTTCGGTAGGGCGCGTCACTCCGTGCGCGCCGTTCGAAACGAATCCACTACTATGAAGCTTCTTAAAATAAAAACGGCGCGCTTTTCGCAGGTCGTCGAAAAATGCGGTAAGCCGCAGGTTTATACTCTCTGGCAGAAGCCAGCTGCGGATCGTCATCTCCAAGCGCAAATAAAGAAGAATCGCGTAATGACAATCCTAAACAGCGAGAGCGGAACGGATTTCGGAATGGTTGGGTTCAAAGAACAAAAAGGCGCAACCTATCTCGTTTTTCTCAAGTCGCTGAAACGGTTCGCAGACAAGCGGATCGTTGGAATCGATTGGGCGCTTGTTCGTGAGTAGAGGAGTGGCGAGAGCCTGTAGCTTGCGAAGCAGCGTACCACAAGCGGGTATGTTTGGCGCTGAAAGCGCCGACTCATGACAGCCTGGGGCAACGCCCCAGGGGCTCCATATTGCATAGTGAACGAGCGCTGAAAGCGCGTCTCAACGCTCGATTGAATCGCGCCTTCAGCGCTGGGCTTTGTATCTACGGTCTTCCCTGGGGCGTTGCCCCAGGCTCTGATGAACACCGCGCCTTTGGCGCTAAGGAAACACGAGCCGGGACGCACGCGCTACTAGCCTGGCGGCCAGGCGAGCGCACGCTTGCCCAGCAAATGGACATGCAGATGTGGCACACTTTCACCCGCGTCGGGCCCGCAATTGATCACGACGCGGTAACCCTTCGACAACTCCAGTTTCTTTGCCATGTCGCGCGCGACCAGCAGTAATTTGCCAAGCAGCGCGCGGTCATCATCCGTCGCGTCCGTCAAACGTGAAACCACCTTTTTTGGCACGATCAGCACGTGCACGGGCGCTTGGGGGTTAACGTCATGAAAAACGACTGCGTCGTCATCCTCCCAAATAATTTTTGCCGGGATTTGTCGTGCGATGATTTTTTCAAAAATCGTCATGATGCTTCAGATTTCGGAGTTTCGGCCACCGGGTCGCTGTAAATCTGCGCAATCTGGCTGTAATTCAACGCGATTTTGTAAATGTCATTCCGAGGTCTCCCGAATACGAGAGTGATTTTTGGTGTAGGGATGACATGGTGTGAGCATGGGTCGCCTGTCCATTGCCAAGGGAGAGAGGGAGGGTGAGGGCGGCATCAACGCGACCCAACGCAGCTGCTCGACAAATCCAGCCCCTCCCCCTTCTCCGAGGGGAGAGGCGACAAGAGCCGGCCTCGTTAACTGATCCTGATTTCTGATAGACTTAGAAATATGATGTCATCAGCAGCGAAGTCGAAGGACTCGACACGCTTTCAACGCACTGAGCAATCCAATCGCGCAAAATCAGTCGTCGCTGTTAGTCTTTCGCGGACGAAGCAGACAATTTCCTCGCGCAGCGCATCACAGGCACGCGTCCACGTTTTGACGCCGCGAAGATGCTTCACGCAAGATTGAAGCGAACACAGCCGAAGATTGTCGGCCCCGGTTTCAATCAAGCTGCTGATTCGCTTTTCAAGAAGATCAAAAAACGCGAGTTCGTAACCTGCGCCGGCATGATGCGCAATGTCCAGCAACGAAATCGAAATCGGCGGCGGCGAGGGCGCAAAATGCGGTACAATCTCCTTGTAGCCGATCGCTTTCAGCACGTATTGCACGGTTTGCGACAACTGATTAAACGCCACCACGTTTTCGTCATTTCGCAGGTGCAAATAAAAAGCAATGCTCTCAGTCACGTGATCGGTGAGCCACCAACTGGGATAACCGGCTTCGTCCGCGGCGCGCGTGATCGCAGCATGCAGCCAATCGCGGCTGAATTCGAAGAGTTGTCCGGATTTTGTGCGGAGATATGGAAATTCTTCCTTAAACGCGACCATGATTCTCGTTCCGGATGTTGCGCGATTCTGGCGTGGAATTCTGCGCCGTCTCAGAAGGAAACAACTCCCGCTGGAGCGCATTGGGTTTTATGCGACGTCCCAACGTATGAATGGCGTCTACAAATTCATCGACATCCTGAAATCGCTGGTACACGGAGGCGTAACGCAAATACGCCACTTCATCAATGGCGCGGAGTTTTTCGAGCACTTTCGCGCCAATCGCCGACGACGGAACTTCGCGCCCCCCGGTTTCCAGTTCGTGAACAATCTCGTCCACAATATCCTCCAGCGTAAGAAGACTCGTGGAACGTTTTTCAAACGCTTTCGCGACGCTGGCGGCCAATTTACGCCGATCAAACGGTTCATGTGTTCTATTGCGCTTCACCACGCGCAGGTCTGAGCGCTCGATCTCCTCATAAGTAGTGAAGCGATATTTACACTTCAAACATTCGCGGCGGCGGCGGATGCTGGAGGCATCGCGCGATTGACGGGAATCGATGACCTTGTCATCACGAGACCCGCACTTGGGGCAACGCATAGTGTTAAGCGGCTAATTACCACACCATTAGTTGTGGCGTCAATGTTTCTTTGATCACTTGATCTCATTTGAGGGAATGTCCAATCGATTGTCAGTTTGGATTTTCACCGCTGGGTCGCCTCTCCCTCGCTAGGGACAGGGGAGGGTGAGGGTTTGAACCGGCTCAACGCGCAGGTGCAGTTTAAAGCCCCCTGACCTCAGTCCTCTCCCCTTCTTCTAGGGGAGAGGCGGAAAGGCCAAGCCGAATGTGGCGCGGATCTCGTAAGCTTTCGATCTTGCATGACCCCCTTGCAACGCCGGGGCATTGACGTAGCAAGGCCACAACGCTACACCGATTCACAATGCAAAGCCGGACAAAGCGCAGCTCATATTATGGTCCGTGGCTCGTCGGCCTCGGCGCGGCGCTTTGGGGCACAGAAAGCGCGTGGCGCATTCCGCTTAATGCACTTTTCGATGCGAAGGTCATCGTCTTCTGGGAGCACGTGTTTATCCTCATCATGTTCCTGCCGATCTTGATCTCGCGTTTATACGAGATTCCAAAAATTCACGCGCGCACGTGGGGTTTCCTGCTTTTCTCTGGGTTCGCCGGCTCGGCGGTTGGCACAATTTTTTTCACGTTGGCGTTGAAATACGGCAACCCGACGGTGGTGAACGTGATCCTGAATATCCAACCCGTTATCTCAACCACGGGCGCATTCCTGCTTTTTGGTGACCGGCTTGCGCGGCAATTCTTCTTTTACGCTGGCATCGCTATCGTGGCTGGCATTTTCGTGTCTGTTGCGCATCCAACCATGATCGGAGTCTCCTTCGAGCGCGCTGGCCTGAACATCGGCACAGGCTACGCGCTCGTCTGTGCACTATTCTGGGGACTTTCAACCGTTGCCGGACGCGGTGTCATGACGGGTATGTCCCTCCGACTCGCCTCCAGCATGCGCATCGTCGTCGGGCTCACCTGCATGACGCTGATTCTTTTGGCCTACGGAAAACTGAATGGCGCAGCGCTCTGGCCGACTGCCGCGCAGGCGCACGCCACGAAAGCCATCGTTTGGTTGATTCTACTCGCGTCGGTCTCAGGCGGAATTCCGCTCTTGATCTATTTTGAAGGCTTGCGCCTCACGCGCGCATCGACGGCGGGTTATTTCGAGATGATGCAAACACTCGCGGCGGTTTGCATCACCTGGGGTTTCTTCCATGCAAGTCTTCACCTGCACCAAGTCATTGCAGCTATCATCCTGATTGGCGCCGTGGCGATGGTGCACCACGTGCAACAACAGGTCGAGCCGGCAGGAAATCCTCGTTAGGCCAGCAGGCAAAAACGTACTCCGCAGGCTCACCTCGATTGTTGTAGGTGGTGATTGATAGGATAGTAAGAATTCCTACTTTACGCGTATGACTGCAGTCCTGTCTAAGAAAGGCCAAATCACAATTCCGAAGCCGGTGCGGGAAAAGCTCGGTTTGCTGCCCGGTGCTGTGCTGGAATTTCAAGCGCTAAATGGAAGACTGATTGCCAGGAAAAAGGTTGCTCACGATGTTTTCACGAAGTGGCGCGGGAAAGGCAATCTCCCCAAAGACCTCTCTGTCGATCGCTACCTGAAACGAACCCGCGATGCTGACCGCGGTTGACCCCGAAAGCTTTCGGGGTTGACAGCTCGGTGCTGCTGGACGCCCTCACCAATTCGGCAGCGCACGCTGATTCTTCAGAACAGGCGCTGCGCAAAGCCGCTGGGGAGAGCGGGCTGATAATTTGCGAGTGCGTGCTGGCCGAAATTCGTCCGACGTTCGCAAGCGCCGGACAACTCGATGAATTCGTCGCCGATTGGGAGCTGCGTTTTGTGCCCTCCTCGCGCGAGAGCGCGCTGCTGGCCGGGGAAATCTTTGCTGCGTATGTGCAGCGCACTCGCAGAAAAGGTGGCATTATCGCCGATTTCCTGATCGCCGCGCACGCGAAGGTCCACGCAGACCGGCTGCTTGCCCGCGACCGCGGCTATCTGCGCGACTATTTTTCTTCCCTGAAACCCCTCATTCCCAAATGACAAATCGCCGGTTTGTTGCGACGGAGCATCTGCGAGAAGCATCGACCGGTTACGTCGAAATGATGCAAACGCTCGCCGCCGTATGCATCACTTGGGGATTCTTTCATGCCAGCCTTCATCCGCACCAGGTCGTTGCCGCCATCACCACACTTTGGGCCAGTCGATCCTCAGTAGATCGGGCGTCATATTCTAACCTGGCTAATCAAGCGCTAGTTTGCGAATAACAGATTGTCCCGCACGAGAAGCGATTTTTGGCTGCAGTTCCCGGATAAACGACCAAGAGACTTCGGCGGTTTGACCGTTGTCGTATTTGACCTTGAAGTGTGAGCGAAATCTTTTGGGGACACTCACGCGAATCGGAACTGCGTTCGGAGAAATCTTGTTCGCTTTCTTGATCGTTTCATGCGGTTCCAAGAATGAGAGGCCGTCGTCGAATTCGACATCGAATGCATCTTCCCAGTCGAGATAACGTGCATGTTTGACGGGCGAATACGTCGCTTTCCCGAATGGCTTTTTGACGGTGCTGATAGTTCTCACAATCTGCCTTCCCTTTTTAGTTCTTCGATGACTTTAATCAATTTTCTGCTCGGCATCCAGCCCTCGATGCCGCGCATCTCACGTGCGCGTCATTTTCGAAAGCAACAAAAAGGTTTCCGCTAACAGCGTAGCTGAGCAACTGGCGAGATATCGAACCAAACGCAGTTCTAAAAAAAGCGCCTGATCTTTTCTTAATTCATCTCCGCCAACGGACAGCCTGCCCGCCTGTGTGCGGGGATTCGCCGTGTCCGGTCGCCGCGGCGACACGGACTGGCCGTGGCGAGGCGAACATCCCCGTGTCTGCGGCCTTTAATTCTTCCGTCATCCTTCTTAATTTTTCCTTCTGCCTTTCTTCTGTTTTTGGTAAACTCCGCGCTCTGAGATGTTGGATGGAACTGAACTAAAATCTGAGTTTATTTCGCGTATGCCGACCGTAACTCTAGATGATGTGAACAACCGGCGGATACGCCAGTTAATCGAGCAGTTTAACGCCGAGGAAGCGTATGATGCGGACGCTCACGCAGCCATAGCGCAACTTCGCGAGCTCGCCGCGAACGCTGCCACTCTTGAGGAGCTACTTGGCGCCCTTCGCAAATCACGTTGGAAGTTCCCTAAGCCGCTGCCGGTGGATGCCGTCGGCACGTGGGTTTAAGCCGGTCGGTGAAGAAGGCCCGATCGCTGCAGTCGCTTCCGCCGATTCAGGAGTTGATCCACGATGTTCGTGGCCGGCGCGTTTTGCTCGATGCGGATCTCGCTGCAATTTACGGTGTCACCACTGCGGCCTTAAACCAGGCAGTGAAGCGAAACGAGGCCCGCTTCCCGGCTGATTTTTGTTTTCAGTTAAGCGACGGTGAGATCGAGACATTGATATCACAAAATGTGATATCAAAACCAACCCGCGGTGGCCGCACCAAGCCACCGCAAGTATTTACCGAGTACGGCGCTCTTCAAGCCGCGAACGTCTTGAGGAGCAAGCGAGCCGTCGCCATGAGCCTCTTTGTGATTCGAGCCTTCATTAAAATGCGCGAACAGCTGGCTACTGACGCTGCGATCGTCAGACGCCTCGCCGAAATCGACAAAACGCTTCTCGTCCACGACTCAGCCCTGCACGATCTCTATCAAAAACTGTTGCCGTTGCTCTCACCTCCGCCGCCCGAGCCGCCCCGGCGAATCGGCTTTCACCAGTCCTAAATCGCTCGCCCATTCGCGCAGAGTTACAAGAGAACGACCGATATCGTTTTTGGGGCAGAGTGGATGAGCTTGGCGTGCGCTTCTTGCGAGTCACCACGCTTTCCGATAAACTGACGATACACAACGCATTCCTGGATCGGAGATTTAGGCCATGAAACTGAATTATTTCCCAGATACCGATTCCCTTTACATCGATCTGTCTCACAAGCAGAGCACCGAGAGCCAGGAAGTGTCTGAAGGAGTGGTGTTGGATTACGGTGCCGATGGAAATTTGGTCGGGATCGACATCGACCACGCCAGTCAAAAGCTGAACTTGCGCGAGCTTGTCACGAGCCACATTCCGCTCGAAGCAAAAGCTCAGAGCTGAATCGAGGGCCTCCAGCTACCTCGGGACGGACCGATTACTGCCCTGTCACGCCGTAGCCTCTCGACACGCAGTAGCTTTACGCGAAGGCTGGTTGCGCGAAGGCAGATCAACTGTTCACCTCTGCGAATCGGGTGCGTTATCGGAGCCCGCACGTCGTAGGTCGCCGCGGCGACGAAAGCGGATCACGCCGCTTTTTTCTTCACCACCGCTTTCTTGGCGACGATGACTTCTGGGAACTGCACGACGTTGGGGACAGGCGCGGTTCCATCCTGACCGAAGGTCGACTCGAACGTCAGTTTTCCATTAGCGATCTCGGTTAACGCGATATCCGCCGTACCAAGCCCCGGAGCACATTCCACGAGAGGACGATGACCGAGCGTCAGCTGGCGAACGCGGCGTGAGACCATGTTCACCAGAATTTGCGGACTAGTGATTACTTCGGAGGCGGCTTGAACGAGTTCGGCTTTCATAATTTGATTCTCACTTCTACACGGCACCCACGTCGCACCGACTTTGGCGCGCACCGGAGGCTGACTTTCCTCCTTCGTCCTTCGGGCTTCGAAGACCTCCTACTATAGCCCAGAAAGCGCGGACCACAACTGCTAATCTCGGACCCTGACAGCTGACATTCCCGGCTCGCCGAGTTTTTTCGTTGGAGAGCATTCCACATGGAGTTTACCCGCCGTGG
>WNGO01000822.1_pt1 | contig 29802 bp, 30 predicted proteins | sample 5400511 | NCBI WGS metagenome assembly WNGO01 (sample SAMN13153380, study PRJNA577476) | soil metagenome | isolation source: 20 cm soil or saprolite under Garry oak tree replicate 2 | place: USA:California | collected 2016-06-15 | reverse complement strand
AGGAAAGGCACATCTTCTTTGCGCATGGCTGGTTGCCAGAGTGCGCTGTAAGCGGCGTATTGGAATGAGCGCATCATTCCCGCGACATCACGCAATGCAGAGCGTTTCAGCTTCCGGTCGCTGAGGGGCCGGGCTGGTTCACCTTCGAAATCGAGAATGACAAAATCTTTTCCGGTATAGAGCAATTGCCCGAGATGATAGTCGCCGTGAATCCGAATTTTCGCGGCGTTGGTGCGGCGATCAAGCAGCCGCTTTTCACGCACGAGTATTTCCTGCTCAGCGCCGAGGACCTCCTTTGCTTCATCTCTAAATACTCGGGAGAGGTCCGGCAACTTCTTTTCCAGAAGAGTAAACGTCCGCCGCAATGTTGTGCGCATTGTCTGGTAAACAGAACGCTGCGCCATGGCGTTGAACGGCTCAGGTCGAAACGCAGGATCATCCAGAGACGATGTCAGCGCGAGATGCAATTCGCCGGTGCGCTGTCCAAACAGCTTTACTTTTTCAGGGTAAACGCCACCGATCAGCTCATCCAGCAGTGCACCCGGAGGCGCGGTTTCATTCTGAAGATCGGCTTTGCGCTCCAGCACCCGCTCATAATAGCGGCCCACCGCATCCACAGTGCGTGTCCAAACATCGCCTTCATTTACCGCAGCGCGTTGTAACATGCAGACAACGGTTGGTTCTGCTTTTGCTCGGCGATATTCGATTGCACCCACGAATCCTGGCACGTTTGGAAACTCCGTCTGTTCTGTCAGGAACCGGTTGATTTCGACATCGGGATTCAAACCGTCCTCGATCTTACGGTAGAGTTTAAGAAAAAATTTGTTATCGAAGAGCATCGACGAGTTGCTCTGCTCGCCACTGACTACCTGCGAATTACCAGAGGCAACCGTTTGATCCGCCTCGAATCTGCTGGCGGTGACGCCGACAAAATCGCCAGCGCGCGCCTTCATCGCCTGGCGACGTGCGATTGCTTCGAACAATTGTGAACGAAAAATTTCGTCCCAGATCGCGTCGAAGAGAACTGCTCCGTCGCTGCCTGCAAAGCGCGCAATGATTGCATGCGGCGCGTTCTGGGAAACTGACCGCGCTGCGTCGCGTGAGGCGATCTTTACAGGGATGGCATATATTTCCGCAGGAGCATCCAGATAGTTAACCTCAATAAACCAGAGTTGCGCGCCGTTCGCGCCCGCGGAAATGGGAAGCTGCTCGATCACTTTGAGATCGCGAAAAGTCCGCGCCTTCGAACCAAACCAGCGGCAGTTGCGGACATACATCGGTAAGATTTCGCGCTCGAGCTGATCTCGCTGACTATCGTGAAGCAGGATTTCCAGCTTAGCCGGTGCTTTCAGCGTCGGCACGACGCGTTTCTTTTGCGCGCGACGAGCCTCGGTGGGCGCTTGCAGCGCGAACCAGTAATACGCATGGGGGCCGAGCGTGATGACGTAGCGCGACTTCCTGATCGGCCGAAAAAGATTACGACTAAAAACTTCCATCGGCACGCAGCCGGCGAATCGCGATAGATCCAACTCCGCCGACTGTGCGAACCGTGAAAGATTCGCCACCACCACTATAGTCTCGTTTTCCCACCGGCGAAGGAATGCCAGAACTTTCGCGTTATCCGGATAGAGAAACTCGAGAGAGCCGCGCGAGAACGCCTTGAAGTTTTTTCGCATGGCGATGACCCGCCGCGTCCACCACAACAGAGAGGAAAGATTTTTCTGCTGGTTCTCGACGTTGACGGCTTCGTAGTGATATTCAGGGTCGATCGTGACCGGCAGATAAAGTTGCTGCGGATTCGCTCTCGAAAACCCCGCGTTGCGGTCCGGGCTCCATTGCATTGGCGTGCGGCAGCCATTGCGATCGCCCAGATAAAAATTGTCTCCCATACCGATCTCATCGCCGTAGTAGATGATGGGCGTGCCAGGCATTGAGAACAGCAGCGTGTTGAGCAGCTCGATTTTGCGGCGACTGTTTGCAAGCAGCGGAGCAAGTCGCCGGCGGATGCCAAGATTAATTCGCGCGTGTGGATCCGTGGCATAAACCCGATACATGTAGTCGCGTTCCTCATCCGTGACCATCTCGAGGGTGAGCTCGTCATGATTGCGCAGAAACATCGCCCACTGGCAATTGTCGGGGATCGGCGGCGTCTGCTCCATTATGTCTATGATCGGAAAGCGATCTTCCATCTGCAGCCCCATGAACATGCGCGGCATGAGCGGAAAATGAAAACTCATGTGCGACTCGTCCCCTTTGCCGAAATAAGCGGCCGCGTCCTCGGGCCATTGGTTGGCTTCTGCAAGCAGCATACGGTTCGGGAACTTCGCTTCGACATGAGCGCGCAGCCTGCGCAGATATTCATGCGTCTCAGGCAGATTCTCACAGTTGGTGTCTTCCCGTTCGTACAGATACGGAACAGCATCGAGACGAAGTCCGTCCACGCCCATGGATAACCAGAAGTCGCAGACCTTCTCGACCGCATCGTGCACCGTCGGATTATCAAAATTCAGCTCCGGTTGGTGCGAATAAAACCGGTGCCAATAGTACGCTTTTGCGACAGGGTCCCACGCCCAGTTCGACGTTTCGAAATCTTTGAAAATGATTCGCGCATCCTTGTACTTTTCCGGGGTGTTGCTCCAGACATAGAAGTCCTTGTAGGCAAGGTTGTCACTGGAGCCGGGGTCGATGACCCCGGTGGCTGCCGCGGCTACAGCACGTCGGGACTTTTGGAACCACGGATTTTGATCGGAAGTGTGATTAATCACGAGTTCGGTAATGACGCGCAGGTTACGTTGATGTGCAGCGTCTAGGAGCGCACGAAAATCATCGAGTGTCCCGAAGCTTGGATTGACGTCGAAATAATCGGCGATGTCGTAGCCGTCGTCGCGCAGAGGGGACGGATAGAATGGCAGCAGCCAGATGGCGGTGACTCCCAGCTCCTGCAGATAATCCAGTTTTTCGATTAGACCACGGAAGTCCCCCATGCCGTCGCCATCGCTGTCGCAAAATGTCTTAACGTGCAGCTCGTAGATGATCGCGTCCTTGTACCAAAGCGGATCGACAGATGTGTCATTCGGACCCTGTGCCATGCGCTTAACTTTTACGCACAAAGCGCCCCGCGCAATCAATCGATTTTGCAATCACAAAATCGGTGGACGAAGTGGCCCGCATAGATTAAGGCACGCGATTGCGATCCTGCGCTCGATCCTGTTTCTGATTCCTGCAATTTCTGATCACACATGAGGCCATCCAAAGTAATTGCTTCCACGCGCCGCAAGCCAGAGAAACGGGTGCGCCTGTCAAAATCGCGAGCGCAGGCGCGCACGGTTGTCCCCCAGCTCGAGCCTGGAGCGCCAAGTGACTTCGACTTGATGAAAGGGATCCAGACCGGCGACGCAGACGCGCTCTCTCAGCTCTACGATCGATATAATGGGATTTTGAAGGCACTTATCCTGAGAGTGATTCATAACGAAGCCGAGGCCGATGATCTCTTACAAGAGATTTTCATGGAGATCTGGAATCAGGCGAAGAATTTTTCCGCGCAGAAAGGGAAACCGCTTGGATGGATGGTTACCTTGGCCCGGCGCCGCGCGATCGATGGTCTACGCAAGAAGCAGGCTTATGCGCGTGCCGAGGAACGCCTGCAAAACGAAACTGAACAGCAGCCTGATGCGTGGGTTCATAACGCAACTGAAGAAGAAATCGTCCTGAGCGACACGCGCGCTCTCATTCGCAAAGTCATCGCCGGCCTGCCACCACCCCAGCAGCAGGCAATCGACCTCGCATTTTTTAAAGGTATGAGCCAGCGCGAAATCGCCGCGAAAACGAATACACCCTTAGGCACGGTAAAAACAAGGCTTGAACTTGGGCTCAAAAAAATTTATGACGGCCTCAAGGAGTTGAAGGATGAACTTTAGCGAATTCCAGAACCGGTCGCGGCTCTACGTTATCGGCACGCTGGAACCGGAAGAATTAGAGGAATTCGAGAAAGCGCGGAAGAAATTCGGAAAAAAGGGGGAAGAATTCATCACCAAATGTTATGCATTGCATGAAGCATTCGCGCTGAGTTTGCGCCCGGCGAAAGCCTCCACTGCAATCAAAGAACGGCTGATGGCGATGGTCAAAGCAAAGCAGGAAGCTTGACAGCTCAGGCCCGCCTTCCCTTAGCACTCCAGCTCACGCAAGATAAATTCCTGCAGAAAGCCGTAGAAATTCACCTGAAACAGACTCAGGTCACGCCGGGATCCAATTGGTGAACGAAAGTGGTCGTTCAGTTCGTTTTCGGTGAAGTTATTTTTGGCGGCTATGACGAGGCGGGCCTGATTAAGGGCACTCAACCAGGCATCGGCATGCTTGGTGGGAATGCGTAGGACGCGGTTTGCGAACGCTTTTTCGTTCCTATTTAGTTGCTCCAAATCTGCGGCGACGGTCTGCGTCGCCGTCTGAAAAAGACGCCGCAACTCAGGTTCGACATACATTTTCCACTCTGCGCACATCTCCGTTTCTTTTTTTCCATTCGTTGGAGGACTAAAGAGGCGTTGCTCGGCAGCGGGTACGCCGCCGGGGTCAGCGCTTGCGGGGATCTGCCGAAGCAATTCGGCCAGGAACGGGTCCAACTCGGAGAGCTCGATCTGGTCCTTACGCCGGCGAATTTCCATGTCAGCACGCTTTCTCGAGAGTGGCGAGCAGGAGATAACCGTGTAGTTGTTGCACATAAAGTTCGGCCCGCTCACGCATGCCGCTCCACAAGACCGATCGGCCTTTGTGATGCACTTCCAACATGTGTCTCTCTGCTTTCTCGCGGGGATAGCCAAAGACGCGTTGGAAAACCATGGTCACATAGCTCATCAAATTTACGGGATCGTTGTGGACCACCACCTGCCAGGGAACGTCAAGATCTTCTTCGGAACGCGCTTCTTTTTCGGTGGTGGGCTCCACCGTCGTAATCGTTCCCGCCAGCTCGTTCGAGGCATGAGTTGTTCCTTCCATTCCTTTGATCTGTACCAGGCACGCGTCGGCCTGCCGGGGCCCGCAACTCATGCTGAAAATGCTAACATACCACGCCCTCAGTTCAAACCTGTGGCCCCCGAAAGCTTTCGGGGTGACGCCGGATCGTGTAGCATTCGTTCTGCCGGGATCATCGATCCCGGCTACAGCGCATCATTCACAATTTTTTCCTGGACGTTTTTCATTCTGCGCGCCTCGGCTGGCGTTCGATCGCCGAAACCATGCAAGTGTAGAAGGCCATGAACGATGTATAGCTGAAGCTCGCGCACGAGCGGATTATCAAAAATGCGAGCGTGTCGTTTGGCTGTCTCAACGCTGATAAAAATTTCACCGTGTTGAAACGTCAGCACGTCAGTCGGACCGCTCTGGCCGAGAAACTGCCGATGTAATCGCGACATCCGACGATCCGAAATGAGCCAGACAAAAATGTTTCGTAATTTGCTCAAGTCCGTTGGTTTTCGCTTTCGCAACTGCAAGCAATGTCGCACGGCGTTTGCCGCGAACTCTTGGAGCATGGCAACATTAACTGGTACCGTTCGCTGAAGATTCCGAACGGTGATCCGTGGGGAGATTATCACGTCGGCGGTCTTTGCTCCGATTGAAAGTTGCGCGTGATTAACCGGGCGCCTTTGTCGAACGTAATATACGCCCACGCCCATTGAATCAGAACCAGCAAGCGGTTGCGGAAACCGACGAGGAAAACAATGTGCACGAATAGCCATGCCAGCCAGGCGAAAAGACCGCTGAGATGGACGAATTTTAAATCCGCGACCGCTTTATTTCGTCCAATCGTAGCCATGGTGCCCTTGTCCCAATAACGGAAGCGTTCCGGTTTACGCCCTTTGATCATCGCCAGTACGTTGCGGGCAGCGTGGCGTCCCTGTTGCATCGCCACCGGCGAGATACCCGGTAAAGGCTCTCCAGTCTGATGCGAAAAATTTGCCAGATCTCCAATCACCTGGACTTCCGGATGCCCCGGAATGGTAAGATCGTCCTTCACAATAACACGACCGACCCGGTCAACCGGTATTCCCAGGGTCTTCCCAACGAATGACGCATTGTTGCCGGCGGCCCAAATCTTCACGCGGCAGGGGATGAAATCGCCGTCCACTTGCACTCCTCCTTCAGTAAGGTTCGTTGCTCGCGAGGCGGTGCGCACTTCCACGCCCAAATCCGTTAGCTGTTTCTTCGCGCTCGCCGATAAATCCTCTGGGTAAGCGGCCAGCAGACGTGGCTCGCCTTCTATGAGAATAACACGTGCCTGCGATGGATCGATGTGTCGAAAATCTTTGGCGAGCGTGTGGCGGGAGATTTCGGCGATCGCGCCGGCCATTTCAACACCGGTCGGTCCACCACCAATGACGACAAAATTCATCGCCGCCCTCCGTGCCTCTTCATCCGTGATTTTTTCTGCATATTCGAACGCCATTAGAATCCGGCGGCGCAGCTCAATGGCGTCTTCGAGACTCTTCAATCCCGGTGCAAGTTTTTCCCAAGCGTCATGTCCAAAGTACGAATGTCGCGCGCCGGTGGCGAGAATCAGATAGTCGTAGTCGATTTCCATGTCGACCGTTTTCACTTTCTTGGCATCGACATTCACCGATTGCACTTCAGCAAGGATTACCTCGGCGTTCCTGCATCTGCTCAAGATTGCGCGGACAGGAGCAGCAATGTCGGCCGGTGAGAGGGCGGCTGTCGCGACCTGATAGAGTAACGGCTGAAAGAGATGGTAATTTGTGCGGTCGATCACGGTGAGGTCCACATTCTTGCAGGCAAGCTTTTTGGCTGCCTCCAGCCCGCCAAATCCGGAGCCGACGATGACGACGCGCGGTTTTTGGTTTGATGGCATGCTCATCGTCAAATTTTAACGGATAACGCGCGCCGCAAAAGCCGGTTGTCAACAATCGCTGCCACCATTATGTTTCGCGCCTCATGCCGAAGCCGATCGCTCGCAGCAAAACGCGTAAATCAGTCGCAAAGCGCTTTAAAATCACCGCGCGTGGTAAAGTGATGCGAGCACACTCTGCGCGACGCCATTTGTTGTCCGCCAAAAACGCTAAACGCAAACGGCGGTTGAGCAAAGCAGCGCGCGTGGACGAGACGGATGTCGCGCGCATAAAGTCGAATCTCCCATTCGGCTAGAAACGGCCAAATCGGCAAACGCTTCGGTAGTTTTTAGCTAGTACTGGTGGAGTTCCGGTACGACTTCAGTCCGCGTCGTTGTCGTTGTCGCGGTTCTGGTGCTGGTCGTGCCGTACCACTGCCGGGCGGCCTCCAACGAGTCGGGTGCAGGCTCTGGACTGTAAAGATCGCGCCGATTAACCAATGTTGTGCAGGAGTTCGTCATACCGACGAGAACAATAAGAAACACCAGAGCGAGCCATTTCACGGCGCGATGCAAACAGAACCATGATTGCTTGTCAATGCGATGATTTTTCCACTTGGGGGAAATCTTCGGAGTTCGCGGTTGCGCATGGCGATTCCTGCGAGAAAATTTACTCTCCGTCAGGGGCTATGGACTGAGGACTTACGAATCCCGCCAGGGCAGGAATGCAGCAACGGTAGTCTGATCCTCCGTGCCGTAGTTCTCTGGCGGAGCTTTTTATATCGCGCGCCGGTACTGTCCTTGACCAAGCTAAAGTAGATACATCGCCTGTTCATGAGTTATGAAACTCGTTAAAGTAAAAACGGCGCGCTTTTCGCAAGTGATCGAAAAATGCGACAAGCCGCAGGTGTACACTCTCTGGCAAAAGCCGTCTGCCGATCGACATCTTCAATCGCAAATAAAGAGCAATCGGGTCATGACAGTTCAAAAGAGCGAGAGCGGGACGGACTTTGGAATCGTCGGCTTCAAAGAAAGAAAAGGCGCAACCTATCTCGTTTTTCCCAAGTCGCTGAAACGCTTCGCAGACAAGCGGATCGTTGGGATCGACTGGGCGCTTGTTTCGTGAATAGCCGCTTTACCCCGGCGGCCAGGCGAGCGCCCGTTTGCCCAGTAAATGGACATGCAAATGCGGCACGCTTTCGCCCGCGTCGGGACCGCAGTTGATCACCACGCGATAACCGCCAGACAGCTCCAGTTTCTTCGCCATATCGCGGGCGACTAGAAGCAATTTGCCAAGCAACGCGCGATCATCGTCGGTCGCATCCGTCAGGCGCGGAACCACCTTTTTCGGCACGATCAGCACATGCACGGGGGCTTGAGGGTTAACGTCGTGAAAAACGACAGCGTCGTCATCCTCCCAAATGATTTTCGCCCGGATTTGTCGTGCGATAATTTTTTCGAAAATCGTCATGGCGTTTTGATAGGTTGAAGTCTCGGCCAGCGGGTTGCTGTAAATCTGCGCAATCTGACGCTAATTCAAACCCGAAGATGAAGTGGTGTCGCCGAATCTTCCAAATTTTCAACGCACGGAGCAATCCATTCGTGGGGCATCAGTCGCCGCTGTTAGTCTTTCCCGGACGAAGCAAACAATTTCCTCGCGCAGAGCATCGCAGGCGCGTGTCCACGTTTTGACGCCGCGAAGATGTTTCACGCAAGATTGAAGCGAACAAAGCCGAAGATTGTCGACGCCGGTTTCGATCAAGCTGCTGATTCGCTTTTCCAGAAGATCAAAAAACGCGAGCTCATAGCCTGCGCCGGCATGCCGCGCAATATCCAGCAACGAGATGGAAATGGGCGGCGGCGAGGGCGCAAAATGCGGCACAATCTCCTTGTAACCTATGGCTTTCAGAACGTACCGCACAGTCTGCGACAACTGGCTAAAGGCGACCACGTTTTCGTCATTCCGCAGGTGCAGGTAAAAAGCAATGCTTTCCGTTACATGATCGGTCAGCCACCAGCTGGGATAACCAGCTTCGTCAGCCGCCCGCGTGATCGCAGCGTGTAGCCAATCGCGGCTGAACTCGAAGAGTTGTCCCGAATTTGTGCGGAGATAGGGAAATTCTTCCTTAAACGCGACCATGATTCTTGCTGATTGGCACGTTGCGCGATCCTTGCGTGGATTTCGGTGCTGGCTCGGGCGGAAACAGTTCCCGCTGGAGCGCATTGGGTTTTACGCGACGTCCCAATGTATGAATGGCGTCTACAAATTGGTCGACATCCTGAAATCGCTGATACACTGACGCGTAACGCAAATAGGCTACTTCATCGAGGGCGCGAAGTTTTTCGAGCACTTTGGACCCAATCACTGATGAAGGAACTTCGCGCCCGCCGGTTTCCAACTCGTGCACAATCTCGTCTACCACGTCCTCTAAGGTAAGAAGACTGGTAGATCGTTTTTCAAACGCTTTGGCGATGCTGGTAGCTAGTTTGCGCCGATCGAACGGTTCATGTGTTCTATTACGCTTCACAACACGGAGATCAGAGCGTTCGATTTCTTCATAAGTGGTGAAGCGATATTTGCACTTCAGACATTCGCGGCGGCGGCGGATGCTGGAAGCATCCCGCGACTGACGGGAATCGATGACCTTGTCATCACGAGACCCGCACTTGGGGCAACGCATAGTGTTGAGCGCTAATTACCACACCATAAGTTGTGGCGTCAATCCTTCTTTGGGCCCATTTTGCGTGGCGATTGAATGTGGGCAGCGCATTGACGTGACAACATGCCGACACTACCGCATTCGGAAATGCAGAACCACAACGCGCGCAGCGCAGCCTATGGCCCGTGGCTAGTCGCCCTGGGCGCAGCGCTTTGGGGCACAGAAAGCGCATGGCGTATTCCGCTCAATGCGGTTTTCGACGCAAAGGTAATCGTCTTCTGGGAGCATGTACTTCTCCTCATCATGTTCCTGCCAATCTTGATCTCGCGTTTGCACGAGATTCCAAAGGTCAACGCCTACACGTGGGGCTTCGTTCTTTTCTCCGGATTCGCCGGCTCAGCAGTCGGCACAATTTTTTTCACCTTGGCCTTGAAACACGGTAACCCGACCGTGGTGAACGTGATCCTAAATATCCAGCCCGTTATCTCGACGATCGGCGCGTTCGCGCTTTTTGGTGACCGGCTTGCGCGGCAATTCTTCTTTTATGCTGGCATTGCTATCCTCGCTGGCATCTTCGTTTCTGTTACACATCCGACCATGATTGGAGTTTCGTTTGAACGCGCTGGCCTGAATATCGGCACCGCTTATGCGTTGGTATGTGCGCTGTTCTGGGGACTATCAACCGTCGCGGGTCGTGGCGTTATGATGGGTACTTCCCTCCAGCTCGCCTCCAGCATGCGCATCGTCGTCGGGCTTACGTGCATGACGCTGATTCTTCTGGCTTATGGCAAACTGAATGGCGCGGCGCTCTGGCCAGTAACCGCGCAAGCGCATCCCACGAAGGCAATGGTTTGGCTGATTCTACTCGCGTCAGTCTCAGGCGGAATTCCGCTCTTGATTTATTTCCAGGGCTTGCGCCTCACGCGCGCATCGACGGCGGGCTATTTCGAGATGATGCAAACGCTCGCTGCCGTGTGTATCACCTGGGGTTTCTTTCATGCCAGTCTTTACATACACCAGGTCATTGCGGCCATCGTGCTGATTGGTGCCGTGGCCATGGTGCACCAAGTGCAACAACACGTTGAGCCGGCCGAGCGTTAAGATTCCGCATCGCCGCGCCCTAGGAAACTAGCTCGTTCTTCCCTTGCTTGCCTTCGCTTGATTGCGCCGTTTTCTCCGGAAACTCGAACCGGATTTTCCCGTCCTCCAGTTTCAAGTAGGCAGAGAACGGCCGGCCGCGTTTCGAAATGAAGCCGTCGAGGAGATCGGTTTTGCCCAACATGACGAGTTTCTGCGCCTGCTCTTTCGAGATCTCGCGACCGAGAATTGTTTTGCTTAGTTTGAATTTGCATGGTCTGCGGTCAGCCTGTGAACGTTCACAAATGTAACTGTTTTCAGTCTCAAAAATCTTACCGCCGCACTTCGGACATTTCCCGATGGGTTCGCTGCCAGTGAAATCAATTTTCGGCGCAACCTCCGCTGCTTTCCCTTTTCCTTTTTGTTTCGGCTCGCGCTTTTCGAATTCGAAGCCAACGTCTTTCTTGTCGGTCAATACGAGAAACGCTTTGAAGGGCCTGCCTTTACGGGAAATGAACCGCTCGAGCAGATCGGTCTTGCCAGTTGCGAGCAGTTTCTTCATTTGATCGTGATCGATCGGTCGCTGCAAGATGACTTTGCCCGATCGAAAGTCGCATGTCTTTTCCGGGCCGACCGAATTCTCGCAGATGTAGCTCATTCCGAGCTCAAACACGCGACCGCCGCACTTGGGACATTTACCAAGCGGCTCCTGACTCGAAAAATCCACCGCTTGCGCAGCGCCGTTCTCCTGTCCGTTTGAGCCGAAATCGAATTCTGCTTTGAAGTCGTCGCTGAGTTTCAGCAGGGCATGGAAACGTTTGCCTTTTCTGCTGCGAAAGCCGCCCAATGGTCCTACGTGTTTGTCCCGGACGAGAGTCTCAAATTCTTCGCGGCTTAGCAACCGACCGGCGATGGTTTTCCAAATCGTGAAATCACATTCCTCATTTGTGCATGTGAAACTCTTGAACCGCTCGATGATAGGCGCGCCGCACTTGGGGCACTCTCCGAACGGCTCGCTGTCCGGCATGTGCTCGTCTGGATGAAAATGTTTGGCTTTCCCGACGATATCGTTAGTAAGCTCGCGAATGTCGCGCATGAACGCGTCACGGGTGAGCTTGCGATGTTCGATCTCGCGCAGACGAAATTCCCATTCGCCGGTCAGTTCGGGACTGGTTAACTCCGGCACTGCATTTTTTAAAAGTGTGATTGTCTGGATTGCTTTCGGCGTCGGCTGCAACTCCTTACCGTGCCGCACCAGGTAATGCGCTGAAATCAGTGTCTCGATGATGGCCGCGCGCGTTGCCGGCGTGCCGAGTCCTTTCTCCTTCATCGCGTCGCGCAATTCTTCGTCTTCGACAAGTTTCCCCGCTGCCTCCATCGCGCTGAGCACGGTCCCTTCGTTGTAGCGAACAGGAGGCCTGGTCTGCTCGATTTTGATTTCGATACGCTGTGTTTGAACGCTCTCGCCCTGCGTCACCGGTGGCAGATTTTCTTCCGGTTTCTCACTCGCAGCTTCGCGTCCATAAACTTCAAGCCATCCGGGCGCCACGAGAATTTTCCCTTCCGTCTTGAACGGCTCGCCTTCGACACGTGTAATTCTGGTCGTGTTCTCGTATTGTGCCGGTGGAAAAAATACAGCTACGAAGCGCTTGCTCACCATGTCGAAAAGCGCTCGCTCATGGTCGTCCAGCGATCGGGGGGCAGTGCCGGTCGGAATAATCGCGAAGTGATCACCGACTTTCGCGTCATTGAAAATGCGTTTGTTCGGCCTGACCCAATTGTTTTCGACCACTCTTCGCGCGAACGGATTGTCGACCTTATTCAATGTCGATCTTACGGTCGGGAGATAATCTTCGGGCAACGCGCGCGAATCCGTGCGCGGATAAGTAATAACCTTGTGCTTTTCGTAAAGCGCCTGTGCGATTTGCAACGTGCGTTTCGCGGAAAATCCGAGTCGATTATTCGCTTCGCGCTGCAAGGCAGTGAGATCATAAAGCTGAGGCGCCACTTGCGTGCTCGGCTTCTTTTCCTCCAGCTTGACGACGCCCTGCTTGCCGCTGCATTTGCGTTGGATGGCCTCGGCGATTTCATAATGCCACAATCGCGGCGCGGCGCGGTGCTCTTCCCATAACGAACCGCGTTCAATGGCAAGCCGCTGCTTCGCATCGGGCAGAGTCAATTGCAGCCGATGGAGCAGTCTTTTGGTTCTCTCACTTTCGTCCTCGTCTTTCTGGAATGCTTCGTCGAACCAGCGTCCTGCATATTCGCCGGCAGCGGCGCGGAATATGCCGATGATCTCGTGTAGGTCGCGCGGCTTAAATTCCCGAATCTTGTTCTCCCGCTCGACGATGATTGCCAGCGTCGGCGTCTGCACGCGGCCGAGTGAAGTCACGCTGCTACCGCGCCCACCGCTTAGCCGCAGAGTAAAGGCGCGTGTCGCGTTGATGCCGACGAGCCAGTCGGCTTCGTTTCGGCTGCGGGCTGCGCTGGCCAGTGGTTGCATCTCAGCATCGCTTCGCAATCGCGAGAAGCCTTCGCGGATGGCCTCAGGGGTCATCGATTGCAGCCAGACACGCTTGATCGGTTTTTTCGTTCCCGCGTATTGAATGATATAGCGAAAAATCAATTCGCCTTCCCGTCCGGCGTCGCATGCATTGATAATCTCCGACACGTTCTTATCTCTAATAAGCTTGCGAAGAACATTGGCTCGACCGCTCATTTTCTCAGCCGGCTCCAGCTCGAATTCGACCGGCATGATGGGCAACTTCGTCATGTCCCACTTGTCCTGCTCTTTCATGGAAGCAGGCACCGCGAGCTCAAAGAGATGACCGACCGCCCAGGAGATCACATATTTCTCGTTGTCGTAGTAATCCTTACCTTTTTTGAATCCGCCGAGGGCCTTGGCGATATCGGTGGCAACCGAAGGCTTCTCGGTGATTATGAGGGACTTGGACATGGGGCAGCAATCGAACTCAGTCGGGGCGTCTTTGCAAGTCAGAGCAGTTTGCCTGCACCGTCAAAGGCGGGTAAGTCTTTGGCCTAGCCCAACTTGACGAAATATTTCCCGGGCAACTGCTTGACTAGGCGTTTCAATTCTAACTGCAACAATGTCGACGAAACGATCGAGCTCGGCAATTTGCTTTTAACGGAGATATTATCAATCGACGTCTCAGTCGCGTCAATCGCGTCATAAACACGTCGTTCTTCGTCAGATAGCGGCGGTAACGGGCGCGCAACGGCCTCCGGCAATGGCTTCGTTTCGGGAAGAAGAATCTGCAAATCGTCCAAAATGTCGCTGGCATCCATGACAAGCTTCGCTCCTTGTTGGATGAGGCGATTCGATCCCATTGCGCTGGGCGCGTTAATGTGGCCGGGTACCGCGTAAACTGAGCGGCCCTGTTCCAGGGCCTGCGCTGCGGTGATGAGGGCACCGCTATTCAAACCAGCTTCCACCACGAGAATGCCGTGGCTCCAGCCGGAAATGATCCGGTTGCGCATCGGGAAAGTTTGACGGTCTGGTTCAATCTCCATCGAGAATTCAGAGACGATCGCGCCATTTCCTGCTCGGATCTTTTCGGCAAGCGCAGCGTTCTCTGGCGGATAGAGCTTTGCTAACCCCGAGCCGATCACTGCGATCGTGCGTCCTTTCGCAGCGAGTGCCCCTTGATGGGCAGCGGTGTCGATCCCGCGCGCGAGGCCACTGATTACGGTTAATCCCGCGTAGGCCAGTTGGTAAGCCAGCTTCTTGGCCGACTCCGTGCCGTAGTGCGTTGTGCGCCGCGCGCCAATAACTCCAATGGCGTGGTGATCGCGCTCCTGTAGTTCGCCCCAGACGTAAAGAAGGATCGGCGGCGCATGAATTTCGCGCAATGGCCGGGGGTAGGATGGCGACCCCTGTGTAATGACGGTCGCTCCAAAATCGCGAAGCCGTTTCACCTCCGCGGCAAGATCGACAGTCGATTCCCAGTTTGAAATCTGGTCCGCGACTTCATTGCCGATTCCTTCGACCTTGCGAAGCTCACTGCGTTTTGCAGCGAGTATTTGCTGCGGCTCCTTAAAAACTTCCAACAATTTGCGCAACCGCACCGGCCCAACGGTTGGCAGCATGTTGAGCGCTATGCACGCTTCAGTCGCGTTCATTTGAAATTGGGGAACGAGGGGCGATTAACCATAATCGCCACTAGCGGTTCGGTGAACCGCAACTACCATTCAAAACGGAATCTCGTCCTCGTCTGGCTCGGCTGGCGCTGATGCTTTGGGCGGTGCAGTGGTTGATCGATTCTCTCCAGTCATTTCGCCTGCACCACCAGCTCCACCGGGACGTCCGCCTAGCAACTGCATGCTCTCGCCAACGACGCGCAGCCTTGTTCGCTTCTGCCCGGTTTGCTTGTCGTCCCAGCTGTCCATTTGCAAACGGCCTTCGATGAAAACTGGCCGTCCTTTCTTCAGGTATTCGCCGGCGATCTCAGCCAGGCGTGCCCAGAGCACAACGTCAACATAAGTGACTTCCTCGCGTCTTTCTCCGCTGTCGGTGGTATAAACGCGGTTTACGGCGATGCCGAGATCGCAGACTGCGCTGCCCTTTGGCGTGTAACGCACTTCGGGGTCGCGAGTGAGATTTCCGAGCAGAATAACTTTGTTAAAGCTCGCCATATTCGCGTTATAACGAAATCACTTTCGTTTAGCCACCTTTTTTGCAGGCTTCTCCTTCTTCTGACGCAACCGTTCGTAATTCTGTCGATACACTTCCGGATCGAGCTTAAATTTCGCTCGCAATTTCGCTATCACTCCCGGATCAGCGTTAAAAACAAGGTTCACATAATATCCGGAATCGAGCGGGCCGGCCACATAGGAAAACTGGCGTCTATCCATCTTCTGCACCTGTTCGATCTGAGCTCCTTCTTTTTGGAACTCCGATTCCAGCCGATCGATAATTTCCCTGATGGTGTCTTCTTTGCCCTGAGCGTTCAGCACCAGCAGGGCTTCATAACGGCGGTTCATGTTTCTTCGATTTTGTTGAAAGTGTTCATCGCGGAAACAAGACCGTTGTCAATCGCGGATTTCACAGCATTCACTGCGCGATTAATTGTCGATCTAACCAAAGGTTTCTCTTCATCGAAAAAGCGGTTCAATACGTAATCGACTGATCCTTCGCGTGGTGCCTCGCCGATCCCGATGCGCAAGCGCGGAATGTCCTCCGTTCCGAATTGCATTATGATCGATTCCAAGCCGTTATGGCCGCCTGATCCGCCGCGTGCGCGTATGCGCAGGCGACCGAGCGCTAATGCAAAATCGTCGAGGATAATCAGAATTTCCTGAGGCTCGATTTTATAGAATTGCGCAACCGCAAGAAGCGGATAGCCACTCCGATTCATGAAGCTTGTCGGTTTGATCAGAAGCACGGCGCCACATTTAGCCAGGAGGGCGTCCCACTTTGACGATTTCTCCCACGTCGATCCAAACTGCGCGCAGAGCTGATCGGCAACCATGAACCCGATATTGTGACGTGTGGCCGCGTATTGCGGACCGGCATTTCCGAGACCGGCGACTAGGCGGATTGGTTTCTCTTCCACTGTCGCGAAATCGAAAATCCAAAAACTTGTCGTGAGCGAAGCGAACGGAGTCGAACGGATCAGAATCCGAAATTGGATTACTTCTTCTGCTCCTTCTCTTTTGGAGCTTTTTCCTTTGCAGCCGGAGCGGGCGCAGCACCTTCGCCTTCTTCCTTTTTCTCGGTGATCACTTCCGGTCCCGCGGCTGCCACTTCTGCTTCCGCGACCGCAGGCTCTTCTTCGACTATGGGCGCGACCACGGAGAATGCAGTGAGATCGGGCTGCACCTTTGGAGTTACTCCGGGCGGCAATTGAATGTCGCGAACGTGAATGGAGTCACCAATGTTGAGTTGAGAGACATCCACCGTGATTCGATCCGGCAAATCGCCCGGGAGACATTCAATCGCCAGTGCGCGCAAGCTTTGTTCAAGTAGCCCCCCGAAAGTTTTGACGCCCACGGCCGTGCCGGTCGGTTCGAGAGGAACTTCGGCTTGAATCTTCTGGTCCATGGAAATGGCGTGAAAATCGACATGACGAATTTCGCCACCAACAGGCGAGTGTTGCACCTCCTGCACAAGCGCGGTACGACTTGAATCTTGCCCGGCGATTTCGAGTTCAACCAAAACATTTTCTCCGGAAGCATGGCTCATCATCGCGTTGATCTCTCGCGCGCCGACTTGCAATGGCTGCGGCTTATTGTTGCCGCCGTAGATGATCGCAGGAATTAGTCCGCACGCCCTGAGTTTGCGCGTCGCTGAGCGTCCCACATCCGTCCGTGGTTGGGCCTTGAGCTTAACCTGTTTTGCCATTTTTTTCGTTCTCGATGTTGAACAGCGACGACACGGACTCGTCGTTATGTATCCGTTTGATGCCTTCCCCGAGAAGCTCGGAGACGCAGAGCACCGTGGTTTTAAACCCTTCCACGGTGCGCACCGGCGTGCTGTTAGTCGTTACTAATTCCGTAATTTTCGATTTTTGCAAACGCGGGATCGCCATGTCCACCAGAACAGCATGCGAAACGCCCGCATAAATCTTCTGCGCGCCGCGCTTTTTCAAAAGGTCAGCCGCAGAAGTCAATGTGCCGGCTGTTTCCGTAAGGTCATCAACTAGAAGCACGTCGCGGCCTTCCACTTCGCCAATGAGATACAGCGCCTCGGTCTCCGTGGCGCTGCGGCGCTCCTTTGCCACGATCGCCAGATTCGCACGCAACGCTTCCGCGTAAGCCGAAGCCATTTTGAGGCCGCCTAAATCCGGCGAAACAACGGTCGTTTTCCCGGTCAGCTGTTGTCGCAGATATTTAATCAAGACTGGCAGTGAATAGAGATGGTCCACCGGGATATCGAAAAAGCCCTGTACCTGCTGTGCATGCAGATCCATCGTGAGCACGCGACTCACCCCCGCCGCGTGCAATAAATTGGCCACGAGCTTGGCTGTGATCGGGACTCGCGGCTGGTCTTTGCGGTCCTGCCGCGCGTAACCAAAAAAGGGAATCACAGCCGTGATCCGATCCGCGCTGGCGCGCCGCGCCGCATCGACCATGATCAGCAACTCCATCAAGTGCTGATTGGTCGGCGGACAAGTCGGCTGAATGATGAAGACGTCATGCCCGCGAATGTTCTCCTCGATTCTGACGTAAGTTTCGCCATCCGGAAACGAGCTGATCGTTGCCTGCCCGAGCGGGACACCAATGTATTTGCAAATCCTCTCGGCCAAATCACGGTTGGCCGAGCCCGTGAAGACTTTTAATTCTGGCTGAAGGGCAAACATCGGGAGCGCCTAACTTAGGCGCGCAGAAACGGCGTTGGCAATCTTCAAAACTTGCCAGGAGGTGTTTCTCTGGCGAATAGTTTTAGCATTCGATGAATTCCCCGATGAACACCCAAGTGATTTCAATAGAACGTCCGACTACTAACTCAAGGCTGTTCGTGCACACACGCTGGGATGCAGTCCCGGCTGCGGCGGGTCTTTTTCATCTCACATATTTCCTGGGCCTCTTCTTCCTTTACCCGCATGCACCGCTATGGGTGATGTTGATCCTCGGGTTCATTTATTCGCTGATGGTCAATGCCAACATCAATGGGGTGGGGCACAATTTCATTCACAACCCGTTCTTCCGCTCAAAATTGCCAAATCGACTTTTTGGAATCACGCAATCAATCGCGTGTTGTTTCTCACAGACGATGTACGACGCTGTCCATATGCAGCACCACAAGGGAAATTCGGATCGACAGGATGAAAATGGCGACACGGTTGATTGGTTGTCGATCTATCGGCATGGGCACGATGGCGAGCCGGAAGGTCCATGGAAGTATGTCTTCCTTAGCTTTTTCCGTGACGATGTCGGCGCTATCCGCAAAGAACTGCGCAAGCGCGGCAATGATGACGTGTTTTGGGGAAATCTCGAGCTGGCGGCATTCGCTACAGCGCTATTCGTGATGTTCCTTTTCAACTGGCGTTACGTGATTTTTTATTTCCTGCCGTTTTGGTATCTTGGCCACTGTTTCAGTTATTTGAACGGTTATTACCGTCATTACGGTGCGAATCCCGACAAGCCGATTGCGTGGGGTGTAAGCAGCTACGGAAAAATCTATAACTGGCTATTCTTCTACAACGGCTACCACGCCGAACACCATTTCCGCCCCAAGGTGCACTGGACGAAGATGGAAAAGTTTCGCCGAAACATTGTCGATTTGCAGAAGCAGGAAGGCGTTCGCACGATCAGACGAGCACACATGCTCGGATTTTTAGACCCCGATCTACCGAAACGCCGCGAAGGAAGGCGTGCGAAGGTAGAGGCGATTGAACTCAATCGTCCCCGAGTGGTTCGGTGACCCGCCGCTACCTATTTCGCAAAGCGCGCGCGCAGCTTTTCTTTCTTCGCTTCGCACGCCTCCTGTAATCGTCGGATCTCCGACGCGAGTTGCTTCTCCAGCGATTCCATTTCGTCGAACTTGCCGGCACTCTGCGCCTTGTTCATCTGATTCCTGAGGAACAGCTCTTTTTCGGCGATCTTTGCTCGGTACACGGACCGTTCCATCGCCAGTTCGTAAGCCGATTTCATGCTCGATTAGCTCCTGACATCAATCGACGCATTGCGTGCCGGAAATCAATTCTTAAATTGCAGTTAGATGCATTCACTAATCAAGTTACTGAGCATCGATTTTGACGGCACGCTGGTGTCGAGAGTTAGCGAACCAGTTCTCGATATCCAGTGCATGGAATTGATTCGCCGCTTACAGAATGCCGGCGCGCTGTGGGCGATTAATACAGGTCGTTCCGTCGATTTACTGGAATCCGGACTCGCCGATTTCGGGTTTCCATTTCGGCCGGATTTCATCCTCACGACCGAGCGCGATGTTTTTCGCCGCGGGGGAAACCGCGATACATGGGAGCCGTTTGGCGACTGGAACGAGCGCTGCGCGCGCGATCACGCCGAGTTATTTTCTTCAGCTAACTCCGTCCTGGCCGAGGTGGTTGATTTCGTGAGCCAAAAAACGAAAGCGCGGCTTATTTACGACGCTGAACGCCTCGAGGGTCTAGTCGCCGAGAACGATGAAGAAATGAGGCGCATCGTGGAGTTTATCGAGAGAGCGCGAGCCATGCATCCGAACTTGGATTACCAGCGCAACACAGTCTATCTGCGGTTTTGTCATGCTGACTACCACAAAGGGGCAGCACTGGCTGAGCTGGCGCGTCTACTGGAAGTTCCACGCGAAAACATCTTCGCGTCAGGCGACCATCATAACGACATCTCAATGTTGGACGGAAAAGTCGCCGCGATGCCTTCTTGCCCAGCTAACGCAATCCAGGAAGTGCAAGACGCCGTGCGCGACGCCGGCGGGTATGTCGCGAAAAAGGAGTACGGAGCTGGTGTTCACGAGGCGCTGTTGCATTTCGCCAATGGACTCCGTTGAAGGCCTAAAGCCGGAACCTCGAGCAAGGATGGCACAACAACAAGCAGATCACCAGCGTACGCTTCCGCTGGATCCAGGCGGGCCGGGAGCGAGCGTTCCCTCGTCGGATAGTTTTTCTCCAGGAACAGTCCCGGTAGATTGAGTGGTCGACCCGCTGCCCGCTGACTCATCACCGGACGAGGCGCAAGCAGACAGCAAGAGCGCAATCAGCAAGGCTAGAACACTGGATTTTGCAACGCGCTTGGCCATTCATGACGAACCTAGTCATGGATATCTCTGATGCAATCAGCTGCGCTCGGAAGATTTTCTGGTGAGGAAGCAAAGCCGGTGCGAAAAATTTTGCGCACACCGCGAAGCTCGCGTTTAGTCCGGTATGGCTGAGTACGAGGGTGAGTCCGAACGTATCTGGGATGAGTACGAGTGGGAGCGCTTCCTTCAGCAGCAGGATGGCAAGACCGAAAAGTACATGCAATTGCTGGAGACGTACCTTGATGATCCCGACCGCGACGAAATCATCGCTCGAGAGATGGGTTGGACGCAGCTGTTGGATGCCAAGGATTGGAGCGCGGAAGTCGATGCGTTGCTCGATGAGGGTGTAACCGACGATGAGGAGGCGGTCAACACCAACAGGTCGGCAGAGGTCTTCGAGGAGCATGACCTATATCGCGCTGCGTTCGCGCTCACTATTTGGATCGATCAACTGTTCGATCAAAATGCTTCACTCCAAAACGAACCGGCAGCTGTGAAACTGGCGACCCACGCTGCCCTGGCCAGCGCCAAGCTCGCAGCAGCATTGAGCGGCGATAGCCTTGATGAAATCGGGATGACGATCGCGTATTTAAAGCGCGCCTTGAAAGCCATCACCATTGCGATGGACGCGGCGGCACAATTGCGGAAACCTGCGGGGCCGATCACCCGTTCGCAATACACAGTCCTGCAGCAGCGACTCTTTCGAGTGCGGGACGGCATTATCGCCCTAATGGGCGAATACCGCGGCGAGTGGCGTCGCCGGTTCGGCTCTGAAGGTAATCGCAGTTGAATGAAATAAGGGCGCGTTCCGTCCAATCATGCAAACGGAAGCGACTCCGGCTCAGGCCGATGTATCGGAATTGGATCTGGTAAGACGATGCCAGGCCGGTGACACCGAAGCATTCGACGAGCTCGTGACCCGCTACCGGACACGTGTGTTTAGCATGGTTTACAACATGGTACATAGCGAGCAGGACGCCTGGGATCTGGCTCAAGACAGCTTCCTCAAAGCGTGGAAGTCAATTAAACGCTTTCGCGGGCGCTCCGCCTTTTACACTTGGATTTATCGCATCGTCATGAACGTGACGATTGATTGGCTGCGCAAAAAGCAGGTGAAAGGCGCAGGCGCGGAGTTCGATGACGCGATTCAGTTGAGGCAAGTTGATCCCGCGTCCAAAACCGTTCCCAAAACGGAAGCATTGCCCTACGAGATGATGGAACGAGACGAAATTCGTGCCCGGATCGAGCAAGCAATCACACAGCTTTCGCCCGAGCAACGCGCTGTCATTTTGATGAAGGAACTCGAAGACATGCAATACCACGAGATCGCAGAGGCCTTGGGATGCTCCATTGGCACGGTCATGTCGCGTCTGTTTTATGCGCGTAAGAAATTGCAAAATTTGTTGAGGGACGTTTATGAAAACATTTGAGGAAAAATGGACAGCATGGCTCGATGGCCAGCTTAGCGGGCGAGAATTGGCGAAGTTCGAAGCCTCGCTCCCCGACAAAGCTGCCGCTGAAGTTGAAAAGGCGGACGCAAGAAAACTTCGGCAGCTCCTGAAACAAGAGCTGGGCGCCCGGACATTGACGAACCAAGAGTTCTTCAGTCATCAGGTGCACGAAAAAATCGCGCAGGAAGATGCCGAGGCGTCTCAGTCGTCTGGCAGACGCTCCGCCACGACCTCCACGTGGTGGACCATTCCTCGTCTGTTGTGGGCAGGCACTCTGTCGCTCGCCGTCTTTTTGGTTTGTACGCTTTTCGTCGTGCACGAAAAAACTCCGACTGAGGAGTCATCGTATTTGACCCAAATCCTCAACGCCCGCGTTGATCCGGTAGTCAGCCCAAATGCGACCGTCTCAATGTTTGAGGTAAAACAGGACCGCGTGACGGTTCTTTGGACAGAGGGATTGCAAAGTTTGCCGGCCGATTACGCGGCCAAATAACTGCTTATGGGTGGCGTGTCAGCGTACTTGATTCCTGTTTTCGCCCTCATCCTCAGCGCGATCCCGGGACTGAGGGGCGCAGAGACGGTCTGGAGTGGACTCGTCATCGCGGAAAATGTCGCACAACCACAACCGATTCCGCCAGAATTGACACGCATCGAGGGACCCCTGAAAAAGTTTTTCGGCTACAATCAATTTCAGGTGATCGGCCAATCGCAAAAGACACTCAAGACCGGCCAGGAAGATTGGCTTGCGACCAGCAAATTCTTCGGTCTGCATGTTGATGCCCGAGGCGAGAGCGAAGCAGGCTACGTTTTGAACCTAAAACTTTATAAAGAGAAAGAGCTCTTGCTGGAAACAGATGCGAAGCTGAGCAAGCGCAGCCCGTTGGTCATTAAAGGTCCGCAAATCGGGAGCGGACAATTGCTGCTGGTGCTGGTTGTTGAGTAGGCGGTAGGGCGTCACTCCGTACGCGCCGTTCTTATCATTTGCGGGTGAAAAAACACACACGCGTTGTTTAGTGCGACAAATGCGAGCGTGGGTTCTTTGTTGGGCGGCTTTGTTTTCTATTATGGTTCCCTCAATCGTGACTGCGGAAAAGCCGTTCAGTTTTAAGGAAACGCCAGGAAAATTGCCGAAAGAGGTTGTTCCGACGGATTACTCCATCCGTATCGTTCCGAAAATCGACCAGTTCACTTTCACTGGAACAGAAACGGTGAAGCTAAACGTGCGCAGCCCGGTTCATCAGCTGGTGCTTAACACGCTCGAACTCAAAATTGAAGCAGCGTCTGTTGACGGCAAAGATTTGCCGGCGTCTGCAATCAAGACCGACAAAGAAAAGGAACTGCTTACGCTCACGTTGCCCTTAAAGCTTGCGCAAGGAGATCATACTCTCGCGCTCAGGTTCTCCGGCAAGATCAATCAGCAAGGGCAGGGCCTTTTCTACATGCGCTACCAGGAGCAGGGCAGCGGCGCGCGAAAGGTGATGCTTGGGACGCAATTCGAAGCGACGGATGCCCGGCGATTTTTTCCTTGCTGGGATGAACCCGTTTTTCGCGCCCGTTTTCAATTAAGCGCCGTGGTGCCGGAAAACTGGCTCGTTGTGTCGAACATGCCGATCGAGAGCGAAAGAAAAATCACGGAAGGCAAAGAGGTACGCTTTGCGGCGACTCCGCCGATGTCGAGTTATCTGAATGTCTTCGTTGCTGGCGAGCTCGATGTCATCGAAGCGCGAAGCGACTCGACGCAGGTCCGCGTGATCGCAACGAAAGGCAAAGCAGAACTGGGCCGCTACGCACTCGAAGCCACGGCGCAGATTTTGCAATACTACAACGATTATTTTGGCGTGCCGTATCCGTTGCCGAAGCTGGACCAAATCGCTCTGCCGGGCGGTTTCGGTGGCGCTATGGAAAACTGGGGCGGGATCACTTATTACGAGTCTGCGCTTTTGTTTGATCCGAAAAATTCGTCCACCGAGACAAAGCAAAATATCTACGAAGTGATCGCGCACGAAGTAGCGCACATGTGGTTCGGCGATCTCGTGACGATGGCCTGGTGGGACAATCTCTGGCTCAACGAAGGGTTCGCCTCATGGATGGGCACCAAGTGCACCGCGCATTTCAACCCGCAATGGGAGGTCTGGCTGCGGCGCAATTTGCCGCGCGATCCCACTCGGCGCATCGGCATCGCTAAAGAGCAAGCCATGGAAGGCGATGCGAGATTGACCACGCATGCGATTCAGCAGCACATCGCAACAGAGGCGGAAGCCAACAGCGCTTTTGATGATATCACCTACAAAAAGGGACTATCGTTTCTGCGAATGCTGGAGAGTTTTCTGGGCGAAGACGTGTTCCGCGATGGAATTCGGAGATACATCGCCGCGCACGAATATTCGAACACGACGACCGCAGATTTGTGGAATGCTCTCTCGGAAGCGTCCAAGAAACCGGTCGGCGACATCGCAGCTGGCTGGACCGAGCAGCCCGGATTTCCAGTCGTGACGGTTAAGCGGGAAACAGACGGAAAAGTTCGGTTTACCCAAAAGCGCTTCACCGTGAATTTCAAAAACGTCCCGCCGTTGGAGTGGAAGATCCCGCTGACGTATTTGGTCATCGGACAAGCGCCTGCGACTTTGTTGATGACAGGTAAGACAGAGATTCTGGAGAACATTCCCGCAGATCGCGCGGTCAAGTTGAATGTAAAGGGCGCTGGAAATTATCGCGTTGAATATGACGAGCCACCCTGGAGTTTGTTACTTCAAGCTGTGCCGACGCTGGGCGTTGAGGATCGCGTTAATCTTCTCAGCGATGCGTGGGCTCTTGTGCAGGCCGATCGCGCGCCTGCGTCGCGCTATTTTCAGTTGGCCGAGAAATTGCCCGCTTCGACTGAGATCGCCGAACGCGAACAGATAATCAATGTGCTGGCTTTCATTAACGGGCTGCTCACCGGAAATCCGGAGCGAGAAAAATTTCAACATTATGCCCGATCGCTTTTGCGTCCGACATTTGAGATACTCGGCTGGGAACCAAAACAAGGGGAGCCGTCCACCGCCGCAAACCTCCGCGCGAGCTTGATCAGCGCTCTGGGAGATTTGAATGACCCGGAAATAATTGCCGGCTGCCGCGAACGTTTCGAAAAATATCTCGCGAACCCTGCATCGCTCGCACCAGATCTGCGGCCCGCAGTTTTTGCAGTCGTCTGCCGTTATGCCGACGAAAAAACTTGGACGAAGCTGCACCAGCTCGGACTGACAACGACGAGCATTGAGGAAAAACAAAATTACTACAATGCGCTTGGTTGTGTGACTGATCCGAAATTGGTGAAGAAGACACTTGCGATTGCTCTCACGGATGAGCTGCCAACGAGCCGTGCGACTTCTCTTGTCCCAAAAGTCGCACGCGACAGCGGGCATCCGGACATTGCCTGGGAATTCGCCAGGACAAACATGAAAGCGCTGCTCGCGAAGATCGATGCGGCGGGTGCAAACCGCTACGCGCCCAGTCTGTTTACCTTTTTCTCTGATGACTTGCGCGCGGATGAGTTAAAAACTTACGCCAAAAATAATTTGCCTCCGGCCAGCGCTCCGGAAGTAGCAAAAGTCGTCGACGAAGTTCAATTTCGGTCAGAATTCAAAAAACGCCTCGTGACTCAACTGAACACCTGGCTCGATCATCACTCGGATGCCGCGAGCGCCAAGGAGCGACCTCCGTGGCCCACTAATCACTAATCACTGATCACTATTTTGCTGCGGCGTAATCCACAGACGCATCGGGATCATCGTAGACTCAACGAACCCGTGACGTCGGAAAAATTCCTGCGCGACATTTTCGGGTCGATCAGTCAACAGCGTGATGCGAAGGAAATTTTTCTTCTTCGCAAAATCGATGGCGTGGTTGAGCAGCTTTGATCCGTAGCCCTTCGCCTGGTACTCTTTGTGGACTACCAGGTCCTCGAGCAAAATCACAAAGCCGCCTTCGGCGGTGCTAATAGTAAACAGCAAATTGATCATGCCCACAATCACGCCGTCGCGCCGCAGCACGAAAACGCGCCCGCGACTGGGTTGTTCGAAAATGAGTCGCAACCCGCGAAGCTGTTTGTGCTTGTCTGGTCGAAAATCGCTTTCCTGAGCAAACAATTCGCCCAGCAGTTTCGACAATTCATCCAGGTCGGCCTCAGTCGCCGGCTCGACCACGACATGTTCTTGTTCGCCCATTGCCCGCTCTGGTTATTTCAGAAATCGGAGTCGCTGGCAATCCTAATTGAGAGAGCATTGACGCGTGGAGACGAATACCGGCAGCATTGACAAACTTGCGCGTGCCCATAGCGTAACCGCTCTCCGACTGGGCAAAAGCCATTTCGCCATTTATGAAACGCACTTATCAGCCATCCAAGCGGACGCGGAAACGACAGCACGGCTTTCGTGCGCGGATGCGCACCAAAGGCGGTCGGGCGACTCTTGCGCGCCGGCGTCAACGCGGCCGCAAACGGCTGCTCCCGAAAGGCGTCGAGAGGCATTACGTCCGCCACACGCGGGCTTGATTTTCGAAATTCGACATTCGAATTTTATTCCAGCACCGTTAGCTCAATTGGCAGAGCAGGTGACTCTTAACCACGACCGATCCGGGGTAGAACTTAGCGGGTTACCGAATACACCACCTGTTCTGAGCGACCGTTCACGAGATCTGCTCCGGAGGTGCGGCGGCGACCAGATGATTCCTCACGTCGGCGGTTTAGGTCCTAAAACAACACGGACCTCGTGAGGCAGCGCGTCGTTACGTAACATTACAATTTTGTCGGCTACCGCGGCTCCATCCAATTCCACTAGGGTGACACCTCGGGCACAGTGTTCAGGGTTCTCGACCGAGATGCGATAAGTAGTGTCCTGAAAACGATATCGCAAACGGAAACCAGGCCAATCTTTCGGTATGACCGGATCGATCGTGAGCGTGTCGCCGCGGCGTTGGAATCCCAGAACTTCTTCGATCCAGACGCGATAGGTCCAGCCCGCCGCCCCCGTGTACCATGTCCAGCCTCCACGCCCGACGTGGCCGGCTAACGAGTAAACATCGCCCGGCATGACGTACGGTTCGACCTTGTAGCGTTCGCAATCCTTCTCATCCCGGGCGTGCTCAATCGGATTCAGCATCCGTAAAAGCCGAACGGCCTTGTCGCCGTCGCCTTGGCGGGCAAAGGCCATGGCGACCCAAGTGGCGGCATGCGTGTATTGGCCGCCGTTTTCCCGGACACCGGGCGGGTAACCCTTGATGTAGCCAACATCGGCGATGGTTTTGTCGAAAGGCGGAGTAAAGAGCAAAATTAGGTCGTCGGCTTCACGCACGAGGTTTTCCTCCAGTGATCGCAGCGCGACGTCTACGCGCTCCGAGTCGCCTGCGCCGCAAATGGCAGCCCAGCTTTGCGGGAGCGAATCGATGCGGGCTTCAGCATTTTCCCTGGCTCCGAAAGGTGTGCCATCGTCAAAGTATCCCCGGCAATACCATGCTCCGTCCCAAGCTTGGGCGTCGACGGTTTTTGCGAGTTGGACAGCGCGGGTATGGCAGGCCTGCGCTTCCTTGTCGAGTTCGCGCAGTGCGAGCAATTCTGCGAAGTCTCTAAGCACACAAATTTCAAACCAAGCGAGCCAGACGCTTTCGCCTTTGCCGCCCAGCCCAACGCGGTTAAGGCCGTCGTTCCAATCGCCGCCTCCGATTAGCGGTAATCCGTGCGGACCGGAAGTGGCGGCGCGCCTAATGGCCCGGCGGCAATGTTCGAGTAGAGAAGCTTCCGTGGCGGAAGCGACCGGAATAGAAAGGCTCTCTGTCTGTTGTTCCTCCAACGGTTTGCCTTCGAGGAACGGAATCATCTGATCGAGGATCGCCGCGTCACCGGTGGTGCGGACGTAATGCGCGGTGACGAAAGGAAGCCAGAGAAGATCGTCACTGATGCGGGTCCGGACGCCGACGCCAGACTCTGGATGCCACCAGTGCTGGACGTCGCCTTCCACGAATTGCCGTGCGGCCGCGCGCAGAATGTGCTCGCGAGCCAAGTGTGGCGAGGCGTGCACGAGAGCCATCACATCCTGCAACTGGTCTCGGAACCCGTAAGCGCCGCTCGATTGATAAAGGGCGGTGCGGCCCCAGACCCGGCAGCTGAGAGTCTGGTAAAGCAGCCAGCGGTTGAGCAGAAAATTCGTGGAAAGCTCGGGTGTTTCTACTTCGATCGTGCTTAAGAGCCGATCCCACCAATGGCGTGTTTCTTGGAATGCGGCTTCGACGTTAGCGGGATCGCGAAAGCGAGTAACGAGTCCACGCGCTTTTTCTTCGCCGTCCGCTTGCCCGAAAAGGAAAGTCATCTCGGCGATGTCTCCCGGTTCAATCTCAATTGCGATCTGGACGGCAGCGCAAGGGTCGAGGCCAGCGCCAACGTCGCCGGTCAATCGTTCCTGTTCCATCGCGGCCGGATCGCGCAGCGAGCGATTACGTCCGATGAACCCGGCGCGATCAGCGGTGAACGAAGTAGGCGTCGGAGCCGAAGTGGCAAAAGTGATGCAATCGCAAAATTCCGGGTTGTAGGAATTGCGGGCAAACAGACTCTGGCTCTGCAAATCCCATTTCGTAACGATATGCATACCGGTTTCCTCTGGATCGGGTCCGAGCACGAGTGTGGCGTAGGCGGTGACAGTCAGCTTTCGTCGGCGCGACGAATTGTTGCGCAAACGCAGCCGCTGCAAGCGAACCGGCTGTCCCCCGGTATCATCGACCGGCACAAAGGTGAGTAGCCATTGTTCGATCGCGTGGCTGTTGTGTTCAAAGGTTGTGTAACCCTGACCATGCCGCGCGCGATAGGCGTCCTTCTCCCGAATCGGTTTAGGGGTTGGCGACCACACGACACCGATCTCATCATCTCGGATGTAGATGGCGGTTCCGGGCGGATCGCAGATCGGATCGTTAAACCACGGCGTGAGACGATCGTTCTGGCTATTGCGGCCCCAGACACATTCTGCGCCGGATTCGGAAACCAATGTGCCGAACTTCGGGTTCGCCATGATATTGATCCAAGGAAGCGGCGTGTGTGTGCTTGGACCCAAATAAATGACGAATTCCTTCCCGTCCTCGGTAAAGCCGCCGAGACCGTTAAAGTATTTCAGTTCCATGAAAGACAGAGGCGCAGAGGGCTCTTCACGAAAGTGGCGCCCGGGCACTAATTGCCGCGGTTTCGCAGCCGCCGGTGCGGTCGCGGCAAGTTGTTGGCGCAATGTGCCGCGAGCTGCGACCAGGACCATCCGTGCAGCCGCTTGAAGTGCGATCAGCTCTTCTTTCGAAATTTTTGTCGCCGACCGGAGATAGACGCCGCCGGGTTGATCGACGCCGGTCAAGTGCGCCTGCGCCTCGGTGAGCCTGCGCAGATGCTCGGTCAATGGTTCTTCGTAACTCGGCAGTTCCTCGCTCACGAGAACGAGATCGACCTTCAAGCCGCGCAGATGCCAGAAGGTATGTGCGGTCAATATTTCTCGCACGACTTCCATGTCACGGAGGTGACCAATCATGACGACGACGATCGGCAGATCACCTGAAACGCCCTGTCGCCAGAGCGCTCGCTGGCCTTCGGCGCGGCGGCCGAGACGCACCGACGGAGGGCGAAGCTGGGCCTGTGGAAAGATAACGAGGCCGGCGAGTTGTTGAAAGGTTTGCACATCGGCCCGGCGAATGCGGAGCCGGCGCATCTCAAGTTGGGCATGGGTCCAAGCGGTCTCAAAAGCGCGCGCGCAAGTGTGAAACTCAGAGTAGCGCCTCGCCAATGTGACAACACCTTCACGGGAGTCTGCCACCACCGTAACGAGGGCGAACTGAAATCGTTGGTTAGGCAGAATTGTGACGCGCCGGCGCAGGCTGAAAATCGGATCGAGCACCGAGCCGGTACTGCTAGTTAAGCGGCGGGCGAGCGCTTCGGGATTTTCCAGCGTGCGGCCTCGACCGAGAAACTGGGCGCGATCGGTTTCAAATTCCGCCGCCTCGATGGAAGATTCTGGGACCATGAGGTGCGCAGCCCAGACAGGCCGGTCGTCCGAACCGCGGAGG
>WNGO01000305.1_pt1 | contig 29835 bp, 22 predicted proteins | sample 5400511 | NCBI WGS metagenome assembly WNGO01 (sample SAMN13153380, study PRJNA577476) | soil metagenome | isolation source: 20 cm soil or saprolite under Garry oak tree replicate 2 | place: USA:California | collected 2016-06-15 | reverse complement strand
GCCGAGCACGTCGGGGACATCGCCCGTCTCCGGCAGGCAGCCGAGAATTTTGAATTCCGCATTTCCCCGGCGATGGTGGATCTCATCAAATCGCCCGGCGATCCTATCTGGTTGCAGTACGTCCCGACCGTGCAAGAGCTGGAAATCCACGATGGGCTGGTGGATTCGCTGGACGAAGACGCAAACTCACCGGTCCCCAACATCACGCACCGCTATCCGGACCGCGCGCTGTTTCTCGTGTCCCCGGTGTGCGCGTCCTACTGCCGCTTCTGCACGCGCCGGCGCAAGGTCGGCGACCCCGAGAAGATCCCGATGGCGCAGCTCGAATCGGCGTTCCGGTACCTCGAGGAGCACCACGAGATCCGCGACGTGATCATGTCGGGCGGCGATCCGCTGCTCCTGTCGGACCGCCGCATCGACGAGATCTGCAAGCGGCTGCGGGCGATTCCTCATCTGGAGGTGCTGCGGATCGGAAGCCGGATCCCCTGCCACCTCCCCGAGCGGGTGACGCCGGAGCTGTGTGCCATCCTCAAGAAGTACCACCCGCTCTACATCAACACGCATTTCAATCACCCCGACGAGCTGACGCCCGCCGCAGTCCAGGCGCTGGGGATGCTGGCCGACGCGGGGATCCCGCTGGGATGTCAGACGGTGCTGCTCAAGGGCGTGAACGACGATCCGGAAGTCATGAAGCTGTTGATGCAGCGCCTGCTCGTCGCGCGGGTGCGACCCTACTACATCTATATGTGCGACCAGGTTGCGGGCGCCGAGCACTTCCGGACCACCGTCCAGAAGGGGCTGGAGATCATCCAGGCCCTGCGCGGCTGGACCTCAGGCCTGGCGGTGCCGCACTTCGTGATCGACGCCCCCGGTGGCGGCGGCAAGATCCCGCTCCTGCCCGAGTACGTCGTCAAACTGACGGATAAGGAAGTCGTGCTCCGGAACTACGCCGGCAAAACCTACCGCTACCGCCAACCGGTCGAACCCATCCTCGTCGGTTGACGATGCGCAGCATGCTGCGCCCCTGCAGCACTACTCGCACACCTCCGGATCCGTTCTCCCCCCCTTGCAGACTTTCGAACTCGTTCGCATATTTATGTTCAACCATGCATAAACATACGACGGCCCTGCTGCTGAAGAATATGCCGAACATTAATGGCGGACCCTCTCGAGGGAGCGGCGGGGCACGATAGCGTGACAAGAAAGCGCGAACCCAGCCAGCCCGCTCCCTCAGCAGAGCGGGCTTTTCGTTTGCTCGATCCCTGGCGCGAGCGCGACGCCTGCGGCGTCGGCTTCGTCGCGCGCGCCGACGGCGATCGCACCAACGACATCCTGGCGATGGCTCTCACCGCCGTCGCGCGGCTCGCCCACCGCGGCGCCGCCTCGAACGACAAGTCCGGCGACGGCGCCGGCGTCCTGACCCAAATCCCCCACCGCCTGCTCGGCGTCGGGCCGGTGGAACGCGTGGCGCTCGGCATGTTTTTCCTGCCGCCGTCCGCTGCTGCCCGTGACGCCGCCATCGACCTGATTGAAACCGTTCTCGTCGGGCTCGGCATGTCGGTGCTCGGTTGGCGGGTCGTGCCCGTCGATGGCACCGTCCTCGGCCCGCTCGCGGCGGCGAGCCAGCCGGCGATCCGGCAGGTATTCGTCGGGCCGCCGTCGGGTCCCATGAATGCCCAGGTGTGGGAGCGACGTCTCTACCTCGCCCGCCGCGTGATCGAGCGGCGGGCCGCGAGCGCCGGGCTGCCCGTCTTCGTGTGCTCGCTCTCGTGCCGGACCGTCGTCTACAAAGCGCTACTCGTCGGCACTGAGCTGCCGGGTTTTTACGCCGACCTGCGCTCGCCGCTCTTCGAAACCGGCATCGCGGTATTCCATCAGCGCTACTCGACCAACACGCTGCCGAGCTGGCCGCTCGCCCAACCGTTCCGGCTGCTCGCCCACAACGGCGAGATCAATACGCTCTGGGGAAACCGCAACGCGATGCTGGCACGCGAACCGGCGCTCGCCGCGCCGGTCTGGGAACGGGACGTCGAGCAGTTGAAGCCGGTCATCTGGGCGGAGGGGAGCGACTCCGCGAGTCTCGACAACGCGTTCGAGCTCCTGGTTCGCTCGGGCCGCGATCCGGTGCACGCCCTCATGATGCTGCTGCCGGAAGCGTGGGAGCGCATTCCCGACATGCCTCCGGCGCTGCGGAGCTTCTACGAGTATCACGCGGGGCTAATGGAGCCGTGGGACGGACCGGCCGCCCTGGCGTTCAGCGACGGCGTCGTCGCCGGCTCGGCGCTCGACCGCAACGGGCTCCGGCCTTGCCGCTACAAGGTGACGCGCGACAACGTGGTCGTCGCGGCCTCGGAAGTCGGCGTGGTCGACCTCGATCCCGCGGATGTCGTGGAGTCCGGGCGGCTCGGCCCCGGCGATCTGCTCGTGGTCGACACCCTCCGCAAGGTCGTCCTGCGCAGCGCCGACGCCAAGCTGGAAGTCGCGCAGCGCTGTCCGTACCGGCGTTGGAGCACGCGGGTGTTGCGCCAGCTCCCCGCGGAAGTCTCGGCGCTCGGACCAGCCCTTCCCGCCGACGAGCTCGCCGCCCGCCAGCGCGCCTTTGGCTACAGCCATGAGGACCTGCGCTACGTCATCGCGCCGATGGCCGCCGAGGGCCGCGATGCGGTCTGGAGCATGGGCGACGACACGCCCATCGCGCCGCTGTCGCGGCTGCCGCAGAGCCTGTACGCCTACGTGCGCCAACGCTTCGCCCAGGTCACCAACCCGGCCATCGATCCGCTCCGCGAAGAGCTGGTGATGTCGCTGGTGATGTACCTCGGCCGCCGTGGCTCCCTGCTCGCACAGCGACCCGGGCGCCGTACGTTGCTGCGCATCGAGCACCCGGTGCTCCTGGCGGAGGGGATGGCCGCGCTGCGGCGCGCCGGCGGCTCGGAGATCACGACGCTCAGCGCGGTGTGGGAGGCCGCGGCGGGGCCCGCGGAGCTGGAGCGCGCGCTGGAAAAGCTGGCTCGGGACGCGGTCGCCGCAGTGCGTCGTGGTGGAGGCGCCACGATCCTCGTAATCAGCGACCGCGACGCGGACAAGACGCGCGCGCCGATCCCGATGCTGCTCGCGATCGGCGCGGTGCACCAGCGTCTCGTCCAAACCAAGCAGCGCGTCCGCGTCGGCCTCGTCGCCGAAGCCGGCGACGCCTGGGATGTGCATCACCTGGCTGCGCTCTTCGGCTACGGCGCCGAGGCGGTGCACCCCTGGCTCGCCTTGCAGTGCCTCCGGGACGAGGCGTCATCCGCCGACAAGTACCGCAGTGCCGCCGAGAAGGGGCTGCTCAAGATCCTCTCCAAGATGGGGATCTCGACGCTCCAGTCGTACGCCGGCGCGCAGATCTTCGAGGCGATCGGGCTCGGTCCCGAAGTCATCAACCGGTGCTTCACCGGCACCGCGTCGGTAATCGGCGGCATCGGCTTCAAGGAAATCGCCGAGGATGTGCTGACGCGCCATCAGAGCGTTGGTGCGCTACCCGACCACGGCCGCGTTCGCTATCGCCGCGACGGCGAAGACCACGGCTGGTCGCCCCCGCTGGTGCGCGCGCTGCAACACGGCGAGTACGCCGGCTTCGCCGACGGCGTGCGGGCCCGCGCAGCAGCCGGTCCGCGCGACCTGCTCGACTTCTGTGAACAAACGCCCGTGCCGCTGGACGAGGTCGAGCCCGCGGAGGATATCCGCAGGAGATTCATCTCCAGTGCGATGTCGCTCGGGGCGTTATCACCGGAAGCGCACGCCACGCTTGCCATCGCGATGAACCGGATGCACGCACGGTCGAATTCGGGGGAGGGTGGAGAAGACCCGGCGACCTGGGTGACACCCGCCGAGGGAACGGGCGACCGATCCGACAACCGGATCAAGCAGGTCGCGTCCGGCCGCTTCGGCGTGACGACGGCGTACCTCGTCCGGGCGGACGAGCTCGAGATCAAGATTGCGCAGGGCTCGAAGCCCGGCGAAGGCGGCCAGTTGCCGGGACACAAGGTCACCGACCTCATCGCGCGACTCCGGCATGCCGTGGTCGGCATTCCGCTGATCTCGCCCCCGCCGCATCACGACATCTATTCGATCGAGGATCTCGCGCAGCTCATCCACGATCTCAAGCAGGTGAACCCCGCCGCGCGCGTGGGCGTCAAGCTCGTCGCGGAAGCGGGCGTGGGGACCGTCGCGGCCGGCGTCGCGAAAGCGTACGCCGACTACGTGCTCATCTCGGGGCACAACGGCGGGACCGGCGCGTCACCCTTGTCGTCGATCAAGCACGCCGGGTCGCCGTGGGAATTGGGGCTCGCCGAGACGCAGGCGATTCTCATGCGCAACAAGCTGCGGGACCGCATCGAAGTGCGCACGGACGGCGGGCTGCGCACCGGACGGGATGTCGTGATCGCCGCCCTGCTCGGCGCCGAATCGTTTGGCTTCGGAACCGCCACGGTCGTCGCGCTGGGCTGCGCGATGGCTCGGCAGTGTCACCTGAATACTTGCCCGACCGGGATCGCGACCCAGCGCCCCGACCTCCGCGCCAAATTCCGCGGCACACCGGAGCAGGTCATCGCCTACTTCACCTTCATCGCCGAAGAAGCGCGCCGCATCATGGCGACGCTCGGTGTCCGCCGCATGGACGACCTGGTCGGCCGGGTGGAGCTGCTGCGGCGCATCGACCGGCCCGAGACGCCGCGTGCGAGCCTGCTGGATTTGTCGTGGCTGCTTGCGGCACCCGCCAGCCAATCCGAGCCGCGCCGCCGCATGATCGCCCGAAACGTGCGTCCGGGTCTCGTGTCGCTCGACGCCGAGATCGTGTCCCAGAACGGTTCCGGACCTCGCGTGTTCGCGATTGGGAATCACCACCTCACCGTCGGTGCGCGTATCGCGGGGGACCTCGCGCGGATGTACGGCAGCGCTGGACCGGGAGAGGCGCTGCGGCTGCGGTTCCGCGGCAGCGCCGGCCAAAGCTTCGGCGCGTTCACGCTGCCTCGCATGCATCTGCAACTCGAAGGCGAGGCGAACGACCACGTCGGCAAGGGTCTGTCCGGCGGCGAAATCGTGATCCGGCCATTCCGCGGCGCCGGGTATGCGACCGGGGTGCTTATCGGCAACACCGCGTTGTACGGCGCGACGTCCGGACGGCTGTTTGCGGCCGGCAGCGCGGGCGACCGCTTCGCGGTGCGGAACTCCGGTGCCGTCGCAGTGATCGAAGGCGCGGGCGACCATTGCTGCGAGTACATGACCGGCGGCGTGGTGGTCGTGCTGGGACCGGTCGGGAGGAACTTTGCGGCCGGGATGTCGAACGGCATCGCCTACGTCCTCGATGAGCGCGGCCTGCTCGAATCGTACTGCAACCTGGAGATGGTTGCGGTCGGCGCCCTCAATACGATGGATGAGCGAGTGCTGCGGAAGTTGATCCAGCAGCACTTCCATAAGACCGGCAGCGCCCGCGCCCGCACGATTCTTGCCGATTGGGATGCGTATCGCGTGCTGTTCCGTAAAGTCGCCCCGCCGGCGGTTGCGGCGGTCGAATCGGTGGACCACCTGCAACCGACTGGGAGTCGAGCATGAAGCTCATCACGACGATCGTCCGCTCCGAGCGCCTGGCCGACGTCAAGGCGGCGCTGTTCCGCGCCGGAATCACCGGCATCACGCTGAGCCGCGTCAGTGGACACGGCGGCGAGCACGAGCGGTTGGAGCAGTATCGAGGCACGGCGCTCGTCATGGAGTTCCACGAGAAAGTAAAGATCGAAATGGTGTGTTCCGAGCCGTTCGTGGAGACGTGCGTACAGGCCATTCTCTCAGCGGCTCGGACGGGCGAAGTGGGCGATGGGAAGATCTTCGTTCAGCCGATCGAGCGCGTAATCCGCATCCGTACGGGCGAGGTAGACAACGCCGCCCTGACCGCCGTCAACGCCGATGAGGTCCAACGCGCGGCCATCAGTGCGGCCGGCATGGGAGGTGTTGCATGACGCAGGGGACTCTTTCCTCTGGCGATACTGCTTGGGTCCTTACGTCGAGTGCGCTCGTGCTCTTGATGACCGTGGGCCTCGCGTTCTTCTACGGCGGCCTGGTGCGCCCCAAGAACGCCCTCAACACCATGATGATGAGCATCGTCGCGCTCGGCGTGATCGGCGTACAGTGGATGCTGGTCGGGTACTCGATCGCGTTCAGTCCCGGCAACGGATGGTTGGGCGGCCTCTCATGGCTCGGCCTGAACAACGTCGGGCTCGAGCCGAATGCGACGTATTCGGCGACGATCCCGCTGCAAGCCCACGCGATGTTCCAGGGGATGTTCGCGATCATCACGCCCGCCCTGATCTCGGGCGCGATCGTGGAGCGGATGCGCTTCCGGGGTTACATCGTGTTCCTCGTCCTGTGGGCGACGCTGATCTATGACCCGCTGGCGCACTGGGTGTGGGGCTCCGGCGGATGGCTGTTGAAGCGCGGAGCGCTCGACTTCGCGGGCGGTACCGTCGTCCACATCAGCGCCGGTGTGTCGGCGCTCGTCGCCGCATGGTTCCTCGGGCCGCGGCGGGACTACCGCCGCGTCCCGATTGCGCCCCACAACGTCCCGCTCGTGCTGCTCGGCGCGGGGCTGCTCTGGTTCGGCTGGTTCGGCTTCAATGCCGGCTCCGCCCTGGCAGCGAACGGACTCGCGGCGCTGGCGTTCGTCAACACCAACACCGCCGCGGCCGCCGCACTCGTCACCTGGGCGGCGCTCGACCTGATGCGCACCGGCAAGATCACGGCGGTCGGCGCCGCCACCGGACTCGTCGTCGGCCTCGTGGGCATCACTCCGGCGGCCGGCTACGTGAAGCCGCTGTCCGGGCTCCTGATCGGCGTTCTGGCGGCGGGCGTCAGCTACACCGCCATCCAGATTCGCTCGCGGACCAAGCTCGACGACGCGCTCGACGTGTTCTCCTGCCATGGGCTCGCCGGAATGGCAGGGGCGCTGCTCACCGGTGTGTTCGCCACGAAGCTCGTGAACCCAGCCGGCGGCGACGGGCTCCTGGCGGGGAATGCCGGCCAGATGGGCGTCCAGCTGCTCGCCGTCCTGGCCACGGTCGCCTTCGCCGGCCTCGGCACGCTTGGGATCCTCAAACTCGTGCAGGTAACGATCGGCGCGCGGGCAGACGTGCCCGAGGAGAGCGCGGGACTCGACCTGAGCCAGCATGGCGAAGAGGCGTATTTCGGATCGGATCTGGGCACCGTCCCAGGCACGGGCAGCCCGCTTGGCGGCAGCGTGGTCGTCGAGGCCTTTGCCATAAAGCCGGCCCCCGGCCGGCTCCGAGCGTCTGATGCGCGCGGGGCTCATTGAATCTGGCGCTGCATTACGGCCGGCAATGTGTGCGAAGCTACGATCGGCCTCACGCGCCCGTCGTGGGCAGGTTCGCTATCGTCTGGTCGGCGAGCAAAGCGTTCTGAGATAGCACCGAAGGGCTCGACCGTCTATTCTTCATCCGGATGAGCTCGGGTGCGTCGAAGGGAACGCCGTCGCAATTCAAGGTTGGGCTCGTCCAGATGAGTATGACGGACGATCCCGAAGCGAACCTCGCGAAAGCCGTCGCCCGTATTCGCGAGGCCGCGCAGCAGGGGGCAGCGCTCGTTTGCCTGCCTGAGCTGTTCCGCACGCAGTACATCGGCCAGCGCGAAGATCACGCGCTCTTCGACCTGGCGGAGCCGGTTCCCGGACCGACGACCGAGACGCTCGGCAAGATCGCGAAGGAGAACGGTGTCGTCGTCATTGCGTCGCTGTTCGAGCGCCGGGCTGCCGGTTTGTATCACAACACGGCCGCGGTCATCGACGCCGACGGGAAGGTGAAGGGGATCTATCGCAAGATGCACATCCCCGACGATCCCTCCTACTACGAGAAGTTCTACTTCACGCCGGGTGATCTCGGTTTCCGCGCGTTCGATACGAAGGTCGGCCCGATCGGCACACTGGTTTGCTGGGACCAATGGTATCCCGAGGCCGCCCGACTCACCGCGCTGCAAGGCGCGAACATTCTGCTCTACCCGACCGCGATCGGCTGGCACCCCGCGGAGAAGGAGAAATACGGCGAGCAGCAGCTCGATGCCTGGAAAACGATCCAGCGCAGTCACGCGATCGCGAACGGTTGCTGGGTCGCCGCGGTGAACCGCATCGGCTTCGAGCGGCTCGACGGTCAAGGCGCAGGGATCGAATTCTGGGGCCACTCGTTCGTCTGCGACCCGTTCGGGATCGTCGTCGCGGAGGCCGCCGAGGACGAGGCGCTCGTGCTCGCGCAGGTGGACCTGGCGCGAATCGAGGAAGTCCGCCGCAACTGGCCGTTCCTGCGCGACCGGCGCACCGACGCATACGGCGGCATTGAGCACCGGTTCCTCACTGACTAACCGCCTTCGCATGCCGGCCGAGTGGGAGCCGCATGCGGCGACCTGGATCGGCTGGCCGCACAACGTCACCGATTGGCCGGGCAAATTTCCTCCGATCCCCTGGGTCTACGGCGAAATCGTCCGCAAGCTGGCGCCTGGCGAAGTGGTTCGCATCCTCGTCAACTCGCGGGTCCAGCAGGCGCAGGCGAGCCGCATCCTCAAAAAGGTCGGGGTGGACCTCGCCCGCGTCGACTTTCTCCGCTTCCCGGCGAATCGTGGCTGGACGCGCGACTTCGGCCCGATCTTTGTGCGCGGAGAAAAAGGACTGGCCGTCGCGCGCTTTCATTTCAATGCCTGGGCGAAGTACAAGGACTGGAAGAAAGACGACAAGATCCCCGAGCGGGCAGCCAAACACTTCAAGCTTCCGCTGATCGAGGCGAAAATCGTGCTCGAGGGCGGTAGTATCGACGTGAACGGCCGTGGCACACTGCTCACCACGGAAGAATGCCTGCTCGATCCGAAAGTGCAGACCCGCAATCCCGGGTTGTCCCGCCTGGAGCTCGAGACCGTCTTTCGCGATACCCTCGGCATCACGAACACGCTCTGGCTCGGCACGGGGATCGCGGGCGACGACACGCACGGCCACGTGGATGATCTGTGCCGCTTCGTAAAGCCCGGAACGGTCGTCCTGTGTCGCGAGGACGATCCCAAGGACGTCAATTACGGGCCGCTGGCCGAGAACCGCGAGCGCCTGCAGGGCATGCACCTGGAAAAGGGGGCAAGCATCGAGGTGATCGACCTTCCGATGCCCGCCCCGCTCTATTTTGACGGCGTTCGGCTACCCGCCAGCTACGCGAACTTCTATATCTCCAACGCCGCGGTCCTCGTCCCCACCTTCAACGATCCCAAAGATCGCGTCGCGTTGGGCATCCTCGCCGAGCTGTTTCCCGATCGCCCCGTCGTCGGGATCCACGCGGTGGACCTCGTCTGGGGTCTCGGGACTATCCATTGCCTGACGCAGCAGGAGCCTAAGCCGTAACGACCGTCAGGCCGTCCGACCGTCCGAGCGTCCTACTGCAGCTGCCAGATCTCCACGCGATTCCCCGTAAGAATCGGAACCAGCACACGATTTCGTTTGGCGTCGTAACCGATGTCCGCCGGAGATGGCACGCCGGTGATCACCTTCACTTCCTGCCCGGTTTCGTACGCGGACACGGTGGAGTCGGCCCAGCTCGACACCAGGATCCTCGTGCCGGCTACCTCGACACCGTCGAATCCGCCGGCGCCCTTGGCGATGACCTTGGGCGCTTTGTCCCCCGGCTTCCACGCGAGCACCGATTTGGTGGGCCCGTACGATACGATGATGAACCGCTTGCCCACGGGGTCTACCGTGATTCCGTTCGGCCAGCCGAGACTGTCACCCCGGGCCGCCACCGTCACCTTGCGGTCGGGACCGACCCGGAAGATGCGGTCGGGCCCAGGATGCAGCACGTTGCCCAGGTCGTCGAACCGGATGCCGGTATCGGTGATGTAGATCGCGCCGGTCGTGGCGATCGCGATGTCGTTCAAAAAGACGGCGCCCGCGCTGTCGAGCTTGATGCTGTCGAGCGGGGTGCCGGTCCGGGCGTTGAACGCGCGGATCCTGTCGATGTCCGTCACCCACAGCGTGTCGCCGAGCAGCGCCAGGCCCTTCGGCGCGTTGAGTGTCACGCCCGCACGGCCGCCCTCGATGAACTTGAGGTTCTCGATCGCCCCGTCGGGCCTCACGCGGCTGATGAAGCCGTTGTTGTCCTTGGCCGTCGGGGAGCCGTTGATGTTCGAGACAAAGTAGATGTCCTGTGCCGAGTCGTGCAGCACCGATTCCGGGGTGGCGAAGCCCGCTACCGTCAGCATCCGCGTGGCGCCCGGAGCAGCGGGGGGGGGAGGTGGCGGCACGACCCGCGTGGTGTCGACCGATGCGGTGGTGTCGGCAACGTTGGAGCCGTGCCGCTTGCGATCGACGGGCTGGCAGGCCGCGGCGACAGCAAGGGTCATACAGAGGACGGTCGCTCTCATCAGGGCTCTTCCTCCTCGGCCAGGGCTGCGATGTGCCGCAAGACGCGCTCATGGATGGCCGCGACGATGCGGCCTGCGGGCAGTGTCCAATAGCGCTGTGGGAACATATCCACGACGTACGTCGTGCGCCCTTCCAGGCGCGTGCCGCCGCCCGGCAGGGGCGTGAGGCGGAACTCGCCGTGGGTCGCACGGAAGTACCCGTCGAGGTGGGGTGGGTTCACATTGCGGTACGGGCTCCATTCGGTCATGGGCGGTGCCTGGGCCGTGATGTCGAACGCGAGCAGCCGGTTCTCGTCCCAAGCGGTGATCGGCTCGACGAAGCTCCCCGTCGTGAAATCGCAATAACGAATTGCGCCCACCCCGCTGCCCTCGATCCGCGCGCGCACCGGCGCCGCGACTCCCGCCCGAAACAGCAGCTCAGTCGGCGGCGGCAGCTCGGGAAACGCCACGACGTGCCGCCATACCACTTCGGGCGGCGCCGCGATTTCGACAACGGTGACGACTTCATGCGTCGGCGGCGTGGCACGGGGCTCGACGCCAAGGAGCAGCGGGACCACGAGAGCCATCCCAGCCCCCGTGGAGCCGAGCATTCCTCGCCGCGCCATCACGCGGCCCAGGACCGCCCCAGGCCAGGCGATTGCCCAGGCGATCGGCAGCGCCATGCCGATGCAAATCAATCCTTCGAGCGCAAACACCACCATCGCTCCCGCGGCGATCGTCACGCTCGCCAGCGCCAGCACCACAGACTCGCCCGCCGGACGGTCGACACGGTAGTTGTAGATGTACGAGCTGATGTAGCCGATCGTGAACGGGACTCCAAGGAACAATCCGACCGAATAGCGACGGCGCAGGTAGATGGCGACGACGACCGAGATCACCGTGATCGCGAGCGATGCCGCCACGCCGAGCATGGCGCTCTGCATGCGCTCCTTTCCGGCGATGAGTCGCGCCGGGCGGGATGTGCTAGCCGGATAATGTCTCGTCGGCGGCAAGCACAGCAGCAGCATGAGCAAGAGGTTCACACCTGGTAGGAAGAAGAGCAGCGCGATGCCAGGACTGGCGCCCGCATCGACGGCGCGTCGCATCGTCATGCTCACGCCGATCCACAGGAACGGCAATGCGATGACCACCATGAGCGGCAACAGCCACGATGGCGCGCCGCCCAGCAGCGCCTGCCGCGTGGTGAGTAACGGTGAGAGATAGTTGAGCGGCGTCCAAAACCTGCCCGCAAACTGCCACACGAGCAGCGCGTCGATGCCGTACTTGAACGCGGTGAGGCCGAAGCCGTGACGGAAATACGCGCTTCGATCGACGGGCTCGGAGAATCCGAACCAGAGGCGCACCCAGCGGGCGAGCATTGGCGGGCTTATGCTCTTGCTTCCTCGAGCTCCTTCTTCCGCGCTTCGGTCACCTTCGCAGCAATCTCGGAAGGCGCGTCCTGGTACACATGGAACTTCATCCGGTACGTCCCGCGCCCATGCGTGATCGAGTGCAGCGTCGTGGCGTAGCGATCGAGCTCGGCCTCGGGGACGAGCGCTTTCACCTTGGTGAGTCGCCCATCTTTTTCCGTTCCGACGATGTGGCCACGACGCGAGGAGAGATCGCCCATCACGGCGCCCTGATACTCGTCCGGCGTCCAGACCTCGACATCCATAATCGGCTCGAGCAGCACCGGCCGCGCGCCCGGGCTCACGTTTCGGAACGCCAGAATGCCGGCCATTTTGAACGACATTTCGTTCGAGTCCACGTCGTGGTAGGAGCCGTCGTATAGCTCGAACTTGAAGTCCACGACCGGATAGCCGGCGATCGGCCCCTTATGCGCCGCTTCGAGCACGCCCCGCTCGACGGCCGGGATGTATTGCCGCGGAATCACGCCGCCGACGATCTCATCCACGAACTGCACCCCTGAGCCTCGGGGCAGCGGCGCGATTCGAATCCAGCAATCACCGTACTGCCCACGCCCGCCGGTCTGCTTCTTGTGCTTCCCCTGCCCCTCCGATTTTCCCCGGAACGTCTCGCGGTAGGCGACCTTGGGCTTGGCGGTCTGCGCATGGACGCCGAACTTCCGCGCCAACCGCCCCACCACGATCTCGAGATGCCGCTCGCCGAGTCCTCGGATGAGGGTCTGGGCGAGCTCGCTGTTGTACTCGTGATGAAACGTGGGATCCTCTTCGTGCAGCTTGTGCAGTCCGGTCGAAAGCTTGTCTTCTTCGCCGCGCTGCTTCACCTCGACGGCGACCGTGATCACCGGCTCGGGGAACGGGATCTTCGGCAGCACGAGCCCCATGTCCTTGGTCGAGAGCGTGTCGTTGGTGTGGGTATCGCGCAGCTTCGCGACCACGCCGATGTCGCCCGCGTGCAGCTCCGGAGTCTCGATGCGTTCTTTGCCCTGGCCCACGCACAGGTGGTTGAGCTTTTCGGACGCTTCGCGCGGCGCGTTCCACACGTCCTGGCCGTTCTTGACGTGGCCCGAGAAGATGCGGAACAGCGTGACGTCGCCGACGTGCGGCTCGGAGACCGTCTTGAACACCTGCGCTGCCAACGGTCCCGCGTCATCGGTCTTCAGGGTCAAGCGCTCAGCGGTACCCCACTTCTGCGCCTCGACGGGTGGGCGCTCCTGCGGCGCCGGGCACAATTCGACGAGCTTGCTGAGGAGGGCACGCGTTCCGTACGTCAGCTCGGCGGCGCCGCAGAACAGCGGGAAGAGCTCCCCTTTCGCCATGCCCGCCTTCATCGCGGCGATCGCTTCGTCCCGGCCGATCTCGTCACCGCCGAGGTAGCGCTCGAGCAGCGTGTCGTCCGTCGCGGCAATGCTCTCGATCAATTCCTGGGAATACTTGGCGAACCGATCCTTGTACTCGTCGGGAACGTCGACTTCGTCGTACTCGCCCGCCTTGGTCCCCTTCTTGTAGAGGTGCGCCTTCTTCGAGAAGAGATTGATGATCCCGTGGAACTCCAGTCCTTCGCCGACCGGGATCTCCACCGGGATCACCTTGGGTGTCAGCTGTTCTTTGATCTGAGTGAAGACGCGCTCGAAGTTGGCGTGCTCCTTGTCCATCAGCGACACGAAGAACAGACGGGGCAGCGCGCGGCGCTCGCAGTAGTCCCAGACCTTCTCGGTGCCGACTTCGACGCCGGCGGTCGCCGATAGGACGACGACAGCCGAGTCCGCGGCGTACACGCCCGCGAGCGCATCGCCCGTGAAGTCGAGGTATCCCGGGGTGTCGATGAGGTTGACCTTCGTGTCCATCCATTCGGCAACGGCGAGGGCGAGGTTGATCGAGTACTTGCGTTCGATTTCGTCAGCGGTGTAATCGGTGAGGGCGGTTCCGTCTTTCACGGAGCCATGTCGTTTGCTCGTTCCGGCCACGAACGCCAGCGCATCGACCAGGGAGGTCTTGCCGCTCGCGCCGTGGCCAACGACGGCCACATTCCGGATCTCCGGCGTCTTATACACACGCATGGGGCGCAGCTCTCCTGCGAGGGGGGAAAGAAATATGCCGTGAACGGGAAACGGGGGCTAGGACAGTCGTCCCAACCCCCGTTGACGAAAACCCGCGATGCACCTCAGTGCCGAGGAACTTCTCGATGAAGCGTAGCCTCGTTAAGACTCGGAGGGAGGGGGCTGACCCGCGACGTGCGGCGTGGTAGGTGCGAGTCGAAACGCCGCGACGCCGGCGAGGGCCATGAAGAAACCCGCGAATAGAAAGGATGTGACGTGGCTGACGTCGTACACTCTCCCAATGAGCGGGGGACCCACGGTGCGACCCAACGCACTGATCGCCTGCGCGGCGCCGAGGATCGTGCCTTGCTCGTTGGGGTCGGCGTAGACGGACACCAGCCCCGTAGCCGCGGGAGAAAAGAGACTGTTCGAAACGGCGAGCACGAAGGTCCATGCGTACAGCAGCGCGGAACTTGGCAGCACGGGAACGATGGCAATCGATACCGCCATCCCGAACGTCCCGATGATGACCAGCGCCCGCTCTCCCGTTCGCCGCACGATTTTCCCGAAGAAGTAGCCCTGCACAGCCGCGGCGGTCACGCCGATGATAATGAAGAGGAAGGTCAGCTGCAGCTGTTTCCATCCCAGCGTGTCGATCGCGCGGTACGGTAACGCCGCGGTGTATCCGGCGAACCCGAGCGGGACCAGTGCCCACACGATCATGAGTGGGCGGAGCCGGGGCCGCGCGATCGCATGAACGATGTGATTCAGGTCGAAGAGCGGCCGCTTCACGCGGAGCTCGTGCTTCAGCGACTCGGGCAGAATGAAGTACGCCGACACGAAGTTCGCGAGCGACAGCACGACGCCGACGAGACCAGGCCATCTGTGCCCCAGAAAGTGGTCGGCCAGTCCTCCGAGGGCGGGACCCGCGCTGAACCCGATCCCGAACGCCGCCCCGACGATGCCCATGCCGCGCGAGCGCTCGGCCGGCGTGGTGATGTCGGCCATGTACGCCTGCGCCACCGAGATGTTGCCTCCCGCAAACCCGGAGACGACGCGCGACAGAAACAACACCCAGTACGAGCCGGCGAACGCAAACAGGGCGTAGCCGAGCGCGTTGAAGAGCATGGTGGTCAGCAACACGGGCCGGCGGCCGATGCGGTCGGACAACTTGCCGAGGAGCGCCGTCGCCACGAACTGCATGAAGGAGTACGCGCCGAGCACGGCGCCGTACGCGAGGCCGCTGGCCCCGAAGCGCTGCGCGTAGAACGGCAGGATCGGCATGACGATGCCGAAGCCGATCAGATCGATCAGGACGGTGAAAAAGATGACGGCGAAGCGGGAGCGGGATGCGGGCATGGGCGGGAGGAATATAGCGCCGCGACGGAAAACTCTCGGAAGGTTGCAGGGTGGCGAAAACGGAGGCAGACTTTGGGAGTCCCTGCTACGGTGCCCCATCACCACGCGTCAGGAGCTCACAAATGCGGACCTTGGTCGTTCGAACCGCCACGATCGCGGGCGCGATCGTCGTCTCGGCATGCGCCGAGAACGTACCCGTCAGCCCGACGAGCACTACCATTACGGCGTCCGCCAACTCCAATAGCTCCCTGCAGCTCAGCAATGCCCGATCCTACATCATCGACTTCACCGGCAACGATTTGCCTGCCGATCTCTCGGCGCAGGTCGCCAAGGCCGGTGGCACACTGACGAGCAGCATCGGACAAGTGGGCGTCGCCGTCGCCAGCTCCGACGATCCCTCCTTCGCCGATCGCGCCGGCAAGATCAAGGGCGTGTTCAGCGTCGAGCTTGATCCGATGGTTCAATGGGTCCAGCCCGAACGAGTCGTCGAAGCGGGTGAAGCAGGTCCCGACGTCTCCGTCGAGCCGACGGCGAGCTTCGGCGCAGCCGAAACGTTCCGGCGCGCGCAGTGGGTGCCCGATGCGATCTCGGCACCGGCGGCGTGGGACGCCGGCGCGACAGGCGCCGGAGTTCGCGTCGCGATCCTCGATGGCGGCATCCGCAGCACACACATCGACATCGCACCCGAGCTGGACGTCGCGCACTCCCGCTCATTCGTTCCCGATCCGTCGAATCCTGGGACGTTCCGGCCATTCAACACCGACTCCGCGCTCCGCCGATCGAGGCTTCCGCAGATCGTGTGTGACAGTGCGGATACGTTCTGGCACGGCACTCACGTCGCCGGCATCGTCGCAGCGCCAGGCGGTCCCGGCAATTCAAACCTCGGTACCGTGGGCATCGCGCCCAACGCAACGATCATCGGCGTGAAGGTGCTGCACTGCGGCAGCGGGGCGTTCTCCTGGATCCTGAACGGCATCATTTACGCGGCAACGCCGATCGCGGAGGGTGGCGCCGGCGCCGACATCATCAACATGAGCCTCGGCGCGGCATTCCAGCACCAGCAGTACGACCCCATCACCGGGAAACCGCTTGGCGCGAGCGGCGCGGCTCACCTCGCTCGCGCGATCGCCAAAGTCACGACGTACGCCTACCAGCGTGGCGTGACCGTCGTTGCCGCACTTGGGAACAGCGCGCTCGACCTCGATCACACCAATGACCTCATGTTCTTGCCGGCCATGGCACCTCATGTGATCGCCGTCTCCGCCACAGGACCGCTCGGTTTTGCCACCGGGGCCACGAACTACGATCGGCCGGCCTCGTACACGAACTTCGGCCAGTCGGCTGTCGACTTCGCAGCGGGGGGCGGGGACTTCGCGCTCCCGGGCAACGCGGTGTGCGCGCTGCCGCGCAATCCCAGCGGCTCGATCGTGCAGTTCTGTTGGGTGTTCGACATGGTCATGGCGCCATGCCGCGGCAGCGGCGCGAGCAACGCGACGTACTGCTGGGCGGCCGGGACGAGCATGGCCTCGCCCGCGGTCGCCGGCGTTGCCGCGCTGATCATTGGAAAATTTGGCCGCATCGGGCCGGCGGCCGTCGAAGCGAAGCTTCGAGCTTCCGCGGATGACTTAGGAAAACCGGGGAACGACGACTTCTACGGTGGAGGACGAGTCAACGCGTTCAGGGCAGTGCAGTAACGCACTGACGCGACGATAGACATGCGGGCCCGCCACTCGGCGGGCCCGTTGTCGTTCAGGCCGCGACGGATTCTCGTGGTGCTTGTCGCACGTCTAGCAACATACGGCCCGCCGTCGCGCCGAGGATGAGCGCGCCGCCGGCGAATGTGGCGGGGCCCGGCGTCTCGCCATGAACCAGCCAGGCCCAGATCGGATTCAGCACCGGCTCGATAAGAAGGAAGAGGCCGACCTCGAGCGCCCGCACCCGCGGCACGGCGCGCGCCAGGAACAGGTACGGAATACCGAGCTGAAACACGCCGAGAAACACCACGACGGCCCAATCGACCGGCCGTCCGGCGACGAGTGGCTGCGCCATGACGAGCGCGATCGTCCCGGCCGTCAGATTCCCCGACACCGCCGCCGCCGCGACGGACGCGCCGCGCGCCGCCAGCCAGCGATAGCCCATTACCGTAAACGACCACGTCACGGCGGAGATCGCCGCGAGCACGTTGCCGAGCACGGGATTGGGCGCCGTCGCCGACGGTCGATCGTGGCCGAGCAGAAATAACCCGAGGCCGACGCCCATGACCGCCATCTGCCCGATGTCGCGCCGCGTGGCGTGCTCGCCGAGCAGCACCGGCGCGAGCAGCAGAATGAACAGCGGGCTGGTGGACTGCAGGAAGATGGCGCTGGCCGCCGTCGTGTGTTTGTTCGCTTGCACGTATAGCAGCGTCGTCGCCGCGTACGCGAAGCCGACGATGACCGTGCGCCAGCTCCAGCCACGGCGCGACTCGGGAAGCAGCACGAGGATCGTGAGCATCGCGAACGCCGCGCGGAACGCCGCGAGTTGCCACGCCCCGAAGCTGCAAAACTTGATCGCCGCGCCGCCGCTGGAGAACAGGATGGCTGCGGCAACGATTTTCGATCGGGGACTCATGGCACCTCGCCGGGAGCGAAGAATATAGGCTAGCTTGGTGCCGATGAGGGTTTGCCGGGCCACCCCCGCGGCGCCATCGAAGTGACCACCGTACCTCAATAGCGGCTCATGGAGGTTCAGGTCTTCGGAGTGCGCAAGAGCGCGGATACGCGCGCGGCGCTGCGCTTTTTCGCCGAGCGCCGCATCAAGGTTCATTTCGTCGATCTGAACGAGCGCGCGGCATCGGTCGGCGAGCTGCGGCGGTTCGCGCAGAAGTTTGGCCTCAATGCGCTCGTCGACCGCGAGTCCCGCCGCTTCGGCGAGCTGGGACTGCGCTCGGCCCTGCTGAGTGAAGAGCGTTGGCTGGAGAAACTCTCTCTCGAACCTCTACTGCTGCGCATGCCGCTGGTGCGCAATCAGCAACAGCTCACGATCGGCGCCGCGCAGGAGACCTGGAACACGTGGTACGCGGCTGCGAAATCCTAGCGCTGGTCCTGTGCACCGCGTGTGCGACCACAGGCGGACCCCGCGTGACGACTGACGACCTGCAGCTGGTCGATTCCCTCTTCTCCGCCTACAGCGGCTCCACCGTGCCCGGCGCGAGCGTCGTCGTGATCGCGGACGGCCGCGTGGTGCTGCGTCGCGCGTACGGGATGGCGAACCTCGAGCAACGCGTTGCCGCCACGCCGGAGACCGATTACCGCCTTGCTTCGGTCTCCAAGCAGTTCACCGCAATGGCCGTGATGCTGCTCGCACAGGACCGCAAGCTTCGTTACGACCAGCCCGCCCGGGATTTCCTGCCCGAGCTTCCCGCCGCCGCGCAGCCCGTGACGGTCCGTCACCTGCTCAACCACACATCGGGGCTGTGGGATTACGAGGACCTCATTCCCGACTCGCGCACAGTCCAGCTCGACGATCGCGACGTTCTCACGCTCCTCGCTTCACAGGATTCATTGTACTTCCCGGCGGGGAGCCAGTATCGCTACAGCAACTCCGGCTACGTCCTGCTCGGCGTGATCGTCGCGCGCGTGTCGGGGATGTCGTTTCCCGAGTTCCTGCGCACGCGAATCTTCCAGCCGCTCGGGATGCGCGCGACCGTCGCCCATGTCGAGAGATCGGACACGGTCCCGCGCCGTGCCTACGGCTATTCCCCGAGCGGTGGGGCGTTCGTCCAGACGGACCAGAGCGTTACGAGTGCCACGCTGGGCGACGGCGGGATCTACACGAACGTGGACGACATGACGCGGTGGGATCAGGCGCTATCCGGAGGAGACACCCCGCTCGTCGATGCCGCGACGCTGGAGCTGGCCACGACACCGCCGCACTTGCCCGCAGGCGCCGACACGCAATACGGATTTGGCTGGTTCATCGATCGCTATCGGGGCGAGAAGCGCTGGCGCCATACCGGCGAAACGAGCGGCTTTCGGAACGCGATCCAACGGTTTCCGGGCCGCCGCCTGACCGTCATCGTGCTCACCAATCGCTCGAGCGGCGAACCGGCCGCGATCGCCGAGCGCATCGCCGACCGGCTGTTGTTTCGCTAGTGCTTGAGCGTCACCACGATTCCGGGACCGCTACTGGGTCCGAACCGCGCGCCAACCTCCGTCGTACTCATGAACTTGAGGGAATAAATGAGCTCCGCCGGAATCGTCTTGAGGAACTCGACGTCGCCCCGGTCCCGATCGTCGAGGTAGACATGGACCTCCGACATCCGTAGATCGGTGCCGGGGCCGGGGAGCGCCAGTATCTCTCTGGCTCGCCCCAGCCACCTCGGCCGCAGCGTTTGGACGACATCGAGCGCGTTCCCGACGTTGGGGCGCGCGTGCTCGATTTCCTCCTGGGTGATCAGCGAGCTGCTGCTCTTTGACTTGGATTGCGCCGCGGCGGGTGATGCCACGAGTACTACCGCGCACAACGGCAACCACGCTCGAACGATGGTCGACATGAATCCTCCCTGAGCCGCGTTATCGGTACCCGGCTGCCTGCAAGGAAAATAACTCAGCGTAAAGCCCGCCCCGCGCCACCAACTCTTCGTGCGTGCCGTCATCCACCAGCTCGCCGCCTTTGAGCACCAGAATCCGATCCGCCATCCGCACCGTCGAAAAACGATGGGAAATCAGCACCGCCATCCGGTCCTTGGTCAGCTCGGCAAACCTCAGGAACACCTCGTACTCGGCACGCGCATCGAGCGCGGCGGTCGGCTCATCCAGAATCAGAACCTGGGCGTCGCGCATGTACGCGCGCGCCAGGGCCACCTTCTGCCACTCACCGCCCGACAGCTCGACGCCGTTGTCGAAGCGGCGCCCGAGCATCTGATCGAATCCCTGCGGGACGCGCTTGGCGACCGAGTCGGCCAGGCTGCGCCGCGCCGCTTCACGAATCCGGGCGTCATCGTCCAGCGCCTCGACCTGACTGACGCCGATATTCTCGCGCAGCACGAAGTCGTAGCGCACGAAATCCTGGAAGATGATGCCGATGTTCTTGCGGAGACTGTCGAGGTCATAGTCCCGGAGATCGACGCCGTCCAGCAGGATCCGGCCTTCGTCCGGGTCGTACAGTCGAGACAGCAGCTTCACCAGCGTCGTCTTCCCCGCGCCGTTCTCACCTACGAGCGCGATGCGTTCATGGGACTCGAATGAAAACGAGAGTCCTCGCACCGCCCAGCGCTCTGAGCCCGGATAGCGGAACCCGACATTCTCGAACCGGAAGCCGCTCTGCAGCGGTCGCGGGACTGCCCTGGCTCCAGGTTTCGAGACGACGCTGGGCCGGACATCGAAGAAGGTGAACAAATCGCTCAGGTAGAGGCTCTGCTCGTAAATCGATGAAAACGAGATGAGCACGCTCTGGATCAGGCTTCTACTCTGGCGGAACGAGCCGGCCAGGAACGTCAGCGTGCCGATCGTGAAGGCGCCCATCACCGTGCGATAGATGATCACACCGTAGGCACCGTAATAGCCGAGCGTGCCCAGCGTGACCAGCAGCGTAGAGACGATGTTCCGCCTTACCGCGAGCTGCTTGTTCTCCTGATAGAACTTGTCCGACAGCGTTGCATACCGGCCCACGAGGAAATTCGACAAGCCAAACAGCTTCACCTCTTTGGCGGATTCGTCGGAGGCGCCCATGTAGCGCAGATAGTCGAGCAGCCGGCGCTCGGGGGTCCAGCGGAACAGCAACGAATAGCCGAGCGATGCGAAGTGCGCTTCGCCGAGGAAGGCCGGGAGTACGGCGACGGTCAAGAGGAGCAAGAGCCACGGCAGCTGCACGAGCAGGACGCTCGCGAGCGCGATCAGGGTGATGAGATCCTGCGCGGTCCCCAGCAACAGCGTAAACAGGCCGATGCGGCCGACAGTCTGGCGGCGGGCGCGCTCGAGATGATCGTAGATCTCGGGGTCCTCGAACTGGGCGAGATCGAGCGTGGCGGCGTGCTGCATGAGGCGCACGCTCAGCCGGTTGGCGAACAGATCGCCCAGCAGGCTCTCGAGCAGGGACGACAGCCGCGCCAGTCCTTCGCCGACGACCGCGATCCCGAGCTCCAGCCCGACGAGGCCGGCGAGATGCCACCAGTCGGGCCGGCCGCCGGCATGGACGGTGGCGACGCCCGCGATGACGCCGTCGATGATGAGCTTGCCGATCCAGAGAACCGCGACGGGAATGAGGGAGCGGATCGCCCGCAGCAGCAGGATCGCGACGGTGTAGCCGCGCTGCGTTTCAAAAACCAACCGCAGGAGGGGCGGCACGTGCTTCAGGGCCTCGAGCCGTTCGCTCCAGGTGGGGGGTGGCCCGTCGGCAGGTCCCCCGTACCTGCGTGAGGTACGACCAGAGCGCGCCATAGCCATTAACTTCGCACTGGTGAAGGCGTCAGTATAGCCACATGCACCTCGTCCTCGTTCTCGCGCTCGCCGCGCAGCTCCCCACGCTGACGCCGCGCGATTCGGCGTTTCACGCGCTGAATCGACTGGCGTACGGCGCTCGTCCCGCCGAAGCGGACAGCGTCGCGCGCTTCGGGGTGATGCGGTGGATCGAGCGCCAGCTCGATCCCGATCACGTGTCTGACGACCACCTTGGGGACCGCGAGCGGGAGTTCAAGATCCTCGATTACAATCGCGCCGATCTTGCCGGCCGGTACCGCGATGCGACTCGTGAGCGACAGCGTCTGCAACGCGAGGCCGGCGCCACCGGCGATTCGACGCGGATGCGCGATGCCCGCCCGATGCAGGAGTTCCGGGAGCTGGGCGGCGAGCTGCAGCAGCTCGCGATCGTGCGAGCCGCGCTCTCGGAGCGGCAGCTCCGTGAGGTGATGGTCGACTTCTGGACGAATCATTTCAACGTGTTCGTCGGCAAGGGCGCCGATCGCTTCCTGCTGCCTTCCTATATAGAGGAAACGATCCGGCCGCGGGCACTCGGCCGCTTCGAGGACCTGCTTATCGCTACGGCTCAAAGCCCGGCCATGCTGTTCTATCTGGACAATGCACAGAGCGTAGCTCCTGGCTCCGAACCTCCGAGGATGCGGCGCTTTGAGCCGAACCGGATGCCCCGCGGCATTAACGAGAACTATGCGCGCGAGCTGCTCGAGCTCCATACCCTTGGCGTCGACGGTGGTTACACCCAGCAGGACATCATCGAAGTCGCGCGCATCTTCACCGGTTGGAGCATCGAGCCTCCGGAACGCGGTTCAGGGTTCGTCTTCCGCGACTGGGCTCACGATCGCGGCGAGAAGCACGTTTTTGGGCTCACCTTCAACGATGACGGCAAGGATGAAGGCATCCGATTGCTCAAGTTTCTCGCGAGCCAGCACGCCACGATGCATCACGTGAGTGCGAAGCTCTGCGCGCGCTTCGTCGCCGATGACCCGCCGGATGGGTGTATCGATGCCGCGGTCGCCGCCTGGCAGAAGACCGGCGGCGACATGCGCGCCGTGCTGCGCGCCATTTTCATCTCCCCCGATTTCTGGTCGGCGCAGGCGGTCCGCTCCAAGGTCAAGACGCCATTCGAATTCGTGGTGAGTGCGGTGCGCGCCACCGGCGTCGAGCCCGACGATACCCCGCGGCTCGCGCAGCTCGTCGCCCGCCTCGGTGAGCCACTCTATCAGCAGCCGGCGCCTACGGGCTACGCGGAAACTGAGGCGCATTGGGTCAATAGCGGTGCGCTCCTGGCGCGAATGAACGCCGCCATCGGAATCGCCAAGGATTGTTCGAGCATCCCGGCCAACGAGGATCACGCTCGGCTCGTCGATATGATCGATCAGCAATTGCTGGCCGGTACCATGTCCGCGCATACCAAGAGTGTGATTCTGGAGCAGCTGACCGACGTTACCGATCCAGTTCAAGCACGGGCGCTCGCCGTCGGCCTCGCGCTCGGCGGCCCTGACTTCCAAAAGCAATGACCATCTCGAGACGCATCTTCGTGAGGTCGGGCGGGCTCGCGCTCGTGAGCCTGGGCCTCGATCCGTTGTTCCTGGAACGAGCCGCGTACGCCCTTCGCCGCCCCTTCGCCGCCCCTCGCCGCCCGGTTTTAGTGTGCCTCTTCCAGCGCGGCGCGGTCGATGGACTGAACATGATCGTCCCGCATGGCGAGCCGGCCTATTACCAGGAGCGCCCGCGCATCGCGGTTCCTGCCGCCGACGTCGTGGATCTCGACGGCCAGTTCGGCCTGCATCCGAGCCTCGCGCCCCTCAAAGAGCTCTGGGACAACAAGAGCCTCGCCGCGATTCACGCGATCGGCTCGCCGGACGGTACCCGCAGTCACTTCGACGCGCAGGACTACATGGAGAGCGGCACCCCCGGTGTGAAGAGCACGGGGGACGGCTGGATGAATCGCTATTGCCAGCACGACCGCGAGCACGAGGACACGCCATTCCGAGCGGTCGCGTTCGGGCCGCAGCTGCCGCGCATTCTCGCCGGCAGCGCGCCGTCGCTCGCTATCGATGATCTGCAGGCGTTTGGCCTGCGCGTTCCGCAAGAGGCCGCGCGCGACCGGCTGACGCGTGCGTTCGAGGAGCTGTACGACGGCGCAGGGACCGGCTTGTTGGCGTCGTCGTCGCGCGAGGGATTCGAGGCCGTCCAAATGCTGAAGCGCGCGGATCCGTCGCAGTACCGTCCAGCGGCCGGCGTCGAGTATCCGCAGGGGCGGTTAGGCAAGACGCTGCTCCAAATCGCGCAGCTCATCAAAGCGGACGTAGGGCTGGAGATCGCGTTCGCGGACTGCAGCGGCTGGGACACGCACGTGAACCAGGGCTCGAGTGAAGGCCAACTCTCCGCTCGGCTCCGCGAGCTGGGCCTGGCGCTCGCGGCGTTCAACCATGATCTGGGCGAGCGCATGCGCAACGTCGTCGTGCTCACGATGTCCGAGTTCGGCCGGACGATCCGCGAGAACGGCAACAGCGGCACCGATCACGGCCATGCGACCGCCATGCTGGCACTCGGCGGACCGGTGAACGGTGGGCGCGTGCTGGGCCGCTGGCCCGGGCTGGCGCTCGAGCAGCGCTTTGAAGGACGCGACGTCGCGGTCACGACCGACTTCCGCGACCTCTTCGGTGAGATCCTGGCGCGCCACCTGGGAGCGACCGACTTGGGAACCGTCTTCCCCGGCTACACCCCCAGCCCGGCCCGATTCCTGGGAGCGATTCGCGCCTAGGCGCCGGCTACCGCATCCAGCCGGATGATACCGTCCCCCGCGCCGTCCCGAATCGTCAACCAATCGGTGCGCACGCGGTCCCACTCCTGAATCACGAGCCCCTGGTCCTCGAAGAGCGCGCGAATCTGGCTCGGGCCGAACCCGGCGATTTCTTCGAGAATCGGCACGAGCACCGACAACGCGTCATCGCTGATGACCGTGCGCTTGGCAATCTGGGCGATTTCGCGCGCTTCCGACGCGGCGATGGTAAAGCCTTCGCCGCGGTTGACGTGCAGCATGACGGGAATGTCCGACTGCCCGTCGCCGACGTACACGACCTGATCGCGAGGCACGACGTGGCGCGCGCGGATCTCTTCCACCGCGGCGACCTTGCCGTAGCCGGCCGCGACGCCCAGCAGCGTCCCGATCTTGCCGTCGCCGGGCTGGAACTCGAACCGGGTGCCCACCACATGATCGGCCGGGACGATCCCCTCGAGCGCCGACAGCACGACCTCCTGAGGCGCCGCCGAGATCACGTAGAAGTCGAAGCGGTTGCCGTCGATCCCCTGCGCGAGCATCCGGGTGAGAAGCTCCACGTTCCGTTTGAGCCGGACCTGGCGGCCGACTTTGAGGAGATCATTACGAGTGACTCGGGCGTACTCCGGATCATTCGCGAGCAGGTACGCCAGCTCGGCGCCTTGCTGCACGAGATTGAGATTGGAGAGTGCCGCCACTTTCTCACGAAAGCTCGAGATCCCCAGCATCTCGCTCAGCACGATGCCGGAGTCGTTAAAGCTCAACGTCTGATCGAAGTCACTCGCCAATAGGTAATGCTTCTTCATCCAACTCTCCCTGTGTTGTGTTACGCGCACAAAAAAGCCCGCTCCATCGAAGAGCGGGCCGTTCCGTCGCGTTGCGAATCTCTGCATCGCTTCAGCCAGCGCCCGCCTCCCCGGTTGGGTTCCCGGTGTGGAGGAGCATCTTAGGATTACAAGCGCAGAAACTCATGGCACGAATAGTAGTTACGCCACCCCGCCCAAGCAACACCCGCGCTGTCACGAGCACGTCACAGCTACGGCTTCGCCGTTTCGGCAGCCGTAATCGGCAGCTCCAAACGCTCCGCTTTGCGCACGGCAGCGACGGTGGTGGCAGTACCGATCCGGTCGCCTGTGAGCAGGCGGTGCAGGTCGTCGATGCCGTGAACTGGTTGTCCATCGAACGCCACGATGATGTCACCGGACTGCAGACCCGCGCGCGCCGCTGGACTGCCAGGCTCGATCGTGGTGATGAGCATACCACTCGGCTGGATCAACCGGTGCGCGCGCACCGCAAGACGCGGCAACGAAACGTTCTGTCCCCCAACGCCGATACGCGCGCGGCGAACGTGCCCAAACGCGATGAGCTGTCCCACGACGAGCTTGACCGTATTCACCGCGACGGCAAAGCAGATCCCCTGCGCGGGCAGAATCACAGCGGTGTTGACGCCGACCACGGTCCCGCGCGAATCCAGCAGCGGCCCGCCCGAGTTGCCCGGATTCAGCGCCGCATCGGTCTGAATGACGTTGTCGATCAAGCGCCCAGAGACCGATCGGAAGGAGCGGCCCAGTGCGCTCACCACTCCGGCCGTCACGGTGCTCTGAAATCCGAGCGGATTTCCGATCGCGATGACGATCTGGCCCACGCGTAGCGCCGCCGAATCCCCCAGCGGCGCGGTGACCTGAGACGAAGCGTCGACACGCAGCACCGCGAGGTCGGTGTCAGGATCATCGCCGACAAGCTCGGCGCGGAGGCGCCGGCCATCGGCAAACGCCACGTCCGTCCTGGTAGCGCCGTGCGCGACATGGCTGTTGGTAAGGATGAATCCGTCGGGCGTGAAGACGAATCCCGATCCGGCACCTTGCGACTCGGGTGAGGACGTGCTGCGACGCCGATGCTGCACTTCGACACTGACGACCGCGGGAGCAACCCGCTCCACCACGCCGCTCACCGTACGCGAATACGCGTCCAGTAGCTCTGCATCGACCGGAGATGCGGCGGGAGGCGATAACCGCTGCGAGCTGGTGGGCTCGCCGTCCACCAAACTAAGATGAGTACTCATGCCCTCCACAACACCACGCGGTTCCCCAGCACCCAGCCCCCAGCCCCCGAGCCCCAAGCCCCATATATTCGAGGCCGCATGCGAGATGCCTTGCAGGCGCTCCTCCGCGAAGCGAGTGACGCGAAACGCTCGGCAGACTTCTGGCAGGCGGCCGCGGGAATCTTGAGCGGCTGGGCCGGCGGTGCGCGGCTCTCCATTCGCTACCGGGGAATCAACGAAGCCGGATCGGTCGCCGCGGGCACCGACGACCGCTCCGGCCGCAGTCTGAATGCGGCGTGGCACGATCCCGAGGGCCGGCGCGTCGAAGCGACACTCGCGGGCGCGCCACCGGCGCTCCCGGCATCGGAGCTCGAAGCGGCGATCGAGTTCTCTTCCCGCCTCGCGGTCATGGTCGGACGGCGTACCGCGCTGGAGCGCGAGCGGCGACTCGGCAGCTTCGTCGTCGAGCTCGCGCGCTGGCTGCTCGCGGCCCCGGAGACGGAGCTGCTGCTGCGCTATACGCTGCAGAGTCTCATGGAGCTGGTCGATGCCCAGGGTGCCTTCGTCGCGTTGAAGCAGCCGGACGGCGAGAACCTGCGTATTTCGCCCGCGCTCGGCGGCGCGTCGCAGCTCGAAGGGCTGATCCTGGGACTCGAGAGCAGCGCCACCGGTCGTGTGGTGCGAACGGGTGAAGCGCTGATGAGCGCGGACCTGCGCGCCGAGGAGGACGCGAGCCCCATCGCAAGGCGGCTTGCCGAAGGCGTGCGCGCAGCCCTGATCGCCCCGCTGCGGCTCTCGCATGGACCGGTGGGCGCAGTCGGACTTGTGCGTATCCAGGTTGCGGATGCCTCGGCCCCCCCGCCCTTCACGCTTCACGAGCTGCACTATGTGTCCGCCGTTGCCGCGCACATCGCCGGCGGCATCGAGCTCTCCGACGCTGTGGCTGCCACGCGCGCCGCCGCCGACAGGGCGCGGGCGATGGTCGACGCGAGTCCCCTGCCGATGGCGCTGGTGGATACCGCAGGCACGGTGCGACTGCTCAACGGAGCGGCGATGCAGGTTTTCGGCCTCGAGTCGAAGGATGCGGCCGTCGGGCGCCATCTCGAAAAGCTCGGGCTCTCGCCGAGCGGATTGACCGTGCGACTCATGCTGACAGGCCGTCAGGAAGGCCAGCCGTGGCACGGCCGCGTGTTGGTCACGCAAGCCGGGGGCGACCGACGGATCTGCGATTGTACGGTGACGGACCTGCGCGGCCTCGGATCGCAGGATCTCCTGGTCGCGCTGTACGACCGGACGGACGAGCTGCGTGCGCAGCGCGAGCTCATCGCTCGCGAGAAGCTGGCCACGGTCGGCGAGATCGCGAGCGGTGTAGCGCACGAGGTGAACAACCCGCTCGCCGCGATTCGTATGGAAGCGGAGCTGCTGGGCCGCTCGACCCAGGACGCCGAGGCCAGCACTGCCGCCGCCACCATCGTGCGCGAGGTCGATCGCGCTGCCCGCATCGTCCGGAGCCTGTTGCGCCTGGCGCGCCGGGCCGACACCACCCCCGTACGGATTCAGCTCAATGAGCTCGTCCGAGACGTAGCCGAGATCCGCCAGCGCGTGCTCCGTGCCGACAGCATCGAGGTGCGCACGCGTATGGATCAGGGCGCCGAAGCGGTGCTGGGGCTTGGCCAGGAGCTGCAGCAAGTCGTGATCAATCTCGTGACCAACGCCGAGCACGCCGTGCGCGGGCGACCCAATGCGGTCATCGAGCTGGCGACCGAGGCTCGGCAGGACTGGGTGCGCCTCACGGTCGAGGACTCAGGCCCGGGCGTGCCGCAGAACGTGCGGAGCCGGATCTTCGATCCCTTTTTCACGACGAAGAGTCCCGACGAGGGATCGGGTCTCGGCCTCTCGATTTGTCAGCGCGTAGTCGCGGAAGTGGGCGGGCGAATTTGGCTGGAAGACTCCAGCACCCTGGGCGGCGCGAAGTTCGTGGTGGAGCTCCCCGCCGCGCCGGTGCGGGAAAACGTCATTGGCTGAGGCTTACGCTTCGAGTATCTGCCGCCGGTAAAGCGCGAGCGCAGCCAGCCCGTAAGCGCCGATCGCCAGGAGCAGGACGCCCAGCGCCCAATGGGGGCCGAGCTGCCAGATGCCGGCCACGATGTAGCCGATGCTGGCGACGAGTCCCAAACCCAGCACTTCTTTGCGCGCCATTAGAATGCCGAACACGTAGCCCCAGCTGAAGCCGGCGAGGCCGAGGAAGACGACGGCGTTGGGGAAGATCTTGGTCGGGTCGATGAGATTGAGCCCGCCCGCAAAGGCGCAGAACAGGCCGATCACCGTGTACGTCGCCAGGTGGAGCGCCAGCGGCAGGGGCAGCGTGCCCATTTTGTTGAAGGTCATGCTGGAAACTAACACCTAGATTTCGGAGATGCAGGCAACTCGCACCTATCTAGAGCTCAAGGATCGCGACCAGTTCAAGGCAGGCTTCGGGAATTTCCCAGATATCGCCATTGCGAGCGCGCCGCAGCCGCAGCCGGAGCTCTACCGGATGTGCTATCGAACCGTCGGCGAGGCATTCCACTGGCGCGACCGCTGGGATTGGACCGACGAGGAAATCGCGGCGCACGTGGGCGATCCGGCGATTCAACTGTTCGTGGCGATGCGGATGACCGGCAAGCACGCGGCGAGACTGGCAGGGTGGTATGAGCTGCGGCGCGTCGCGGAGGACGATTCCGTGGAGATCGCGTACTTTGGGATCGTCGCCGCTGAGTTCGGACGCGGCTTCGGAAAACACCTGCTCTCCAGCGCCGTGCGCGACGCCTGGGCGCTGGCCCCGAGCCGCGTGTGGTTACACACCTGTACGCTCGATCATCCGAACGCCCTGCCGAATTACCTTGCCCGTGGCTTCACGCCTTATCGTACGGAAACGTACGAAGTAGATTCCGCCCCGTGAATTTCAAATTCAATTTCCAGCTCACCCGCAAGCGCAAGCTCATCATCGCAGCGATCCTGCTGACGCCGATCCTGATCTTCGGGCTGTACACCTGGTCCGCACTCCAGTGGAGCTATTCGGAAGGTGAACGGGCCGGATTCGTTCAAAAGTTCTCGAAGCGCGGCTGGCTCTGCAAAACGTGGGAAGGCGAGCTCGCCATGGTGTCGATGCCCGGAACGAATCCGGAGAAATTCTTCTTCTCGGTACGCGACGACAATGTCGCTGAGCACATCAATCAGTCACTTGGCCGGCGGGTCGCGCTGTCTTATCAGCAGCACAAGGGTATCCCCACGACATGCTTCGGCGAGACGGAATATTTCGTCGTCGCCGTGAAGGTGCTACCACAAT